>Ga0316201_10001023_pt1 | contig 17920 bp, 21 predicted proteins | sample CS6wburrow_MG_FD_204516 | JGI IMG/M metagenome (GOLD analysis project Ga0316201, IMG submission 204516) | Coastal sediment microbial communities from Delaware Bay, Delaware, United States - CS-6 worm burrow | ecosystem: Environmental > Aquatic > Marine > Coastal > Sediment | place: USA... | reverse complement strand
GCGGGCGCTGGTTCAAGCGCATGAAGGCAGGGATCTCTGGCTGAACCCGCCGGCACAGCCGCTGACGACCGCAGAAATGGACTATGTCTTTGGCATGCCGTTCACGCGGGTGCCGCATACATCCTATGGCGATGCGCGCATCCCGGCCTACGAGATGATTCGTTTCTCGGTGAACATCATGCGCGGCTGTTTTGGTGGCTGCACGTTCTGTTCGATCACCGAGCACGAGGGCCGCATCATTCAGAATCGCTCCGAAGAGTCGATCCTCGAGGAGATCGAAAAGATTCGCGACAACGTTCCCGGTTTCACCGGCGTCATCTCCGATCTCGGCGGACCTACGGCGAACATGTATCGACTCGCCTGCAAGAGCCCCGAGATCGAGGCCGCATGCCGCCGCCCGAGCTGCGTCTTCCCCGGCATCTGCAGTAACCTGAACACCGATCATTCCTCGCTAACCACGCTCTACCGCAAGGCGCGTGCATTGCCGGGCGTGAAAAAGGTGCTCATCGCATCGGGTCTGCGCTATGACCTCGCGGTCGAAGACCCCGAGTACGTCAGGGAACTGGTGACCCACCATGTCGGTGGATATCTGAAGATCGCTCCCGAGCATACGGAGAGCGGCCCGCTCGACAAGATGATGAAACCGGGCATCGGCAGCTATGACCGCTTCAAGGAGATGTTCGAACAGTTCTCGAAAGAGGCGGGCAAAGAGCAGTACCTGATCCCCTACTTCATCGCGGCGCATCCGGGTACCACGGACGAGGACATGGTGAACCTGGCGCTGTGGCTGAAGAAAAACAACTTTCGGGCGGACCAGGTACAGGCGTTCTACCCCTCACCCATGGCAACCGCGACCGCGATGTATCACTCGCGCAAGAACCCCTTGCGCAAAGTCACCTACAAAAGTGACGGGGTGGAAACGGTCAAGAGCCCGGAACAACGACGTCTGCACAAGGCCCTGCTGCGTTACCACGATCCGAACAACTGGTCGCTGATTCGTGACGCGCTGCGAGATATGGGACTCGGCCGCCTGATCGGGTCGGGCGATGACCAGCTGGTGCCGGTCGATCAGCCGCCGGAAGACAAGGTACGCGGATCAGCGCGCAGGAAGAACACGGCGGCGGCGCATGCCAGGCGCATCCGCAAGGGCAAGGTTTTGTCGCAGCACACCGGCTTGCCCCCGCGTAAGGACAATTAGCCGTTTCGTCCTGACCGCAACGTCGCCACAACAGGTGCGCAGTCGGACGACATTACTGTAATCTCTCGCATACTTATGGACAGGAACACCGCCAGGACGATCGCTGATCAGCTGACCTGGGCAAGGATCTGGTTAGCCTTGCCGATAACCGCGTGCGCGTGGCTTGACCTCAAGTGGTGGGTATTAGGCCTGTATGTCGTGGCGGCATTGACCGATCTATTCGACGGGATGTTCGCTCGACGCGCTGCACCGCCAAAGTCAGACACCGATCTCGACGGCAACGCCGATGTGGTGTTCTCAATCATGACTCTTGCCTGGCTCTGGATGCTGGTGCCGGGCTTTCTTGAAACGTACTGGCTGCCGTACCTGCCCGTACTTGTGGCTATTCAGGTCTATCTTTCGACAGCGCCGCTGCGTTATCCCGGCATCGAGATCCCGCACCTCCAGTTTGGACGGGTCATGATGGTCGTGTTCTGCTGCATGCTGCCGATACTACTCGTGTGGGGCGATCAGCCCTGGTTCGTCCACAGCGTTTTCATCCTGGGGACCCTCTCGAAACTGCAGATCGCCTGGTACGTCGCAAACCAGAACCCGAAATCGCCCCGGCCTCAAGCCTCCAGCCAGGAAGACACGCTTGCTTAGAAAATTTGCCCACCTGCTTCTGCGCCTTGGTGGATGGACGCCGGTCGGTGGCGTACTGGACGATCCGAAGGCAGTACTCGTTGCCGCACCCCACACATCGAACTGGGATGGATACTGGGCCCTGGTCTACAAAGTAGCCGTCGGCCTGGACGTTAAGTTCTTCGCCAAGAAATCACTGTTCTGGTTCCCGCTCGGCAACCTGCTGCGTTGGCTCGGCGCGATCGAACTCGATCGCAGCCGTGCGGTGAACGCCGTGCAACTGGCGATCGATGAGTTCGAGAACAACGAGTCGTTCTACCTGGGCCTCGCTCCGGAAGGAACACGCAGCCTGAAGCCCGGTTGGAAGTCGGGCTTTTATCGAATCGCCATGGGCGCCAAGGTACCCGTCTATATCGGCTTTCTCGATTTTGGCAAGAAACGTATCGGTATCGGCCCGAAGGTGGAGCTGACTGGCGATCCGGATGCCGATCTGGCGGTGATTCGCAAACACTATGAAGGCATCAAGGGCCGATGGCCCGAGCAGACCAGCCCTATCGTCTTTCCATAAAAAAAGGCCGCCCTGAGGCGGCCTTCCTTTGCATTGCGATGCGACTCTATCGACGATAGTTGATCTGCAGCCCCAATTCGCGACCCTTCTTCATCGGACCGGCGACCCAGAGTCCTGCGATCGACGTCAGGTTACCCCAGTTCGCCTCGTCCTCGAGGTTCCGGCCGTACAACGACACATTCCAGGTGTCATCTGACGAGAACCAGTTGACGCTGGCATTCGTACGTCTCTGGTCATCGAAGTACTGCGCATTGGCATCGTCATATGGATGACTTTCACGGAAGCTGTGGCTAACCATGAAGTTGAACATGTTCGCACCAACGGGAAGGTCCCAAGACAGGCCAACGCTGTAATTGGTCGGTGCGAGACGCGGCAACTCGGATCCGAGGAACGCTGCGAAGGCCGGGTTGACGGTATCGTATTCGCCGTCCTGCCAACCGTACGATGCGTTGATCGAGAAGTTGTCAGTAATCAGACCAACGAAATCAACCTCAACGCCCTTGATCGTGACGTCACCCGCATTGATCGTTCCCTGCAGCACGATGACATCCGGATCCGGCAGGTTGAGCTCGCGCTGCATGTCGTCGATCGAATTGTGAAACGCAGCGATGTTCAGGCGCATGCGCCCGTCCATCATGTCGGTCTTCATGCCAATTTCGTAGGTGTTGTTCTCTTCTTCAAGCGTCGGGCCCGGTGGAATTACGTCGGGCTTGGCGTTGCGGAAGTTGATGCCACCTGAGCGGAAGCCTTTCGACCAGAATGCATAGAACTGTGTGTCGTCGCTCATGCGGTACTGCATGCCGAGCTTCGGCGTGATGTTGCTCCAGTCACCCGACAGCGGGGTGAACTCACAATCGAAGTTCGCATTATCTGCGCACCCGCCTGTGATAACGGCACCCGACTTGCTCTCGTCCGTGTAACGCAGGCCGGCGGTCAGCGTCCAGCTCTCGTTCATGTGGAAGTCGTTGCTCCAGAACGCACCGAAGTTCTTCGCTTCCATGTCGCCACCCAGCGCACGCTGCAGGTTCACACCAAACGGTGCCGGACCCAGCGGTGGCGGCAGCCAGATGTAACGCGCTTCACGGTAGGTGATGTCCTGCTTGAAGTAGTACAGGCCCATCGTCGATTCCCAGTTGTCCGAGAAGTTGCCCGCCCATCGAAACTCGTTACTGAACTGTTTCTGATCGGTATTGCCGGGCGCAGCAAAGATCGGCAGATCGGTACCATCGATATCCGCTGCAGAGCTTGCCTTGACGCGACGCGCTCCCATGATGTTGGTCAACGTCCCATCGCCAACCTCGCCGATGTTTACCTCGACGACGCCCTGCGTCCACTCGATATTGGTAAACCCGGTTTCGTCACTTGAGGTCGAAAAATCAGCCAGTGCACCGGCACGCTGTGCCGTTACGTTGCTCCATGCTGAGCCGTCGCCCTCAGTTTCGCCGTGCTCAACGATGAGCGTGATATCGGACGTATCTGTCGGCGTAAACACCAGCGTCGGCCGGAACATTCTCGTTCTCAGCGCTCCCACGTTAGTGCCGTCTGCGGGATTCGCATAGAACGGCTGGAACGGGTGCGGTGCCGGATTGGGCGCCTGCGGATTCACGTTTTTGTAGTAGCCAGGATCGTCATCGTAGTAAACGACCATTTTTGCAGCCAGCTTGTCGTCAATGAGCGATCCCTCGATGGAACCGGCGAGGTTCATCTGTTCATCGTCCGTCGCGCCAAGGCGCAGGTGCACACCTGACTCACCATCGGGCCGGGCGTTGCGCATGACAACGGCGCCGCCTGTGACATTGCGTCCAAACAGGAGGCCCTGCGGACCACGCAGGACTTCAACCGACTCGAGATCGAATGTATCGATGACCACACCGTAGGTCGTTCCCATGAACAGGCCGTCGACGAAGACGCCTACCGTGGGATCAACCGACGGGATAGAGCTGTTAATGCCCTGGCCGCGAATCGAGAAGTTCTGCACGCCGGGAAAGGTGCCAACAGACTCCAGCTGGACGTTCGGCATCTTGTAACTAAGATCTTCGATCTTCTTTACAAAGAGCGCTTCCAACTGCGTGGCGCCGAAGGCCGACACGGCAACCGGAACATCCTGAACCGCCTCAGCGGAGCTCCTCTTGCGAGCGGTGGTGACGATTTCCTCCAGAAGCGCTCCGGCAGAACCCTCCTGGGCAAGCGCAATGTTTGGTAGCGAAAAAGCAACAACGGCTGACACGGCCGTGGCCGTGGCGCCAAGAAAAGCACTCAAGTTTCTGATTTTCAGATTAAAAAACACGGTATCCCCCTAACTTTCCCCTCTGATAAAAGGCAGCATACTGTTGTATGCACGCGTATGCCAACCTCGAACAGCGGTTTTTTTAAGCCCCCCGGTTCAACGACGCCATTGAGATTTCGGCGTTCATCCAGCATTCTCCCCACGCCGTTATGAATGACACCACTACACGCAAACGCACGATTCGCAGCTTCGTGCGCCGGGCGGGCCGTATCACGCCCTCACAGCAACGCGCTTTCGAGACGCTCTGGCCGGTCTATGGCGTCGAGTACAGCGCACAATTACTGGCATTCGAGCAGGTCTTCGGGCGGTCCGCGCCCGTCATTCTGGAGATTGGTTTCGGCAACGGTGAGACCCTGGTCGAGCAAGCCGCCGCCAACCCGGACAAAGACTTCATCGGCATCGAAGTCCATGAGCCCGGCATCGGACATTGCATGCTCAAGGCTGAGGAGGCGGGCGTCACCAACCTGCGACTCATCAATCACGACGCCATCGAGGTGCTGACACACCAGGTAGCTCATGGCTCATTGTCGAGGCTGAATCTCTACTTCCCGGATCCGTGGCCGAAGAAACGGCACCACAAGCGACGGATCATCGCTGCGCCTTTCCTGGCACTTGTGGCTGACAGGCTGGCAGACGGCGGCACGCTGAATATCGCCACCGACTGGGCCAACTACGCGGAGCACATTGACGAAGTTCTTTCCCAGTCGGATCGTTTTACCTGTATCGAACGCCGGCAACATGACGGCGAACAACCGCTGGACCGCCCGCAGACGAAGTTCGAGCGCCGGGGCCTGAAAAAGGGGCACCGCATTTGCGACTGGTGTTTCGGCTTGCGCTCTGCTCACCATGATCTATAACTAGTAGTAAGGGAGTTTCTTTGATCTGAGGTTTCGAGCAATGGCTATTCAATACCCCGTAATCGGTCAATGGTTCAGCAGACCCAACGGTACGTTATTTGAAGTGGTTGCCGTAGACGAGACCGCTGCTACGGTCGAGGTCCAGCAGTTCGACGGCACTATCGATGAGTTCGATATAGAGCGTTGGCCGGAGCTCCTGTTGCGTGAGATCAGCGGCCCCGACGACTGGTCCGGTTCGGTCGACATGGACCCCGAGGATTACGTCGGTAGGAAGGACACCGAAATGCCAAGCGGTTATCACGACCCGCTGGCCTTCCTCGACAAGCTTTAAAGGTGAGTGACACCTTGTGCCTACATGCTTGTAGGTCCTGTCACGTAGACCAGCCCGTCCCGAACGTCCACGTCCACTTTGCGTAAACCGCGCCCGTTCCCGGGTCCGGCGAAACAATAACCCGTTTCGATCTCGTAGGTCGCACCGTGCGATGCACAGATCAGCGCTGTCTTGTCTTTGGTCAGGAACTTGTCGGGCGACCAGTTAAGCGGGTGCCCGACGTGCACGCAGAAATTCTGGTACGCATACACCTGGTCGCCTTTACGAACCACGAAGCCGCGGAACGGCCAGTCACCGTCTCCGATCTCAAACTCACGACAGCCGGGGTCCTCGATTTCGTCAAGGCGACCGACGGCGATCTCCTGCTCGCTCACGCGCTGTCCTCATTCCACGGTGCGACCTTTAACAACAGCAACATCCCCGGGATGGCCAACACTGTGCAGATCAGGAAGAAGTTCGTCCAACCGGTGCGCTCAACAATGAGGCCGGTTGTGGCGCTGGCCAGGACGCGAGGCACCGAGATAAGCGCTGTAAACAATGCAAACTGGGTCGCTGCGAACGCCACATTGGTGGACTTGGCCATGAATGCCGTCAATGCCGCGGTCCCGAGCCCCACACCCAGGTATTCAAACGCCATTGCAAACGCCAACATCCATGGGTTTGCTCCGACAACTGACAACAAGGCGAATCCGAGAATGCTGGCTATCTGCACAAAGCCGAATAGCCACAACGCTCGATTGATCGAGACTTTCACCATGATCAACCCGCCAATGAGCCCGCCAACGATTGCCGCCGTCGTACCGACGATTTTTGCGATAGAGCCTATCTGTGTTCCCGAAAAGCCCACATCATGAAAAAACGGCGTCTGCAATGCGGTCGCCATATTGTCACCGAGCTTGTAGAAAAACAGGAAAGCGAGCACCAGCAGTGCCGACCCGAGACCTGCACGGCCAATAAACTCCCGAAACGGTTCGATTACCGACTCTTTCAATGATCGCGGTGGCGATGGATCCTTGATCGCCTCGTCGATCACCAACGTCATAACCACTCCCACCAACATAAAGAGCGCGACAATAACGAAGACCATGTGCCACGGCAGACGATCAGCCAGGATGAGTGCCAGCCCGCCCGGAATCAGACCTGAGAGGCGATACGCCTGCACGTGAACGGAATTACCGAGCCCAAGCTCAACATCGGGCAGCAGTTCGCGGCGGAATGCGTCCAGTACGATGTCCTGGCTGGCGCTGAAAAATGCGACGGCCGTGGCAAGATACGCGATGGTCCACAGAGACATGGCCGGCTTGAAGAATCCGAGGGTGCCGATCGCGATGAGCAGGGCCAGCTGGGTCAGGATAATCCAGCCGCGCCGGTGACCGAGAAACGGCAGGGTGTAGCGATCCATGATCGGCGCCCACAAAAACTTCCATGTGTAGGGGAACTGTATGAGCGCGAACAGCCCAATCTCGGCGAGGCCTACGCCTTCTGTACGTAGCCAGTACGGAACCATCTGGAACAACAGGTAGAGCGGGAGTCCCGAAGAGAACCCTGTAAACACACAGATCAGCATGCGCCGATTCAGGACAGCTTCCTTCAAGCTCTCCTTGCGTGATCGGTCGAAATCTACGTCAGCCGTCATGAACCCAATCGTAATCCATGATCAGCGGTGCATGGTCAGAGAATCGCTGGTCCCTGTATATCTCCGTGCGTTTTACTTTGTCGCCAAGCCCCGGTGTCACGACGTGATAGTCGATACGCCACCCCACGTTGTTGTCCCAGGCACGACCGCGATTGGACCACCACGTGTACTGCTCCGGCTCCTGGTCGATCGCACGAAATGCATCGACCCAGCCATACTCTCCAAAAACCTTGTCCAGCCAGGCGCGCTCTTCGGGCAGGCAGCCGGAGTTCTTCTGGTTCTGCTTCCAGTTCTTGATGTCGCCTTCCCTGTGCACAATGTTCCAGTCGCCACAGATGACGTACTCGGAACGCCGGCGTTTGAGCTTCTTCAGATGCTCACCAAATGATTCCATGCATCGATACTTGGCAATCTGCCGTTCTTCTTTCGACGAACCGGATGGCAGGTACAGGGACACGATGCTGATGCCGCCAAGCTGAACCTCGAGATAGCGACCCTCGCTATCGAATTCGGCATCGCCGTAACCATGAATGACTTTCTTTGGCTTGTGCCGCGTATAAATCGCTGTCCCACTGTAGCCCTTCTTTTCAGCGTCCTCGTAATGGCAGTGATATCCCTCAGGCGAAAAAATCTCATCGGTGAGCTGGTGCACCTGCGCCTTGGTTTCCTGGATGCAGATTACGTCGGCATTCTGCCCCGCCATCCACTCGAAAAAACCCTTGCGGGCTGCCGCTCTGATGCCGTTTGCATTGAGGCTGATAACGCGAAACAAAAGCCGTCTCCTGTGTCATACTTCGATCCGTCGCGGCAATCATACAGAAGACCCATCTTATGCGTGGCTACAAAAGAGAGTTCATCGAACTCGCACTCGAACTTGGTGTACTCCGATTTGGTGAATTCACGCTGAAATCCGGTCGGGTCAGTCCCTACTTTTTTAACGCCGGTCTTTTCAGCACGGGCTACGCAGCCGCGAAGCTTGGACGGTTTTATGCCGCGGCTATCGCCGAAGCGGACCTGCGTTTCGACATGTTGTTCGGACCCGCCTACAAGGGCATCCCCCTCGCCACGCTCGCCGCCGCAGCGCTGGCTGAGCACCACGGTATTGATGTGCCCTATTGCTTCAACAGGAAGGAAGCCAAGGCACATGGCGAAGGCGGCAGCGTCGTCGGTGCGCCCCTGTCAGGTGACGTCCTGATTGTTGACGATGTCATCACGGCCGGGACGGCCGTCCGGGAGGCTTATCAGATCATTTCAGGGGCTGGCGCCGATATCGCGGGGCTCGTCATCTCCCTGGACCGCCAGGAACGTGGCCAGGGCGCCTATTCGGCCGTCCAGGAGCTGAAACAATCGCTCGGCATGCCGGTCATAAGTATTGTGCAGCTCGACGATCTTATCGATATTCTGGAAGAATCAAGCGAGTACGAGCAGTTCCTGGACCCTGTGCTGGCCTACCGTAAGCAGTACGGCGTTATCTCGTAACTTATTGAAATTTGAACATTCGGACCAATTTTACAGGGTGCAGAAAGGATACTAAGCTGCAATAACGAGAACCAGTCCCGGTTGCTGACCCTTTTTTACTGGCATATTTTGCTCATGCGCAAATTAATCTTCACAGCTGCACTCTTCGCACTGGCCTCCTCGGCCATGGCCAGGGATGAACAGAAAGTCTTCAAGTGGGAAGACGAAGAGGGCAATGTGTATTACGGAGACAGCGTTCCGCAGATCTTCGCCGAGCGACCTAAAGAGGTTCTTAACGAGCATGGCGTCACGGTTGCCGAGCTCGAAGGCAGAAAGACCGAGGAACAGCTGGCGCAGGAGCAGATCGACAAGGAGCGCCGCGAGCGCCAGGAACAACAGTTAACGGCCGACCGCGCCCTGCTGGCAACCTATCTTTCCGTCGAAGAAATCCAGATGCATCGTGACCGCCGTGTGGAGCTCTTCCAGGCGCAGTCCCGTGTTACCGAGCTCTACCTGAGAAACCTCGAACGCCGGTTACAGGAATTGCGTAACGAGGCCTCGAGGTATCAGCCCTACAGTGAAGATTCCAATGCGCCGATGATTAGCGAGGATCTTGCCGAAGAGTTGCGTGAAACAAAAGACACCATTGAGCGTCACCAGCGCAACCTGCGCAAGTACGACACGGATGAGAAGCAGATCATCGAGCGCTTTGACGGCGACATCGCGCGCTTCAAGAAACTCAGAGGAATCGAATAGATTCCCTGGCCGTCAGGCCGTCCCCGAATGCCCAAATCCGCCGGCGCCTCGGTCGCTGGCATCAAACTCTTCCACGACCTTGAACTCGACCTGCTCGATCGGGACGAACACCATTTGTGCAATGCGTTCGCCGGGCTGTACTTCGTAGCTATTGCCACCTCGATTCCAGCACGAGATGAACACCTGCCCCTGATAGTCCGAGTCGATGAGTCCGGTAAGGTTGCCCAGCACCAGTCCGTGTTTGTGACCAAGCCCTGAGCGCGGCAGCAACACGGCGGCGAGTCCGGGATCCGCGACATGGATGGCAAGGCCGGTCGGGACGAGAACCGTCTCACCAGGGCTCACCGTCAGCGGCTCGTCGATACACGCCCGCATATCGAGCCCGGCCGACCCGTCGGTAGCGTAGTGCGGTAAGGGAATCGTGTCCCCGACGCGTGAATCGAGGATCTTCAGTTCAATGGATCGCATCTAATGTCCTGCCCGTTTATTCGATGTTCGAAATGACCGTAAGCCGCGGCTGCGTGTCAGTGCCGCGAGCAGCATAGAAGCGTCGCGCGATGAGTTCAACGAGATCCCGTGCCAACTGTGACTTGCGCGCCTCGGGGAAACGTTGTTCCCCGTCGGCCCACATGACGTTAACGCTGTTATCGTCGGCATCGAAGCCACAGTCGCTGCCCACCCGGTTTGCGATAATCATGTTGAGGTTCTTGCTCTCGAGCTTCGCGCGTGCGTAGTTGTCAACGTTTTCGGTTTCCGCCGCAAAACCGACCGTGAACGGCCCGGTCGCCAGGGCCGCTACCGACGCAAGAATATCCGGGCAGCGAACGAGAGCGATGCTCATCGACTCTTCATTCTTCTTGATCTTCTGCTCTTTCAATTCTGCCGGGCGGTAATCGGCGACGGCTGCCGCTGCAATAAAGATGTCCGCCTCACCCACGCACGCATGCGTCGCGTCGTACATGTCCTGGGCTGACAGCACATGGCGAATATCAATTCCCGGCGGTTCGGGAAGATTGACCGGTCCACTGATCAGTATGACCTCAGCGCCCTGCGCCGCAGCTGCACGCGCCATGGCGTAACCCATTTTTCCCGAGCTGCGATTGGTAATGTAACGTACCGGATCGATAGGCTCCCGAGTCGGACCCGCCGTGATCACGATCTTTTTGCCCGTCAGCAGCCCCTCCCCCTTACCCACTGCAAGGTCGAAAACCGCTGCTGCAATCGTGTCGGGCTCGAGCATGCGGCCGGCTCCCGTCTCGCCGCAGGCCTGCGATCCAACACCGGGCCCCAGGATGTGGATGCCACGCTCTTCCAGCACCTTGCGATTCGCCTGCGTCGCCGGATTACTCCACATGATGTGATTCATTGCCGGGGCCACGGCAAGGGGCGCCTCCGTCGCAAGGCATATCGTCGTCAACAAGTCGGGCGCCCCGCCGCTGACTATACGAGCCATCACTTCGGCAGTGGCCGGCGCGATAAGCACCACATCTGCCCAGCGAGCGAGCTCTATATGGCTCATCGCCGCCTCGGCCTCCTTGTCCCAAAGATTCGAGCGAATCGGTCGTCCGGAGACGGCCTGCAGCGAGGTTCCCGTCACGAACTCCTCCGCCGACGCGGTCATGACGATCTGCACGTCACCCCCACGTTCACGCAGGCGCCGCACGAGATCGGGCGTTTTGTAGGCAGCGATGCCGCCTGTGATGCCAAGAACAATATTCATAGTTAAAAGCTTAACGCGTCCGGATCGAATCCAGAAGGTTTCCATAGATTTGTTGCTTGTATGCATATGTGCCCGAGACTCAGTATTTCCGCATGGATGAAATACCGCTCACGGACCGGAGCGATGCAGAGTTGCTGACCATGGTCGTGACCAACCCCGCTGCCACGCAACTTCTGAGCCGCTTCGGCAGCCTGCGTTCGCTCCTGCAGGCGCCGTCCAGCGACATCCTGGCGTGCCCCGGAATCGGCCGGGGCCGCCTTGCCGTCCTTCGTGCCCTGCCGGAACTGGCCCGTCGCTATTATTCTGAATCCCTGCCCAACGGCGCGGCCATTCGGAGCCCTGCCGACACCGAAGGCTACCTGCAGGCACATATGCGACATCTCGACCACGAGTTGTTTTGCTGCCTGTTCCTCGACAACCGCCACCGGGTTCTCAGCTTCAATGAGCTGTTCCGCGGCACCATTGATGGCACCAGTGTTTACCCGCGAGAGGTCGTTAAGGAAGCGCTGGCCGTCAACGCCGCGGCCGTGATCCTCGCCCACAATCATCCGAGTGGCGTGGCGGAACCGAGCCAGGCTGATGAACGTATTACCCGGCGCCTGAAATCCGCCCTCGAACTGGTCGATATCCGGCTCCTCGATCATCTGATTATTGGCGATGGCAGGACCACTTCGCTGGCCAGCCGAGGCCTTATCTGACGCCGGCCGGGGCGTATTCGACAATATGGGTCAATGAGCGCTTGAACTGCATGGCCGTCACTGGTATAAAGTCTCGCTCTCTGCCCGCCACTCGCGGGCGACTTTTAATAAAATCAGAGACTTAAGGTCATGTCCAAGGTTTGCCAAGTGACTGGGAAGCGCCCGATGAGCGGCAATAACGTTTCCCATGCAAAAAACAGAACTCGTCGTCGTTTCCTGCCGAACCTGCAGAACAAGCGATTCTGGATCGAGGCTGAGAAGCGTTATGTGCGTCTGCGCGTCTCGCATAAAGGTCTGCGTATCATCGACAAGCACGGTATCGAAAAGGTCGTCGCCGACCTGCGCGCTGCCGGCACGCATGTTTAAGCGGAGGATTTGAGATGCGCGACAAAATCAAACTCGTATCAAGTGCCGGAACCGGCCATTACTACACGGCTACGAAGAACAAGCGCCTGCACCCGGAAAAGTTGGAGACCAAGAAGTACGATCCGACGATTCGCAAGCACGTGATCTACAAAGAAGCCAAGATCAAGTAGCAGTGCTCGGCACTGTTCCAGAAGGGCCCGCCTTGTGCGGGTTTTTTTGTGCCCGGCAATCCCGGTCGCCGATTACAATGAGCCATGCCTGAGTTACCCGAAGTCGAAACCAGCCGCCGCGGCATTGAACCGTGGATCCTGCACACCACGATCAACAAGGTGGTCGTGCGTGATCGCCGTCTGCGCTGGCCTGTCGCAAAGGACGTCGAACGCAGGCTGCAGGGTCAGATAGTTGAGGCGGTGGACCGCCGCGCCAAGTACCTGCTTATCCGGACCAGTGGCGACACCATCATCCTGCATCTCGGTATGACCGGAAGTTTGTTCATCGTCGACCAGGGTGCGCCGGCCGGGATTCACGATCACCTCGACTTCGAGCTCGACTCCGGCAAGGTGCTGCGCTTTCGCGATCCACGTCGTTTTGGCTCGTTCCACCTCAGCAGCAAGCCGCTGGCACATCCCCTGTTGTCAAAACTCGGGCCCGAGCCTTTGGGTGACGAATTCAACGGCACATACCTGTGGCGCAAATCGCGAGGCCGTACGGTCAGCATCAAGCAGTTCATCATGAATGCTCAGATCGTTGTGGGGGTCGGTAACATCTATGCGAGCGAGTCGCTGTTTCTCGCGGGTATCAATCCCAAGCGAGCCGCCGGGCGCACGGCCCGCCACCGCTACGACGCACTCGCCGACGCGATCAAGGACATCCTGAGTCGAGCCATTAAGGCCGGCGGCACAACGCTGCGGGATTTCTATGGTGGCGATGGTGAACCGGGGTACTTCAAGCAGCAGCTTGAGGTCTACGATCGCGAAGGTGAACACTGCCGCTGCTGCAACACGATTATCCGGTCATTCGTGCAGGGCCAGCGTTCGACCTATTACTGCAAGTCCTGCCAGACCTGATCAGGCGCGGCCAACCTTCTTTAACAACGCAACCTTGACCAGCGGCGACACGAACTCTGTGACATCGCCACCCAGCTGCGCTACCTCACGCACCAGCGTTGACGAGATAAATGTGTACTTGTCAGTCGGCGTAAGAAACGCTGTTTCGACTTCCTTGGTGAGCACCCGGTTCATGCTGGCAAGCTGGAATTCGTATTCAAAATCGGAAACAGCCCGGAGGCCGCGCACGATGACGGCGAGGTTGTTGGCGACAGCGAAGTCGATGGTGAGACCCTGGTACCCGGTCACCTCGACGTTCTTGATGTCGGCAAGCGAGCGCTGGGCGAGGTCGACACGCTCGTCGAATGAGAACATCGTTTTCTTCGTGCCGGTGTCTGCTGCAACGGCAACGACGACGTTGTCATACAGCTTTGACGCGCGCCGCACAAAGTCCTCATGCCCCAGCGTAATGGGATCAAAGGTCCCCGGATACATTGCTGAAATACCCATTGTCAGTCGTCCCTCTCGACCTGCGCCAGCATGTAGCGAACCATGCCTGCGGTTTTGTTTTTTATTATGTGCCAGCCGGCCGGTAATTCAGGCTCCGGGCTCGATCGGTCCTGCTCCAGGTAGACAAGCGCGCCATCCGCCAGTTGTTCCTGCGCTGCCAACAGTCTACACGTTTCCTCGAGCAAGTCGGCAGCGAACGGGGGGTCGAGGAAGACGAGGTCAAAACGCGCTTTGGGTGCGCTGCGCAGGTAGTCACCCGCATCCTGCTGCCGAACCGTGGCGCCGGTCGCCTCCAGTGCCGCTATGTTCTTTTCCAGCTGTCGGGCCGCAACGCCGGACCGCTCGACGAACACCGCACTGCCGGCCCCTCGGGACAGTGCCTCAAGCCCCAGGGCCCCGGTTCCCGCAAACAGGTCGAGACAATGCGCTCCATGGATGCGGTGGGACAGCCAGTTGAACAGGGTTTCGCGAATTCGCTCCGAAGTAGGCCTCAGGCCTTCGACATCAGCAATATCCAAAAGGCGGCTACGCCAGTTTCCCGCTACAATACGCAGCCGTCCCGTCTGGGAATTAGCACTTTGTTTTCGTCTGGCCATCGTCGCCTCACCCTGAGTATCTGAATCGTAAACGTATGTTTGGGAAAAAGGAAAAGCCCGAAAATCGGGAAGGCTTTATCAAGCGCCTGCGGGCACGTATCAACCGCGGTGACAGCTGGCTCACCTATGACCTGGCCAACCTGGCCCCCGGCGGCAAGATCGATGAAGACGTGCTCGAGGAACTTGAAGGCCTGCTGGTCATGGCCGATGTGGGTGTCGAGACGACGGAACGAATCATCTCGGGCCTCCAGAAAAGCCTGGCGCGGAAAGAACTCAATGACGTTGACGCCCTGCAACGCGGCCTTCATAAGTCATTGTGCGAAATCCTCGAGCCGGTCGAGAAACCGCTGGTCATAGAGCGGCCTGACGGTCCGTACGTGATCCTGATGGTCGGAGTGAACGGCGCCGGCAAGACGACGACGATCGGAAAACTGGCGCGCCGCTTCAAGGACGAGGGCTATTCGGTCATGCTGGCGGCCGGAGACACGTTTCGCGCGGCAGCCGTTGAACAGCTCCAGGTCTGGGGCGAACGCAATGATGTGCCGGTCGTGGCCCAGCAGGCAGGGGCAGATCCTGCGGCCGTCATTTTCGACGCCATGGACGCGGCACGAGCTCGCGACATAGATATCCTGCTGGCGGATACGGCTGGCCGTCTGCAGAGCCAGACCGGACTGATGGATGAGCTTGCCAAGGTCAAACGCGTCATCTCCCGGCGCGACGCGACCGCACCACACGAGATCATGCTCGTGCTGGATGCCAGCCAGGGCCAGAACGCGCTCGTGCAGGCGGAGAAGTTTCACGAGGCGCTGGGGCTTACCGGCCTGACCGTCACAAAGTTGGACGGCAGCGCGAAGGGTGGCATTCTTCTCGCCATTGCTGATCGTATCGGCGTGCCGGTACGTTTCATCGGTATTGGCGAATCGGTCGACGACATGCAGCCATTTTCGGCGACGGACTTCGTGGACGCGCTGCTCTCATCCGGACACCAGGGCTAAGTCACGACTTGATGATTCAACTCGAAAACGCCACCAAGCGGTTCCCCGGCGGACAGGAAGCCCTGTCCGGCCTGAGTCTTTCTGTAGACAAAGGCGAGATGGTGTTTGTCACCGGGCACTCAGGTGCCGGTAAAAGTACGTTGCTGCGTTTGATCGCATTGATCGAGCGGCCGACCAGCGGGCAGGTTATCGTCGACGGGCAGAACACGAGCCGGGTAAAACGACGCAAAATCCCCGCGTACCGTCGCCAGATCGGCATGGTCTTTCAGGATCACAAGTTGCTGTATGACCGGCCGGTCGCAGACAACGTCGCATTGCCGCTGGTCATTGCTGGCGTCGGCCATCGCGAGGCGAGCCGCAAAGTGCGGGCGGCACTCGACCAGGTTGGCCTGTTGCACAAAGAGAAGCAGCGTCCTGAGACCTTGTCCGCGGGTGAGCAACAGCGCGTTGGCATCGCACGCGCGATCGTTTCGCGACCAAAGCTGCTGATCGCGGATGAGCCGACCGGCAACCTCGACCCGGACTTGTCACTCGAGGTCATGCGGATTTTTCGACGCTTCAACGAAGTCGGCGTGACCCTGCTCATCGCAAGTCACGATATCTCCCTGATCGATCGGCTTGGCTGCAGACGCATTGCGCTCGAGAATGGCCGGCTGCAGCAGGAGCCGGAAGAGGAGCTCGATCCGTGGCTGTAACACGCAACGCCGACGCGGTCACCGCAGCGCGGAAATCCAGCCCACTCGCGATCTGGTTTGCCCGCCATCTAAGTATTTCGATCGGCTCGCTCGGGCGCTTGTCCCGGCACCCGTTTTCGAGCCTGATGATCATCCTCGTTATTGCCGTCACCCTGGCTTTACCGGCGGCAATCAATCTGATCGTCAAGAACGCGCGTTCGGTCAGCGGCAGTTGGGACAACGCGCTGGATTTTTCCGTATTCCTGAAACAGAACACGCCGGAAGATGAGGCGCGGGCGCTTGGCCGGCTGATAGAGCAGCGGGCGGACGTCGATTCGGTCGCATTTGTCAGTGCAGCGCAGGCGCTGGGGGATTTCAAAGCGCATTCCGGGTTTGGCGCTGCGCTCGATCAGCTGCCCGATAACCCGTTGCCGCACACGCTTGTGGTAAGCCCAAGCGCAGGGCATACGAGCGCGTCCATGATCTTGTTGCACGAGGAACTCGGCAACCTGCCCGAGACAGAATACGTGCAGGTGGATACGGAGTGGGTGCAACGCTTTCACGCGATCCTGGATATCGTTCGCCAGGCCATTGCGATTGGCGGGGCGCTGCTCGGCATCGCGATCGTTGTGATCATTGGCAATACCATCCGCCTCGACATCGAAAATCGGCGCAATGAGATCGAGGTCACCAAGCTCATCGGCGCAAGCAATGCGTTTGTGCGTCGGCCATTCCTGTGGACCGGTTTTTGGTATGGCCTGTTTGGGGGGCTCATGGCCCTCGCGCTGGTGTACTACGGCCTCTTCCTGCTCCAGGGGCCGGTTGCGCGACTCGCCGGGCTGTATCAAAGCAATATCGCGATTGCCGCCATGAGCCTCGAGGAGGCGGCAGCGATCATCGGCATTGGCGTGTTCCTTGGTCTGTTCGGGTCCTGGTTCACCACCGCACGGCATATGCGGCGCATCGAGCCGCGCTAGACCTCATCTGCAATAAATCCGGCACCTGCCCGGTCTGTGTTAATAGCCGCGGTCTCCACTGACGCCACGCTGCAGGGCGCAGCAATTAAACATAATGTGATGACCCTGCTGCGTTAAATAGCTGGTTTTTATAACAATATTGCTTAATCTTATCGGGAACTTATGGTACTTGTTAGCACTCCAACCTGCAGAGTGCTAAAATTGAGCACCATAACGGAGGTAGTAGATGACAACTGCATTAGCCATGACTAATCACGATCTCGCACTGGCAGGCCCGGTAGGCAGTCTTGACGCCTACATCCAGGCTGTCGGCTCGATAGCTGTGCTGTCCAAAGAGGACGAACAGTCGCTCGCAACGCGTTACCGCGATGAAGAAGACCTCGACGCCGCACGCGAGCTCGTTATGGCGCATCTGCGTTTTGTTGTGCATATCGCCAAGGGCTACACGGGCTATGGTCTGCCGCTGAATGATCTCATTCAGGAAGGCAACGTCGGTCTCATGAAAGCCGTCAAACGTTTCGACCCGGCTTACGACGTACGACTCGTCTCGTTCGCCGTGCACTGGATTCGCGCCGAGATTCACGAGTTCGTCCTCAAGAACTGGCGCATCGTGAAAGTTGCAACGA
>Ga0316201_10001021_pt1 | contig 17927 bp, 11 predicted proteins | sample CS6wburrow_MG_FD_204516 | JGI IMG/M metagenome (GOLD analysis project Ga0316201, IMG submission 204516) | Coastal sediment microbial communities from Delaware Bay, Delaware, United States - CS-6 worm burrow | ecosystem: Environmental > Aquatic > Marine > Coastal > Sediment | place: USA... | reverse complement strand
CAAGGCACGCTTGTGGGCGGGTATATTCGAAGACCTCAAGGTGCGTGAAGACCTGGTTTTTCGTTCCGGGGGCCGTATAGCGGTGGCGTTTCGGGAAAATTCCCCGTTGCTTGCAGAAGCACTCAATGATTTTGTTAAAACCCATAAGCAGGGTACGTTGCAAGGCAATATGCTGATTAATCGTTACCTGAAGAATTTTAACTGGGCCAACAACGCCCTGGCAGCAGACGATTACCAACGGTTCCAGGATGTTGCGGACATTTTCTCAAAATATGGTGATCAGTATGGTGTCGATTACCTGATGGTTGCGGCCCAGGGATACCAGGAATCCCGTTTGGATCAAAATGCCAGGAGCGGGGCGGGCGCAGTTGGCATCATGCAACTGTTACCGAGCACCGCTGCAGATACCAATGTCGGCATCCCGGATATCACAACGGCCGAGTCCAATATTCATGCTGGAATCAAGTACCTGGACTTTATTCGCAATCGTTATTTTTCCGACCCTGAAGTGGACCGTTTCAACCAGACCCTGTTTGCCTTTGCCGCCTACAATGCGGGTCCGGCGCGGGTTCGCAAACTGCGCGTCATGGCGGCTGAGCGGGGTTACGACCCGAACATATGGTTTGACAATGTTGAGGTCATGGCTGCCAAGGACATAGGCCGCGAAACCGTTCAATACGTTGCAAATATTCTCAAGTATTACTTCGCTTATAGCCTGACCATACAACGACAGCTTGACCGGCAAAAGAAACGTAAAGAGGCCGGAATAGAATAGGGTCAGTAATAACGGACACTATCTCAAAAAGACATCGAAGCCGTCGCTTCAGTCTATTGATCTATGGCGAACGAGACGTTAACCGTCACCTTGTAGGTGTTCTCACCTGCGGCCACTGGCACGGCAGCAGCAGATTGGCCCATGGCCACTTCCGACCTCATCATTTGCATGGGGCGGGGGCTGTATGACTGTTCGGATATCTCTAAAATCTGCCCGCTATTAACCCCTGCCGCTTCGGCGAGTGTTTTAGCCTTGTCGATAGCGTGTTGCACGGCTTTGACACGGGCTTTTGTGATCGCCTCGGATGGGTCCTCGTTCGTGAACATGATGTTACCGCCTTCATTCACTCCGAGGCTGACTGATTTATCCAGGATAACACCCACCGCACTGATGTCCCGCACCCTTACAGTGAGGCTATTGCGTACTGTATAACCTACAATTTTCGGTGGTTCACGCTTGCCTGACGGTTGTTGTGGCGGGTAAAAATAATTGGGCTGTATGGAAAAGCCGGAAGTCTGGAGATCGCGCGGCTCAATACCTGCGGATGTCATCGCTGCTTGTACTTCCTTCATGGCCGAGGAATTGGCATCGAGCGCGACGCGGGCTGTTTCTGCCTGTCTTGTCACGGTAAGCGACAGGATAGCCATGTCCGGTGCGAGATCAACGCTGCCTTCACCGGTGACCAGGATTCGGGGTAACGGCCTGTCATCATCGGCCGCTGAAGCCGTGCTGAGAACCAATGCAAAAAACGTAACGACAAGCAAAGTTGCCTGTCTGAAATTAAAACCTGTTTTCATGATGCTAATTTCCTTTTCCAAACTGTCGTTGATCGCTACTGCTTACGCAATTTCTTGAGAAAATGGCCCGGTGTTCTATCGCCCGGTCATTTCATGTGCGTACTTAAGACGGTTAGTCAATCTCTTCATCACGTATAAAGAAAAACCCTGCACATAACTTTATAACATTTCAATGTTGCCAGTTAAGTGCCCTGGCTTTTTGCCCGTGTCCCTGGCGGGCTTCCTCGCTCCAGGCATCCCCGCCTTCGAGTTCAAAAAACAAGGGCTGGCGGGCAATTTTATCCGGTGCAACCTGGTTCATCGTGGCCGCCTCGTAAAGCCGTCCGTTAACCAGCGTGTGGCTGACGTATTCAGAACGGTAAATATCCTCCAGCGGGTTACCATCCACGATCATGATATCGGCCAGTTTGCCTTCTTCTATGGAACCGATCTCATGGTCCATGCCAAGACTGCCCGCACCGTCGATGGTGGCACCGCGCAGTGCCTCCCAGGGGCTGAAACCACCTTGCACCATCGACCATATTTCCCAGTGTGCGGCGAGGCCCTCGCGCTGGCCGTGGGCACCGATATTGACCCTGACACCGACATCACGCAGTGCCTTCGCAGTGCGTGCGACGTAAACATGGTTGTATTCCGAATCCGGTGCTTTGGGGCGGCGGATCGCGCGCGGGTAAAGGACGCTCTTGGGTGTGTAGCGAAGCAGGCGCGGGTTCTCCCACACGTTGGTCCTGTCGTACCAGTATTCTTCACCCATCAGGCCACCGTAGGAGACGATGAACGTCGGTGTGTAGGCGGTACCAATCTGCGACCACAACTGTAAAATATCGGTGTAGACATTTTGCACCGGTAATGAGTGCTCAAGCGTGGTGTGACCATCGATCAGCTCTGTCAGGTTGTGCTGAAAACGCATGCCGCCTTCAGGGACCACCATCATATCCAGTTCGGCTGCGGCCTGGATGATTTGCTGGCGCTGCTCACGGCGTGGCTGGTTATAGCTCTTCACGGAAATCGCACCCACGTCTTTCAGACGTTGAAGATGGAATTGTGCGTCTTCCAGGCTGTTGGTTTCGGCGCTGTACCCGGGTACATAAGCACCATAAAGGATGGTGCCGGTACCAAATACCCTTGGTGCAACCAATTGACCTGTTTTCTGCAATTCAGATGCGGCAAAGAACTCACTGGTATCGTTGGAAGGGTCATGAATGGCTGTTACACCGAAGGCCAGGTTGGATAACTGCATCCAGTTCTGTTGCGGGGTGATTTCACTCGTACCCATACCGCCGTGTGCATGTGCGTCAACAAGGCCAGGCAAGACCGTTTTGCCGGTGACATCCAGTTGAAAGGCATCTGCGGGAATGGCCACACTGCCGCGACTGCCAACAGCAGTGATGCGATTACCTTCGACGATAACAACACCGTCCTCGATCACTTCGCTTTGCTGCCCGGCATCACGCATCGTGACAACACGTCCACCCACCAGCGCAATTTTACCGTTCGGCTGGTCTCCGTCCTGACCAAAGGCCAAATCGAGACCGGATTCGAGCGGTTCCGGCAGTGATTCTGGCGCACCTGTCTCAAATGCAAAGGTCTGATTCAGGTCGCGGCGGTAAAGATAACGCCCATGTGACCAGTCGATGGCCCGGCTGTCGCTCGACCAGTTCAGGAACTCGCCACTGCGGGCGGCAACCTGCCTGACACTGAAATCCTTGGTGTCGGCCGTCAGCGTGATGGTTTTTCCATTACTGAAAAAGGGAGCCAGGTAGGTCTTGAAGTTTTCGGTAAAAGCGACCCACTGGCCATCCGGTGAAACCCGGATTTGTGTTGCTTTTGCATTTTGCAGATGGTCTCGGCTGTCATTGCCATTCAGGTTGACACTGCTCAGAAGTAACTCGGTATCCAGTTTTCCCGTGTTGGTGGTGAAGAAGACACGGCTGGCATCGGCGTTGAAGTGGGGGTTGGAGCCCTTCTTGCTGACCCGTTGTGGTGCCTGTTTGCCATCCGCGCTGACATGATAAATACCGGGATCCACTGACCACAACGGAGACAGCAGGTAGCCACCTTCGATTTTGCGGTATAGCACCTGTTTGCCATCGGCCGAAAACGCCGGCTCGATATAGTGCCCGGGCCGTGGTGTCAGCACCGTTGTTTTACCGCCTTTCAGGCTGGTAATACGGACAAACCCGAGGTCCTGATCATTCCAGGTGGTATACAACACTGAACGCCCGTCCGGCGCCATCACCGGGTAAAATTCGTAGTGGTCGGATTGCCGGGTCAGGCGTTGTTGTTTACCCGTGGCGAGGTCTTTTAGCCAGATATAGCCCAGTGCCTGAAATATGACCTGCTCTTTATCGGCTGTGAAACTGGCCCAGCGAATACCGTTGACTTGGAATTTATCTGTTGCCACCTTGACCTTGCTACGTAGAGTGGGGCGGACCTTCTTAGTGGTTATAACATGGACTGGAATTTCGCTGACATTGCCATCGCTGATGCTCACGCGATGAAACTTGCCACCCGTCCAGAAGGCGATGGATTGGCCATCCGGTAACCACGCAATGGCCGGTGCATTACCCTCCGAGCCACTTGATTCCTGCAGGTCTCTTTCAAAACCGTCAAACACAAGTGACTCCATACCGGACTCAAGATCCTTGATCATGATCTGGGTGACCAGACCCAAACGGCGTTTCAGATAGGCCAGCGATTTGCCATCGGGCGACGGGGTAGGGCGGATTGCGCCGCCCGGACCGCTGATTATGGTGTCGGTTTCACCCGTTGCCAGTTCCAGCCGTTTGATTGCGAACAAGGAAGCAACTGAATTCTTGTTGTATTGCCAGACTTTTCCGGGAGTGATATCTGCACTGTAGTAAACATACCTGCCATCAGGTGAATAAGCGGGCTCGGCGCGGTTTTTCTGATCGCTATCGGCGTTGGGACGTTCCACCAGGTTGACGCCGTTGCCACCGCCATGATGAAACATCCAGATTTCACCTGCTGCTATAGAGCGGGTGGAGTAATAAGACTTGCGTCCCACGAGGTAGTCGCCATCCGGGCTCCAGGAAGGGTTATGCACGATGTGCTCTGCCTCGTCGCTGACCGCGTACGGATCACTGCCATCGGCGTTCATGATCCACAGGTTGTCGCCACCGGCGCGATCGCTGACAAAAGCAATGTGCTTGCCGTCGGGGCTGAAGCGCGGCTGGAAGTTCCACTCGATTCCATGGGTCAGAGCGGTGGCTTCGCCGCCATTGATAGCCACTGAATAAATATCACCCAGCATGTCAAACACCAGGGTTTTTCCATCCGGGCTGACGGTGACGTTTGACCAGGTTGTTTCAGTCGTATCGATATTGACTTCACGTGTGTGGTACTGGTCAGAGCTGACGTCCCACTTGGCATCTTCTTTGGAACCGTCGGCGGATTCGTCTGCAAAAAGAGTCGGGCTGGTGAACAATAGAAGGCTTAACAGAAGACGCTGCATCGCGGGTTTCTCCATGGATTTACTATTAACGGGTATATGCTGGGGCGTAATAATAGCTTACCTGCGTGCTGAAGTGGGTTATGCCAGTAGTAAAGATTCACTTAGATCAACGGCAGATCAACGGCAGTCGCAATTTTCTAATAATTGAAACGTAGCATCAGCCCTATTTTAGTGGCATGTTTAATCATAGAATGTGGGCAGGAATAATTAAGAAATCATTTTTCAGCAACCGTGAATCGAATGACTTTTATCAAACATTATCTACTGGCATTGTTGATTTTTAATCTCACCGCGTGCTCTACATTTCAAGAGGTGAGTGTGCAGAACGCCATGCGAAACTCTCGACCGCCAGGTGTGGATTACGGTAGCCTGGTGGAGGTAAGGACCCTTGACAAGCAGTCCGCAAAATTTCGAGTCACGGCGATGAATGCTGATGGCCTGGGCGGAAACAAGGAGTTTTTCCGCTATGAGGACATGGTCAGTCTCAAGGTCGAAGGGCCGAAAACCAGCGGTGAAGATACCTGGATGATCATCGGTGGCGTATTGGGTGCTGCCGCGCTCATCTGGCTGGTTGCCGGTGCCGATTCGGTCAGGGTGTGTTCATCTTCACCATGTGAAAGACCTTAGTTGTCAACCACCGCCAGTGAGGGTCGTCGCCCATTCCGGGAAACTGGCCACGTCAATTTTGAAAACAAGCGTCCCCCAGAAATAAGTCACCAGGGTGGTGACGATGACACCGATCATATTTAGTAAAAATCCGGTTTTCACCATGTCCTTGATGGCTATTCTCCCCGTGCCAAAAATAATCGCATTGGGGGGAGTGGCTACCGGCAGCATAAATGCCAGCGAGGCGGCCAGGGTCGCCGGTATCATCAGTAACAGGGGGTTGATCTGGATACTTACTGCCATACCCGCGAGGATCGGCAGTATCATCTCGGTGCTGGCGATATTGGATGTCAGTTCAGTCAATAATGACATCATCGTCACGATGACAGATGTCAGAATCATGGGGTGAGTGCCGGTCAGACCCGCTAACTGCTCACCGAACCATATGGACAGGCCGGAATCCACAAAACCCTTGGCCAGGGCAAAGCCACCGCCAAACAGGATCACGATATGCCACGGAAGACGGTTGGCCGTCTTCCAGTTCATGAGTCTTTCGTCTTTCTTTGATTTTGAAGGAATGACAAAAAGAATAATTGAGATCGCGATAGCAACCGTTCCATCGTTGAAATATTGCGGATTTTCGAATAATTGTGACCAGCCGGGGATGTTGACAAAACCAATGTTGAAGCCTGCCCTGAAGACCCACAGCAATGCCATCAAGATAAACAGGACGAATACTATTTTTTCCTCCTGTTTTGCCGGGCCCAGCAGTTGGTACTCTTTTTTGAATTCCGCCCTGTTGACACCATGCCAAGGGTGCTTTGGTTTATACATCAGGTATAAAAGCACCCAGGCCGCAATGAAAACCAGTGCGGAGATCCAGATTGCAAAAATGAGCCAGTCTGCGAAGGATATTTCCGGCATTGCGGGGAAGATGATATTTGCGATTCGTGCAAAGGACAGGTTGGGTGGTGTACCCACCAGGGTTGCAATACCACCGATTGATGCAGCATAGGCAATACCCAGCAGCAGGCCAATGGAGTAGGTGCCCAACTCTTTCTTGCCTACTATCTCTTCCAGTTTGTAAATGATCGAAAGGGCGATGGGAATCATCATCATGGTGGTTGCCGTGTTCGACATCCACATGGAAAGAAAGGCGGTGGCGAACATGAATCCCATCAGTATTCTTCCTGGACTTATGCCGAAAAACATCAGAACCTTGATCGCGATGCGTCTATGCAGGTTCCAGCGCTCCATTGCCAGGGCCATTAAAAACCCACCTAAAAATAGAAAAATCAAGTGGTTAAAGTACATTGATGAAATGGTTTGTCCATCCACAACACCAAATAAAGGAAATAACACAACAGGTAGCAAAGCGGTTGCCGCAAGCGGTATGGCTTCGGTGATCCACCAGATGGCCATCAATATTGCTATGGCCATGGTGTAGGTGATATTCGGGTTTTCGGGCGCAAGGTCACCAAACAGGATCAGTGACAGGCTGATCAAGGGTGCGATGATCAGTGCAGCGAGTTTTGTTGTTGAATTTCTGTTGAGTGTTTGCATATTTATTCTTGGTTGTACTGAAAGCGCATGACAGGATGGTTGCCCGTAACTTTAGCAGTATGCCACCCTTCACGAAATCACCAATCCGAAATTGGCTTGAAAATCATTTGCTGCCAGCCCGCTAAACCCGCAAAATTAATGATCTATCTCATATGCCAATAGCGATTTCTTGTTTAGCTTACTGGCCAACATCGTCGCATAAGCGGAGAATGACGTGAAACAAAATCTCATCTTTATCAGTGCTCTCTTCCTGTTGGTGTTCAGCGGTTCAACAACCGCCGAGGTCATCATCACTGAGACCAATAATGGCAACCTGGTGATGCAGGATATCCCCGAAATTCCGGCCGCGTTGGTGGCCAGTCTTAACCGCTATCAAAATGTGCGGTCTGCCCGTTTTCTGGACTGGACCCAGGACGGTGACGGGATATTTGTATCAACGCGTTTCGGTGATGTCAGCCAGGTGCACCGGGTCAGTCATCCGGGTGGTGCCCGACAGCAGATTACCTTCTTTGATGAACCGGTAGGTGGGCTTCAACGTCAACCCGGTGGCGCAAAAATGATTTTTACGATGGATGCAGGCGGCAGCGAGTTTTCGCAGATATTTCTACTCGACCCGGGCAGTGACGATGACGCCATCATGCTGACCGATGGTGAATCCCGGAATGGTTCAGTGGTCTGGGATCGCAACGGCAAACTGATCGCCTACCGCAGTACACGCCGTAACGGTGCATCCAATGATGTCTGGATGATGGATGTTGCCAATTCCGAGTCTGCACAGATGGTTCTGCAATCTCCGGATGGTACAAACTGGTCTGCATCTGATTTCTCAAAAGATAATCATAAGTTATTGATACTTAATTATGTTGGCAATGCAGATTCCAGGATTCATCTTTTAGATATCACCTCCGGTGAGATAAGGCTATTAGCAGGTAATGCCGATAATCCAAGCTCCAATTTCCCCATTGCCTTTGACCACGAGGGCACCGGCTTCTGGTTTGTCACCGATGTTAAGGGTGATTTCAGACAACTGGCATGGCAGTCGCTTGAAGCGGGTTCCGAGCCGGTTATCGTCACTGCGGACATTCCCTGGAATGTGGAGGCGGGTGAACTTAGCCACGACCGTAAACGCGGCGTATTTTCCGTGAATGTGGATGGTGTGTCACAGGTTTACCTGATGGATATGCTCAGCCGGGAGTTTACACCGGTGAGCGTGATTCCCAACTCGCTTGTAGGTAGTCTTGAATTCAGCCCCGATGACAGCAAACTGGGTCTGACCCTGAATACGTCAAAAACACCGAGTGACAGTTTTGTATTGCAGTTGGGTGAAGGCGCTCTGGAATATGGCGAACTGCAACGCTGGACTTACAGCGAAGTAGGAGGGCTGGATACGGAGAGCTTTATCGAGCCCGAACTGGTGCACTACCCGACCTTCGATAGTGCCAGCGGCGGACCCGAAAAAATACCTGCCTGGCTGTATAAACCGGCAGGTGACGGTTCCCACCCGGTCATCATTGTCATCCACGGTGGCCCCGAAGGTCAGTCACGTCCTTCTTTCAGCAGCACTTACCAGATGTGGTTAAAAAAACTCGGTGCGGCGATCATCCGTCCCAATGTACGTGGCTCCGCAGGCTATGGAAAGCACTACATGTCACTGGACAACGGTTTCAAACGCGAGGATTCGGTCAAGGACATCGGCGCCTTGCTCGACTGGATCGCCACCCGTCCGGATCTGGATGAAAACCGTGTCGCCGTGTATGGCGGCAGTTATGGCGGTTACATGGTGCTGGCGAGCGCCGTGCATTACAGCGACCGTTTGCAGGCGGCGGTGGATGTGGTCGGTATCAGTAACTTTGTCACCTTTCTTGAAAATACACAGGACTACCGTCGGGATTTAAGACGTGCCGAGTACGGCGATGAGCGTATTCCCGCCATGCGTGAGCACCTGCAAAACATCAGCCCGTTAAACCACGTTGACAAGATCAATATACCGATGCTGGTGATACAGGGCCAGAATGACCCCCGTGTGCCGGTAACCGAGGCCATTCAGATGGTGGATGCCCTACGTGCGCAGGGTCAGCCCGTCTGGTATATGAATGCACTGAATGAAGGTCACGGTTTCAGGAAAAAAGAAAATCGTGATGTTCAGCAACAGGCAATGATGATGTTCCTTGAGAAGTACCTGACTGCTGAAAGCCCATAGGCGCACCGGTAAGCCAGGCTGATGACATCATCGGCTTGTGGTAATGGTGACAGACCACCGTCCGGCTTGTGGTCAATCAGTCAAGGTGCTCACTGCGTATTGAGGCTTTACCACATCCTGCCCGGGTGACCAGGATACCCGGGCAGGATCGGTCTGAACGCTAAGGCGCCTCATAACAACTTCCGGTAATGCGTTGGAGTGATAGAGTCGTCGTAATTTCTTCAGATTCAAACTCAAAGTTGATGTGACTGCAATCCACTGCCCTGAATCGGCCCGTTCCCCATTGCTCAAGGAAATAAGGATCGCTTTGCAGAAATACACCACCGGTGGTTTCGTAAATGATGACTTCGCCTACACCGGCGTCAATTTCTCCCACCAACAGGAACCAGCGCTGACTGCCGCTGCCGTCGTTGCTATAGGTGTACCAGTAGCTTGTGACGGTCTTTTCATCATCGAGTATATCCAGGTTAAATCCCTGGCCATCGTTCGCCGGGTCGTACCACGAACCATCGAAGCGCTGATCCAGGTCCGGGTTCAGTTCAGACAGTAACGAAATCAATAGCGAGTCCACATCGAGGCCATTGTGATCGTAATTGTCGCCCGTAGTGACAAGCACCAGGTCCAGTTCCGGGACCACGAAGATGACCTGGCTACCCCAACCGGAGGCGAAGAACACCTGCCAGTTACGGCCAAGTTGATCAGGTGTTTCGGCAATCCACCACTGGTAGCCGTGACCCCAACCGGGCAGCGGGAAAAAGTCCGAGTTCCCTTGATTGCTGTACTTGGTCCAGGAAGCATCGACCCATGATTTGTCAAGAATTCGCCTGCCTTTGTATACGCCCCCGTTGAGGTAGAGTTCACCGAACTTCAGCATATCGCGTGCTTTTAGCCACAGGGAGAAACCCAGTGGTACATCATGATCAGGTCCGGGCCAATCCGTTAATCCGGTCCCCATGCCGCCCTCGCTATATACTTCCCAGTGCACCTGGTCGATCTCCAGCGGACCGAACAATTCCTGCATGGCAAAAGCATCAGGACCCATACCGGTAGCGGCACGGACCAACCGGCTCATCAAGGTAGAAGCACCGGTGCTGTAAGTAAACTTGGTGCCGGGTTGGGAATCCATCGGCCGGCTCAACACGAATTGATACCAGTCATCCGATGAGATCATCCGGGCCACGGGATTGATTGGGTTCCGGTAATCTGAATTAATCTCATCCCATTCAATTCCGTGTCTTTGCTGGAGAATTTGTTCCACCGTTATGGCAGACTTATCCTGGTAAGGTGCTTGCGACATCGGGTAAAGGCCACCAAAAAAGTGACCCATATTCTGATCCAGGCGAATTTTTCCCTGCCGATGTGCAATTCCAAGTAATGCTGAGCCAACGCTCTTGGTTACGGACTGAACCTGGTGCAGGTCACCGGCCTGGGAGCCGCGAAAATAGTCCTCGTAAATAATTTCCCCGTGACGGGAAATGATCACGGCTTTCAGGTTGCCGAACTGACCCTGTTCTATGGCATCACTCATGTCGTCAAAGTTCTGTGCTTCAAGCACGGATGCCAGAGACAACATGAAGAGCAAAATAAACACGATTGCCAGCCTTGCAGGGGTTCCGGTTTTTAAACGAGCGGCATTGCTGCCTGAAGGTTCTGTATCAATATTCATTTGCAATCTCCTGTGTCTGACAAAACAATTCAAAAAAGTGGACCAGGACTCCCTGACCGGCGTTGTTTGCCTATCCCGTACCCGGGCCGAACGTCCACACAAAACCAAAAGATGGAAAGAATGGAAGATAATCATCAAAATTTGGTGATGCTGTTAATGGCGGACCGTAAACCAGTTCATGATCCGAAACACAGCACGGGTTTTTTGTATTGAGCAGGTTGTAGATTTCGACATAGAACTGGAAGGAACCGCGTTTGAGATCGATGGTTCGAGACAATCGCATGTCTATACGAAAATAGTCGTCATAATTGCTTTGATTGCGCTGCGTCAGCTCAGCATCGACACCGACAAGGGCACCGCCGGCATCAAGAATCGGGGTTACAAGCAAGGGCGTTTGCGGCCAGCCACTGTGGTAGCGCCCGGCCAGGCTCAGCACCCATCGTTCGAAATACCAGGTCAGGTTAGCGGTCACCGCGTGGCGTTGATCCCAGCTGCGGGGTACAGATACACCCTCAATCATATCGTCGGCTTTTGACCAGGTGTAATTGAACCACCAGTCGAAGCGGTCCGACTGACGACTACGTAAAGTGATTTCCATGCCCTTGGATTTTGCGCTCGTTGGTTCGATACGAATCCGGTCGAAGTCACTCTCCGCGGCATAATCAAAGGTATCCAGGGCATTCTCGTATCGCGGCCGGAGATCGCTGTAGCGTTTCTGGTAGATATCCATCTGAAGTTCGAGATCGGATTTAAACCAATGCCGGATTCCGGCCACCAGTTGCTCAGCCTGTTCTGCAGGGTAGTAATCGGTAATGCCGTCCTCTACCTGCAGATCCTGAATACCCTGTGGTTGATAATAATAACCCCAGCCGAGCCGTAGTTCCGTTCGCTCACCAAGGTCGAACAGACCATTCAGACGCGGACTCAGTTGCGTATCGTCCATCGTATCCGTATAGGTCTGTTTGTCCCAGCGCAGACCGATTTCCCAGGTTGATCGTGCTGTGGGCTGGAACCGGTAGCTGGCGTAAACACCGTATTCGTTGCCATTGGTCGAGGTAACAATGTCCCGGTTTATCACCAGGGGAATACCGCCACTGAAAAAATTCGATTGCCGGAAAGAATCTATTTGGTAGTCAAAATCGGCTTCGAGATGCCGGTAGTGAAGACCGAACATCAACAGTTGGGATCCAGTTATTCGCAGACTCAAATCACTCTTCAGGCTGCTGACTTCAACATCACGATCATAGGAACGGTCGATGACCTCGGACGGATAGTTTTGTGCGCTGCCCTGGTCGTTGTTTTTTACCCTGCCGGTGGAAATAATGTTTACCCAGCGCAGATTTTCGTTGGGTTCCGAATCAAGCGTCACCCAGAAGTACTTCTGGGAACTTTTGCTTTCGCCATATTCACCTTCAGCGACACCCGTGTACTCGACATGATCCGAAGCGAGAAGCATATGGGCATCGACGGTGGTTGCATCCGAAATCGAATATGCAGTACCAGCAAACACATCGTGATATCGCGGGGTGAAATCCTCATCACCTACAGAAACCGCGTCGGCTACAAGATCCAGGTAGCCACGTCGTGCTGCAAACTGGAATGCACCACGGTCACCCCAGGCACCCGACCCACGAACGAAGGCATTGACGAAACTCACACCCAGTTCGTAAACCGGCTCGGTATTAGCCCACGTGCTGGAGATTTCGATAATGCCGCTCATGCGGTTGCCATTTTCGGCGGTAAATCCGCCGGACAGAACCTGTGCGTTGTCGATAATGCCCGCGTCGATGATGCTGATCGGACTGAACAGCGTTTGCATATGGTAGGGCTCGAAAAGTTCGAGACCGTCCAACTCGACCTTGACCTCATCAAGCTTGCCGCCGCGCAGATGAAAAGGTGCAGAGAAATCGGTGGCGGCAACACCCGGCAACCGATGAAATGCACGGAACACATCATCCGTTATATGCGGTAACAGACGGATTTCCTCACCGGTCAAAAACTGGTCACTGGTTGCACTCTGGTCATATAGTGAATAACGGCTGGCAACGATTTTTACTTCATCGATTTCAAAGGGGTAACCGGTTTCCGGCGGAGAGTTCAGCCCGTCATTGTCGAGTCCGGCCACGGCCATCTGTTTAGCCGGTTGCCCCCGGACAACCAGCCATTGGCCTTGTGGACCGGGTTCCAGCACCAGCGTGTAGGCCGCAAGTGCCTCGCGGAGGCTTTCTACCGGGTCGGCAGACGAAGGTGTTGTACGTACGCGCATCCAGGGTTCAACCAGCCTGCTTGAGTAAGTTATGTTGATACCATCTTGCCGCACGTGTTCGATCGCTTCGATCAATGACATACGGTCCGTGATCCCGTCAGCATAAGCCGCGTTGCTCATCAGCAATAAAACGGCAACAACGGTTCGCAGCATTGGTTTCATTCAACTTTGACCCAGAGTGTGTCACTTGTGATTCTGTATTCGAAGGGTGCGACCTGCTGCACCAGCAACAGACCCTCGTCCAGGCTGGTTCCCTTTATAGAGCCCGCTAAAAGTGCTGCTCCCGCCCTGGTCTCAGATGCCAAGTCGGCCCAGACCAGGTCCACACCGCGCTCACTTACATACCATTGCAGGTATTGCTCCAGGCTTGCACCCTGGATGTTAAATTCGGGAGCGACCGTTTCGATCCAGGCCCAGTCCGGGTCGCCGGGCTGCAATGGGTGTTGACTACTTTCGCCAGCGTCGCTCAGCTCGACGTAATAGCCCTTGTTGACGGAATGGGTCTGCTGTCCGGGTTGAGTGATCTCCACCAGGCCCTGCCGGACACCGACGACCAACAGCATTGGGGTCACACGGACTTGAAACTGTGTACCGATATCCTGTGCAGAGCCCAGCGGGGTCGATACGAGGATCGGCTCTTCAGTTTCTGAAAATGCCGTATCCATATAGATGGCCCCGGATTCCAGTGAGATGTGATTTGGCGAGTGCACGATAACCTGGCTTGCCGTATCGATACGCAGCGATTGTCCACCGGCCATACGCAGTGCGATTCGACTGGCGTCATCCGTAACGACTGCCATGTTGGCAGCGATGAGTGTGCTCGTTTGTGCACTTTTGTCACCAATTTGTACCTGGCCCAGCACACGCTCGACACTCGCAAGTGGTTCAATTTTGGGTACATAGGAAAGATTCCAGAGTATTAATGTTGTAGCTGCTACCAGTGCAAAGCCTGCTGCGATGGCGGCTATGTTGAAGCGCTGTGAACGTCTCGCGGTGTGCTGCTCTGTGGCCACCTGTTGCCAGTGTGCGCGAACGTTCTGCCGTACACGTTCGAAGCGTTCGCGGGGAACCGCTTCCCGTGCACCTGCGAAATTTATCAAACGACCGATTTCATCCATGTCGCTGGCTCCGTTTCTGTTTTTTTCAAATGGGTCTTTCATTGCATTACTCGAAAACTGATGAGAGACGATTTATCTCATCCTGGTTTTTTGATTCTTCATGTATAAGGGTCGCAAAACACTCCCTGAATGCATTCCTCGCCCGGGTAAGTATTGATTCGGTTGCTTTCTCACTTTTGCCGATGCGACTTGCGATATCACGGACGGAGTGGCCGTGGACGTACTTGCACTCAAGCGTATCGGCATACAACGCAGGCAGTTGATCCAGCGTCACTTTGACCAGTTGGTTTAACTCCGCCTGGTAGGCTGCGACATCGGGATCGTCGCCGGTCGCCGACAGCAGTGAGTCAAGCGCTGATTGTACCGCCGGGCTATCCTCCGCCAGTTTTGCTTGATAGGGTCCAAAACCACGTGTTTTTCGTTGCTTTGAAATCTCGTAGCGGCAAAACGTGCATAACCAGGAAAACAACGGCGCCTCGCCACGGTAGGTTGACATCTTCGATATTGCCTGGCACAGAACGATCTGGGCGGTATCTTCCGCAAGATTATGATCGAGGTCCAGGCGTGTGAGCGCGAAACGGTAGATACGTGGAAAGTACGTGTTGAAGAAGACATCAAATGACGGACCGTCCCCCTCGAGAAGGCGCTCCACCAGTTTTTTATCTGCATATTGCTGCATTGTTCCAGGCTTTTTAGCGGTACTATGCAAGTAAGAGATACCCGGAACCGGAAATCCTTCGAAATTTCTCGATATTGGGCAAATTCATCAATCTCGAGGTGCTGTTGGAGTGTGAAAATAACAACGCTCATTTCCAACAGGGCACCCTGAGAACATTCTCAGTAATATTTTTAAGAAACTCTAACGATATTACGCCTTTGAATAGCAACAAGCTAACTGGCAGGCCAAATATAACCCTGATTCTAAATCTAATTCATTATAAGGGCGGCCAGATCTGTGGGGCTTTCAATCACCTCGTCCGGCTTCACCCGCCATTGACCGGGTCTTGCGCCACTGTGTGTGATGATCACGGAGATGACAGTATTGGATGCCTCCAGTTGCTCGCCCAATGCCCGTGTGAATAAAACATCGGCAATGTGGTCACCGACATAAATGATGGTTTTACCTTGCGTGTTGCCGAAAATCTCTTGTAGACACTTTAGTCCGCCGTCCGGGGCCGGTTTTTGGTGATGGTGGGGAAGGTCTTCGTAGCCGATAACCGACTCGAATGCGGAACTGATGTCATGCTCATGCAACACCTGCCTGATGTTGCTTGTAGCGTTGGCCGAACAGATGCCCTGGGGGAAACCCGACAATTGCCTGACGGTATCCGCCACACCATCGAACAATGTGACGCCGGTCTTATCGAGCATCTGGTAGGTTTCCCAGAGAGGACCGGCGTTCTTGATCTCGTCCGCGGTCATACCGAAATAGTCACGATAAAGATCACGCCAGTGATCGGCCGCGTGATTGGCAAAATGGTAGTCCGTTTCACTTTGCAGGTAACGCGGTAGATTGCTGCCAGTGAGTCTTGGCGCAACCCGGGCCAGGATCTGCTTGGTAATGGCGATATTCTTGGCGGCTGAGTTGGCCAGCGTGCCATCGAAGTCCCACAATATGGCGTCGACTTTGATATTTTTTTTAAACTGAAGCATTGGGGTGCCTAGTGTCGCACAAATTGCATTGGCCGTTGTAACCGCAAGCCCCGGGCTTTGCGTATATAAATATAAACGGGGCGTGCTGAAGAAAATCTGAAGGTTTTTGAGTCCGCCTCAAACAAAGCCTTGATGTAAATCAGCTACGTACGTCCTCAAAAAGGTGTATATTACGATTTTATAATTAATTCCGCCGCTAGATTCCGTGGCCCCTGTTTGTTTCCGGGTCAGGGTCTGGATCGGCATTCTGTCCCAAACACGGAGTAAGACCCATGAAAACCCTGATTTCCTTGTCACTGTTATTGACCGCGGTGCTGTTTACCGCAACGGTGACTGCCAAAGATACGATCTATAAACCCTTTATTGTTGCCTCAAGCGGTTCGGGCACACTGGATGAAAAAACCTCGTCAACTCGGCGTGCGCTTGAAGATGCCGGTTTTGAAGTGTACGGCCAGTACTCACCGGTCGAGGGTACCAATGTCATCGTTGTAACCAACGATGAACTAAAGAAAATTGCCAGCATGTCGGATAAGGGCGGTTATGCCGCAGGTCAGCGGGTCAGTGTTTCAGAGGTCGATGATAACGTCGAGGTGTCATTTGTGAATCCGCTTTATATCCAGTATGGCTATCATCTCGAAGGTGATATGCAGCCTGTTTATGATGCCCTCGTTGCGAGCCTGGGTAATGTTCAGTCCTGTGGCGCAGACGGTAAAAAAATGACGGCTAAAAAGCTCGGCAAATACCATTACATGATGGGAATGCCGTATTTTGATGGTGCTCTTGAACTGGGTTCTTTCAGCTCACATGAAGAAGCCGTTGCAGCGGTAGAAAAAGGTCTTGCCGTTCCCGATGATGCGTTGACCCAGGTTTATCGCATTGATATTCCCGGTAAGCAGCAGACCGTATTTGGTGTTGGCATGAAGATGACCAATGAAGAAGAAGAGGATATTGATTCAACTTTTCAGATGAGCATTGTCGATTTTGAAGGCTGTAAAAAACGTGCTTATTTCCCTTACGAAGTCCTGGTTGATGGTAATAATGTAGAAGCATTGCATATGCGTTTTCGCATGGCGATGCATTTTCCCAACCTGAGTATGACGGGCAAGCATGGTTTTACCAAGTTGATGTCGGCTCCGGGTGCGACTAAAGAAGCACTGGAAGAGATGGTTGGCACGAAATAGACCAATCCTTGTTTTGCTTACAGAAGGCCGGCCTTTCACGCCGGCCTTTTTTTGCCCATTGGGTGGGTGAATGTAAACCACCGGCGATTTGGTGCCTAATGAATAACGAACCCGTGGATTGGGTCAATAGCGGGCAGTTCCCCAGTAATTGAAGGTTGCCGGTCGCCAGCCGGGCAGGTACATGGTCTGCATGTCGGATGATTTGAAACCGGATTGCGTCAGCAGTTCCGGAATGGAACGGTTGATATTGCACCCGCCGGCCAGCCTCTTCCAGATTGGATTGATCCGGTTTTGCCAGAGCTGAACACCTTCATCCGGCGCCTTGCCGTGTTCACAAAAAATCAGTCGTCCGGAAGGTTTCAATACACGCCTGATTTCATCGAGTGCCTTTTGGACATCGGGAATGGTGCACATCGTATAGGTCATTAAAACCGTATCGGCACTGTTGTTTTCCAGCGGAATGGAATCAGCACCTGATTTGATAAACTCTGTATCCAGGTGATGTTCCTTCGCATTCTTTTGAGCGATTGACCACATTTCCTCCGATGGATCCAGCCCCCACAGGTGCTCGACTTTTTTCGCGTCATAGTAGGGTATGTTGAGCCCTGAACCGATACCGATTTCCAG
>Ga0316201_10001019_pt1 | contig 17937 bp, 17 predicted proteins | sample CS6wburrow_MG_FD_204516 | JGI IMG/M metagenome (GOLD analysis project Ga0316201, IMG submission 204516) | Coastal sediment microbial communities from Delaware Bay, Delaware, United States - CS-6 worm burrow | ecosystem: Environmental > Aquatic > Marine > Coastal > Sediment | place: USA... | reverse complement strand
CGGGAACGGGAACGAGACCGGGAACGCGACCGCTGCCTAGATCCAGAGGTCTTCGGCCTTCGTGGTTTCGGGGCTGATTGTGAGCTTCACGTGGTGCCGCTTCTTGCCGCCGTTTTCCTTGCGGTGTCTTGGCACCTCGGCGGCGTTGACGTAGAGGACTCCGTCCTTCTGCATTTGGGCGGGGCGGCGCTTTCCGGATTTTGTCTTTCGGTGCATGTGTCCGGCGACTGTCGCTAGTACTTTGCGACCCCTGCTCCTCGCGTACGCCACGGCCTCTTCGAGGTCCCTGTCGCCCCAGTCCTCTTCCTTCTTGCGGAAGTCACAGCCCCAGATCGAGTCCGCCCGGTCGCCCAGACCTGAAGGACCGTTGTGCGCCAGAAACACAATCGGCGCGTCGTCGCAACTGTCGACGAGATACTTCAATCGCCGGATCGAGGAGTCCATCGAGTCGATGCCGTACTGCTTTTCGAGGTAGCGAAGACAGGCCAGGCGCCTCCCGCCGATCGAGTGCGGCCGACCCACCACGATGTTCAATGCAAGTCCGGCCGGTTCGATGCGACGTCGGCTGTAACCGAGGAGCTCGACGTTGCCGAGCGTGCGTTCGAGGCTTACGCAGCGACGGGCCTGACCTCTGCAAAACGCATTTCGAAGCCGATGCGCGCGCGGAGCGATCTCCGCACCAAGCTGCAATGCGTGAAGCCCGTCGTGGTTTCCGGGGATGCACATGGCCGGCACGCGAAGCTTGCGAAGCGAACGGGCGACGCGGCGCCCGCGTAGCTGCGTATACCCGGCCAGGTCGCCAACGAAGAGCAAGAGATCATATCCACCACGGTTGAAGAAAGCGACGTCGGCGTCGTCCCAGAAGAGATGGACATCACCGATCACAGCGATTGTTGCCGCTTGCGTAGCGCCGTCGTTCATGGGACGAAACTTAGCCCACGCAGGCCCGCATGCGAGCGGGAAGGAACCCTCCGATGACAGTTCCCAACATCCATCGCCGTGAACCCGCCCTGGTGTTGGTTCTAAGCATCGTGACCTTGGGGCTCTATCTGCCCTTCTGGTACCACGGCATCTACGAAGACCTGAAAGCGCTCGATGGGCGCACGCCAACCGGTCACGGTTTCTGGCTCGACTTCCTGTTCGTGATCCTCACCGCCGCCATCTACGGAATCTGGGTCGACTACCAGATCTCGCAGCAGATCGCAGAGTTCGAGGAGCGCAACGGCCTCGGCCCCGTGCAGGACACTTCAATCATCGCCGTCATCCTCGACGTCGCCTCGTACGCGACGGCGTTCTTCACCAACTTCGTCACGAGCGCCATTCAACAAGACCAAATCAATCGCGTCGTCGAGAAGCTCGAATCGCGCCTCCTGAGCGACGCCGGGATTCCAGTCTAGAGAGTCATGCCGGCGCCTCCACTTCTCGCCATTTTCGTCGGAGGGAAGTCGCGCCGAATGGGGGAGCACAAAGGGCTCTTGAGGCTCCCAGGTACTGAAGAACCGATCCTCGAAGCGCTCGTTCGCCGCGGCCGCGACGCGGGTTTCGATCCGGTGCTCGTCGGCGAAGCAAGGCCCTATGCCGAGCTCGCAGCGGGGGTGCTTCGTCTCGATGACGAACCCCAGGGCGCAGGCCCTCTCGCCGGTCTTCATGCCGCCCTCCGCCACGCTTTGAGAACCGGCCGAGCGCGGCTCGTCGCGATCGCCTGCGACATGCCTTACGTGACTGCGGAAGCCCTGGAGCAGGTTCGTGACCATCGAAGCCAGGCCATCGTGGTCGCTCCGAAACGGGCACCGGACGCCCCCTGGGAACCCATGCTTGCTCGATACGATGCGCTCCGGCTGACCGATACCCTCGCGGAAGCGATTTCCCAGGGCGAGCGCTCGTTTCAGAAGCTGTTCGCAACGATCGAGGTCGAGGCGCTGCCGCTCACATCCGAGCTGGAGCGGGCGCTCGAAGACTGGGACAGCCCAGAAGACCTGCCTCGATAGGCCCTGGCGCGAGCTGCCTGCTAGGCTCCGGAACGATGACGGAAATTGCCCACGCGCTCCGCGACACCCTGCTCGCTCTCACTCGGATTCCAAGCCCGATCGGCGAAGAGGCGGCGCTTTGCGATCACGTCGAGGACCGACTGGCCGGCAGCCTGGGCGCCGAGACGATCACGCGCTTTCACGACAGCCTGATCGTGCACGCGGCGCCAAGAAAAGACGCGCCGCGAATTGCGCTAGTCGGACACCTGGATACCGTTCGCACCCAACACGACGGGCCCCCGCGAATCGAGGGCAACCGGCTCTATGGCGCGGGCGCGGCCGACATGAAGTCCGGCCTGGCGATCATGATCGAGCTGGTCGAACGCTTGGACCTCAAGACGCTACCCTGCGACCTCACGCTGATCTTCTACGAACGTGAAGAGGGCCCGTTCGAGGAGAACCGGCTCGGACCGATCCTCGATACGCACCCCGATCTCCACGAGCTCGACCTCGCGGTCTGCCTCGAGCCCAGCGACAACCAGATGCAGCTCGGCGCGATGGGCTCGATCCACGCCACCCTGACCTTTCTAGGACGCACCGCCCATAGCGCCCGGCCCTGGCAGGGCGACAATGCGCTCTACAAGGCGGCAAGCTTCATCAGCAAGCTCGAGCAGCGAGAACCGCATGACGTAGAGCTCGATGGCTACCTGTTCCGCGAAGTGATGACCCCGACCGTCGTTCAGGGAGGAGGTCCGCGCAATGTCGTTCCTGGGCAGGCCGACCTCAACGTCAACTATCGTTTCGCCCCGGGTCGCACGCCCGAAGAAGCCTTTGCGGAGCTTCGTGGGCTCGCCGGGGAGCAATGCAAGATTCAGGCGACCGACCTTTCACCCGCCGGCCATCCGCACGCGAGCGATCCCTACATCCAGCACCTGATGCGCTGCGGAGTCAACGGCGTCCGCAGCAAGCAGGCCTGGACCGACGTGGCGCGCTTCGATGCGATCGGGGTGCCCGGCGTCAATCTGGGTCCAGGCACGGCGGCGCAGGCGCACCAGCCGAACGAGTACACCGAGCTCGACAAGTTGCTAGACGGCTACGCGATATTCGAGCACTTCTTCGCGAAGACGGACGACAACCCGCTCTACTGAGCCGGCGCTACTTCTTGCATTCGCCGAAGGCTTTGAACGCGCGAGACGGCGAGTTGTTCCGAACCAGTACCTCGGCAGTGCCGCCGCCCTCGACGCTGACCGAATGGCGCGGCGTGGGGTCGACGTCGGTCCAAACCTCGCACTGCAAAGTCACTTCGCAACGATTGGTCACAATCACGACGTGCTTGTAGGCAAGCGCCCCGTAGCGAGCCTCGCCGTGAATGTTGTAACAGTTCTTCATGTCCTGACCCCCCTCGTCGCCTAGGGCGGGGAGGGCCGTGGCGAGAACGACTAGGGCGGTAAACAAACTGGCGACGACGGCTTTCATAGTGACTCCCATTGTCCGGTATTACAGACGCAGCGCAAGTTTGGCTATTCAAGGGGGGTTTGGGGGGCGGAGTCGCCTGATTGGCACCGACTTCCCGTGCTTCGACTGGTACATAGGAGAACGGCTCGGGATGGGCAGCACAGGGAGTGGGGGGCGAGGCCAGACTTCTGGTGTCTTAGGGAGACAGCCGAGCGGGTACCCCGCGACCGAGCACGCCCGTCGCGAGCCGTTCTCCGATCGCACAGTTGATTGCTGCCGGGGTGTCGCGCCTTTTATCCGCGCCCCGATCCGCTACTCGAGCGTCTTGATCTTGAGATCCAAGAGCTGCTCCGGCTCGACCCGCGAAGGGGCGGAGGTCATCAGGTCGTTCGCCCTCTGCGTCTTCGGGAAAGCGATCACGTCGCGAATAGACTCGGTCTCCGCTGCCAGCATGGCCACCCGATCCATTCCGAAGGCGATTCCGCCGTGGGGCGGGGCGCCGTATGTCAGAGCGTCCAAAAGAAAACCGAACTTCTCCCGGGCTTCTTCGTCGCTCAGGCCGATCACCTCGAAGACCTTCTTCTGGACTTCGGGGTCGTGCAGTCGAATCGAGCCGCCGGCGATCTCGAAGCCGTTGAGTACCAGGTCGTAGCGATAGCAAAGAACCTTGCCCGGGTCGGTGCCGAGCAGGTCGATGCATTCGTCGTGCGGACGCGTGAACACGTGGTGAGCGGCTTCCCAGCGCTTCTTTTCCTCGTTGCGATCGAACAGTGGCGGGTCGACGACCCAGAGGAAGTTCCAGTTCCCGGCGCTTCCGGTTTCGGGAATCATGCCGAGCTTGCGCGCGACGTGCAGGCGGAGGTTGGCCATCACGGTGTGGGTCTTCGCCGTCGGCCCGAACTGGAAGAAGATCAGGTCTCCGTCCTTTGCACCAACCTTCTCGTTCACGGCCTTGCGGAACTCGGGCGTGACCATCTTGGCGAGTGGGCTTTGCAGCCAGTTGCCCTCGCCGTCGACCTTTGCGCGCGCCAGACCCTTTGCGCCCATTTGACGCACGAACTTTTCGAGCGCATCGAGATCTTTGCGCGAGAAGCCGTGCCCAGCAGGAACGACCATCGCTTTGACGATCTCGGCAGGAAGGTCGCGTCGGTACGCACCTTCGCTGAACTTCGTCGCGATCGGCTCCAGCATGCTGATCCCGCCGCCACCGTGCTCTACGGTTAGGTCTGTCAGGTCGACATGCTCCATCTCGAAACGCATGTCCGGCTTGTCATTGCCGTAGCGCTCCATCGATTCTGCATAGGGAATTCGGGGGAATTCGCCGCTCGGGTAGCGCTCGAGCAGGTCGACTCCGAGCACCTCTCTCCAGAGCCGGAAAACCAGGCCCTCGAGCACCTTGAATAGGTCGTCCTGATTGATGAACGACATCTCGACGTCGACCTGGGTGAACTCCGGCTGCCGGTCGATCCGCAGGTCCTCGTCGCGGAAGCAGCGAACGATCTGGTAGTACTTGTCGTAGCCGGCGCACATCAGCAGCTGCTTGTAGAGCTGCGGGCTTTCCGCGAGCGCGTAGAACTGGCCGCCGTAGAGACGCGATGGAACCAGGAAGTTTCGCGCGCCGCCCGGTGTGTATTTGACCATGAACGGCGTCTCGACCTCGACGAAGCCGTTCTGGTGGAAGTAGTTGCGGGTCTCGTGGTTGAGCTTGCTCCGCATGAGCAGGTTTTTCTGCAGCATCGGGCGCCGCAGATCGAGATAGCGGTACTCGAGGCGCTTGTCTTCGCCGGTGGTGATCTGGTCTTCGATCTCGAACGGTGGCGTCTCGGCCTTGTTGAAGACAGTTGCTTCGAGCGCGATGACCTCGATGGCTCCAGTTGCGAGGCGTGGATTGCGAAGACTGGTGCCGTCGTCCTTGGTGCCCCGGTCGCGAACCCTGCCGCGCACACCGAGCACCCACTCCGACCGCGCCTTGTTGGCGGTCTCGAAAGCGGCTTTGTCGGTCGTCTCGGGGTCGAACACCACCTGGGTCAGTCCGTCGCGGTCACGCAAGTCGATGAAGATGCAGCCACCGTGGTCGCGCCGGTTCTGCACCCAGCCGAACAGGACGATCTCCTGATCGATGTTCTCGTCTCTGAGTTCACCACAACTATGCGTACGCTTGAGCTCGTCGATAAAACGGGCCACTTTCGGCCTCCTTCAGCCCGGTTTTTTCGGGCGGTCCGGCAAGGTAGCCTTCCGGTCACCGTCGTCAAGTACGCGCCGATTCCCGCGCATGCACAGGCAGTTGCGCTCCGGCGGTCCGCCGTAGACAATGCGCCTCGGGGACAGGCTAGCTGTCGAGTGAGGGAGATATGGCTGTCGAAGAGATCGAATGCCACGTTTGTGGCGCGGGCAATCCCAAGGTTTCGGAGCGTTGTCGCTCGTGCGGAGCGCGATTGTCGGAGCTCGCCTCTGAGTTCAGTGAAGAGGAGCTCTACGCCCGTCGGCATCAGCCAGACGAGTTCGAGCTCCGCTGGGTATTCATCTCGTTTGGGCTCTTTTTGTTGTTGGCAGCGCTGGCCGTGGCGCTGCTGCCTCTCATCATCCCGGCGTACGACCCGCAGGGCTTTGCTGGGATCGTCATCATCATCGTCCTTTGGTTCATTGGCGCCGGAGCGATCAACTACCTCTCGCCAGGTAAGAACTTCCTCGAGCCGCCCGTCGGCGGTTTGCTGGCGGCGATCCCGGTCATGGTGTTCCTGTCGAGCATTGCGGACGTCTATCAACTCTCGACCGGCGCCTACGTGCTCGGCGCCCTGATGGCGACGATGATGGCTCTGATGGGCGCCTTCGTCGGCAACTTGCTCCGAGGCGACGACGACAAGTCTGCGCCGAAGAACAAGCGCCCGAAGCCACGCCGATCGCGCCGGGCCAAGGCCGCCTGAGCGCTCAGGGCCAACTAGAGCCGCAGGCGAAGCCCGAAGCCGGGAATCAAGACGAAACCGCCGCGGTTGAGCGAGGCCCCTGCGTGGTCGATGAACCAGTATTCGTACGCCGCTGTCAGCTCCACCAGCGCGTGAATCCGCCGCACGCCAAGCGCCATGCCGATCACCGGCCCCAGTCGAACGCCCGCTCCACTGGCCTTCTGCTCGGAGCCTGCGACCTCGAAGTCGCCGAAGACATACTCCCCAGTTCCGCGCGCGCCGAACCAGAGCTCGTATATCCCGCCGAAGTCGACTCCGTACACGAATGGAACTTCGAAGCCTACGCGTCCGCCGCGCCCGGATTGATCGCGGTCTGGAATCCAACCCCCGTAGGGAGCAAGGCCCACGACCAGGCTCGATCGCGTCGTCCCCTCCTGGAGCACCTTCTCGTATCGCGCTTCGGCTTTGACGGTCGCACCCGAGACCATCAGTCCTAGGTCCCAGTTTCGCGCGATCCCGTAGCGGCCATAGGCCATCGGAACCACACCGCCTGCGTCTGCTGCGTAGCGGTACTGCGACTCGCCCGGGTCGAGCACCGCTGGGTCTCTCAGGTCACCCAGAGGAACGCGCGCCGCACCGCCCAACCCGAGGTCGGTTCGATTCTTGGGCGTTGTCGAACCGCCGCTCATCGCTGGAACCGCGGTGGCACAGCCGGTGAGGGCCACGAGCGACGCGAGCAACAGAGCGAGCCCAGTCCACTTCACGGTAAGGTTCGTAGCTTAACTTTGGCTTGCCGGGGATCTTTTGCGTCAGGTGGTGCGTCCCGGCCCCCCGGGGCATCGATGAAGTCCGCCATCAGGTCGTAGTCGGCTGCGTCGGTGACCAGCACCCGCCGAAATTCACCGGCCCGAGCGGTCCCGTTGGCCAGATACACGCTTCCATCGACTTCGGGCGCCTGACCCCACCATCGGCCCTGGAGCAACAAGTCGCTCTCGTCGCTCACGCCCTCGACCAGAACGTCGAGCTCGGTGCCGACCCTCAGGTCCAAGCGCTCGCGGCTGATCGGTCGCTGTACGCTCATCAGCTCTTCGTGCCGAGCCTTGGCGACCTCTTCGTCGACCATGTCCGCCATCTCGCCGCTGCGGGTGCCATCCTCCGGCGAATAAAGGAAGACGCCCACGTGATCGAACTCCCCCCATTCGACGAAGCTCCGCAGCTCCGCGAAGTCGCTCTCGGTTTCGCCGGGATGCCCGACGATGAAAGTGGTTCGGAACACCAGGTCGGGCATGGCCCTGCGCAGGCGCTCTACGACCTTGTACATCCGGTCGCCCCCGTGACCACGCCGCATCGCACGCAGCATCGAATCCGATGCATGTTGAAGCGGCATGTCGATGTACGGGAGGACTTTGTCGTGCTGGGCGATCACCTCGACGAGCGCGTCGCTCAACTTCTCCGGGTAGAGATAGTGAGCACGAACCCAGCGAATGCCATCCACCTCGGCGAGCGCTGCAAGCAGCTCGGCCAAGGATTCGCGCTTCGGAAGGTCTCGTCCGTAGGCAATGGTGTCCTGGCTGATCAAGTTCAGCTCGACCACGCCGGCCGCCGCGAGGATTCCAGCCTCGCGTACTAGGTCTTCGATCGTCCGGGAGCGTTGCTTGCCGCGAAACGAGGGGATCGCACAGAAGCTGCACTCTCGGTTGCAGCCTTCGGCGATCTTCACGTAGGCGCGATGGGTCTGGCCAGTCAGGACGCGCGGGTCGCTGGCGCGCATGGTGTACTGGGCCGGGTTGCCGACCAGCATGCGCCCCTTGGCGCCGCCGAGCACCGACTTCAATTTGAGCATGTCGCTCGAGCCGAGGAAGTGGTCGACTTCCGGAAGCTCGCCTGACAGCTCGTCGGGGTAGCGCTGCGACAGACAGCCGGCCACGACCAGCTTCTCGCAGCTGCCGCTTGCCTTGTGGACGCTCATTTCGAGGATCGTGTCGACCGATTCTTCCTTGGCGGGCCCGATGAAGCCGCAGGTATTGACCACGATCACCTGGGCGTCGGCCGGGTCCTCGACGATCTCGAAGCCGGACTGGTCGCTCACGCCGAGCATGACTTCGGTATCGACGCGGTTCTTCGCGCATCCGAGCGAGACGAAATGTATGGTCCGGGGCTCCCCCATCCCGGCTGATTACTGGCAAATTCAGCCCTTAGCTACCCGGCTGCCCAGGCTCGGGGCCTCGATTTCCACCTCGATTTGCCTCCCCCCGAGATTGCCGTATAAGGGCCGCCTCGCGCGGGCCGGGTAAAAACCCAGGGATTCCGTGCCAGGAGCCTTATAGATGTCTCGATACACAGGACCCCGGGTAAAGCGCATGCGAGCGCTCGGCATCGACCTTCCCGGCCTTTCGCGCAAGACCATGTGGGATCGTCCGTATCCCCCCGGCGTCCACGGGCCCAAGTCTGCTCGTCGCCGAAAGATCAGCGACTTCAAGAAGCAGCTTCTGGAAAAGCAGAAGCTGCGTTTCAACTACGGCCTCAATGAGGGACAGTTCCGACGGCTCTATCGTGAAGCGGTGCACAGCAAGGACCCATCGGGTGAGAAGCTGGTCGAGTTTCTCGAGCGGCGGCTCGACAACTTCGTGTTCCGAGCAGGCTTCGCGCCAACGATTCCCGCTGCGCGTCAGCTCGTCTGTCACGGCCACTTCCTCGTCAACGGCAAGCGTCTCGACATTCCGTCGTACCGCGTGCGTGAGGGCGACGTCATCAGCCTTCGCGAGCGCAGCCAGGAGCTGGCCACCGTCGCTGCATCTCTTGGAGACGTGCGTCTCGCCCGCCCAGACTGGATCGAGTTCGACGAGACCAAGAACACCGCCACGGTCAAGGGCGCGCCCAAGGTCGACTCGGTGCCCTTCGCGCTCGAGATCGACCTGGTCATCGAGTACTACTCGAAGCGACTGTAGTCGGGCGCTCGCGTGCAGGGCTGGGGCCGACCGGTTCACACTCCGAGATAACGGTGCCGCTTCGGCGACGTACGTCCAGTCCATGCACAACGTTGACGTCATCATCCCGGCCCTGAACGAGGAGGCCGCCCTTCCCTGCGTCTTGCGGGAGATTCCGCGGCCGCTCGTCCGGCGCGTGATCGTCGCCGACAACGGCTCGACCGATCGTACGGCTGCGCTTGCCTTGGAAAACGGCGCCGAAGTCGTCTACGAGGCCGAGCGGGGGTACGGGGCGGCCTGTTTGAAGGCGCTCTGTCATCTCAGCGACGACCCGCCCGAGATCGTCGTCTTTCTCGACGGCGATTACAGTGACCACCCAAGCGAGCTCGACTTCTTGATCGGTCCAATCTTCGCCGGAGATGCCGACCTGGTGATCGGCTCGCGCGCCCGCGGTCAACGGGAGCGAGGGGCGCTCAGTCCCCAACAACGAGTCGGCAATGCGATCGCCTGTACTGCTCTACGGCTACTGTACGGCGTCCGCTACAGCGACCTCGGTCCGTTTCGCGCGATCCGATGGCAGACCCTGCAGGCCCTGCACATGGAGGACCGCAACTACGGTTGGACGGTCGAGATGCAGATCAAGGCTGCACGGCGGGGGGTACCCTATCGCGAGGTGCCGGTCTCCTATCGGCAGCGAATCGGAGTCTCGAAAGTCAGCGGCACTCTGCGCGGCTCATTCGGCGCGGGCGCAAAGATCCTCTGGCTGCTAGGTCGATACGCATGGAGCTAGCGCAGCTTGCCGTTTTCGTGCGGCCGCCGATCTCCGGAACGGTGAAGACACGGCTCGCCTTGCGCTTTGGTGAGGCCGGCGCCGCACAGCTCTACCAGGCCTTCGTCGAGGACACCGTCGCGCTCTGCGCTCGTGTTCGCGCCGCGGGACGCATCGATCTGGCGCTTTGGTCCGCTGGCCCAGCTCCGATCGTCTCCGAATGGGCGGAGCGCCTCGGGACCTCGCCCCGGATTCAGCCCGAGGGCGACCTGGGGGTAAGGCTCTCCGCCGCCTTCGACGAGGGGCTTCGGCGCTACGAGCGGGTCGTCGTCATCGGCAGCGACATGCCGACCCTGCCGATCGAGCTCATCGGCGCTGCGTTCGAATCCCTGGAAAGAAGCTCGTGGATGCTCGGCCCGTCCCATGACGGCGGCTATTACGCGATCGGGGCCTCCAAGGGCGTGCAGCCTGGCTTCGAAGGGGTTCGCTGGTCTACCGAGAGCGCACTCGAAGACACCGTCGCGGCAAACGCCCCAAGGGAGCCGGCGCTCATCCCACCTTGGTACGACATCGACGTGCCAGAAGACTTGGCGGTGCTGCGCGCCCATCTTTCGGTCGACGCGGCGGTCGCTCCCGCGACCTCGAAGTGCATCGCCGAGCTCGATCGCGCCTAGAGGTAGGGCTTCATCAGCCGTGCCGTCCCGTCCCGCAGTTTGCGAAAAAGCGAGCGGCCGTCCAGCTCCTCGGCGTTGAGTAGCCGCGCGTCGTTCAATCTTCTCCGGACGTGATCTTCGAGATTCAACCCGAGCTCCTCGTCGTAGCACTCCAGATTGAGCTCGAAGTTCAATCGCAGGCTCCGCGGATCCCAGTTCGCCGAGCCGATCGACGACCAGTAGCCATCGACGACGAACAACTTGGAATGATCGAAGGGCGGCGGAGTGAGCCAGAGGCGAAGCCCTTCGTGCAGCGCCTGTCGATAGTGACCCCACATCGCCCAGCGCACGACCGGAAGGTTACCGACTTCCGGGACGATGACGTCCACCTCGACGCCGCGCTGTGCGGCAAGATGAAGCGCCTTCAGCAAAACCCGGTCCGGCAAGAAGTACGGCGTCATGATTCGAATCGAGCGCCGGGCCGCGCCGATGGCAGCGAGGAACACCCAATGAAGCGTGTCGATGTCCCGGTCGGGTCCGTCGTTGATGCCCCGGGCCAGGGTCTCTCCGGCGGGATAAAGCTCGGGAAACCAGCGCCGCCCGGCCAGGCGCTCGCCGGTCGTGAAAGCCCAATCCCGGGAAAATGCTTCCTGGAGCTGCGCCACGACCGGGCCGCGGACCCGAAAATGAAGATCCTTCGTCGGATACTTCGGATTCGACGCCAGCACCGAGTCTTGGCGGATGTTCATGCCTCCCGTGAATCCAAGGCGTCCGTCCAGCACCAGCACCTTGCAGTGGTTCCGCAAGTTGAAATGGGTGACGGAGCGGGGCAGCAAGGCCGGCAGGAAGTTCGCAACCGGCACGCCTCTTTTCGCGAGCACACGATGGATCCGCGGGCGCGCGTATCGCACTCCCACGTCGTCGACCAGGACCCGGACTTCCACCCCGCGGGCGACGGCCTCAGCGAGCGCGTCGATCAGCTCCGCCCCCACGCCCTCGGCTTCGAAGATATAGCTCATGAGCGAGATCGATTGCTCGGCATCACGTATCGCGGCGATCATGGCCGGATAGGTTTCGTCGCCGTCCACGAGAGGATCGAGGTGATTGCCGACCAGCAAGGGCCGTTCTGTTACTTCGCCGACCACCCGCGCGAGCTCGATCAATCGCGCTCGATCGCTGCCGAGCTCCCGATCCAGATCAGCCGGAGAGCGCGGCGCGTCCTCCAAGGGGACGCTGTAGTCGGTCGTGCCAGACATGAGCAGCTTCGCGCGCCGCTGGATCCGATTGATCCCGAGGAAGATGTACAGGGAGGAGCCGAGGAACGGAACCAGCCAGATCAGCCCCACCCAGGCCGTCGCCGAACGGCTGTCACTCTTGTTCAGTATGACGTGCGAGGACGCCGCCAGTGCCACCAGGACGTTCAGCACCACACCCAACTCCGGCGCGAATTCAAGCACTTGCTGCCAGTCGAGCGTCATCCAACCCCCCTATGAGGTTAGGCTCTATCAATCTGGCAGTCGACTTCGCAGCGGAGTACATTGATCGGGGTGGGGGGTATGACGGTTCAGTCGTTGACTGACAGATTTGGCGTTCGTCTCTCCGGGGGTACGACGGTTTTCCGTCAAGGCGACCCTGGGGGGTCGATGTACGTCATTCGCGCAGGGAAGGTTCGCGTCCTCAAGGAGTCGCGTGGCAAGAAGCGTGTCGTCACGACACTCGGGCCGGGAGACTTCTTCGGAGAGATGGCGGTCGTCACCGGTCGCCCTCGCACCGCCACCGCCGAAGTGCTCGAAGAAGCGGAGCTCTTGAAAGTTCCCGCGGACAAGCTCCAAGAGATGGTTGCAAAAAGCGGAGAAGTCGCGATTCGATTGATTCGGCATCTCGCGGACCGCATCGAGAACGCGAACCGGTTCATCGATCTGCTTCTCGAAGACGATACGACCGCGCGGGTGATCCTGGAGCTTCAAGCGATCCTCGAACGAGCAGAGGGATCGAGCGCGCCCGACGTCACCGACACCGACCTGGCGCTGGCGCTTGGCATCGAGAAGAAGGAAGCTCGCAAGGCCTTGCGTCGACTCACACGCGTCGGCGTAGTCGAGGTGTCGAGCGGCTTCGTGCTGATCAAGGACGCTGAGCGGCTCGTCGAGTTCCTCGACTTCATCCGCGGTTCGGGGGCTTCCTGATGCAGCTCCGCGTGCTCGGCTGTCACGGCGGCGAAACACCCAAGCATCGAACCTCGAGCTTCATCGTGGGCGACAGCGTTGCGATCGACGCAGGCGCCATCACCAGCTCTCTTTCGCTCCGTGAGCAGGAGCTCATTCGCTCGGTCCTCGTGAGTCATCCGCACATGGACCACGTCCGCGACCTGGCGACGCTGGCCGACAACCGGTGTCAGCAGGGCGGCTCGACGCTCGAGATCGTCGGAATCCCAGCGACGATCGACGCGCTCCGGAAACACTTTTTCAACGATGTGATCTGGCCGGACTTCACACGCATCGACGCGAAGGACGGGCCGACTGTGCGCTTCGTCGAGGTGCACGCAAATCAAGTCACGGACGTAGACGGGTACGAGGTCACTCCAGTGCTGGTGAATCACACGGTAGACACCTCCGCGTTCATCATTCGTCGAGATGGCAAGAGCATCGTGTACGGTGGAGACACCGGACCGACAGAAGAGCTCTGGAAGCAGATCAACGCGCTCGATGACCTCCAGGCGCTGATGATGGAAGTCTCGTTTCCGAACGACGAAGCCGGCCTGGCCTGGGCATCTCGGCATCTCACGCCGCAGATGCTGGCGTCCGAGCTCGATAAGCTGACGCAAAGTGACGCTCTTCCGATCATGCTCTATCACATCAAGCCCACATTCGAGGCCAGAGTGCTACGGGAGCTTGCGAAGGTTCGCGGGCGTAATCTTCAAATCCTGCAGCTAGAAGACGAATTCCTCCTCTGAGCGAGTTCTTGGCTTGGCTCGATCCGGTGTAGCCGGTATCTTCAAAGGGTGACTGGCGCTGCCCCGAGAAGGAGCCCGCATATTGCGAGGCGACCTGGTTGTGACGCCAGTCATCACGGGCGGCGGTTGGGTAGATTGCCCCGCACTGGTGCGAACTCCGAAAGGAAACTCGCTGCCGTGAAATGGCCCTCGATATCCGCGGGTCTAACCACCAAGGAACGCTCCGCGTGGTCTGGGCATGGTGCCCAGAGACCCAAGAGCGCCGGCTTCGCCGGGGGAGGAATGCGCATATGGAAAGCAATTCTAGAATCGGACTCGCACCGGAGGTGCGGGCGAGTTAGCCCTTAGGCGAGCTCCCCCCCTTGGTGGGAGTCCGGATCAACGAGGGCCGGCGCCATTGATGGCGCTGGCCCTATCTAATTGCGTGTAGCAATCGTTTTGCGGGAATTACTCCTGCCCGCGGCTCAGAGGGTTCCGGCTTCGTCGAACTCCAGAACTCTCTTGCTGAAGAAGCGCACCAACACGTAGAAGAGCAGCCCGACAGGTCCGATCATCAGAGTCGCGATCACGCAGGGGATGACCAGAAAATGCGAAACCCCTCGCCGCTGCGAATCCCGCGTTATCCAAGCGCCGACGAACAAGTCGAAGATCAGGTAGTGGATCCAACCGGCCACCACGATATGCGGCACCGAGAAGCCCACCATCACGCCGTAGAGCGAACGGAACTCCATGCCTTCGGGTACCTGCCCGTAACCGAACAGCATGTAGGCGTAGATCGGCGTCAGCAGTAGAAGAACGACCGGGCCGTGCACCAATCGCTGTGTCCAGGACCAGCGCGGTGCGATGATCAGCAAGAGCCAAAACGGAATGATCGCGTAGTTGGCGGCCTTAAAGAGAGTTTCGAGCGGCATCGCGGATCCTCCAAAGAGGCGCAAGACTTGCGCGAATCGTCTCACTCCGTCAAATGACTGAGAGTCAGTTGACCAACTGTTTCTCAGCTCCAGAACACACGGGATGATAAGACGAATGCCGAAACCCAGCTCAGCTTTGCTTGCTATCGGCGCGCTTTGCGCTCTGCTTTTGACCGCTTGCGGTTCGGATTCGAGCAGCGACACCTCGCTCAAAGACTGCAACTACGCCAGCACCTACGACGCAATTCAGGCGACCATCTTCGAGGCCAAGGGCTGCACGGCCAGCACCTGTCACGGCGACGCGATGCTGGGCGGACTCGATCTGCGCGCCGGGGCATCGTTCGATGCGCTGGTTAGGCAGCCGAGCACGATCGCTCCGTCAACGCAGCGCGTGCTTCCAGCGGATCAGGACCTCAGTCTGCTGTACCGCAAGCTGGCCGCCGGAACCGAGGGCACCGACCTGGGCGCGCTCGGTCAGGCGATGCCGATCGGTCAGGAACCGCTCAGTGCCGATCAGCTCGAAGCCGTGCGACTTTGGATTCGGGGCGGCGCGTCTTCGGATTCGATCGTCGGAGGAACGCTCGAGCTTCTCGGTTGCGACGGCAGCTTCGACCCGGACCCCAACAAGATCAATCCGCTTCCCGCTCCGCCATCGGACAAAGGCGTGCAGTTCTACGCCGGCGGATGGGATATCGAAGCCGAGGCCGAAGACGAAGTTTGCTTTGCTAGCTACTACGACTTCACCGACTCGGTGCCGGCCGAGTACCAGGTCGATTGCGAGCAGTTCGGCGAGGGCCGGAAGTGCTTTGCGTTCGGCCGCAACGAGCTCGCCCAGGACGGCCAGTCACACCACAGCATCATCAGCGTCTACACACCCGACTCCGATCCGCTCAGCGAGCAATGGGGGCCTTGGACCTGCCTCGGTGGCGACAGAGCAGGTGAAAGCTGCGACCCGACGGCGGCCGATGCCTGCGGCGCTCGCAGCCAGTGCACCACCCCGGCGGTGACCTCGATTGCCTGCGGTGGATACGACCACGCTCCACGTGACTTCGGCCTTGCCGGAGGCTTCGCGGGCCCGTCGGGCGATACACAGATACAGCTTGGAGGCGCGCAGGAATCTTCCGCGATCGACGTGCCGCCCCCAGGTGTTTACTCGATCTTGCCGCTCAAGGGCTTCGTCTCATGGAATAGCCACGGCTTCAACCTGACGAAAAAGGCGACCTCGATCGAGCAGTGGGTGAACCTCAGCTTCGTGCCCGAGTCGGAGCGCCAGTTCATTCGCGAGCAGATTTTCGAAGCCGGCAACATCTTCGCGATGAGCCCGGTCGCGCCGTTCGAGAAGCGAGAGGTCTGCATGACCTGGACGCTACCGCAGCACGCGCAGCTCATGTCGTTGAGCTCTCACATGCATGTTCGTGGCGAGCTCTTCCGAATCTGGCTGCCGCCCAACGAACCTTGCGCGGGAACGAGCGGATGCGTCCCCCCGGGGACCGACCCCGACTATGAGAGCAGGCTCTACGACGACCCGCTCTACACGTACTACGACCCAGCCCGTGGCTACGGCTCGGCGAGCGAGGCGGAACGCACGCTCAAGGCTTGCGCGGTTTACGACAACGGCGCGGACAACCCGCTCGAGGTGAAGCGCGAGTCGACCAAGCCCAACACCCCGACCTGCTCCTTCCCGTTTGCCAACTGCGGTTGCGCTGCCGGCCAGCGCGTCTGTCTCGGGGGCGCCATGCAGGGCTTGGCCTGTGGTGGAGACGACTCGGCGTGCGGTGCGGACGGTATCTGCGACGCCTGCCCGCTCTACGGTGGTGTCACCACCGACGACGAGATGTTCATTCCGCTCGGCTCGTACTTCGTCGCGGAGCCGTAGCGTAGCCCTAAAGGCTCGATCACAGCGACGAGGCTCTTTATTCTGAGCACAGCTCACATTTTTCGCTTGCGCCGATACCTCAATCAGAAAGAATCCGGGACTAACTTAGGCTTAAAACCCCGTTTGGAGTGACCAATGAAACCCGTTCAATACGCGATCGCAGCGATCGCAATGGCGACGCTCGCCGCATGTGGAACCGACAGCTCGTCCGTGGCGAAGCCGAAGTGCGATACCGACAGCACCTTCGCTCAGGTCCAGCAGCAGATCTTCGATGCCAAGGGATGCACCGCATCGGCTTGCCACGGTGAGGGCGCGACCGGCGATCTCGACCTTCGTCCCGAGAATGCGTACGCGAACTTGATCAACGTGGAGGCTCGGTCCGGCGACTACGTCCGCGTGTTTCCTGCCGAGCAGGATCTGAGCTTGCTTTACCAAAAAGTCGCCTCGAAGACCCAAGGGTTCGACCTCGGCCCAGTTGGTATCTCGGGTGGCAAGATGCCGACGGGTGACGGCGTCCTGAGCGAGGACGACCTAGGACTTCTGCGCACCTGGATCCGTGGTGGCGCGCCCGAAACCGGAATTGTCGAAGGCTCCGAGGAGTACGCATCCTGTCAGCTCGAGGGAGAGATCGCCCCGAACAAGATTCAACCGCTTCCGGCTCCGGCTGTCGACAAGGGCGTGCAGTTCTACTCCGGTGGCTGGGACGTTCCTGCTGAACAAGAGGGCGAGGTTTGCTTCGTCACCTACTACGACTACTCGGACCGCATTCCGGCCGAGCTCAAGGTGCCTTGCGGCGAGCCACAGGGCGGCCCGGACCGGGATTGCTTCGCCTACAACAATGTGTTGCTCGCGCAAGATCCGCAGTCGCACCACAGCATCGTCGAGTTTTACGTCCCGCCGGAAGGTGAAGAAGACCAGTACGACCCGATGAACGAGGAGCACTGGCAGAATTGGAACTGCCTCGGCGGCCCGAAGGCTGGCATGAGCTGCACGCCCGGAAGCGACGAGTGCGGTGATCGCGGACAGTGCGCGACCACGCCCACGACGACCGTCGCTTGTATCGGCTACCCGAACGGTCCCGATCAGATGGGCACTGCTGCAGGGCTCTTCGGCGCCGCGGAGACCAGGCTCAATCTGGCCACCGCCCAGGAGGCGACGTTCCGTGAAGACTACCCGCCCAACGTGTATTCGCTCATGCCCGTCACGGGCTTTGTCATCTGGGACAGCCACGCGTTCAATCTCACCCAGCAGAACACCTCGGTCGAACAGTGGATGAACCTCGAGTTCGCTACCGCCGACGAGACCATTTACCCGCGTCACCAGATCTTCGACGCAGACGACCTCTTCGGGATGGGCCGCATCGACGCATACTCGTCGAAGGAAGTCTGCACGACCTTCACGATTCCAAGGTACGGGCAGTTGCTCACGCTCAGCTCGCACACGCACCGCTTCGGCAAGGAGTTCCGCGTTTGGTATCCGCCGAACGCGGTCTGCGACACCGACGATCCGGACTGCGGACCCGTCGA
>Ga0316201_10001018_pt1 | contig 17939 bp, 18 predicted proteins | sample CS6wburrow_MG_FD_204516 | JGI IMG/M metagenome (GOLD analysis project Ga0316201, IMG submission 204516) | Coastal sediment microbial communities from Delaware Bay, Delaware, United States - CS-6 worm burrow | ecosystem: Environmental > Aquatic > Marine > Coastal > Sediment | place: USA... | reverse complement strand
ACGCGCCTTGTGGCTACCTGCTTACCGGCCCGCTGAAGAATGATTTGTGGGTAAAGGGCAGTCCTAGGGTTTATTCAGGAGAGTAAACTAGATCCTCGACAACCTTGATGACGTCGGAGATGACATCTACCAGCGGTTGGGAAGCATCGATTACGACAAAGCGCTTCGGCTCTTTTTTCGCCTGTTCGAGATACCCATTGCGCGCCTTTTGCAGAAACTCCAGCTGCTCCTGCTCCATGCGGTCAAGTCCCTCTCCACGAGCATGGATACGCTCAATTCCTATTGCCGGGTCAAGATCAAGTATGATATTGATATCGGGCTTGAAGCCGTCCAGCGCTATCGCGTTAAGCTGATTGATCAGATCAAGCGGCAAGCCTCTGGCGTAATGCTGAAAGCTTATAGTCGCCGCATCGAACCTATCGGAGATCACAATCTTTCCTGATAATATAGCCGGGGTAATCTTCTCCCGGAGGTGTTGTGCACGGGCGGCGGCGAACAACATCAACTCGGTGGTATTACACATTTCAGGCGTGTCAGGGTTTAATAGAATTTCGCGGATTTTTTCTCCGACCGGTGTACCACCAGGCTCGCGGGTAACAACAATTTCCCGTCCCCTGGAGACTAAATGCGCTTCAATCGCCTTGATAATCGTGGTTTTCCCCGCGCCGTTACTGCCGTCGCAGACAATCATATAACCTTTTAGCATTGCTGTTTTTGTCCCTTCACCCATGCAAGGGTGGAATTGCGCCTTACAGAAGATCAATATTATGCCTTATCCCTTCTCCGTTGCGGTGTAAACCAGGATCTAACGATTCATGAATATATCCATACAGGCTTCAATCCATGTCTGAGGCATACACGCCGACACCGTTTCCCTGGCAAACAGAGGAGTGGGAACTGCTCCAGCGCACGCGGCGCGACGACCGTCTACCGCACGCGTTGTTGCTCACTGGACCGGAGGGCATAGGAAAGCGCCACTTTGCGGATGCCCTGGCGGCTTCGCTGTTGTGTTCCTCGGCCGAAAGTGACGGCTCACCTTGCGGAAAGTGTCGTGGCTGCGATCTTTTCCGGGCCGGTACTCACCCTGATCTGAAAAAGATAGCGCCGGAAGCGCCGGGTAAAGCCATTCGTATAGATACCATTCGTGAATACATATCGAAGGAGTCCCTTACGGCCCTGGCAGGGGGATATAAGATCGTCATTGTTGATCCGGCGGATGCGATGAACCGATCTGCGGCCAATAGCTTATTGAAAACCCTGGAAGAGCCCGTTAACTGGACTTTCATCGTATTGATCAGCGCCCAGCCGGGAAAGCTGGCAGCAACCATACGCAGCCGTTGTCGGAAGATGGATATGCGGCTGCCGGCAACGGCCGTGGCTGAACAATGGCTTTCTGGTAAAATGGATGGGATGGATACGGCGCTTCTGCTTGCGCTGGCATCCGGGGCACCATTGAAGGCGCGCGCACTGGCGGATCCCGAACTGCTTGGATTAAGAATTAAGTTATTGGATGAATTTGCCGCTATCATAGCGGGAAAGGCGGATCCGGTAACGGTCGCCGCAACCTGGAACAAACTGGACCTATCGCTTGTTCTTGGCTGGTACAATGGCTGGCTGACTGATTGCCTGCGTTTAAAAACGGATCCGGAATGTAATGGTCTGATCAATCCGGATCAGAGGAAACGCTTGCAGAGAGTTGGGGAATCGATAGAATTTAAAAAATTATTTGGAACTATCGATGATTTGCACCAGGCGCTACTGGCCCAGGGTTCCCAGCTGAACCAACAAATGTTACTGGAGAGCTTGCTGCTGCCACTGGCCGGCAGACGCTCCGGTAATACGGGATAGAGAGACATGACCGCATCAAAGCTTCCATCGGCAAGACAGGGGATACTCTCCCTTACGATCAAGGATAACAATGCGCTTTACGCGGCATATATGCAGTTCGTAAAGAACGGCGGGCTGTTTATTCCCACCAATAAAAAATATCAGCTCGGCGACGAAGTGTTCATGCTGCTGACCCTGATGGACGAAACCGAGCGCATTCCGGTCGCCGGAAAGATCATCTGGATTACACCCGTCGGCGCCGAGGGAAACCGCGCCACCGGTATCGGCGTTCAGTTCAGCGAGCAGGATGAGGGCACCGCGCGCAACAAAATTGAAGCTTATCTTGCCGGCGCGCTGAAAGCCGAGCGTCCGACCCACACTATGTAAACGCAGATCACCGTCTGCTGCGAGACTCAATATTTTCGATATGCTGGTTGATTCCCACTGCCATCTGGACCGCCTTGATCTGGCGCCCTTCGACAACGACTTTGAACAGCTTATAGCTGCGGCCACCGAGGGCGGCGTGACGCATATGCTGTGCGTCTGTATTGATCTCGAATCCTATCCCGCGATGCTGGCGCTGGTGCAACCCTTTCCTCAGATTTCCGTATCGGTGGGAATTCATCCCAACGATAAAGAGCGAAGGGAGCCGGAACCCGGCGAACTGGAAAAACTGGCGGTCCATCCGCGCAACGTGGCGATTGGGGAGACCGGTCTTGACTATTTCCGGAGCGAAGGTGACCTGGTATGGCAGCAAGCGCGTTTTCGCCACCATATCAGCGCCGCGCGCGCCTGCGGCAAGCCGCTGATCATTCATACCAGGGCCGCAAAGGAAGACACCATCGCAATCATGACCGAAGAGCAGGCGCGCGATGCTGGCGGCGTTATGCACTGTTTTACCGAGGATTGGGAGATGGCGAAAAAAGCGCTGGATCTTGGTTTTTACATCTCTTTTTCCGGGATCGTCACCTTCAACAGCGCCGCCGAACTGCGTGAAGTGGCGAGGAAGGTTCCACAAGATCGACTGCTCATCGAAACTGATGCACCCTACCTGGCGCCCGTTCCGTATCGCGGCAAACCGAACCTGCCCCAGTATGTCACAAAGGTTGCCGAGTGCATTGCAGAGCTGCGCGGGCTTGGTATTGACGAAGTGGCCGAGATTTCCAGCAGAAACTTTTTCGACCTTTTTTCCGCCGCACGCCCCGAGCGCTAATCGTCAGCCGGGCAGCAGACGTGGGCGCGATTCCATGTCCACCGCAACATAAGTAATCGAGGCCGATGCCACTTTTTTTACCGAACTGGGATCGCGCTCGCGCTCGGAATAGACATCGACTTTGATTCTGACCGAAGTTCGTCCCTCCCGCTCAAGCTCGGCATAACAGCTGACCAGATCTCCAACATACACTGGTTTGATAAATTGAAATTCGTGCACCGCGACCGTCGCAACCCGGCCTTGCGCCCGTTGTACCGCGAGGATGCTGCCGGCAATATCCACCTGAGACATAAGCCAGCCACCGAATATGTCACCCTGTGGGTTGGTATAGGCCGGCATCGCCAGTACCCGCACGGCCAGAAGACCTTTGCCGGGGTGAAGCGGTTCGTTTGGGTTGTTCACTGTGGTTTTCCTCTAATGACACCGTGCTACGAATATGAAAAGCTTTTTGGAAAAATGTCTCAAACTGTATCCAACCCTCTTTTCTAGTTAATGTAGATTATATAATTAAACCTGTATCTTGTTGTTTATATTTTATATATTATTTTTTCAGTACTATTTCAATCGCCTTTTCCATCTTTTCCCTGCTGGTATAAAAGTGGGGTGAAAAACGGATACCTCCGCCGCGATTGGCGCAGATCACCCCTCTCTTCATCAATGAGTGGTAGATATCCTGCTGCATCGCACCGTTGACCTTAAATGTCACAATACCCGACAGGCGTTCACTATCCTGCACCGAAATAAGACTCAGTCTATTTCTATGTTGTTCTATCAACTCTATGAGAAACATAGTATTTTTAATAACGCTATTATAGATCTTATGAATTCCGGTCTGCGCTATCAGTTGCAGACTTGCGTTCAATGCATGCGCCCCCAGCATGTTTGGCGAGCCGCACTCAAAACGGGTGCCGCTGGCTGACGGTTGCCAGCTCTCCTGGTCGAAATCGCCACACTGCTGCACCATGTGCCAGCCGAACTGATTCAGGCTCAAGCTGTCGCGTATTTCGCGGCGGCTGTAAAACAGCGCGGTGCCTTCCGGGCCCAGCATCCACTTGTGGCCGTCCGCCATAACAAAGTCGGCCTGCACTTTTTGCACGTCGAACGGGATGGCGCCCAGGCTCTGAATGGCATCGACACAGAAAAGAATCTGTTCACGCCGGCAGAAGCGGCCGAGGGGAGCCAGGTCGGTCTGAAAACCGGTGGCGTACTGAACTGAACTGACCGAGACGACCCGGGTGCGTTCATCGCAGGCATCCATCAGACGCTGTTCTGGGTTCTCCCCGGACCAGAGGTCGACCAGCCTTGTCTCTACACCAAGGTTTTTTAGAGACTCCCATACCAGCCGGTTGGAGGGAAACTCCTGGCGGAAAATCACCACATTGTCACCCGGCCGCCAATCGAGCCCGTAAGCGACCACCGACAAGGCCTCGGAAGTACTCTTGAGAATGGAGATATCTTCGACTGCAGGAGCGTTGATCAGCCAGGCAAGCCGTTGCCGGAGTTCCGCTTCAACCTGCATCCACTGTGGATAGTTGGCAGCACCATAAACGGCATTTTCCTCTGCAAACGCCTTTATCGCCTCTGCCGTTTGCGCCGGCCAGGGGGCAACCGCCGCATGGTTCAGGTAGATAATCGAATCGTCCAACGCAAAATCAGATTTCATTGGCTGTGGTTCCTGTAATAAGAAAACACTGAGTGTCCTAAAATGATATCCAGTATACCCTGCCGCATATCCCAATAAGATGCAGGGTGTAGTACTCTCCCGCGATGAATCAAAAATACAAAGCGATCGAGTCACCTCGTCTGCTGTTGACGACTGAATACAGTGCAATATGGCTGGTTGTCATTATCGGATTCACGCTTTCTCTGGCAGCGCTCTGGCTGATACGCGGCCAACTAGATTCGCGTAAGAATCTGGAGTTTGAGTGGGTGGTCCACAACAGGGTCCGAGCGATAAACCATGGTATTGACAATGGCCTTCTGGCGATAGCCAACATCGGCGACTATTTCGAGGCTTCGCAAATTGTCGAGCCGAATGAGTTTCAACATTTTGCAGCGTCGCAACTGGAAAAACATAAGGAGATTCACGCGCTGATGTGGGTCCCCGAATCGATATTGAGTGACGATACTGAGAGTAACGACGTCGATACGTCCGCTTCAACCATCAGCGCGAAAGAGAATTACAAGACCCATGGATATATCCTGTCGGGCAGCGATAGCGTCTATCATCCGGTAACGGTGATCAATGCCAGGGAGATGAAAGACTACCTGTTGGGCATAGAGTTTGGCTCCAGCAGGGTTTTTCCGAATCTGTTGGAGCATGCCCGGGACAGCAATAGGATGGCGGCGAGCGGCCGTATAGAGTTCCGCGACGGTGAAAAAAAGATAGACAATGCATTTATGGCGGCACTACCCGTCTTGGGGACGCGGCCGGCTGCAGACTCTCCAGAGCAGAATGAGCGCTATCTGCTGGGTTTCGTTGTGGGTCTTTTCCGCCTGAACGACATAATCCGGGCATCGATTTCGATGCTGGAACCGCGCGGCGTTGAAATACTTCTTGTCGATGAGTCGGCAGGCCCCGGTGACCAGTTTCTCCACTTCTATGCCAGCCGTCTCTCGCCACGTATGGTTGGTGAGACCGATTTCCTCGAGTGGCGGCACAATACGGAAGAGCGCAAGCTTGAAAATCGTATCAGTGTTGCCGACAGGTATTGGAGCGTCGTCAGCGGACAGACCGATCATTTTCGCAGCGCAGAAGCGTTCGAACAGAGCCCATGGGTGGTTCTGGTTACCGGGTTGTTGTTCACTGTGCTATTGGCTTTCTATCTGGAGCGCATCCGGGAAAATACCCATCAGCGCCTGGTGATGGAGCAGCGCCTGATGGAGCGCGAAGAGCTTTTCCGTCAGATGACCGAAACCGTAGACGAAGCTTTTTGGGCTACCACGCCGGATGGGAATGATCTGATTTATATTAGTCCCGCGCATAAAAAAATTACGGGCCTGGCGGGTAGGGATATTCATACGACGCTGCTGAACGGAGTCCATCCCGAAGACTGCGTTAAATTATCCAAAGCACTGCATAATATCCGGCATGAGAGATCGGATTTCGAAGTCGTTTATCGCGTTCAGCATATCGACGGCGCATGGCGATGGCTCAGAACCAAGGGATTTCCGGTCCTGGATGAGAGCGGTGAAGTGGTAAGGATTGTCGGCTTTTCCGAGGATATTACCGAATGGAAACTGGCCGACCAGGCGCTACGTGAATCCGAAGCGAAGTTGCGCGACCTCTTCCAGCAGTCACCTGACATCATCATGACCGTCGACCGTAAAGGCACCATACTGTTGATGAATCGTTCGATACCGGCACTGCCGGCGGAGCGTGCGGTTGGCCGCAACTCGCTGGCGCTGATGCCGCATGGTTTTCGCAATTGGTACAGGCGTGCTTTGAAAGCGGTATTTTCAAAAAATGAAATGCGCAGTTTTCAGTACTCTACGGACGAGGGTGTCTATTGGGAGGGACGTATCGTTCCAATAAGCAGCGGTGGTCCACTGACCGCTGCCATGGTGATAGCAACCGATGTTACCGAGAAGCGAAATCTGGAGCAGCAGACGCTGCGCAACGCCCGACTCGCATCCATAGGCGTTTTGTCTGCAGGCGTCGCACACGAAATAAACAATCCGAATAATGCGATTCAATTTAATGCGTCATTGGTATCCAGGGTGTGGAAGGATATCACGCCCATCCTGACCGAGTACTACGAGGATAATGGCGATTTTGCGCTGGGAGGGCTCTCTTTTTCCGAAGTCAGAGAGACACTTCCCAGGCTTCTGTCCGATATCACCGACAACTCGGAGAGAATTCGTCGCATTGTTCTCAACCTTAAGCACATGGCGCGACAGGACCCCGGTGAATATACTCAGCAGGTCGACATTCAGCAGGTTCTGGAAACTGCGATGATGATCCTTCACAACCAGATTCAAAGGCACACCGATAATTGTGTACTGAACATCCCGGATGGCCTGCCCCCAATAAGAGGCAATTCCCAGCAACTTGAACAGGTGTTCATTAATGTGCTGCTAAACGCACTGCAGTCGTTATCGGAGCGCACACAGGGTGTTCACATTGGCGTTTTCCATAGACCGGAGAGTCAATGCCTGGATATAGAGGTATCGGATCAGGGTCGCGGTGTCAGCGAACACGATATGGGTAGACTTACCGAGCCTTTTTTCACCACACGAAGAGAGACAGGCGGCACCGGGCTTGGGCTCTCTATCTCCCGCTCGATTATGGAGAAACATGGCGGTAAACTGCTGTTTGAGTCCAAGGCGGGAGAGGGCACTAAAGTGACTATTTGTATACCCTGCAAAAGTTGAATTGCGAGTTTAATCCATGACGCCACAAAAACCGGCATCGCTTCCAATTGTTCTGGTAGACGATGAGCAGACTGTTCTACTCAGTTCTAAAATGGTACTGGCAAGCGGAGGTGTGAAGAACGTTCACACTTTCGACGATAGCCGAAAGCTGATGCCGTACCTGGAGACGCAGGAAGCTGCGGTGGTGGTTCTCGATCTGTTTATGCCCTATCTGCCGGGCACCAAGCTACTGCCTGAAATTATTAAGGCGTACCCGGAAACGCCCGTCATCGTTATGACTGCTTCCCAGGAAGTGGAGTCGGCGGTGCATTGCATGAAAGAGGGAGCGTTCGATTATCTGGTGAAACCGGTGGAAGAGAACCGATTCGTATCGAGCGTGAAGCGGGCATTGGAGTTACGCGCATTACGCCAACAGGTGGATACCCTCAAGCGTTACCTGATAACCGATCATCTCGAAAACGATGAGGCGTTTTCCAGGATCGTTACCGTCAGCAGGAAGATGCGCACCCTGTTTCAATACGCCGAGGCTGTGTCGGATTCGGGCGAACCGGTGCTTATTTCCGGAGAGACCGGTACCGGAAAGGAGCTATTCGCCGGGGCCGTTCATGAACTCAGCAGCAGAAGGGGTCCCTTGGTAACACTTAATGTTGCGGGACTGGACGATGCCTTGTTCTCCGACACACTGTTCGGGCATAAAAAGGGCGCGTTTTCAGGCGCGGAGAGCGCACGCGATGGACTCGTTGCTCAGGCTGCCGGCGGTACGCTGTTTCTGGACGAGATCGGAGATCTGAAACCAGCCTCTCAAGTCAAGCTGCTGCGTCTGTTGCAGGAGCAGGAGTACCATCCGTTGGGCTCGGACGTGGCGAAAATCGCAGATGTACGGGTTGTCTGCGCGACCAACCGCGACCTGCACGCGCGCATGACAAAAGGTAAGTTCCGTTCCGACCTCTACTTCAGACTGTCGGTCCATCAGATCGAGATACCGGCGCTGAGGGAACGCAGAGAGGATATACCCGTGTTGCTTGCCCATTTCGCCATGGAAGCGGGGGAGACGATGCAACGCAAAGTACCGAATCTGCCTGAGGAGCTGTTGACGTTGCTGAATAACTACTACTTCCCCGGAAACGTGCGCGAGCTGAGAGCGATGGTTTACGATGTCATGGCGCGACATCCGTCGGGCCGTATGTTGTCGGTAAAGAGTTTCCGTAAGCTGATCAAGACGCAACAGAAGTCGGTACAACAGCAACCGGTCGGAGAAGCATCGCCCGTTCAGGAGGGCCAGTTTCCTACGCTCAAGGAAGCGGAGCAGATGCATATCAGGGAAGCATTGCGCAGGTCCGGAGGCAACCAGGGAACCGCGGCAACGCTTCTGGGCATATCCCGTCCCGCACTCAATCGTCGTTTGGCCAATCTGAAGGAAGCGGCAAGCAAATAGCTGATTAGGGTGTAACAAAACGGTGTGGTTACACCTGTCTGAATTCTGACTAAGTTGTTGTCCTGTCTAGCTATCTATCCTTGGTAGCGTTTTCCACCCCCCATGAGCTGCGTTTCGTTACACGCTAACTTCGCAAGGTTTTAACGTCTGCGTATGTGTAATCGATTGATTTTTATATCGTTATATTTACTCAGTAGTCTGGCCCGCAACGTGCACCGTACTTATAGATTCGCTGACTATTTTTGTGACACAGCGACAGTTTTAACTTTACCGGGAGTCAACCCAAATGTCGGACGTAATAGCGTGCATACAACAGGTTTTTTGGGGTATAGAGCAATGAAGCGCAATGTAATATGGAATCAGGATAACGGAAATCGCATCAACATCTTCTGGCGGGCTGCGTTGGGAATGGCCTACCTGTACCTAAATTTTGCCGCCTATCAGCTTGTAGGGATCGAAGGTGTTGCAATCACGTCGGGATTTTTCCTTATTGCACAGTTTTCGCCGTTTATCATGCGTGCTTTTAGTAGACGCAGGAACAACCAAGTTGCAATAAAACCCGTAATCTGCACTGGATTAAATGTTGAAAAAAAGTCCAATTCGAGCATTATACCATTCCGACTAGCGAGCCAGACTGAGAAAAATGGATTGTGACCCAAGTGATCCGGGGCAGGTAAAAAACCACCTAACCGGAACATGAGGATAAACAGAATTATAAAAAGCGATCCAGCACCCAATAGAGGCTGGGTTTTACTCCTTTCCGCTTAAATACAGATAGATGGATTGATAGCATTATGATGAGAAAGATTATCTTGCCGACAATATTGTTGGTTCTGGCGTACGGTTTCTGGGTAAGTCCGGATTTCAAGGCGATCTCCGCGGGTGTGGCCATTTTTCTATTTGGCATGCTCTCGCTGGAGGAGGGATTCAAGGCTTTCACCGGCGGTCTGCTGGAAAAACTGCTGCGCAGGACCACAGACAATCAGTGGAAAAGCCTCAGTTTCGGTGTCGTATCCACCACATTGATGCAGTCCAGCTCGCTGGTGTCGGTTATCACCATCTCCTTTCTGGGCGCGGGGCTTATCTCGCTCGCAGCGGGTGTCGGCATCATTTTCGGTGCCAACCTGGGGACCACCACCGGCGCCTGGCTGATTGCCGGCCTGGGCATGAAGGTGAAGATCTCGGCCTACGCGATGCCGATGCTGGTATTCGGCATCATTCTGGTCTTCCAGCAGTCCAAGAATCTTAAGGGTATCGGGTACATTCTGGCAGGACTGGGGTTTCTGTTCCTGGGTATCCATTACATGAAAGAGGGATTCGAGGCATTCAAGGACACCATCGATCTGACCAAGTTCTCTGTGGATGGGTACGCCGGCGTAATGCTGTTCGCGCTGATTGGCGTTGCGGCAACGGTCATCATGCAGTCCAGTCATGCCACACTGGTAATCATTATCACGGCACTGGCGGCGGGACAGATCACCTACGAGAATGGACTGGGTCTGGCCATCGGTGCCAATATCGGTACCACCATCACCGCTATCCTGGGAGCCATGAGCTCCAATATCATGGGCAAACGTCTGGCAGGCGCACACCTGATCTTCAATGCGGTGACGGCGATAATTGCGATCGCGTTGATCAACCAGTTGATGGGCATGGTGGATGTGGTTTCATCGGCGGTTGGCATTGCGCCGGACAACTGGACGCTGAAATTGGCCGTGTTCCATACCATCTTCAACACCATCGGCATCGTGGTGATGATGCCGCTGACTAATCAACTGGTCAATTTTCTGATGCGTGTCATGCCGGATAAGAAGGTATCGAAGGCGGAACCCAAGTTCCTCAACGATTCGGTTATCGAGCTGCCGGATACGGCGATAGAGGCGGTGCGCAAGGAGACGCTGCATCTGTATGACAACGCCTTTGCCATTATCGCGCACGGGTTAAGCTTGCACCGTCACGACATTCTCTCGGAAAATGATCTGGAAGAGATTGTGAAGAACGGCAGTAAGGTGCTGCCCATCAATATTGACGAAGAGTACAATAAGAACGTCAAGGGGCTGTACAGTGCGATCGTCACCTTCATAAGCCGTGCCAACGTGCATATGACGCCGGATCAATCAGACGAACTGTTTCGACTGCGTGCCGCCGGGCGCGATATCGTCGAGGCGATCAAAGACACCAAGCACATGCACAAGAACCTGGTTCAGTACATCGTCTCGGACAACGATGATATCCGTGCGGAGTACAACTCTATCCGGGTTCAACTCGGTGAAGTGCTGCGTCGGCTGGCCGAGGCGCGTAACGAACCCGATGATCCCACCAGCGTTCTCTCCCTGGATGCGATCAAGCTGGAGATGGAAGAGAACGACAGCACCGCCAACGGTATACTTGAGGTACTGATTCGCGAGAGCAGGATTACCGCGCCGATGGCAACCTCCCTTATGAACGACTCCGCATATGCCTACGATGTGGCTAAAAATCTTGTTCAGATGGGTGAGGTGCTGTTCGCCAGTCACGATCCGGAAGATAGGGATATTGCGCAGGAGCTGGCCCTGGATGAGGATGAAACCGATCAGATGGCCATGGATTTGGCGGCTGACCGCGCCGGCCAGTAACTGCCGATCGCTTTTCTCGCTTTTTGATCGTCACCGCGGGCCGGTCTCACGAAAGAGCTACCGGCCCGCGGCGTTTGTACCCGGCCAAGTTGTTCGTTTGTGGAGTGCATGCTTTCCGGACAAGAGACAATGCCTGCAGGCCGAAGGTTTATCCAGTTTTTTATACACTCTGCCAATGGATAACCATTGGTCATCCATCTCAAGTTTCGGGGTTCATTGCTCCCTCTCCCTCAGGGAGAGGGTTGGGGTGAGGGGATTTGAAAAGCTAACGCTTTAAAGACCCCGGCAGAGGATTCGTAAACCCTTTGCCTTTCGGCGACGGATAGCTGATCAGGAGAAACTACTGAGTAGTCAATGTTCTCATACAAGTTTGAACGAAGGGTCCCTTCTCCCCTGGGAGAAGGGGAAGACTCCAGGGAAAGAGGAGGTAGAGCGAAGCAGGAAGCCAGAGCCGAGGATGAAGGAATTTAAAAAGGAAATGCCCTTGTTTTTTGATTGCCCTCACCCTATCCCTCTCCCGTTGGGAGAGGGGAGGAGTTGTTGGCCGGTTTGAGTAGGTTGAGCTAACCGCTCAACCTGACCCAACTGCCGGCCCCAAAATCAGGAGATTCAGATAAGGCTGAGCAGCGCTACCAGCGAAATCGTTGCGATAACAAACAACGCCGGCTTTACCAGCAGAAGTGCAGGGGATTTTTCAGCTTTAACGGCGGCTATTGATTTCATTTTGAGCTCCTTGAATTTTGGACTGGTCTATTTTCGTTACTTCAGATCTGCTTGAAAAAGGTCAGACTTCCAGCATCTGGTAGGCTTCTCTTACCAACCCCAGCTTTTCTTCCCACTTGTTGCGACTGTTTTCGTCAGTGGCTTTTTTAAGTTTCCTGATCAGTTTTTCCTCTTCAGCCTTGAATTGCACCAGGAAGGTTCTCAATGTCTCCTGATGCCTCTCCCGGCAGTGGGATGTTGCTTCAATAACGCTGTTCAGTTCGTCTACTAACTTTTGATATTTCATTGGCTTATTTCCTTAACCTGTGAGTTTTTCAAAACCTTCTCTTGACTGGTTTTAACTAAAGCAGGAAGCGTACCACTATGGGTAAATTACATTAATCACAATACAATCAGATATATAGAGTGATGTTGGCGAGAGTGAAGAGAGCAGAAAAGGGTGTAACAAATTGATTGCCAAGCACTGACGAGTATTTTTCTGTTTTTGTGAATTGTCAGTTAATTCATTGTGTTATCGAGAAAAAGCGGGCAGATCCAGTTACTGTAACAATCTGTTTAGTTACACACATTCACAAGTGAGGCGTATCCCCCGGTTGCAGGCGTCTCTGAGTTGGAAGTTTCTATAGGGGAATGTTTTCGGTATGGTACCTGCCTGCTGTTTAAGTGGGCTTACCCGAACGGAGGACGAGATGATATTCGCTCTTGGTGGCGACCAGGTTGAAATGGTTGGTGAGGGTCAATTTGTGGCGCCTGGCGCCATGTTGATCGGCAAAGTGATATTGCGGGCCCAGGCCAGCGTCTGGTTCAATGCGGTGCTGCGTGGTGACAACGAACCCATCACCATCGGTGAGCGCAGCAACGTGCAGGATGGCTGTGTACTGCATACCGATCCAGGCCATCCGCTGACACTTGGACGCGGGGTCACTGTAGGCCATCTCGCCATGCTGCACGGATGCGAAATTGGTGACAACACGCTGATCGGTATCCACGCAGTGGTACTCAATGGCGCCAAAATCGGTCGCAACTGTATTATCGGTGCCAATACGCTTGTTGGCGAAGGCAAGGTGATACCGGACAACTCCCTGGTATTGGGCACCCCGGGCGCCGTGGTGCGTTCGTTGGACGAAGCGGCTGCAGCACGTTTGCAGAAATCGGCAAACGTCTATGTTGAAAAGTCGCAGCGTTACAATGCCCGGCTACGATCCCAATAGCACTCCGTTCAAGAGTAACCTCAATGATTCCGGCCGACTCGTTATCCGTGGTCTTTTCATCGTTCACCCTGATATCGCTGGCTGAGTTAGGCGATAAAAGCCAGTTGGTCTGCATGACGCTTGCTGCCCGCCATCGCCACTGGCCGGTCATTCTGGGCGCCATATCGGCATTTGTCATACTCAATACACTGGCGGTACTGTTCGGTGCCGGCGTTGCCGCCTGGGTCCCGGAAAAAGTGATGGCCGGGGTGGTTGCAGTGCTGTTCGGGGTATTCGGCATTCTTGCGCTGCGCGCCAAGGAGGATGAAGAGGCGGATGTAGTCGAGGAGCGTCCGGGGCACGGGATTTTCTTCACCACGCTGACGCTGATTTTTGTGGCAGAGTTTGGCGACAAGACTCAGATCGCAGTTGCGGGCCTTGCCGGAAGTATGCCTTCCGTGCCCGTCTGGATCGGGGCTACAAGCGCACTCGTGCTGGTTTCAATCCTTGGCGTCTGGGCTGGCCGCACGCTGCTGCAACGCCTGCCGATCGTCTGGTTGCATCGACTGGGCGGCGGAATCTTTCTGCTGTTTGCGCTACTGGCCGCGTGGCGGGCGTTAAACTAGAACAGGGTATTTCTTCTTTGCAGGTGAGTCAAAATTTGAGCAGAAAAGCACTTTCTCACACGGAGACACGGAGAGACAAAAGAGAAAAGCCGAATTAGGATCTGTTCTCCGTGATCTCTGTGGCTCCGTGTGAGATTGATTAAAGAGAACAATCGACCGCGTCTCTTTTTGGTCTGAGGTGAGATCTCGTTAGTTCTCCACTAGGGTTAACTTGCCGGCGCACCAGTAGCTCGGAAGAGGGTAAATGCACACACATACACTCGAAAAACTGCAACACAGCCACCGCTTTTCCAGCACCAGTAAAAAAGGGGAGAGGCGCACCCGCTATGTCCTGTTTCTTACCGCGGTGACCATGGTCGTTGAAATTGTTGCCGGAAGCCTGTTCGGCTCGATGGCGTTGTTGGCGGACGGCTGGCACATGGGCACCCACGTGGCCGCTTTCATGATCGCGATTTTCGCTTATCAATACGCCAGCAAGCATGCCGAGGACCCGGAATACTCATTTGGAACAGGAAAGGTCAGCGTATTGGGGGGATTTACCAGCGCGGTAACGCTTGCTGTCGTTGCGCTTGTAATGTTGCTCGAATCCACGCAGCGAATTTTCGACCCGCATGCTATCCAGTTCAATGAGGCCATTGCGGTTGCCAGCCTGGGTCTATTTGTCAATGTTGTCAGCGCACTGATGTTGAAAGATGAGCACCACCACCATCACCATGATGATCATGCCGGTGATCATCATCACCACGATCATAATCTGAGGGCGGCCTATTTCCACGTTTTGGCTGATGCGCTGACATCGCTGCTCGCTATCATGGCGCTGGTAGCGGGTAAGGTTTTCGGCTGGAACTGGATGGACCCGATGATGGGAATAGTCGGTTCAATCATCATCGCGCGCTGGTCTTATGGACTGATGAAGCAGAGCGCGCCGATACTCCTGGATGCCAGTATAGAGGAGAAGTATCAGACCGCGATTAAAGCGGCTGTTGAACAGGATTCGGATAACAGAATTGCCGATATGCACGTATGGCGGGTGGGCGCCAATCACTATGCCGCCATTATCTCGCTGGTCACGCACTATCCAAAACCGACCGAGTATTACAAGGAACTGTTGCGTGGCTTCAAAAAACTCTCACACCTGACTGTCGAGGTGAATCTTTGTTCCGAGGAGCCCTGTATGGCACCTGGAAAAGATCAGTAGTATCGGCAGCGTTGTTCATTCCGGCCTAAGGCTAACCGGCAGATGAATTAGGCTAGGCATGTATCGGTTAACTACAGAATCTTGACATTTGGCCGGTACGCCGCAATATGTCGGTTAAATTCGGTATTTGCGCAGGCGGTGAAAAAATCATGTTAAGAATAGGTCTCTTTCTGGCCACCAATATGGCCATCATGCTGTTGATCAGCATAGTTTTCCAACTGCTGGGCATTGAGGGGGTACTGCAAGCCAACGGGGTTGACCTGAACCTTCAGGCACTGCTGCTGATGTCGGGTCTGATCGGTTTCGGTGGCTCCATCATCTCCCTGTTGATGTCCAAATGGATGGCGAAACGCTCCATGGGGGTGCATATTATCGAAAACCCCGCCAATGCCACTGAATCCTGGCTGCTGGCGACAGTGCAGCGTCAGGCAGAGAAAGCGGGTATAGGTATGCCAGAAGTGGGTATATTCGACTCGCCAACGCCGAATGCCTTTGCCACCGGCGCCAATAAGAACAGTGCGCTGGTCGCGGTGAGCAGCGGGTTGCTGCAGCAAATGGACCGGGGCGAGGTGGAAGCGGTTCTGGGTCACGAAGTCTCCCATGTCGGTAATGGCGATATGGTGACCCTGATGCTGATCCAGGGTGTGGTAAATACTTTCGTCATCTTTTTCTCGCGCATTTTGGGACATTTTATCGACCGGGTCGTATTCAAGAACGAGCGCGGAATGGGTATGGGCTACTTTCTCGGCTCGATAGTGGGACAGATCGTCTTCTCCCTGCTGGCGAATATCATCGTTGCCTGGTTCTCGCGACGGCGGGAGTTCAGCGCCGATATCGGCGGTGCCGATCTTGCGGGCCGCGGCAATATGATTGGTGCGTTGCGGCGCCTGCAGCAGGCGCAATCGCCGCAACCGCTGCCGAATGAATTTGCCGCGTTTGGAATCAGCGGTGGCGGGCTGAAGGAGTTGTTCAGCACCCATCCGCCACTCGAGGTTCGCATCCGGGCACTTGAGTCCGGCCGCTGAAGTGGGATCGCCAGTTGGCCGATCGATAAGAAAACCCAGCACTATTTTGTGACGAGCAAACGATGGAACCCGGATATCTTTTTTTAGAGACCCACACCGAGCATCCCGATCTTGTGCGCTGCCTGACCCTGGATCGCATGCCATCAAAGGAGGGGAAGGCGGGTGCAGCGGTCCGCTACATCGCCCGTTTTACCGATATCGATGCAGCGCAGATGCACGTTCAGAATACGCTGCGCCACGCGCTGGTGGATATCAACGAACATATCTACCGTGTGGATCTTGCTACAGCCGTGGCCGCAATCGAGGCGGATGAACTGAAACATGAAAAGGTGTGGATGGACGACAGCCTGGACAGCGCAGAGGTCAAGTCGCTGACTGAGGATTACCAATCAAAGCATCAACGCCAGGACGCTGCCTGGCGGTTGGTGGGCATGTTTGCGCTGGGGTTGCTGATATTGGGTCTGCTGGGTGTTTTCTAAACTCTCTGTTCATTCCAACGCATTCAGACGGACCGAATTGATCTGAACGTCAGGTTGATTCGCGGTCCGACAACTTTTCGAGTCTTCGGTATTTGATGGTTCCAGTGGTGCTGGAGTGAACCGCCCATCAGCAGCAGCGAGTTGTCCGGCAGATCTATATCGATTCTGGAAAGGGATTTATCACGCCGGTGTTTCAGCTGGAAGCGCCTGATCTGCCCCAGGCTGAGCGAAGCAATAAACGGATCCTTTCCCAGCTCCGGCTCATCGTCGGCATGCCAGGCCACGCCGTCCTGCCCGTCTCTATATAGATTGGCTAGCACGCTGTTGAATCTATGCTCACACTGCTGCTCGATCAGCTCGCGAATCCGGATAAGCGGATCTGTCCAGGGAAGTGCCTTAAAATGGGCGCCCGAATAGCGATAAGCGGCATTTTCGTCTCCATACCAGGCATTCAGTCTGGGAATTCTGACCAGCTTCCCGGCCATCCTGATGCGCGTCTGCTGCCATTGGATAGACCCTGCCAGCTGCTCGAATAGAGAATGGTGCAGCGCCTCGGGCAGAAAATCCCGGATCAGTTTCAAACTGCCGTCGCGCAGTTGCCAGCGGCAATCAGTTTGCTGTGAAAACAGATCCGGCTGTATCTGCGTCATGCGGGTATTTCCAGCAAAAACGGAAGCGCGGCAGCGCAGTTTTCCACAACTTTAAGATCCAGCATATCGTCTGCCCGGGTCCGACCGAGAAGGTTAAGCAATATTATCACCTGGAGCAAAAGTAAAAGGGAAGTGAACGGACGCCGATCTGCCAAATCCGTGTTAATCCGATATACTAATCAGCCAAAAAAATGGAGAGAAAGCGCATCATGCCACTGCTTCCGCATATCGAAATAGAACCGCAATCACCCGCTGACGCTTCGGTCATCTGGCTGCACGGACTGGGGGCGGACGGGCGCGACTTCGAACCCATTGTGCCCGAACTCGGCCTGCCGGCCGATGCGGCGATACGTTTCATTTTTCCGCATGCCCCGGCGATTCCGGTGACCATCAACGCCGGCTACGTGATGCCCGCCTGGTACGATATTTTGGACATAAGTATCGACCGTAAGGTCGATCTGCCACAACTGATGAACTCGGCGGATGCGATTAGCAAGCTGATCGACAGGGAGGTGGAGCGGGGTGTGGATAGCACAAGGGTAGTGGTGGCCGGTTTCTCCCAGGGCGGCGCGGTGGCTATACAG
>Ga0316201_10001017_pt1 | contig 17947 bp, 17 predicted proteins | sample CS6wburrow_MG_FD_204516 | JGI IMG/M metagenome (GOLD analysis project Ga0316201, IMG submission 204516) | Coastal sediment microbial communities from Delaware Bay, Delaware, United States - CS-6 worm burrow | ecosystem: Environmental > Aquatic > Marine > Coastal > Sediment | place: USA... | reverse complement strand
TCGGCATAACATAGTCAATCCCACACAGCGGATGACCGCCATGTATACGCAAAGGTGGACTGCCATCATCATCAGTGTCCACAATCGCACCCATCGCTGCCAGTGGATGCGTGACACGTTTCATCGGCCGTTTTGAAAGCGAGCTGTCGCCGGTGAGTTCGACATCAAATGCCTGCCCGGACAACAAGCCTGCGAGCAGGCGCATCGATGTTCCGGAATTACCCAGGTCGAGCGCATGCGCCGGTTTTTTCAAACCGTGCATGCCAACGCCGTGGATCACCACCTTGCCATTTTCAGGGCCTTCGATCTCAACACCCATGGCTTTGAATGCACGCAGCGTGTTGAGGCTATCTTCACCTTCGAGAAAACCACTAATCCGGCTGGTGCCTTCAGCAATCGAGCCGAACATGATAGAGCGATGCGAAATCGATTTATCACCGGGCACACGAATCCGCCCCTGCAACCGACCACCCTTGTTAACAATAAATTTCATATAAATTTAAACCTTTTTTTGCCACAGAGGGCACAGAGAACACCGAGATGTAAAAAACTAAAAAGCTTTTTGCCGCAAATTACGCAAATGAACGCAAATAAGAATATTGTTGTTTTCGATACGCGCCGCAGGCGCAGAAATTAACATTCGCGTTCTTTGCGTTTTTTTGCGGCAATTGTTTATATGTTTTTAACTCCGTGTTCTCTGTGCCCTCTGTGGCAAATATTTTTTGATTAATCACCCACAAAAATCATCGCGGACTTTTTTTGCGCGTTCGAAAATTTCTTTTAGTGCTTCGCCATCGCCCGCTTCCAGGCTGTGGTACATGCTGTCCATTTCATCGCGGTAGCGGCGCATCATTGCCATCACGGCCTCTTTGTTACTTAAACAAATATCACGCCACATCACCGGGTCGCTCGATGCAATGCGGGTGAAATCACGAAAACCGCCGGCGGCAAATCGGAATACCTCGCCAACATCTTCAAGATTATTCAGACAATCCACCAGGCCGAACGCCAGCAAATGCGGCAGATGGCTGGTACCTGCCAGTACCAGGTCATGGTGTTCGGCGCTCATGCATTCCACTTCTGCGCCTGCCGCCTGCCACATGGCAGTGATCTGCTCGACCGCCTGCGGCGATGTTTTTTCTGTGGGCGTTAATATCACCCGGCGTTTTTGATACAGTTCCTTGAAAGCTGCACTGACACCACTGCGCTCGGTACCGGCAATCGGGTGGCCGGGAACAAACTGTTCGAAATGCCCGGCGAGGGATTTTGCAGCATCCATAATCACGCTTTGCTTGGCGCTGCCGGCATCGGTGACAATCGCACTGTCTTTAAGCCCTGCGACGATATCCCTGAACACGGCATGCATCGAGCCCAGCGGCACTGCGACCACAACAATGTCAGCCTCGGCCACAGCTTTTTCCATCGTCACATGGTAACGATCGATAACGCCGAGTTCGACAGCTTTTTTCAGCGTCGCCTCGGTACGCCCGGCACCGATTATTTCTGCGCAATAATTTGCCTGTTTTAATGCCAGCGCAAGCGAACCACCAATCAGCCCGGTGCCGATAATACAGATGCGCGGTTTGCTCATGCCGGCACCTCGGCCAGCACTTCTTGCAGTGCGGCGATGAAGCGCCGGTTCTGTGGATCGGTGCCAATGGTCACGCGAATATACTCAGGCATTGAATAATTTGCCACCGGCCGCACGATGACACCCTTGCGCAACAGCGCATCATAAATCGGCTGCGCAGCCTGCTTCAGGTTGATCGAAATAAAATTGCCCATGGTCGGCAAATACTGCAGTTTCATTTCATCCAGCGCCCGCATCAAGTACGTCTTGCCGGCGTTGTTTAACGTCACGCTTTTTTCAACATGCGCATGATCATCCAGCGACGCCAGTGCGGCTGCCTGTGCCAGCAGGTTGGTATTAAACGGCTGTCGAACACGATTCAGGATGCCTGCGATCTCGGGACTGGATACTGCATAGCCGATGCGCAAACCTGCCAGCGCGTAAATTTTTGAAAATGTACAGGTGATGATCAACTTGGGAAATTGCTCTAACCAGCGCGCGATATCAATTTGTAAATCCCGATCCATGTATTCGTTATACGCCAGGTCCAGGATCACGATAACATTATCCGGAATCTCGCTGACCAGCGTATGCAACACATCCGGCGCCAGCCAGGTACCGGTAGGATTGTTGGGATTAGCAATGAACACTATGCGCGTGCTGTCATCAATACTGGCGAGCATGGCTGCTGGATCATGCCCCAGCGGCATGCTCGGGTGCGCTTCGTCAAAAGCTTTAGCCACGTTCGCTTTTGCGCCGACTGCCTGCACCACGATCGGGTAGACCGCAAATGAATACTCTGAATACACTGCGGAATTCTGTGGCGTTAAAAACGCTCGCGTCGCCAGTTCCAGAATATCGTTGGAGCCATTGCCCAGGGTGACACACTCACGCGATACCTTATGTATCTCGGCAAGCCGCTGGCACAGCTTGAAGCCACCGCCATCGGGATAGTAGTTAATCGCACGGCTGTTTTTTTCGATCGCATCCAGTGCCGCCTGGCTCGGTCCCAGCGGATTTTCATTCGACGCCAGCTTGATGGAATTGCTGATGCCCAGTTCACGCTCGAGGGTTTCGATGGGTTTACCGGGCGGGTATGGCGTCAGCCCCTGCACTCCGGGTGTGGCGAGTTCTAAAAAGAATTTGTTATGCATAATGACGCGGCTGATTTACAGCACCGCTTTAGGGTATGAGCCGAGCACAGTCACCATGGCAGACGCCTGTTCAATTTCTGCAATCGCATCACGTACGGCCGGATCGTCGCAATGGCCATCGACATCGATGAAAAACACGTATTCCCAGACACCACGACGCGAGGGTCGCGACTCGATATTACTCATACTGATATTGCGCTCAGCCAGCGGTTTGAGCAGGTTGAACAATGAACCCGCGCGGTTATGTGCGAACACCAGCAGGCTGGTGCGATCATTCCCGCTCGGCGGTGACTTGTGTTTGCCGATCACCACGAAACGCGTGGTGTTATCGGGCTCGTCTTCGATGTCGGCATTCAGCACCGGCACCAGGTAAAGCTCGGCGGCCATCTGGCCGGCAATCGCCGCCGAATGCGCATGCTCACTCGCCAGCAGAACACCTTCGGCATTGCTGTTGGTGGCGATACGCTCGGTATTGGGCAGGTGTTTATCGAGCCACAAACGGCACTGGCCAAATGATTGCTGGTGTGAATACACTCGCTTAATATCGCTTAATTTAGTCTCATTACTCAATAAGTTATGACGTATTCTTAACTCTACTTCTCCACTAATGGAGAGCGCCGATTGCATCAATAGATCGAGCGTATGATTAATCACGCCTTCGGTTGAGTTCTCCACCGGCACCACCCCAAAGTTGGCGCCGTCGGCTTCGACCAGGCGGAAGACTTCTTCGATACTGGCGACCGGTTCGGTCTGGATAAGCTTGCCGAAATGCTTCACCGCAGCGGCATGGGTGTAGGTGCCCTCGGGCCCGAGAAAGGCAATCTTTAAGGGTTTTTCAAGCGCCAGGCAGGCCGCCATAATTTCGCGAAATATGCCGGCGATGGCTTCGTTGCTGAGTGGACCCTGGTTGCGTTGCTGCACCGCGCGCAACACCTGGGCTTCTCGTTCGGGACGGTAGAAATGCGCGGTTTCACCCTGCTGCTGTTTTATCTCGGCAACTTTTGAGGCGCACTGGGCACGCTCGCTGACCAGCGCCTGAATCGCGGTATCGATTTCATCGATACGGGTACGAACCTCGGCGAGCGGGTCTTTGTCGGTCATAGGTTTAGAGTTGTCGCGCGTTCAACACGCCTTCGATGTTTCTGATTTGTTGCAGCACATCTTCTCCGATGGCGCCATCAAGATCAATCAGGGTATAGGCAAGGCCATTGCGTGACTCGTTGCGCATGTGTTTGATATTAGCACTCGCCTGCCCCAGCACGTGCGAAATCTGCCCGACCATATCAGGCATGTTACGGTTCGCCACGGCGAGCCGGCATTCACCGTCTCGCGGTAACTTGATTTCGGGAAAATTGACCGAGTTGCGGATATTGCCGTTTTGCAGAAAATCTTTCAGCTGGTTGGCCACCATGATGGCGCAGTTTTCTTCAGCTTCGTTAGTGGAGGCACCGAGATGCGGCAACGAGATCACGCGCGGATTATGTTTAAGCTTTTCTGACGGGAAGTCGGTGACATAGGCATGCACCTTGCCGTTGCTGATACCTGTGAGCACGGCATCATCGTCGATAATGCCTTCACGGGCAAAATTCAGCACCACGATATTGTCTTTCATCGATGCCAGGCGCTCGGCATTGAGCAGGTTTCGAGTCGCATCGATCAGCGGTACGTGAAATGTTACAAAATCAGATTGCTTGAGCAGCTCATCGATACTGGGCATTTCCTGCACATTGGCTGACAACTGCCATGCGCTGCGCACCGTGATGGTGGGGTCAAAACCAACTACGCGCATACCCAGATCAAGTGCCGCGTTAGCAATCTGCACACCAATAGCACCGAGTCCAACCACGCCGAGGGTCCGCCCTGGCAGTTCAAAGCCGACAAATTTTTTCTTGCCGTCTTCTACTTTTTTGCGCTGCTCATCTTCAGTGCCTTCAATTTTTGCGGCGTAATCCCAGGCCTGCACAATATTGCGGCTGGCGATGAGCATGCCGGCAATCACCAGTTCTTTCACCGCGTTGGCATTGGCGCCAGGGGCATTGAACACCGGGATGCCGTGCTCGCTGAGGCTTGTCACCGGCACATTATTGGTGCCGGCACCGGCACGACCAACGGCCTTTAATTCAGGATTGATTTCCATGTCGTGCAGGTTGGCGGAGCGCAGAATAATCGCATCAGCCCCCTTCTGGTCGGCGCCAACGCTATACACGTCGCCCGGTAAAAGTTTAAGTCCTTTCTCAGATATATTATTGAAGGTTTTGATTTTAAACATATTAATATTCGCTACGTCATGCTGGCGATACGTGCCAACGGGTTCGATACCATACGCGTTAGGGCGATGTACGCCCTTGCAGTTGCGCGTTCGCGCTTACCTGGTCCCGGGTTTTCCAGGTGTTGGTATTTACAGTCCGGGTTGTCTAGGCCTGCGTTCTCGCGAACTCGGTCATGTACTCAACCAGCGCATCCACCCCGTCCCGCGGCATCGCATTATAAATACTGGCGCGCATGCCACCGACTGAACGATGACCTTTGAGTGTGGTCAGGCCGTTTTTCTCAGCACCTTCGAGAAAGGCCTTGTCGAGATCAGCATTGGCGAGGATGAAGGGCACGTTCATCCACGAGCGGCAGGATTTTTCGACCGGGTTGGAATAAAAATCGATCTGGTCGATCGCGCCGTAAAGCTTGTCCGCCTTGGCCTGGTTAATTTTTGCCATGCCGTCGAGGCCGCCCTTTTGCTTCAGCCACGCAAACACCAGCCCGGCCAGGTACCAGCTGTAGGTCGGCGGTGTGTTGTACATGGATTCATTTTCAACATGGGTTTTGTAATCAAACATCACCGGCATCGACGGCATCGCGTGACCCACCAGGTCTTCGCGAATAATCACCAGGGTAAGGCCGGCCGGGCCGATATTTTTCTGTGCGCCCGCATAGATCAGGCCAAACTTTGAAACATCAATCGGCCGTGACAGGATGGTCGAAGACATGTCAGCCACCAGCGGCACATCGCCACTCTCGGGTACATAGGGAAATTCGACACCGACGATAGTCTCGTTCGGGGTGTAATGCAGGTAGGCGGCATCGCGGTCGAACGTGAGCGAAGCTGCGTCCGGCACCGTGGTGAACTTGCTCTCGCTGGTATCGGCTAGCACGTTGACCGCGCAAAATCGTTTCGCTTCCGCTACGGCTTTTTTGGACCACTGCCCGGTGAGCAAATAATCTGCGCTGGTTTTATCGCCCAGCAGGTTGATCGGTACCATGGCGAACTGGCTGCTGGCGCCGCCCTGCAGGAACAGCACCTTATAATTGTCGGGGATCGCCATCAGTTCGCGCAAATCAGCTTCGGCCTGTGCCGCGATAGACATGAACGCCTTGCCGCGATGGCTCATTTCCATCACCGACATACCGCTGCCGTTCCAGTCCAGCATTTCGTCGCGGGCCTGTTCGAGTACTTCTATGGGCAGGGCTGCCGGGCCTGCGCTGAAATTATAAATTCTGCTCATTTTTGTTATCTGACCAAGGTTGGAAATAGTGTTACAAATAAGATTATGAAGTTCTAGTAATATATTGTTTTATATTAATATTACTCTTCACTTTCTTCTTCAAATGCTTCAATGGTTTCGACTTCGACGAGATGCTCGTCATTGGTCAGTCGAATCAGGCGTACGCCCTGGGTATTGCGCCCCATTTCGCTGATTTCGGCCACTGCGATACGCACCAGGGTACCGCTGTCACTGATCAGCATAATCTCGTCATCGTCCTCAACCAGTACCGCCGACACCACTTCGCCATTTCGCTCATTGGTCTGGATGGAAATCACACCCTGGCCACCGCGGCCCTTGAGCGGATACTGATCCACCGGCGTGCGCTTGCCATAGCCATTGGCAGTGGCGGTAAGAATACTGCCGCTGTCGCCCACCATGATCATGCCAATCACGCGCTGACTGGCTGGCAGACGCATACCGCGCACACCGGCCGCGGTGCGCCCCATGGCACGCACATCGGTTTCAGAGAAACGCATTGCCTTGCCACCGTTCGACAGCAGCATGATGTGGCTCTCACCATTAGTGATAACCACGTCCACCAGGGTGTCGTCTTCGCGCAGGTCGATGGCAATAATGCCCGAGCTGCGTGGTCGTGAGAAATTGCTCAGCGCGGTTTTCTTCACCGTGCCACTGCTGGTAGCCATGAAAATGAAATGCTCGGCGTCGTATTCGCGAATCGGCAGTACCGCGTTGATACGTTCACCCTGTTCCAGCGGCAGCAGGTTGATCATTGGCTTACCACGTCCGCCGCGACCAGCCGCCATCGGCATCTGGTACACCTTGAGCCAGTACATTTTGCCGCGGCTGGAAAAACACAGCAGCGTATCGTGGGTATTGGCGACGAATAGTTTTTCGATAAAGTCTTCTTCTTTAACGCGGGTAGCGGATTTACCGCGACCACCGCGACGCTGGGTATTATAAGTGTCGAGCGTCTGGCACTTGGCATAGCCTTCGTGCGAGAAGGTGACGACCACGTCTTCTTCCGCAATCAGGTCTTCCATGCACATGTCGAGCTCGCTTTCGATGATTTCGCTGCGACGCGCATCAGCGTAAAGCTCGCGAATTTTTTCCAGTTCTTCACGAATCACCTGCATCAGGCGATCCGGGTTGGCGAGAATGTCCAGCAGCTCCTTGATGAGGTCGAGAATCTGCTTGAACTCATCGACAATCTTGTCCTGCTCGAGCCCGGTCAGGCGGTGTAAACGCAAATCAAGAATCGCCTGCGCCTGCACCTCAGACAAATGATAACCATCGTCTTTCAGGCCCATGCGCGGATCCAGCGCGTCGGGGCGAGACGAGGCGGCACCGGCACGGGAAATCATATCGGTGACTGCACCCGGCGCCCAGGCTGTGTTCATCAGGCCCTGTTTTGCTTCTGCCGGATTGGCCGAGCGTTTGATGAGCGCGATGACTTCATCGATGTTAGCCAGCGCCACGGCGAGACCTTCGAGTACATGGGCGCGATCACGTGCCCTGCGCAGGTCGTAAATGGTGCGCCGGGTGACCACTTCGCGACGATGGCGGATAAAGGCCTGCAGAATCTGCTTGAGATTGAGCAGCTGTGGCTGGCCATCGACCAGCGCCACCATGTTGATACCGAACACTGTCTGCATCGAGGTCTGGGTGTAGAGATTGTTCAGCACCACGTCCGCGACTTCGCCACGACGCAGTTCGATGACGATACGCATACCGTCCTTGTCGGACTCATCGCGCAGTTCACTGATGCCTTCGAGACGTTTTTCTTTCACCAGCTCGGCGATGCGTTCGATCAGCCGTGCCTTGTTTACCTGGTAGGGTATTTCGGTCACGATGATGGTCTGGCGGCCGTTTTTCTCATCGACAATTGCGGCACGTGCGCGCATCACCATGCGGCCGCGGCCGGTGTGGTATGCATTGCGGATACCGCCGGTACCGTTGATCAGTGCCGCCGTGGGCAGGTCCGGTGCCGGAATATGTTCCATCAGACCGTTGATATCGAGCTCGGGATTTTCGATCAGCGCGAGGCAGGCGTTAATGACTTCGGTGAGATTATGCGGCGGTATATTCGTCGCCATGCCCACTGCGATGCCCGAGGACCCATTGACCAGCATCGCGGGCACACGCGTCGGCATGACCACCGGCTCGGATTCAGAACCATCGTAGTTTTCGACAAAGTCGACGGTTTCGCGATCGAGGTCAGCCAGCAGTTCGTGCGCAATTTTTGACATGCGCACTTCGGTATAACGCATCGCTGCAGGCGCATCGCCATCTACCGAGCCGAAGTTACCCTGGCCATCGACCAGCATGTAACGTAAGGAGAACGGTTGCGCCATGCGCACGATAGTGTCGTACACCGCGGTGTCGCCGTGGGGATGGTACTTACCGATGACATCACCCACCACGCGGGCGGATTTTTTATAGGGTTTGTTGAAGTCGTTACCGAGAACGCTCATCGCGTAGAGCACGCGCCGATGCACCGGTTTGAGGCCATCACGCACATCTGGTAAAGCACGGCCGACGATGACGCTCATAGCGTAGTCCAGGTAGGACTGACGCATTTCGTCTTCTAGATTGACCGGGGAAATTTCTTTTGCAAATTCAGCCATTTAGACAGGACGCCCGGATTCCTTGAGTGGTTATTTTATGCCAGTAACAAAGCGCACAATATTAGCACATTCGGCTTCTGCGTAGCACGCAGAAACAGACAATTATTTGCATATTTCAGCAATAAAAAATTGAGCGAAAACAGGCGGTAAAGAACCCGTCTGCAAAGTGAGCAGTGGACGGCGTAAAACCCGGTGCAGACAATGGATTTAAGTAGTATGTGATGCCGGCTGATTGTCGACCGGCTCGACACTGTGGCCCAGATGCAGACAATACCCCAGCCAGCGAAACAGAAAGCGATTGAGTTTCCATTTCACCCGTAACGAGTGGCCCGGCAGGTGATTCAGCCGAACACGACCGTGGCGCAGATGGCCAGCAAGTACTTCGACGCTGCCGGCATCATGATACACACGTATCGTCAGGTCGGGCTCTGCCACCAGCGTCGCTGTCGAGGCACCGGGAAAGTAATACGTGAGGTGAAATGTCGAGGTGTAACGGCTGCGGTCCTGCAGGGTGACGTGCAAATCCAGGCAGCCATCGATATGCGAGACCGCCTCGCCACTGAAGCTGGCCACTAACGGAATCAGCTTTTTCAGCCGTATATAATTGTTTTCGTACAGATCCATCAGGCTGGCGAATTCGCCCGGTTTGACGGTTTCAAATGCATATCGACGCGGTGAATACATACTGTCTGGCACGCCTCTTCTGGCTGTCGTGTAGCGCTGTCATGGAACATGATAACGACTGAATGATTTATCACGCCTGCTGGTATACTATAGCGCACCTTATAAACCCAGCAGAATATATCTAAACATGTCACGCACTGATTCTTTACCCGAAGCGACCGGTCTCAACAAATACATTCGCAAATTGCGCTATCACGAGGCTTCGCGGCAGTGGTTTGCCGTGCTGTTCGTACTGCTGGTGAGCTGGCTGGGACAACCCATACCCGAACTGCTCTATGCCGGCACAGCCATCATAATCATCGGCGAAGCCATTCGCATGTGGGCCTCGGGCCATGTGAAGAAAAACAAGGTACTCGCCACCGACGGCCCCTACGCTTTCGTCAGGCACCCGCTGTATGTCGGCAACATTCTGCTGGTTGCAGGGTACTCACTGGCATCAGCGCTGTGGTGGTCGCCGATATTAATGGTCGCACTGCTGCTGTTTTATTACCCGCCGGCAATTTCATACGAAGACGGAAAACTGCAGGCGCATTTTGGTGAACATTGGGAAAACTGGAGCCGCAACATTCATGCCCTGATCCCCAGCTTCAGCAACCGGGCCGGCAGCACCAGCAGCAGCTGGTCATTCAAACAAAGCCTGATGCAAAATGGCGAGCCTGTTATCGTGGTTTACCTGGCCTGGTGCCTGTACCTGCTCTACGCAAAACTAATGTAACAAGGCCTGGTCTGCAGCAAGCATGCAACACGGCCCCGAATCATCCGCGCTGAAAGCATGGATAGAAACCAGCCTGCGGGATAATAGCCATACCCTGGCCGCAGGCTACCAGGGCAAAACCCTCGAATACCGCGACGCTGACTATCATCTTGTCATCAAGGTACCGCACGGTCGCGGCCTGGTTAAATATCTTCACACGCTTATGTTGCGGCATGAACACAGGGTGTATCAGCAACTCGGCGATTTTGAAGCCAGCCCGACCTGCTACGGCATGGTAGACAACACTTACCTGGTGCTCGAATTTATCAACGCAAAACCCATTCGAGAACGGCGTCCGCAAAACCCGCAAGACTTTTTTGAAACCCTGATGAAACAGATCAGGCAAATGCACAACTGCCATGTCACGCACATGGACCTGAAAAAAAAAGACAACCTGCTGGTCACCGACAGTGACATGCCCTGCATTATAGATTTCGGCGCTGCAGCCATATATAAAAAAGGCTTTCACCCGTTCAATCACTTCTGGTATCAACTGGGCGTACGGTTTGACTACAATGCATGGATAAAGCACAAATACCACGATAATACGCACAATATTTCTGAACATGATCAGCAGTATTACCAGCGCACAGCAATAGAACGTGTCGCCAGCCGTATTAAATCAGCCTACCTCTCACTAATAAATTACTTCAAGTAAATTGCCTATGCTAAAAATAATAACTGGCCTTTTAGTTATTCTGTTTATAACACTCGCGTGCTACTACGGCTATGCGATGTACGAAAACAATAAAACGGCGAATACTCCAGAGACGACAGTGATCGAAAAAGCATATGCTAAATCAATCGACTGGCTGGTAAATAATTACCCGCAGATCAGCAACAACCATAACCCGGCATTGTGGTGGATGCTGAAAGAAGCCACCGATATCAGTGACAATAAAAATCTCACCGAAGTATATACACAGTACAAAACAGACTATCTGGATAAAATTCCGCCCAATATCTGGACGCCCTACTTCCGTAAATATTACAAACCCGCTACGCCTGACATGATTTCGATGCAAAACTATCAGCCGTACCAGGTATTTTTTGTCTACGCCTTATCCTGCGACAGCGACCTTGCGCAGACTGACGTTATTAAAGACCAGCTTGAAACTGATTTTTGTGGATTGCATTACCTGCGTCCGCGTTGCGTAACACACCAGTTGATGTCGGTGAGATTAATGCAGCAGCGTTATTGTGGTGATGATGCGCAACTGGCAGCCCTGTCAGACGCATTGCAGGAAATAATTATTGATGAGCTGACATATGATTTTCGGGTGACGGATTCATACCTGCAACGTGTGCTGATGCTGGCTGAATCCGGAAATTTCGATGCAATCAAACCAGTCTGGGTGCAGCGCATACTGGATGCACAAAATGCAGATGGCGGCTGGGGTGATCTACACCCGGTGCTGCCTCTCGGTAACGACAGGTATTTTGGCTGGTCCAGCACCCTGCCGAGAATCAGGAATCGCCAGAGCGATTTTCACGCTACCGCGCAGGGCATCTGGCTGCTTGCGCTGCTATTGCAGCATCAGCAGCCATCCGCTAAATAGCCCGGCGTTAACCCGCACATAACGGCATTCACTCAGCTACCCACATTGGGAGCTAATGACAATCGTCTGATTCAGGTAGATTGCATGCCATAGTATTTCAATCAGGAGAACTCGGTGTCAGACAAAGATTCCAGCGTAAGAGAAATTCGCATTAACCCGGTTGCACCCAGCGAATCCGTCCTGGTAGCAACCGCACGCGGTATGCGCCCCAGAACCGCCGAAAAACGCATTGAAGAAGCCCCCGTGTCGCATGTCGAGCGCTGCCCATTCTGTAAAGGCAATGAAGACAAAACGCCACCGACCATTCTCGCGCGCCCGTCCGAAGACGACTGGCAGATCCGTATTGTTGAAAATCTCTACCCGGTACTGGGTGATGACCGCCGTGACGCCAGCATTAATTTCGGCCTGCAACAGGCGATCGAAGGCTATGGCCGCCATGAAGTTATTATTGATCACACCAACCACGGCATACGCGTCCATGAAATGGAGGTTTCACATCTGCAGCTGTTGTTCCAGACCTACCGCCAGCGCATGCAGGAGTTATACAAGAACGACAAACGTATCCGCTATGTTCTGATTTTCAAAAATTTCGGCGAAGCAGCCGGCGCCAGCATCAAGCATACGCATAGCCAGATTATTGCCATGCCTGTGATCCCGGAAAATGTGTATAACGAAATCCAGCACAGCCGTGCGTATTACCAGAAACATCACCAGTGCATTTTCTGCACCCTGATTGACGAAGCCCTCACGTTTGAAGCCACAATTTACGATCGCGAATCAGGCGAGATCCGGCGCAAGATCGATGTCGGCCAGTATGTCATCGAACGCGGTAAAAAATTCATTGCGATCAAACCCTTCGCCAGTCGTTACGAATGGGAAGTGCATATCCTGCCGCTGCATCACGAAAGCGATTTTCTCAATACCAGCGATGACGATCTCGAAGACCTCGGCCGGGTGATGAAAAACACCATGGCCCGCCTCGACCACGTGATCGGCGGTGCACAGTACAATTTCTTCCTGCATTCACAGCCGCACGGTGGTGCCGCTGAGGATTGCGCGCCGAGTTATCACTGGCATCTGGAAATCTGCCCACGTACCAGCATCCCCACCGGGTTTGAACTGGGTTCGGGCCTGTTTGTCAGCACCATCAGCCCGGAAGATGCCGCCAGGCAGTTGCGCGAAGTGAAACTCTAGCGCAAAAAAAAGCCGCGTAGTGCTACGCGGCTTTTTTTACCAGGCTAAAACCCGCGTTTTAGAATGCGGCGCCTGGTTTGCGACCCAGCATTTTCAGGATTATCGCCATCGGGCAGAAGCCGGTGAAAGCTGACTGCAACAGGTTGAAACCGACAAACGCGGTGAAAAACAGCCAGTACTCATGATGAAATACCGGGCTCGCGCTCCAGCCCAGGGCGAGGCTGAGTAATATAAAGAAACCCGCTACCGCCAGTACGATTCGATCTATGCTCATGCTTGATTCCTCGGTCGATGATTGGTTATAGACCGGAGAGTATATTAGAGTATATTAATATTGTCAATCTTCAGCCCGCGGGGCGCTGCATGCCTGCGACAAATTCTGCCAGCACTGGATCACTCGCCGGCATCCTGCCCAGCAACAGATCCAGCAAGACCTGGTCGGGATAATCCAGCAGGATTTCAAATAATTCGAGCTGGCGCTGATCAAGCTGCTCAAATTTTGCATCGAGGTAATCATTCAGCAACAGGTCCAGCTCCAGCATGCCGCGACGACAACGCCAGCGCAGTTGCGGCAGCGAGGCTGTTGATGCCACCGACGTCACAGTGAACGCCTGACCATCATTTTCTTGATCTCACCGATGGCTTTGGTTGGATTCAGCCCCTTCGGGCACACCTGTACGCAGTTCATGATGGTGTGACAACGGAACAGCTTGAACGGGCCTTCCAGCTCGGCAAGCCGTTCTTCCGTGGCCTGGTCACGACTGTCCTGCAGGAAACGCGCAGACTGTAATAATGCCGCGGGACCGAGAAATTTATCCGGGTTCCACCAGAACGAAGGACACTGGGTCGAACAACAGGCACACAAAATACATTCGTACAGGCCATCGAGTTTTTCACGCTGCGCGGGTGTCTGCGGCAGCTCAACTTCGGGCATCGGATCGTTGACAATAAGATAGGGTTTTACATCACGGTAATTCTGGTAAAACTGTTCCATGTCGACAATCAGGTCGCGCACCACCGGCAGACTCGGCAACGGCCGGACCTCGATCGGTTGTTTCAATGCCGCCACCGGGGTGATACACGCCAGTCCGTTGGTACCGTTGATATTCATCCCGTCCGAACCGCACACGCCCTCACCACAGGAGCGCCGAAAACTCAGGGTTTCATCCTGCTCATCCTTGATCCGCAACAGGGCCGCGAGCAACATCGTGCCCGGATCAATATCATCCAGCACATAATCCTGCATGTAAGGCGTACTGTCAGTTTCCGGATTGAAGCGATAGATGCTGAATTTCATTGTTGTTGCCTTTTGTATTTAATACTTATTAGCCGCTAATGAACGCTAATGAACGCAAATTATTAATATGTTTTGGCTCCATACAGCACTGGCATATGTCATTCGCTCCGGTCGCTGTCAAAATATTAATAAATGAAATGTGTATTTTTGTTTCTGCCAGCCCTTATTTGCGTTCATTAGCGTTCATTTGCGGCTAATTATATTTACAAGATATTTAATAAACCCGCGGTTTCGGCGGGAAACTTTCCACGCTCATTGGTCGAGTGCGTACCGGCTTGTAATCCAGGCCTTTATCTAGTGAGTACAGGCTGTGCTTCATCCACTGGATGTCGTCGCGTTCGGGAAAATCGATACGTGAATGTGCACCGCGGCTTTCTTCACGAGCATACGCTGAATGCATTGTGGCGAGCGCGACGCCCATCAGGTTTTCCAGCTCGAGCGCTTCGACACGTGCAGTATTGAATGTGTTCGACTGGTCACCGATGCGAACATCCTTCATGCGCCCGGCCAGTGCTTCGACCTGCGCCACACCCTCGCGCATGACTTCTTCATTTCTGAAGACACTGCAGTGATTTTCCATCACTGTTTTTAATTCGCTGCGCAAGGTACTGACTGACTCAGAACTGTCGTCTTTGACCTTGCCGTCCCAGGCGTGCATTCGCTCGAGCGCGGACTCGATACTCGTCTCGTGCATCGGCTTGTGGTAACGGTTCTCGCGTAAATAACCAATGATGTGGTTCGCCGCCGCGCGACCAAACACCAGGATGTCGAGTAATGAATTTCCGCCCAGCCGGTTCGCACCGTGCACCGATACACAGGCGCACTCGCCGGCTGCATACAATCCGGCGACCGGCTCTTCCGGTGTGTCTTTCACCGGGACCACCACCTGGCCATAGCGGTCGGTCGGGATCCCGCCCATCGTATAGTGTGCGGTGGGAAACACCGGGATCGGTGATTCTGCAGGATCAAGCCCGAGGAAGGTAATACAGGTCTGGCGAATGCCCGGCAAACGCTGATGAATAACATCTTCACCCAGATGATCCAGCTTGAGCATAACGTAATCTTTTTTCGGACCGCAGCCGCGACCTTCGCGCACTTCGGTGGCAATCGCGCGACTCACCACGTCACGACTGGCAAGGTCCTTGGCTTTGGGTGCATAGCGTTCCATCAGGCGTTCGCCGTCAGCGTTCACCAGGTAGCCGCCTTCACCGCGCGCGCCTTCTGTAATCAGCATGCCACGGCCGGCGATACCGGTCGGGTGAAACTGGAAAAACTCCATGTCCTGCAAAGGCACCCCGGCGCGCAGCGCCATGCCCATACCATCACCGGTGTTAATTAATGCATTGGTCGTGGTGCGGTAGAGCTGTCCGGCACCGCCGGTGGCCAGCAAGGTGGTCTTGGCCTCGATAATAACAGGCACGCCGTCCTGGATATTAAACGCCAGTGCGCCCAGCACCTGGCCGTCTTCGTCTTTGAGTAAATCGACTGCGAAATATTCATCAAAAAAATGGGTTTTGGCGCGAATGTTCTGCTGATACAGGCTGTGCAATATCGCGTGGCCGGTACGATCGGCCGCAGCGCAGGTGCGTGCCGCCTGGTCGCCGCCAAAATTCTGGCTCTGACCGCCGAACGGGCGTTGATATATCGAACCATTATCAAGCCGCGAAAACGGCACGCCGAAATGCTCGAGTTCATACACCGCTTTCGGCGCGGCGCGACACATATATTCGATAGCGTCCTGGTCACCGAGATAATCACCGCCCTTGACCGTGTCGAACATGTGCCAGTGCCAGTTGTCCGGTGTCACATTGGCCAGCGCGGCGTTCATGCCGCCCTGCGCAGCGACAGTGTGGGAACGCGTTGGAAACACCTTGGATACCACGGCGACACTCGCCTCGCCCTGCGCCAGTTGCAGTGCAGCGCGCAGACCGCCACCGCCGGCACCGATAATCAGGGCGTCAAACTGGCGTCTCTTAATTCCCATGCTTACCCCGTCACCGTTAGCAATAATGCACGATACGCCCACAAGCCACTGCCGAGCAGCGTGCTCATAATCAATGCCAGCACCAGGATGCGCAGCATAATGTCATGCACATAATCGAGCACCACGTCGCGCATACCGATCCAGGCATGAAACAGGGTGGCGAGCACAAACAGCGACATCGATACCGCGTTGAGCGGCTGGTACAACCAGCCACGCCAGGCTTCAAAACCCGTGCTGTCTGCAGTCAATCCACTGAACAGCAGGTAAATGATAAATAATGCAATGTAGACCGCACTGACGCGCTGAATCACCCAGGGACGCAGGCCTTCGAGAACATACACGCTCATAGCCAGGCCCCAAAGACAAAGCCGGCCACTACCATCAGCTCCGCCCCAATCACCAGCCAGGCACCGAAACGTGCCGACGATTTTTCCACGCCGATGTCAGCATCGATTAACAGGAAGCGGATGCCGGCGAACAAATGGTGCGCCAGCCCCCATACCAGTGCCAGCATAAGCAATTTCAGTGCAGGCTGTTGCAGTATGTTCATCACGTAATCGAATCCATCACGAGAGGTGACGGAAAGTTCCAGCAGGTAGGCCGCCAGCGGAATAGCAAGAAACAGCAGCACGCCGGAGGCGCGGTGAGCTAACGAGACCATGCCGGTGATCGGCAGGCGAATCTTGAACAGATTCAGGTAAATCGGACGCTTGTTGGCAAGCATAAACTTCCGTTAGTGTATCGATAAAAACTATCGATGGAATTATCGACGAAATATACCGGTTTATTGCATTTATTATAGGTCTGAATTCGGTAAAGACAGGCCACACTTAAAATCAATTTCAGGCTATTGTCAACTTAAAGCCCGCCAACTAGCGCGTGTATTCTGCGCGCCATGCGATTAATATAACGTATTATGCAAAGCTGGCTGTTGAATACCCGCGCAGCGACCTCATTCTAAATTTCTGAGCTTACAACCTGAGTCATTTATGTATCCCGACTGGCAACAATTTCTCCAACAATCCGGTGCTCAGATTAGTAAGGGATGTGTCACCTCGTTCGGCAACACCGAGCAGGAACGCGCAGCCACGCTCGATGCTGACATACTCTGCGATCTTTCACACTATGCCCTGCTCGCAGCACAGGGTGATGATGCCGTAACGTTTCTGCAGGGCCAGCTGACCAATGATGTGTCTACGCTGGATGACACCCACAGCCAGCTCAATGCCTATTGCAATAACAAGGGCAGAATGATTTCAAACTTCAGAATCTTCCGCAGCGAAGGTACCTTGTTTCTCGCCCTGCCAGAGGAACTCGCCGAAACCACGCTGACCAAATTACAGCACTATATCCTGCGTTCGCAGGTCGCCATGGGTGACGTCAGTGATGCCCTGCTGCGTATCGGCGTGAACGGCAGCCAGGTCGCGGAGACACTGCAGGCCCTGTTCGGCGCCTTGCCCGAAAATACCAACGACCTTGCGCAGTTTGAAAATGCCATGGTAATACGTTGCGCTGGTGAGCACCGTTTCGAACTCTATGCCACGCCTGACGCCATGCCTGCACACTGGCAGGCACTCAGCGAAGTCTGTACAGCTGTGGGTGCAGGTATGTGGGAGTTGCTCAATAT
>Ga0316201_10001016_pt1 | contig 17958 bp, 14 predicted proteins | sample CS6wburrow_MG_FD_204516 | JGI IMG/M metagenome (GOLD analysis project Ga0316201, IMG submission 204516) | Coastal sediment microbial communities from Delaware Bay, Delaware, United States - CS-6 worm burrow | ecosystem: Environmental > Aquatic > Marine > Coastal > Sediment | place: USA... | reverse complement strand
CACAGGCCACCATTCTGGGTGATGAGCTGGCTGATACCATGAGAGCTAACCTGGCCGCTTATGAGAGTGCCGATTTTTCTTCGACTCCCGCAAGCACCACCAAATACTGTCTTACCGGCACCATCTGCAATGCCAACGAACAGGCTCGATACGATATACAGAAGTGGCTTGAGAATATAGGCGCAACATTACCCGGTGGTGTCGCTGCCATATGCATGGACTCAACTCCGGATGATGGACAACCGGGCAGCCTGGCCTGTGATGGGGCAGGCATGAATACGGTCAAGATATTCTGGTTGGACAGCAGGAACCAGGAATTACTGGCGGAAGGCGAGACCTTCCAGCGCCATGTTCTTACCATCACACCATAAACGCGACGGCTGACAAAATGACCTGGAGCAGGAACAAATTTAAGGGATTTACACTGATTGAGCTGATGGTATCCGTCACGCTTGGTTTAGTGCTTATGATTGCCATCGTGTCGATATTCTCAGGTATTCGAGCCGGTCAGCTTATCCAGAATGGCTTGACGAATGTGCAGGAAGATGGGCGAATCGCGATTTACCTGATCACGAAAGAAGTCCGCAATGCCGGTTATCGTAAGCCGGTATGGAACGAGGTACAGTACGGCTATTTTCCGATTACCACGGGTTCCGTGGAAGGCGCATCAGGCGCCAACGATACCTTGCAGTTGATGTACCAGGATGACAGCAATTGTCGTGGTGTCCTTAATACCAATATCGATCCGGAAACAGGCGAACCGCAAATGGGCTACAAGCAAATGACCTTTGCCGTGAATGATAATGAGAACCTGGTCTGGTCATGTGATTATGGCCTGACCCCGGCTAACCTGGTTGCGGGGTATACCAGCCAGGACGTCATTGCCGGGGTAGAGAGTTTTCAGATACTGTATGGGATCGATACTGATTTTCCACCCGATTTCAGCGTCAATAGCTGGACGACGGCTGATGCGATAGACCCCCGCAGCTCGATATGCTTGCAGAGCCAGGTCATGTGTGAAAACCAGGGCCTGTTGGATGAAATAGCAACAGGTGTTCCGATCGCCATAAAGATTGGATTGCTGGTTGCCAGTGCTAGAAATGTGGACACGCAGAATGATACCTCGGCATTTAATGTGCTGAATGTGACCGTCGCTGCGAAGAATGATAAGAAAATGAGAAAAGCCTTTGAGGCGACGGTTAACATGAGGAATTTGACACTATGAAAACCGTGTCTGATTATTCCCGCAATGGTCAACGTGGTGCTGCTTTGCCAGTAGCACTGATCTTGTTGGTCGTGTTGCTAATCTCCATCCTGGTGGCATCACAGACAGCCATCATACAGCAGCGCCTGACAGGGAATTTCCGCGATATCAGCTCTGCTTTCCAGGCCGCTGAGGCCGGTGCACGCTGGTCAGCTGCCTGGTTACAAAGCCGGGGGAATTCATCCCTCAGCAGACCGTTCCCCTGCAGCTCTTCCTGTGATAACACGTTTCGGGTATGGGCAGCCGGTAACTACCCGGCCAACCCCGAGCCGAGCAACGCACTTTGGTCCAGTGCCCGCAGTTACGGCACAGACCCAACCGATGACAGCGATTTATCCATGGCCGTGCCGGGGGTCCACAGTCAACCCCGGTACATCATGGAACAACAGAGTTTTCTCAGGGATGATCTCGCAGGTGATCCCCAAAAAGGGGTGGCATTTTACCGCATAACCTCAAAGGGAACCGGTTCTCGAAGCCAGTCCGAGGCAATAGTGACAGCAGTTCTAGCCAAGCGGTTTGAATAATGAAGAGTCAGACAAAGGATTTCAAGGGATGAACATGGTTAAAAAAACTTTCAAAACGAGTGCAATTTTTTGCTTGGGTGCAATGGCCGCACTGCTTACGCCAACCATGGCGAACGCCTCGTTGTTGCTACCCAACATTCCACTGTTTGTTAACCAGAGCACCACGCCAAATATTTTTATTCAAATGGATGATTCCGGTTCAATGGACTGGGATATCATGACGCCCAAACATTTCACCACCTGCCGATATAACAACAAGTTGGGCTGTAGCAAACTGACAGCCACGGGAGTGATGTACGACTGGACCGGTACCCAAAACAACGACGATAAAAGATTCCGCAATTTTGAATACGTATATTCATCCGATGACGATGCCTATAACACCCACTGTCATAATAGCAGCCGGGATGTCATTGAGCTGTGCGGATTCAACCGTACTGGAGATAAACCATGGGATTGGCGTGTCAAGTCGAATTCACTTAACGCCTTGTGGTTCAACCCGGTTGCAAGCTACACGCCGTGGCCTACATACAGTAATGCTACTTTTGCCTCAGCGCGCTCTTACCCGGATCCGGCTATCTCAGAGGGCTATAGCGACACCCGTAACCTGTCGGGTTTTGAATATAACTACTGGATTGACGACAGGGGTTTTTCCGGTACACAACCGGACAGGACCGACGATAATTTAATACCCAATAACATCATAGATCAATGGGACAGCCATGTACGTGTCGTGGTCAATACCAGTGGTTTTGAATGCACCTTGTTCAACTATTCGCCAAACAGTAATGGCCTCAACCCGACGCTGACCACCCTGACTGCGAGTGACCCCCTGTGTGTAGCAGCCCTGGGTAACAACACAAGCCTGGCACAACTACAGCAGAATGTGGCCAACTGGTACCAGTACTACCGTCGTCGCAACCTGGTGGCGAAAACGGCCATTGCCCGGGTGGTTACTGATCTGCCGTCATTCCGGTATGGGTTTGGCATGATCAATGACGGTGATACTTTCGTTCAGATGCCCGCCGCAAATGTTACTGACTATGCTTCACACAATGCCGGTCTCATTGATACCTACCTTGAGTATCGTCAACAGGCTGTCGGTACACCACTGCGACGTGGGCTGGAAAATGTAGGCAAATACTATCAAGGTGAATTAAGTGGTAAGGCATCGCCGATCAACTTGTCTTGCCAGAAGAATTTTGCCTTGCTGTTTTCTGATGGGTACTGGAATGGCGGTGAGCCTTTCACGGTCGATTCGGACATCGATGGTGATAACGGTGTTGTGTTTGAAGATACCGGCAGCGAGACCGATGTCTTGTTGGCGGATGTCGCCAGTTATTATTACCAGCAAGACCTCTCGGACTTACCGGACCTGGTGCCGACCGATCAATTTGACGCCGCCAACCACCAACACCTGGTGACGTACACAATCGGACTGGGTATCGTGGGATCGCTGATAGATAGCGATGGTGACGGCTGGCCGGACAATCTGACGTCGTCGAAATGGTATACCGACAGTGCGAATGATGATGAAAAGCGTGTCGATGATCTGTGGCACGCCGCATATAACAGCAAGGGCAAGTATATCTCGGCACGTGAACCGCAACAGCTCATCAGCGAGCTGAGCAATGCCATTGTTGATATCAGTGACAGGATTGGCGGGGCCGCGTCCGGTGCTACCAATGGTGGATCAGTATCCAGTAATTCAAAGGTTTTTCAGGCCAAATTTGATGCGCTTGACTGGCACGGCTCACTGCTGGCAATTAATATCGATGAAAGCCAGGGAGAAGTAGGTTCGATAGAATGGGAAGCAGGCGCCATCCTGAATACCTACGCCAACAGCTGGTTCACAGCGACCCGCAAAGTATTCACTTACCGGCGTGATACCAACGCAGGTGCTGTCTTTAACTGGGCTTCTCTGAACGATGACCAGAAAACAAAATTACACAAAGATCCTATCACTGGTTCAGCTGACGGCGAGGGTGAGGCACGGTTAAACTATATCCGTGGATCCAACAGTCACGAGGGCCAGGGAAATCAATACCGTATCAGGAGCCATCGCCTTGGCGACATAGGTTATTCAGATCCCGAGTACGCCGGTATTCCTCCCTTTTATTATCTTTTCGGTAACTACCAGACATTTGCCCTGGCACAGCAGAACAGACCCGGTATGGTCTATGTCGGTGGGAACGATGGTATGTTGCATGCGTTCAGGGAATCCGACGGGACGGAGGCATTTGCCTATGTGCCCGATGTTATTATGGACAAGCTCAACGTGCTGACTGACACCAATTATGGCCACGAATTTTTTGTCGATGGTTCACCTGTCTATGCTGACGTGCAGATATCATCAAGTTGGAAATCTGTACTGATTGGCAGCATGCGCAGTGGGGCCCAGGGTCTTTATGCACTTGATATCACCAACCCTGAAACCTTTAGCGCCAGTAATGTTTTGTGGGAATTTACGGACGCAGATGATGTGGATCTTGGGTTTGTATTCGGAGAACCGCAGATACGCAAGATGGCCAACAACAAGTGGGCGGCCATTTTCAGTTCCGGGTACAACAATACCCAGGCGGACGATAATGTGTCCACAACCGGGAAATCCTATGTTTACATTTTGTATATAGAAGATGGCCTCAATGGCTGGTCTTCCAGCGATTACAGAAAAATCGAGCTCGTTGGCGCTGACGGTTTGTCCGCACCTGCAGTCGCCGATGTGGACGGCGACAGCATCGCCGACTTTATTTACATAGGGGACCTCGACGGTAACATGTGGAAAATCGACGTCACGGCTACGAATCCGGCGAGTTGGGCGGTTGCCTTCGGAGGCGAGCCCTTATTTGTGGCCAAGACCCCTGGTGGTACGCGGCAGGCAATCACCAATCGGCCTGCAGTCATGCGTCACCCGATGTCGATCCGCGAGGGAGTTATGGTTCTTTTTGGAACCGGGAAATTTCTCGAAATAAATGATGATGTTACCAGTGGGTATCCTACACAATCCGTCTACGCCATTTGGGACCGGGATGGTTTTTACAACAAGGCTCAAAATACACGCAATTCGACCGGTGACCACGGTTTTCTGCGCAACCAGCTGGAAAACCCGAGTATGACTGTAGATTCGGCAAGCGGTATCAGGATCATCAATGATTACACACCAGACTTGCCCTTATGGTTTGACGAGGACGGGGATCCGAAATCAAGGGGCTGGGTGGTGAATTTGCCTGTTGAAGGTGAAAGAATGATCAACCGGATTGTCCTGCGTGATCAGATTGCATTTATGGTTTCCATGATTCCTGCGGACGATATCTGTGCCGCCGGTGGCAGCGGCTGGCTGATGGCCCTGAATGCTGAAACCGGTTCAGGTCTGCATTTTCCTGTCCTCGACATGAATGATGATATTGTCATTGATGAAGATGATATGCTGATCATCAGCGACGGTGAAGATGGTGACCCCATCACGGTCACACCGGTTGGAAGAGAAATGCTGAGTATTCCCAATGTGCCGACGTTTCTCTACGATGACAGGGCATCGGACCTGGGCAACATATTTCCGCCTCGAGCCAATGCGCCAAGAGGCTGCGGTGCCGACAGTGCCCGTGCGTTCAGTTACACAACCAGGACCAATGGCAGTATCCAGATGGTCGTAACATCACACCAACCGATGTCCTGTGGTAGGCAGAGTTGGTTGCAAAAGCACTAGTGCAGAACACTAGCAAGGAGAAGAATCATGATAAGACGGCTTAAACAGGCTCTTGCGATATTGGTCCTTGCGTCTCTGGCCCAGACCGCCGTGATGGCAGATACCATCACGGGCAAATTTGAATACCTCAATCGCAGTGAGGGTTTGATAGTCGTAGATGGTCAGAGAATATCTGTCAATATGGAAACGACCCGTATCTCTTTTGAGGGAGAAAATGTAGGCGAAGAAGGCCTGAAGGCTGGTGATCAGGTAACCCTGATACTCGGTGAAAACAAAGGGCTGGATGGAAGACCCAGCCTGAAACACATTATACTGGTGAACAGCAGGAAACCAGGATTGGACAGCTAATGTTACTTGCCATGAACACTGACAAACAATCTGTATCCATGATAATCATGTGGAAGAAACACCATTGAAACCGGGTATTCATCAAAAACTACGTGCCTATACGCTGACTGAAATTCTGATCGCTATCGCACTGGTTGCGATTCTGACCGCCGTGGCGATTCCCAGTTACCGGGATTACATCGTCAGAGCCAGTCGAAGTGAAGCCACAGATGCACTTCTTAATGCGGCACGGTGTCAGGAACGCTTATATGCAAAATTCAATGCCTTCAATGCCAACCTCTGTGGTGGTGCTACTCCTAACGGTTTGTACACTGTGACCATCACCACGTCGAACTCCAATCAGAATTTTGTTGCAACAGCCACGCCGGCTGGTGGACAAAGTGCAGATGCCTGCGGCAATTTGACACTGAGTGACACCGGCGTCAAAACCGCCCATGGGAACACGGGTGACTACGCTCAAAACTGCTGGGTTGGAAAGACTGTCACGGGTTCATCCTGACTGGTCCGCATATTTAACCAGTCGGTATCGGGCCTCATTTTAACCGCGGTCGATCATCCAAAGTCCAACCGGGTGCCGGGCCAAAAACTCACTGTTTCTTTGCCAGATCCTCCAGCGCGGCTTTACGGACTGCCTCGAATTCATCTCCCGGATACCAGGTCGGGGTGACATTTGCATGAGACACTGCTGCGGCAAGACGGAATGCCAGTCGCGCATCCTCGGTCAAACCCTCCAGGTTCCAGTCGTCTTCAACTTCATCTGCCGGGCTGTGGTATTTATACTGAATCCAGTCGGCGTATTGCTTCTCGCCCCAGCCAGGTTCCCGCCCGATAAAATCAACACCTGATTTGAACCAGATTGCAGGTACACCGGCGCGTGCGAAGCTGATTTGATCCGAGCGGTAAAACCAGCCGGCCTTGACGTCCTGTTCGCCGCGGATGGTTCGGTTTTGAGCTTTGGCAGCCTCCGCCAGCCAGTCGTCAAGCTCAGATTTACCCAGGCCATAGACGATGATGTCGCGGGTTCGGCCCCAGACATTGCCCAGTTCGATATTGATGTTGGCGACCAGGTGGCCCGGATGGATGACGCCGCTGTTGGCAAAGTATCGGGAACCGAGGCTGCCTTGTTCTTCGACGGCGGGAAAAAGAACCAGCACACTACGCCGTGGGTGTTGAGGTAAAGAGGCGAATGCGCCTGCGATGGCAAGTGTTTGCGCGATGGCCACACCGTTGTCGAGTGCACCATTGTATATGACATCACCCGTTTCATCGGGCTCACCGATGCCGAAGTGGTCGTGGTGGGCCGACAAAACGAGCATTTCAGCGGCAAGCTCAGGATCGCTGCCACGCAGGACACCTGCAACGTTTGCGGTGGTTTTGGCCGTGACATCCACGTTTAGATGAACAGAGGTGGTGACACCCAGAGGCACCGGTTTAAAGTCCCTGGAGCGAGCCGATTCAATCAGTTTTTCGAGCGTATGGCCACCAAGCGCTACCAGCACCTGGGAGCCTTCCCAACTGAGCCAGCCATTGAATTGGGTACGGGGTTCATCACCGGCTTTCAACTCAAACTGCTCACCAATGTTGGAGGCGCGTACCACTTGCCAGGGATAACCGGCAGACTCGGTCGTGTGTATGATGATGGCTCCGGCCGCACCCTGACGCGCGGCGCTTGCATACTTGTAGGTCCAGCGGCCATAGGATAACTTACGCTCACCACCAAACAGTTCTGCATCCCAGTCCGGGTCATCGTTGAGCATAAGCAGAACCTTGCCTTTCAGATCAACACCCTTGAAATCATCCCAGTCTTGCTCGGGTGCCTGTATACCATAACCAACAAATATCACCTCGGCATCCTTAACCGAGATTTCAGGCTGCTGGACACCAGCCATGATCATGTATTCATCACCAAAGTTGTATTTAACTGATGCACCATTTTCCATGGTAAATTTCAAATCTTCCGCATCTGTTACCGTCAGACCAACTATCTCCACCGCCTGTTCGTATGCGTGCTTATCAAAAAATGGTGCATAGCCCATTTCATCCAGCCGGTCGGCGAGAAATGCCCTTGCTTTCCTGTCACCTTCACTGCCGGAGCCCCGGCCTTCGAATTCGTCGCCGGCAATCCTGCTGACATCGTTGAGCAGGTTGTCTGCCCGTATAGTTTGTTCAGCAGCATCAAAGCCCGTGGGAAGAATGAGCCCGCTGGCACTTGTCTCATTTATAGGTGGTGTATCACAAGCGACCAGGGTCATAAGGAAAAGAGCGGTGAAAAGAAAACGCATGGGGTTCTCCCTGAGCAAAGACGGGGTCAGAGTCAATCTCTTTAAATGCCGCAATTATAAAGCAAAAGCAAATCTGGAGCTGTGGAAATCATGTGGAATCCAGTGCTACTTGGCTATCGCTATCTCTTATCATTTCATGCAGAATTCCCCGGTAGTGAATTTTTGAAAAAGATCCGGATTTGCATGCTGAAGCTTTTGAGACAATATGATTAAGACCGGTCAACCGGACCAACTGGGTAGCCACTGGGATGGTGCGGGTGTTAATTTCGCCCTTTATTCCTCGGCGGCAGAGGCGGTTGAGCTCTGCTTGTTTGATTCGGACAGGCGGCAGATACAGGCTATTGAGTTGCCCGATCAGCGTGAGGGAACCTGGTACGGTTATTTACCGGGTTGTGAACCAGGCCAGCGTTATGGTTACAGGGTTCATGGGCCCTGGTCTCCTTCCGAAGGTCTGAGGTTCAACCCATCCAAGCTGCTGATCGATCCTTATGCGCGGGTGCTTGACGGTTCATTCGCCTGGTCCGGGGCGGTGTTTGATTTTGATCTTTCAACGCTTAACGGCCAGGGTCCATTGCAGCCAAATTTGACCGACAGCGCCGCCTCGGTTCCCATGTCTGTTGTGAGTGGGGCGATACCGGCTGTCAGGGCGATGCAACCACGTATCCCGTGGACTGAAACGGTTATCTACGAGGCCAATGTACGTGGTTACACCATGGCTCATCCCGATATCCCGGCGCATGAGCGTGGCAAGTTTAGTGGTATGAGTAACGGCAGAATACTCGAGTATCTTAAAGCGCTTGGTATCACATCGCTGGAACTGATGCCGGTCCACACATTTATCGACGAGGCCTTTCTCGTTGGTCGCCAGCTCAGAAATTTCTGGGGCTACAACAGCATCAACTTTTTTACACCCGCATCACGCTATGCCCATCAGGATGCCACCGGGGAATTCCGGGAAATGGTTCATGCCATTCACGACGCGGGTATTGAGGTCATCCTGGACGTGGTTTATAACCACACTGGAGAAGGGGATGAACGGGGACCATGCCTGAGCTTCAAGGGTATTGATAATCTTGCTTACTACCGAACCGAACCGGGTCAACCCGATCGCTATGTCAACGATACCGGTTGTGGAAACACGCTGAATGTCGACCACCCCCGGGTTCAGGGCATGGTGCTGGACAGTCTTGTTTACTGGCATCGGGACATGGCAGTGGATGGCTTCCGCTTTGACCTGGCCCCGGTCCTTGGCAGGTCTGTAAATGGTTTTGACCCACAGCATGTTCTCTTGCAGGCCATTAATGATCATCCGGCATTGAACAGGGCAAAATTAATTGCAGAACCCTGGGACCCGGGTCCCGGTGGTTATCAGCTGGGAAAATTTCCTTCGCGATGGGCTGAATGGAACGACAGGTATCGTGACAGTGTGCGGCAATTCTGGCGTGGTGAGAAAGAACAGCTCAGCAGTCTTGGCAGGCATTTGCATGGGTCATCCGATATTTTTGAAGTCAGCGGTCGAGCGCCCCAGGCCAGTGTCAACTTCATTACCAGCCATGATGGTTTTACCCTGAAAGACCTGGTGAGTTATGAAAAACGGCACAATGAAGCCAATGGTGAACAAAACCGCGATGGCCATTCACATAACTTCAGTTCCAATCACGGTGTTGAGGGCGAAACAGACAACGAAGCAATAAATACACTACGCCGCCGGCAACGCTTGAACATGCTCGCCACGTTGCTATTGTCAAAAGGTACGCCCATGTTGCTGGCCGGAGATGAATTCGGCAATTCGCAGCAGGGCAATAACAACGCCTACGCTCAGGACAATGAATTGGGCTGGCTGGACTGGGAGGGACGGGAGTCCGATCCGGATTTTCTTGAGCAGGTACAGGCCCTGCTCCGATTGCGGCAAATTCTGCCGCATCTGTCACGAAGTCACTATCTGCACGGTCGCACGCGCAACGCTGCCGGTTTGCACGATATTGAATGGCTTAACCCGGCTGGAAAACGCATGAAATTTAGTCAGTGGCACCATGGTCGTGCCTTGACCTTGCTGCTTCCCGCTATGCACGGTACTTCAGTCGCCGTGGCGCTGATGTTCAATGCCACCGACAATTCACTGGACTTCAACTTACCTGCGATGGCCGGTGAAGCATGCTGGGAGGTTGTTTTTCACAGCACAGACGGGCCACCCTCCCGGGGTAGTCCGTTATCATGGAGGCTGGCGTCACGGTCTATCGCTTGCGCGCTTGCTCACCAACATGAATTACCGGCATAAAAACCCATTTGCCGGATCAGCAAAGGCAGTGGTGGGGCTGGATCGTATGATTCGTATCTCGGTGCGTTATCGTTATTGGGTCATCGCCGTTTACCTGTTACTGGGCCTGGCCATGCTGCCGGGTGTGCTGAAAATACAGCAGGACAATTCGCCGGAAACCTTTTTTGTCCGGGACGCCGTGGCCTTAAAACAATACGAGGATTTTGAGTTCAGGTTTGGCCGGGACCGCTCGTTGCGGGTGGTTTTTGAGGGCGCAGCGATATGGACCCGGGAGGGGCTCGCCTGGATGGCCGGTTTTGAGCAAAACGCACATACATTAAAGGGTGTTGTTGGTGCGGCCGGTCTGTACGGCCACCACGGGTTCCGGTTTGAGCAATGGCCTCCCGCCGATCCATTGGCTTTTCGGGCTGAAGTGATTGATGACCCGCTGGATCAGCACGCCGCCTGGACCAATGATGACGCGACATTTGTCACTATCCTGATCGGCTTATACCGGCTTTCTCCGGCCGACCAGCAGGTTGCACTGCTGGAAATCGAGCAACTGTTGAAAACCGTGCCTGGTGGTATACGTACCACCATGCTGGGTCTGCCGGAAGTCAACCGTGCAATGGACCATGCCCTGCTCGACATCGTGATCAAGTTTTTCCCATTACTTGTCATTCTGGCCATGGTGTTGCTGGTGGTTTGTCTGCGCAACCTGGCCCAGGTGTTTTTACCGTTGGCGCTGGTATCGATATGCCTGATGATACCGCTTGGAATGATGGGCTACCTTGAAGTCTCAATAAACCTGGTGCTGATTATCCTTGTTCCATTGGTATTCGTTATCACACTGGCGACAGCGGTGCATGTTTTGATGTGTTTTCGCCAATTTCAGCGTGAGGGACTTGAGACCAGCGTGGCCGTTATTGAAACCTATGGAATCAAACGTTGGCCGGTTATCTGGACCGGGCTAACCACCGGTGTCGGCTTTGGGTCGTTCATGATCAGTTCCGTGCCACCCATTAACAGCCTCGGCCTCTGGTCGGTATTTTCCATCGCGTTTATGACCCTGGCTATATTGACGCTGTACCCCGCACTGCTGACGGGTATCAGGTCTGAACCGCAGTCGTATGGCTTTGTGCGCTGGGCCAGGCAGCGTGGTGAAGGCTTTGCCCGACGGTCTGTGCGGTATTCAAAACAGGTTTTTATAGTATTCGCATTGAGCACGCTGGTATTGCTGACCGGTACACCAATGTTGCATATCGAGAGCAATTTGCTGACCTATTTTGAAGACAGTCATCCGCTCAGGGCCAACATGGATCGTGTACAGGAAAACGGGATCGGTGTCATGGCAGCGGAACTGCTTGTCATTCGACCGGAAACCGGTCAGAAAAACACACCATCCGCTCGGGCACGGTTTGACTCACCCGCTGAGCTGAATCGACTGGTGGTCCTGGGTGATGCCATCCGTGCCCTCGACCTGGTCCTGGGCGGTATCAGTGCCGGTGACCAGGTTCACGGTGTCAGCCGTTACCGTTCTGCAGATGATTATCGCTCCCATGCCGCAGTTGAAGAGGCACTGGAACACATGCGGCAAGATCCCGGAAAGCTGCAAATGCTGAACTATTTTCTGTCGGCTGACGCAAGCCAGGCCCGTTTGTCCCTGTTTGTTCCGATGCTCGGGTTTAACCAACTGGAGCCGGTTTTTGAACAGGCAGCACTGCTGGCCAGACAACACTTTCCGGGTGCACAAGTGCTTATGACAGGGCAGTACCCGCTGGTGCTCGCCGCGCAAAAGACCTTGCTGAAAACCATGTTGGTTTCGCTGGCCCTGACATTGTTGTGTATCGCCCTGATTTTCCGCTGGGTGCTTGGAAGTAGCCAGTTGGCTGCGCGTGCTTTAGTACCCAACCTTTGGCCGGTGGTTTTCGTACTCGGTATCATGGGCTGGTTCGACGTTCCACTGGACAGTACCACGGTCATGATTGCCGCGGCCGTGTTGGGCTTGGCAGTGGACGATACCCTGCATTCACTGGGGAATTTCCGACGCTTGATCGGAGAGCGCAATGCCGCTCAGGCTGCGGTTGCAACACTGAAACAAACAGCGCCTGCTCACATGCTCACCTCGTTGATACTGGTAGCGGGTTTTGCTGCTATCAGCATGTCGGCCTTTCTTCCGGTTGCAAGGTTCGGTCAACTCACGGCACTGGCAATCCTGGCCGCATTGTTGGCGGACCTGGTATTGGTACCGGCGTTATTGGCGGCCAGTTCGACCGCCGTACTTGAAAAGTTAAAACCGTAAAAGTGTATCAGCCTGGCAGATGCCTGCGACGTAAGCTGAGGCCACCTGCAGCCACAAGCACCGCGACTAGCAGCAACAGACCGTAAAATGCCAAGGTCGGGATTGGCCGTTCGTCAATCATCATCGCGGCCATGATGGCACTCCAGGCACCGGTCTGACCGGCATATGGACCCTCGGTGACATCGAACGCTCCATCCAGGGTCATGCCACCATTTTTAACAGTCTTGCGGACACCCGCATCCGATTGCACTACTGCAGGCGCAGCACCCTGGCTGTAAAATGTCGCTTCACCCAACTGCCCACCCAGCAGCAACCCTAACTCGATGTTGCCATTTCTCACCACGCCGCTGACTGCGGCAGTCATTTCACTGGGACAGGCTCCCGGGCCACTGGTCAGTGTCAGCGAGGCCGTGCCACTCAGATCATTACCAGCCTGGATAATCTCGGCGGTACCGCTGTATAAACACGGATCTATTGAATCCGGAAGAAGCGTTTGGGTTTCCAGGTTCCAGGTACCGGAATAGTCAACCTGGGCCCAGGCACTTGAGGTCACTGTCGACCCGATGAAAACCAGGACTATCAGCACCATAAATTGTCGTGAAAAACCAGACATATCATCACCTCGCACAGGCCAAGCAAATGGTACTTAAATAGTAGATCAAATTTCTGAATACTTCCAGTCAATTCATGGGTTTATTGGGGCTTTGAATGGCCCTGTGAAGTGTTGGCTTCCGGTGTCTCTATTTTCTGCGCCAGACCGGTAAGGGTTTGCTGGATTGAATTTGCAAGTTGCAGCGCCGTGTTTTCATCCATGTCGCTGTCCAGGTAGATCATGTCCCAGTAAAGCTGTCCCATGAAAATCCTCACATTTGCCGTATATACCGGACCCAGGATCATGTTGGATACAAAGGCATGCAAAGCATTGGGCCGGATGTCACCATAGGTCTCGGACAGCTTGACCGGGCCGAGAAACGCCAGTGCTGCATGTCCCATCCGTAAACGGGGCTTGGCCAGTATGGATTTCATCATTGCCTTGCTCATCAGGACGCTATTGAACTTGTCACCGCGCGTCGAGGCTTCATGGATCTGGGCGTTAAGCGACCGGGCTAAAGCCCAGGTTCCGGTATCGCTTTTAACCTGGCTTACCAGGTGTAGCATTGCAAAATACGCGCCAAGGTTTTCGGCGGGGATTGAAGGCTCAAGGTAGGGTCTGAGGTCGGCAAATACAAAATGGCGCAGTGGCACCGTTCCGGCATTGAAAGCATGGTCTCGGGCCATCAGCAAATGCACGGCACACAGCAGGCTGTTCAGGGTGATCCGTTGCTTCCTGCAGGCACGGTTCAGTCTTGTGGTCAGCTTGGCGGGCAATTGAAATACAACGATGTGGCATTGACCCTGAGGCTTGATTTCGGGTTCATCAATGTGTCGAATCTCACGCCAAAACCGGAAGCCATCGTGCATTTGCCTTGCTAAGAATGCAGCCTGTGTGAGCACACCACGCCAGCCCCTGTGTCGCGCCGGGAACATTTGCTCTGCGGCTCCAAATAAATCAAGTGAGTTTGGCGTTTCAAGTTGCTGACCGGCTGATAGTGATTCACATAAGCCCAGTATCTCGTGTAGCAGACATGCCGCTGACACACCGTCAATAATTGCGTGGTGGGCAGTCAGGAGCAACTCGCAGGGACCCTCGCTTTGCGTGTTAGCGACGTACCTCACACGGAAAAGCGGGCCCGGCATCAATTCAAAAGGCGTGTTGAGCTCATCCTCAACCAGTCGTTTCCAGTCATCATCTGCGCTGCGTGGACTTGACCGCAGGCAAACCACGGCGTCATCAGCAATCACAAAGGAAAGTTCTTTGCCATCCCGCTTGACACCTGCGCGTAACATCGGATGGCGTTGCTGCAGGTAGCCGAGCGCAGCTCGAAGTGCCTCAAAATCAGGCCCCTTAATAAAGCGCAGTGCGATCACCAGGTTAAACGGTGCAGCCTCGCCGGTCATCACCTGGGCTGTCTCGAATTTACCCAATTGCCGTTTCATGTCCCTGGACTCAGAAACGGTAACTCAGACCCAGGTGCAACACATTACCCGGATTGACGGTGACCGTTGAATCCGGACCGAAAGGGTTTTCCGCCGGGTTAGGGTTTGTGTTGGTCAGCTTGTTTTCTAAGGAGTGCTCCCAGGCAAGATCCAGGCTCAGCTGATCCCATGAGTATCCGTAGCCAAGCGTTACATGATGCTCGACATGCCCTGGAAAAAGTGGTGATAGATAGTCGTTTGGCACGGGATTCCCACCGTAGTTGTAGCCAATGCGGAATGTGTGATTCCTGTTCAGCATGAACTCCGTACCGAGGGCAAAGACCCATTGTTCTTTCCATTTCAATTTGAATGTCATCTCGGGGTCTTGCAAGGGAACCGGCAGATCGGGATCGGAGCCCTTGACGGTGACCTCATCCGCCGCTGACGCCCAGTCGATCCAGCGTATGTCTGCGACCAGTCTTAACCTGGGACTGACTTTATAAGACAGACCGAACTCAGCCTCCTGTGGCAGTGCAAACCTCTCCAGTTCGGCCGCGTAAGCTACCCTGGCAATACCGAGATTCAGGGTCAATCGACCGCCATCCATGTCAATATCGGTTTCTGATAGATAGGTGAGACCGAGGTTCAATCGGTCGGAGACCTTGTAAAACAAACCAATCCGGCCGGCGTAGCCCACGCCACCAACATCTTTCAGATGCATGCCGGCAAAATCATCCATGGTACCGGCCATGCCATCCGGTCCGGGTGAGTAGGTGCCCGGAAACAATTTGGAACTCATTTTGACACTGCCAACCTGTAGTGAGGCACCCAGCTTGAGTTGATCGTTAACCCTGTATGAAGCAGTTGGCATGAAGCGGGCAATTTGCAGGTTTGTGTACAGTTCATCCTGGTTGCCTGCAAAGGTACGCACATCCTCGTACTCGACCCCCATACCACCCTGCGCCCGCACTGTGAGGCCAAGCGTCCACGGGGAGTCTTTCAGGCGATGGGCATATTCGAGGTAGGGTGCGGCATAGATATTTTCATCACTGTCGACATCATTGGGGCCGAAATAGCCATTTTGAAAGTTGACCGGCGGGTGCAGCAGTGCCACCCCGCCAGCGAGAATTATTCTGCCTTCCCCGCCCAGTGTCGCCGGGTTACAGGCTGGACAATCCTCCCCCAATGCCACATCCGCACCTGCGAGCCCAGAGGAGCGTGTGTTGTAACCGATCATGTTCATGCCATTGGTGGCGTAAGAAACCCCAGGCGCGAGCGAGGCAACAATGCCAAGGCTTAAAAAGATTCTGACGGACGAGCGGAAATTCATCTGGCACCTCCAACGATATTGTCGGCCAGTAGCCTGTTGGACTTTCTACATCAGGTCTTGTTAAATCCGACAAGCTCATGGGTACTTGGAAGAATAGAATTTGATCGGTCATTAGTCCACATAAAACTCGAACAATACGCCCAATGGGATTCCTTTAAATCGTGTGGTTCGACTCTTTTAATCCGGAAGAAATGCGTTTGAGCCTTTATTTTGTAGTCGTATATGGCTGCCCTGGTGTTTTCGGTGCTTCAGATGTCATGCTCAAAGGGTTTGGCAAACGTAAATGCAAATTTTCCCGGACCATGTTTTTGTAAATACTCAAGTCTTTCCTTACCTTCATGGACAGAAGGAATATGTCCGGCTGGAATCCACCACAGCGCCTGGTGCATGTTTAACATTTTATGGAACCATGCATCCCTGTCGCGGATTAACTCAACATGAATTGATTTGTAGACAAAGTTTTTTAACGATTCGATATCCTCCCAGACACTCATGTTGATCAGCAACAAAGGATCATCAAAAGCTGTGATGGTTGTGGCATCTCCTTCTTCATCCTGGAGCCTCCAAATAAATCCGGGGAATGTGTCGGCCAGGCTATTTATTTCATCGACACGATCAACGAAGCCGTTCATTATCTCAGTGTCCCTTGCTGCACGGGCCCTTGCTATATTGATTTGGGCTAATTGATATTGATCCATTTTTTCCATGCCAGGGAACCTGGTCCCCCATATCATTCAGACAGTCATCTGTATCAGCTCAGATACCTCAAGTGACCCCCCCGAGTTCAAGAAATGGACATGCCTTGGCATTTTCCAAGGCTGCATCCATTGAGGCTGCTTCGATAATGGTGTAACCGGACATGGAGGTTTTACCTCCGCCAGTGACGGTTCCATCCGGGTTGACCGTACTCGTGTTCTTAAGCGGGTTTGCCGGGCTGACTGCCACGCTCCCCATAGAAGCCAACCATTGTTTGTATTTGGCGAAATGTTGCTAACCTTCCTCCGGGGTGCAAGGTTGATTAACGCCCAGGTATGTAATGACGAATTGGGGCATTGTTGTCTCCTTTGGAATTTATGTCACTTATTCATGACCTTGCCTGATTAGCCGGATGACTTAACGGGGCCTTTCTGAAATCTGTTGCAGTCATCATTGATATTCAGCCATTTAACCTGGCTTTCGGTATAAATATGATAGGTCGGCTCAACCAGGTTGGGGTCATCAAGTGAAGCGATTGCCAGGGTAATATATTCCGGGTGACGGGTATCGCGGAAACTCAGGGTTGACCCACAATCTGCACAAAATCCCCGCCGGACATTTTCTGATGATTCATACTCCGCAGGTGTGCCGAGTGTCCACGTCAATTGTTCCACCCGGAAATCCATCCAGCTGACGGTGACTGCACCCGAGCTTTTTTGACACATGCGGCAATGGCAGTATTCCGCGGCAAAAGGTGCACCGGATACACTATATCTTACAGACCCACAAAGGCATCCACCTTCCATTTGCGTGTTCATTAACTTTGCTCATCCATGGTATGTTTTTGTTCAATCAATATCTAACCAGCTGCACAGGGTATACCCCTGTCGCACTCAAGGTATGAGAACATTCTGTATACAATCAGCATGTTTTGCAAAGGCCAGGTCTTTTTTATTGAGCGAACCCGGCTCGATCAGAAAGCCGGAACGCAATGAACTGGTCCAAAAATAGTGTGTATGATGCGCAAAACAATCCCGCGTGTGTATGATGTTTAATTACGGATCGAAAAAACAAAAGAGAGATAGCCATGAATGACTCAACCGGGTTTATCACCGTCAATGGGCGTTTCCATGGTCCACCGGACTCTGGCAATGGGGGTTATACCTGTGGCCTGGTTGGCAAGCTTTTTGATGGGCCTGCGGTAGTGCGACTGCGTATTTCGCCACCGCTTGA
>Ga0316201_10001015_pt1 | contig 17972 bp, 18 predicted proteins | sample CS6wburrow_MG_FD_204516 | JGI IMG/M metagenome (GOLD analysis project Ga0316201, IMG submission 204516) | Coastal sediment microbial communities from Delaware Bay, Delaware, United States - CS-6 worm burrow | ecosystem: Environmental > Aquatic > Marine > Coastal > Sediment | place: USA... | reverse complement strand
TGGAGAGGTGCCAGAGTGGTCGAATGGGCCTGATTCGAAATCAGGTGTACGGTTCTCCCGTACCGTGGGTTCGAATCCCACCCTCTCCGCCAGAAATTGAAAATGGGGCCCTTGTGGCCCCGTTTTTGATTTCAAGCAGAGGGTCCAGGACTTCGAACCCTGTTCGACCAACGCAGCCGCGTAGCGGCATGTTGGCAGGGAGCTCGCGAAGCGAGCGAGCTGAATCCCACCCTCTCCGCCAGAAATTGAAAATGGGGCCCTTGTGGCCCCGTTTTTGATTTCAAGCAGAGGGTCCAGGACTTCGAACCCTGTTCGACCAACGCAGCCGCGCAGCGGCATGTTGGCAGAGAGCACGCGAAGCGGGCGAGCTGAATCCCACCCTCTCCGCCAGAATATGAAAGGCCCCTTTCGGGGCCTTTTGTATTTTTGCCAAGGGGGTTGAGGTGTGGACCGTTGCTTTCGGCAACTCGCGCTTCGCGCGTCTGTCGGCCGGCTCGCCGGCCTCGGATCGAACCCTGTTCGACCAACGCAGCCGCGTAGCGGCATGTTGGCAGGGAGCTCGCGAAGCGAGCGAGCTGAATCCCACCCTCTCCGCCAAAATGAGGAAGGCCCCATCCGGGGCCTCTTGCATTCTTGCCGAGTGGGTTGAGGATTTGAATCCTGTTCGAGCCGAGCAGTGGCGCAGCCACATTCGGCGCCGCGAAGCGGCCATCCCACAGAGTCGGTGCAAACGATCGTGTGGTCCGCTAGTCCGCAATGATCCTGAAATTGCTTGTGTTTTCGATCACAACGGATACCAAGATCATGTATCCAAACAGCACGACGGCAGACTTTAACGCGACAACATGCCACTTCGATTGATAGACGCGTCGCACTGCAGCGACGAAATACGCAAGGAAGTAGGCGAGCAGCACAACCTGCAAAATCATCAAGATAGTATGCCGGTTGGCCAATTCCTCGAGCGGCATCATTAAAGCGAGTATCACGTATGCTGCACTGTGCAAATGCAGCGAAAAAATCAGGTGGTCGAAGTACAGTCGTTTGCGGTACACGACCTTCAATAGCAGCGCAAACATAGGTAGCAAAACGAACATCAGGCGTGGCAAATCGTCAGACAGAAAACGTGCCTGTACCGCGGCATCAAAGCCCGGGTCCTGCCCAGGTGCGAGCAAGATGCCGCTTTGCGCGAGCCAGGCGACGAGAATGAAAAACGAGATACTGATTACAAGGTAGAGCCGCAGCGGTGGCGTATAAGTGCGACGACGACCGGCGAGGAACTCGTGGGTCAGCATTCCCGGGTGGAGGAACAAGTCCTTGATGGTCAGGGCGGTCCGCCCATCGAGTTCAAAGGTTTCTTTAACGATGTCCCCAATCAAACTCCAGATGGGTCGATCGAGGTCGACATCGCGCTGGCCACAAGTCGGGCAGTAAGCGCTGTCGAGGCGGGTTTGACAATTTCTGCATTGTGACATGGTACAGTGATACCGAGCTTGGTACGCCGCGTCAAATCCATACGCGAACAAACCGCAGTTCCGAATAGAGTGCAAAATAAATGTCCAGGCACCTCCGCTTATTGGATGAAAGTCAGAGCATGCTTCGCAGACGACTCGCCCCACCGCCAAAATGTGAAAGGCCCCGTCTGGGGCCTTTTGTTTTTCTCGCCGAGTGTGGTTGAGGACGAGAATCCGGCACGAATGACGTTGTCTCTTCGTGGATGCAGCGAATGCTGCCGTACCCTCCGCACGTCACGTAAGTTACTCGACCCTTTGCCAGGAACCGTGAAATCGATCGACGAACTGGTCTGTAAAGCATCCTACGCTGTACCAAGTTGAAATACTTCTGTTGACAACGGCTGCTACGCGACACACCAATACCGTGGCGGCTCAGCAAGGAGGCCGCCATGCTTCGTATTCTCCAACATGTCACGATTGTCTTCGCCTTAAGTCTCACTGCATGTGGCGGTGGCGGCAATGACCCGGCGCCGAGTGACCCGGGACAGGGAGGCACGGGCGGCACAGGTGGCGGAGGTTCGGGTGGATCAGGAGGTTTCGCCGTCACCTACACTGATGTTGGCAACCTTGCGAGCTGGGAGTCGGCGGTGGACTGGTTCGTCGAAGATGCGGGGAGCGTGGCGGGTCCGTTCGATAGCGGTGGCACGGGCGTTGTCGATCTCGGTCAACCCGCGGGCACCAAGGTTCACCTGACGCGCCGAGAAGCGTTCTTTTATTTCACTTTCATGGACGCACCGGTAGACGCAATCAGTTTTTACACCGGAGATCGCGATCTCGCATCGGTAAACGAGAACGTGACAGTCAACCTGAGCAATACCACGATCGGTGATCAGCTCATGCTGTTCTATCCGTTCCCGAACTGGTGGGATATCGACCAGGCCCCCTATACGTTGACGCAAACCGTCGGGAGCGCGGACCTCATCGCCGATGACGGTACAGCAACCGTGTTCATCAATTACAGGGCATCCGAAGCGGAGGAGCCCAGTTCCCGATACGATTTTCGGCTAGACCTCGCACCAACGGCATTGTCGAGTGTCGAGTTCGATATCGCTGCATTGCGTCAGCGCACGACCACGCGCCAGTGGCAGTCGAACGCAATGCTGAGCGGCGGTGCTCTGCCGTTCTTGTGGGCTCAGCGCAAGGGCGTCTTCCTGATTGCGGGTGAAAGCAGCAATGGTGGTGGCACCAGTGGATTAATCGGATTGCCGGATCAGTTTCCTGCAGATCGCTGGTACCTGGCATCGGGACCCACCCTTATGCCGGAGATCGTGCAGTCTGTCGATCCGGCCTCGACGGATATGATTGTGATGGATCCATTGTCGGGGTTCATCGACGACAATACGATTACCTATAACGCTGATGCCGGCACGATCTCAGCGATGGCGCCCGGGGTCGCGCCTGTTCACTTCGGACACTTGAGGCTCGCTACGACTTCAGAGGTCTGGGAAATCTACTTCCCCGCCACGGCATTGCAGATCTCGGGCGATGTCGTTACGCTCACGCTGCCCGAACACCCTGTTAACGCACAACTGCCCACCTTCACTTCTGTGACAATTGAGCTCTACCGTTTGGATGGTGGCGCGACAGCTGAGGCTATGTACCGCTACCTGTGGAACCGGCGAGCTCACTTGCTGCCATCATTCGCCATGCAATCTGAGTTTACGTTCCTGTAGTACTCAAACGGTGGCGTACTTGCCATAGGCTTACGGACAAGTGAACCTCACCCTCTCCGCCATTAAGTCAGGCATTCGATTAGTTTCCAATCAGAGACTGTCGAATGTCTTCGGTGAGGCTCAGTTGACGGAGGCCTCCGCCTGAATGTGAATCGTGTCACATTGTGACGCATTGGCGGGCATTGCTTCGCGGTATTTCGTTAAGTCGTTCGCATTTTTTTGCGGCCGTTGCGCGGAAAATCCACGAGTATTCCTTTTTACCCGGTTGCCGGGAGATTCCGATGATTAGACTGCTGCAACGATTCTTTCTGATAGTGATCGCCGCGAGTCTGGTCGCCTGCGCCGGCGCGCCGGTCGACCCGAACGACACCACGCGATCCGTCATATTTGGTTACATCGACATGGATGAGGCACCGACCAGCGTCGACTGGGTGTTTATCCAGCAATACGACGGCACCTCGGATGGCTACTCCGTCGGCGCGGACAAGGGTCTGTTCTACCACATCGGCGTGAAACCGGGCCCGTACCAGGTTACGCAGTTCGGTGGTTCCGGTTTTCTTGCCGGTGACGTCATTTACAATTTTCCGGATACCGGCCGCAATGACACTGCGCTGATCGTCGAACAGCCCGGCGCCTACTTCGCCGGCTCATTCGGTTACCAGAAAATCAAGACCGGGATTTTCGAGCAGAAGCAATTCGATATTCAACCGATCGACAGCCCGACCGAGGCAGCTGTTTTGCAAAAAGTGCGGAAGCGAATGCGCAAGGACAATCCCGAATACCGTCATGCGATTGCACTGGTTGAACGGCGCATTGCCGAGCTTCAGCCGGTCGCGAGCGCCGAGTAGGTAAATCTCATGGTCAGAATTGCGAAAAATGCTCTGTTGGTAGCGGCGATTTATGTCCTGGGAGGCTGCGCGGCGTTCACGTTCCCGGAAAAGGAAATCACTTCGTTTGCCGAGGTCCCCGAGGGCTACGTGTTGCTGGTTGGCAAGATCGAACTCGAGCCGCCGCTACGTCCGACCGAGATCAAGCTGGACATTTCGAACGACGTCTTCAACACTGAAGAGATGATGGCCAATCGTGCGATTATTGGTCTCAGCGAACGGGCGAACGTCACCGTCGAAAAAAGCGGTTTTCTCATAAACCCCGAACTGGGCCAGACCTATTTCTTTGCCGTGCCGCGCGAACGTGCGCACATGCTCGGTGGTTACATCACGGTTTCGTTCGACATGCGGACCAACGGACCGCGGGACGTGATCGTGAACCAAGGCAAGGTGCTAGTGCCGGGCGGTATGCACTATGACCTTCGCCCCGACGACGATGTCGTTTACGTCGGCACGTTGCGCCTTGAACGCGGCCCGTTCAACGACGTCACCAAAGCGGAAGTGGTCGATGAATTCGACAGCGCGACGCGCGACCTGACGACGAAACTCGGCACCGGCCGGCGCATGCGAAATTCCTTGCCGATACAGGTGAGCGCGAACTGAACATCCATTGCATGAATGGCAGGTGTGCATCGAGCCAGTGGCGCGTATTTGCTGACGTGCCGGGAGAATGGTCCGAACGGCCAGAGAGCATCCTCCGCACAGGACTCGCCGCACCGCCAGTAACAAGTTAAGCCCCCTTCAGGGGGCTTTTTTGTTACCGGGAGATACGTGGAGTTCGAACCCATGGTTTCGACAAAACGCGTCAGCGTTTTGGACGCCGCAGGCGCCCGAAGGGCGAGGCCGGACCGGCCGAGTCAATCCCACCCTCTCCGCCAAAATATGAAAGGCCCCTTTCGGGGCCTTTTGTATTTTTGCCGAGAGGGTTGAGCGTGGACCGTTGCCTTCGGCAACTCGCGCTTCGCGCGTCCGTCGGTCGGGGCCGGCCTCGGATAGAACCCTGTTCGACGGGCGCAGCGACAGAGCCGAATGCCCGCTCGCGAAGCGAGCGAGCTCAATCCCACCCCCTCACCAGAAACTAAATTTGCCGTCCTCCGCCCCCTGTATTCCAACAAGTATTTCTACCTATTTGATTCGGAGATCGTAATTTAGATAATCCTAATATAAAGACCTCATATCCAGCTAGTGTTCACCCGGAGACCCAGATGAAGTTCGCCAAGCGATGGCCGCCAGTACCGGCGGGAATCCTCATAGGCGTCAGCATGCTGATGGCGTTCATCGTGGCTGGGCGGGGCATTGGCGCTAGTGGAGCCATGACCCGCATCGTAGCTTGGGTACAACACGGCCTGTTTCCCGCAGCCACTGAGAACAGCAGCTACTTCGGCAACTACTTCGCTGACGGTGCGCACCCGTTAAATGACTATGTCGTGTTTCTCGTTGCCGGTCTCGTCGTTGGCAGCTTTGTCGCTGCCTGGCTTAGCGGTGAACTCAGAGTTGAGGTACTGCGTGGTCCGCGCAGCTCTGTCGCATATCGCCTCATCCTTGGCCTGATTGGCGGCGTCCTTGCAGGTTTCGCTGCGCGTCTAGCGCGCGGTTGCACCAGTGGTCAGGCGCTGGTTGGCGGTGCTGAGCTTTCCGTTGGCGCCTGGGTATTCATGATGTGTATTTTTGCGGGCGGCTGGATGGCGGCCTGGTTTGTGAGAAAGCAATGGATATGATCGCCCCGTTTGCAAAGACCGGCGTCATTTCGGCGACCATGAATCTATGGCTGGCTGTTCCGATCGGGATCGTCTTCGGCTTCGCGTTGTTTCACGCAGGGTTTACGGATAGCCGCAGGATCGCGTGGGCATTCTATTTCAAAGATGTCGGCGTCCCGGTCGTTATGTTCTCGGCGATAGTCACCGGCATGCTTGGTCTGTGGGGATTGAGCCTTATTGGCTTTATCGATATTTCGAAAGTCTACCTGCTGCCGACCTTCCTGCTGCCGATGGCAATCGGTGGTTTGTTGTTCGGGCTCGGCATGGTGATCGGCGGCTACTGTCCCGGGACCGCCATCGCCTCAGTCGCCACGGGCAAGCTTGATGCACTGATTTTTATTGTTGGTTTTCTTCTTGGCAGCCTGGTATTTGGCGACCTGTTTCCGGTGTGGGGTGACTTCTACAACAGCGATTACATGGGCGTATTTCGCCTCGACCAGGCGCTCGATATCGAGCTCGGTACGGCTGTACTGGCAATCGTGATAATTGCCGTTGCCGGAACCCTGATGATGCGCGCGGTGCAGCATCGATTCTGGCCATCCGAAGAGGAAGAGCCGCAATCCAGACAGGTTCTGAAGCTGCAGGGCACGCTGGTCGCAATCGCGCTTGTAACCGGATTCGTACTGGCGTTCTACCCGACGGAGTCGTTTATTGATGACACGTTCGAGCCGCCTTACTACATTATTCCGAAAGCGGCGGGTCTCCAGTGAAGCGTCGCGAGTTCATAAAGGTCTCGACGCTGCTCAGTGCCAGCGCCGCCGCCACTCCCTCGTTCCTGCTCGGCGGTTGTGCGGCCAAACCGTTGCCAGGGACTGGCGTTATTAGCAGCACGCCGACTATCTGCGACATGTGTTTCTGGAAGTGTGCGGGCCAGGTATTCAAGGAAGACGACGAGCTATGGAAAATCACCGGCAATCCGGATGATCTGCATAGCGGCGGCCGACTCTGCACGCGCGGAACCGGTGGTCCCGGTGCGTACCTCGATCCCGATCGTCTGAAAACGCCGCTCATGCGCACTACCGTTAACGGCAGCCAGACCTTCCGGCCTGCCTCCTGGGATGAGGCGCTCGATTACATCGCAGCGAAAATGCAGTCTATTGCCGAGACGGCGGGGCCTGAGCGGATGCTTATGCTGAATCACGGTGCGGGCAGCAGTCATTTCCGTCACCTGATGCGCGCCTATGGCTCTGACAGTCACGCCGAGCCGGCCTTCGCACAATGCCGCGGCCCGCGCGACGTCGGCTTCAAACTGACACTGGGTGAATCGGCGAGTTCTCCGGAGCGCACAGACATGGCAAACGCCAGGTGTATTGTCTTGCTCGGATCGCACATCGGCGAGAACCTGCACAACGGGCAGGTCCAGACACTCGCAGAGGCGCTCAACAAGGACGTTACGCTGATCACGGTCGACCCGCGTTTTTCAGTGCCAGCTGGCAAGTCGAAGTACTGGTTGCCGATCAAGCCCGGTACCGATTTGGCACTGCTGCTTGCCTGGATGAATGTGTTGATCGACGAGGAGCTGTATGACAAGGACTACGTAGAGCGCTACACGATTGGCATCGAACAGTTGGCAAAGCACGTGCGAGAGTACTCTCCCGAATGGGTCTATCTCGAGACTGGCATCAAGCCGGATGTTATTCGCGAGACGGCGCGCGAAATGGCGAAGGCGTCGCCGGCGACCGTTGTCCATCCGGGCCGGCATGCCACCTGGTACGGCGACGATACGCAGCGTAGTCGTGCAATAGCGATGTTGAATGCGCTGCTTGGCTCCTGGAATCGCAAGGGCGGCTTCTATATTCCTGAAAAAGTCACGATGCCGAACTATCCTCTGCCGGATTACCCGAAGCCAAAAATTAAGACGGCCGATGCCTACCCCGGCAAATGGCCATTTGCCAGCCAGGGCGTTACCAATGGCGTGATTGACGCCTCTATTGGAGACGATTCGTTTTTCAAGGGTTGGCTCGTTTACGGTACCAACTTGCCGCAGACGATCCCGGGGGTCGGCAGCAAACTGGCCGCCGCAGCGGACTCGCTTGAGCTTGTGGTAGTCGTTGAGACGATGCCCTCAGAGATGACCGGTTACGCGGACGTGATACTGCCGGAGTGCACCTTCCTCGAGCGCTACGATGACCTGCGAAACTCCGGAGAACGACATCCATCGATCGCCTTACGTATGCCTGCTTTCGAGCCGAAGTACGAGAGCAAACCGGGTTGGTGGATTACGAAGCAACTGGGCCACAAGCTCGGGCTCGATGAGTATTTCCCCTGGGACGACTACGCTGAAAAAATCGAGTGGCAGCTGCAGCAAATTGGCAGCTCCCTGGATGAGATGCAGAAGATCGGTGTCAAGAATTTCGAGCGCAAGACACCGTTGTATTTTCGAGATGGCGAACGCGTCCGTTTTCGGACGCCCAGCGGCAAGATCGAGCTGTACTCCAAGCAGCTGGCCGAGAAAGGGTTTGACCCGATGCCGAGGTACACGCCGCCCGAGCCGGTACCGAAAGGATTCTACCGACTCAACTACGGACGCATGCCTGCGCACACCTTCGGCAAGACCGCCAATAATCCATTGCTCTTCCAGCTGGCGCCGGAGAACCAGCTCTGGGTGAATCCGCTGGTCGCAAGCGAATGGTCGCTCGAGAGTGGTGACTATGTCCGTCTCGGCAGTCCGACCGGCGTCGTCAGCAACAAGGTGCGGGTTCGCGTTACCGAACGCATCGGTCCGGACTCAGTCTTCATGGCGCATGGTTTCGGCCACAAATCCAAACGTCTGCGACTCACGGCTGGCGCAGGCGCCGATGATTCGGAGCTGATGAGTAATATCAAGATCGATCCGATTATGGGCGGCACCGGCATGCGAGCAAACGTAGTTACGTTTGTCAAAGAGCAGGCCTGAGGAATTTATTGATGACACGTTATGCCATGGTGATCGACACGCGAACCTGCATCGGGTGTGGCGATTGTGTCGTTGCCTGCAAGACTGAGAACAAGGTACCCGAAGGACTCAACCGTGACTGGGTAGTCGAGGCCACGAACGGTACCTATCCGAACCTGACAACGGAGTTCCGATCGGAACGTTGCAATCACTGTTCCAATGCGACCTGCGTGACACTTTGCCCGACCGGCGCAAGTCATAATTGGAAGGACACCAACATCGTGCTGGTTGATGCTGACAAGTGCACGGGTTGCAAGGCCTGTATCGCCGCTTGCCCTTATGACGCACGCCTGGTTATGCACCCGGATGGCTACATCGACAAATGCACGTTTTGTCATCACCGTGTCGAAAAGGGCCTTGATCCGGCCTGTGTTTCGAGCTGTCCGACCCGTTGCATGTATTTCGGTTCTCTCGACGACCCGAGCAGCGAGGTCAGTCTTCTGCTGAAGACGCGCAGGCACAAAGTGTTAAATCCCGAAACCGGCAATGAGCCGAATGTCTATTACCTGATTTGAGGCACCACGTAGAGTATGGAAGAACTGCTGGTAACCGCTCGCAATAACGCGCTGATTGATCCTGGTCTGCATATCTGGACGTGGGAAGTCGCGATGTACCTGTTTCTCGGTGGCCTCACCGCGGGCATCATGATCTTCGTCGCGACTATGGCGCTACTCAAAGCCGATGACGAGGCACCGTTCGCCAGCACCAAGCTGGCCGTCATCGCGCCCGTCGTACTGTCGCTTGGTATGACGACCCTTTTCCTTGATCTCGAGCACAAGCTTTTCGTGTTTCGCTTCTACACATCGTTCCAGCTGCTGTCACCTATGTCCTGGGGCGCGTGGATTCTGCTTGTCATCTATCCCGTTTCGATCCTGCAAATTCTCTCGACACTACGCAGGGGTTATCCGCAGGTCGCACGCCTCACAGAGGGCATCGCAATCGCGCAGATCGCGCTTGACTGGTGTGAAAGCCATCGGCGACAAATCTCGCTGATCGCGATACCGTTCGGTATTGCGCTCGGCATCTATACCGGTATCCTGCTGAGCGCGTTCAGTGCACGACCGTTCTGGAATTCCGGCGTGCTTGGACCATTATTTCTGATCTCCGGGCTCTCGACTGCCGCGGCTCTCGTCGCGCTGCTCGCCAGACAACACGGTGAGAAAGTGCTGTTCGTCAAGATCGATCTCGCGCTTATTTTGGCCGAGCTTGCGTTGGTCGCGCTATTTGTCATCAATCTCGCAACCGGCAATGGCCAACAGCTGGAGGCGCTAGGCAGTATTACCGGCGGGCCGTATACCATGGTCTTCTGGGTGCTCTTCGTTGGCCTGGGGCTCCTTGTTCCACTGCTGCTTGAGGTGCTGGAGATTCGAGGGTTCGCCAACCGCGTGGCGATTGTTGCACCGGTGCTTGTGCTACTGGGCGGCTACGTTTTGCGCCAGGTCGTGCTCGATATTGGCCAGGAGAGCACCTGGACCAGTTACCCGACCCAGTACAATGCCGAGTTACTGGATCGACTGCACGACTGAAGGATAAACTCGCGCCAGACCACAACGGATTTCCAAATGAACAAACTCAGCAAGATGCTCCAACTGATTATCGCTGCGAGCCTCCTCGCTGCATGTGGCCAGCCTTCAGCGCCTGGCATGTCGCAGTCATTCGTCGATATCGCACAGTCGGCGGCGCGCCAGGATGACCGTGTCAGCGTAGAGGAGCTGGCGGAATGGTTGATCGAGGGCCGCGAAGATTTCGTGCTCATCGATGTTCGCATGCCGGATGACTATCGCAACGGCCAGATCGGCGATGCGGAGAACGTCCCCCTCGCCGAACTTGTTATGGGCGAAACGATGAAGCGCCTGCCGACGGATCGCAAGATCCTTTTGTATTCGAACGGCTCCGAAAATGCGGCGAAAGCGTCGGTAATGCTGCGGCTCGCAGGATTTGATGCGCACCTGGTAACGGGCGGTTTCAACGCCTGGCACCAGCGCATACTGAATCCCGATATTTCGGCCGACGAACTCGATGGCGAAAGCCCGCAGGTCTCAGCGCAGCGCGCTTATAGCTGTTATTTCGTCGGTGAACGCGGGGAGGGCGCTGCGCGGCGTAGCGAAGACAACGCGCCCTTCGTGCCGCCGGTCTTCACGCAAGAAGAGGACGATGATCTCAAGCCGCTGCCGCCCGCCGGCGAGGAGTCCTGCTGATACGCATTGATCATACTGGCAGGCGGCCCACGGCTTGCTGACGGCCAGAAGTGGTTACCCCTGAACTTGGGTCTTGAACGGTCGTTGCTTATTCAGATTAATTGGTCGATGCGCAGTTGCCGCACAATCGCGTTCGCCTCTTCCACAAGCACGTCCGACATGTTTGTCTTCTCGAAGCAGGTTGACTGAATCGTCCATACACGATTTCGGCTGCCAGCGTCGTACATGTTCGTGATTACAACTACGGTATGCGCCACCTTGACTGAATCTGGTTCGCGGACGATCTTATGATCGTATAGAAAGTAATCGAGTGGATCACCACCGCGACACGTTGACTCTATGTCAGCACGGCCCTCCAGCATTGATACGCTGGTATCCACGCTGGCTACGTGAGTCACCAGAATACCATCGGCTCCCGCGGCTTGACCTGCTCGATCGATATCGTTCTGCAGCAGGCCGCTGCTGGCATCGAGGTCCGGGTAGCTCGGAATCGCATCAACCTGCACTTGCCGGAGTCTCTGTACTATTTCGCTTTCAAATTGCCGTTGGTGGCGATAGTCACTGGAGATAGCGACTACCAGCAGTCGCTTATAGGTCTTCGCCGCTCGCGCTGGATCGTCATACAGTTTCACGATTTCGGTCTGCGGGGCGCAGCTGCCAGCGAAAACTGCAGCAATCGAGATTAATCCTAGCATTCGGACGACGTTTCGCATGGCCATTCTCTCGCTCAAGCCTTATCTGACCTCAATGCTACGACGGTCAAGCGCGCAGATCATCGGTAGTTACCCGTAGGCGAATTCGGGCCGGGAAGGAGAAAGCGGCACGCTTGCAAGACACTTCGTCAGTCGTTGCCGACTTACATTCCGGCATCGCAAGCCTTTAGAAATCGAAACTCAAAGCGCTTTGAGTTTTCCAGCGCCGATGTCGGCCTCGAGTATAGCCTGGATCTCGGAAGCACTGAGCGGTCGCTGACCGGACGTGGGCGTTCGTTCCTCAAGCGACTTGCTGATGCTGGTCCAGGCATCCGCCGGCAGGCCATCTTGCAGTTGCCTATTTGCCGGCGTGAACCTGAGGCTACCAGCATCGTTTGTGAGTTGTCCGTCGCCGAGTCCTAACGCCTGGCTTGAGCGATGGCAAGATTCGCAGCTGCGGGATGCACCTGTCGTATGCGGCGATAGTGGCGCGAACTGACGTACGAACTTTGTCTCCGGCAGCGACGGATGAGCGACCGTCATGATCATTCCGGGAACGAACGGCTCAATTTCGCCTTGGTGGTTGACGCCAAGTGTCGGCAGCGCGTTGTCGACATGCCAGCGTTTGTCACTCCAGCGCCCCGCCGTGACCTTCCTGTCGACATGGTCCCACTGTTCGCCACCCGGCTCGTATTCCATGTGGCAGCCGAAGCATTGTGGTGCCCATTGGCTGTGACAGGCTGCGCAGGTCAGTCGCTCATGCTGCGGGTCGTGGCCGGGCGTCTCCGTCTTGAGTTGTGGAACACGCAATTGCCGATTCGTGATTTTGCTGTGGAGCAGGGCGCCGTCTTCATCTAATTCAATTTGCCACAACGGCGTGCCTTTCGACTCAGTGGTGAGGAAACGGGTTTCAGTATTAGTGTCGAAAGGCACATGTTGCTTCATGCTGCTCAGCAATGACGGCCAGCCAGCAAGCGTGACCCGCGGGTTCCTGTTGTCATGACAGTCCGTGCACTGGATGTCGACGCCCTGCCGCTGATGACCGGCAGCACCGGCATCTCCCATCAGACCGACGCTGGTGTGACAGTCGATACAGCTCATGCCCGCCAAGTAATGAGCGTCGGCGGGCAGACGCTCGACAGGGCGGCCGTCGGCGAGCTTTAGCGTGGCCGGGGAGGCTGCGTCGACGGGCGCATCCACTTCTGCCAACCCGGCATAACTCAGCGAAATACGGCCCGATCGGGAGTGGCAGCCAAAGCAGCGGCCGTCCTCTACGCGAGTCGTCAGTGTCGGGTGTCCCTGCTCCGGGTAGTCGTTGATGTGACAGGCAAGACAGCCGCCGCCGCGATCGAACGTCACGTCGAGGGCATGTTTCGTCTTTGGCTGACCGAGGTGGCAGCTTGCGCATTGCTTTCGTAACAGAGAATCAGCGACACCGTGGCCCAGGGACTGGAATATCGCGACTGTATCGCCGCCGGCCTTATCGTCGAGTGCGTCGCGCGTGATCACAACGATACCGTGGCCGGTATGCATCATGTTGTTGGTCACCCCGGACACCCGCTCGCCATGACAGGCACCGCATGCGCGTGCGGCATTCGCAAGGTTTCCGGGAAACGCGATCAGTCCTGCGTGCGCAGTTTTCTCGGTCTGCCCGTCGGCGTTGCCCGCGTGGCAGGCGACACAGTCAGCGGCGGCGAAAGCGTGCGCTGTGTTGAACCCGGTCTGCTCGGAGGAATGGCAATGTACGCAGCTATTGCCGGATGGCAGCTGCGCGTCGGCGTCCGCTCGTCCCTGCAACGAGACTGCGACCAGCAAACATAACGCGAGCGAGAATCGATGCAGCATAGATTCGTTATTTTAGCAGAGCTGGGGATGCACTATCTTGCGGAGGGGATCGAGGAGTGTGCCGTTGCCGTCGGCAACTCGCGCGTCTGTCAGCCGGCAGGCTGGCCTCGGACGGAACCCTGTTCGACCAACGCAGCCGCGAAGCGACCATCCCACCCGGCCAACCGCCCGCCCCAGCCAAATTGGCGCAATATGAATAATATTTGCGAACTTGCCCATACATAATGTCGACGAGCAAGAAGTGACATGAGAGGCAAGGCCAATGGTCGAAGAAGTCCGGGAAGCAAGATCCGATGTACAGGCAGATAGGGACCTTTTCAAGGCAACCTTGCCGTTCGGTGTTGAGTCCGTAAGGACCAGCTGGTGGGTCGTCGGCTCGACTTTCCTGATGTTGCTCGCATCGCTTCTCGGTGCCGCCCTCGCACCCGCGTGGCCATTACGCCTGTTGTTCTCCATTTTGTCGGCCTTGTTGATGTTACGCGCCTTCATCACGTACCACGACTATATGCACAACGCGATTTTGTCACGGTCTCGACCCGCATGGTGGTTGTTCCGCTTATACGCCGTATTTGCGCTCACGCCGCCGCGATCGTGGAAGAACAGCCACAATTTTCACCATGGTCATGTAGGCAAGATTGATGCTGCCAGCGTTGGCGCCTTTACGATGATGACCACTGACATGTGGCGTGACGCTTCCCTCGCGGCGCGCATAGCCTACCGGGTCGAGCGTCATCCGCTGACCATTCTGGGCGGGTACTTCACGATTTTCTTCCTCAGCGTTACGGTGTTGCCACTTTTGAGGAATCCAGCCCGGCATTGGGATTCGCTGCTAGTGCTGCTCGGTCATACCACGCTGATTGCGGCGTTGTGGATCCTGGGTGGTTTTGACGTCGCGTTTTTTGTTGTCTTGTTGCCGATGACAATCGCTTCGATGATCGGCAGCTATTTATTCTTCGCTCAACACAGCTTCGAGAACATGCGAGTTTTGCCAACGGAGACATGGACAAGTCGCCGAGCAGCGATGGAGTCATCGAGCTACTTGAAGCTGAATAAAGTCATGCGTTGGTTCACCGGCAACATTGGCTATCATCATGTTCATCACCTCAATGTACGTATCCCGTTCTATCGACTTCCCGAGGTGATGGAGGCTATTCCAGAGCTTCAATCACCCGCGACAATAACGCTCTCGCTAAAGGACATCAGGGCATGCTTCCGATGTTGCCTGTGGGACGAGGGGCTGCAGCGAATGGTTTCGTATCGGGAGTTCGCCAGAGCGGCGGCGGCTGCCTGACTCCGAGGCCCTCGCTGGGCGCGGTTCGCTTATGGCTCGCTACATCGCCAAAATTCAAAGAGCCCCTTAGTGGGGCTTTTTGTATTCTGGCCGAGCGTGGTCGCGGATGATGACCCCGTTCGACCAACCGGCCTGAGCCGATTAGCAACGCAGCTGCCGCAGAGTAGTTGTTCGGAAATGCCTGCAACGAATTCGACGGCCACTGGTGAAGGTTTGGACTCCTGCGTTGGCGGATGTAACATGATTTCAGTTGTCGCATCAATCCAATCGAGGTTTCGTCCCATTCAGGTATCGATATCTTTGAACCGCACGCTTACGTTGCTCCTTGTCGTTTTGATCGGAGGCTGCGGCGACACCAGCGACAGCGGCGTACCGGCGGAGCTTAAAGTAGCTTCCGTGCCCGGCGTCTACGCGGGTGTATTTCCGTGCGATGGATGCCCCGGTATCGCCGCAACCCTCTGGCTGCGCTCCGATGGCCGCTTCTTTTTCCGGCAAAGCTATCCGGCGGATGACGCTCACGAAGCGACCGCTGTTTACAGTCTTGGCCGCTGGGGCTCGGTCGTTGACGAGCCCGCGATCGAACTCAGTGGAGCTGGTCCGAGGCGGATTTTCATGCGCCTGGATCCGGATACGCTGGTCATGCGGACCGACTCTGAACTCGAGCATCGACTGACCCGCGACCCCGCCGAAACCGAGTTTTCCGATACCATCAGGATGGTCGGCATGATGCGACTGCAAGGCGCCGGCGCCACCTTCACGGAATGCTGGACGGATTTCATGGCCCCGGTAAACAAAGGCGGTGACTTTGCGCGATTCAGGCATCAATATCGTAGCGCCGTTCAGCCGGGCAAGGCCGCCTATGTTGAACTTGAAGGGCGCTTTTCCTGGTCGGTCGACGGTGCTCTGCAATCGTTGATCATCGAACGGTTCATCACCATCAAGAGCAATGGATCTTGCCCAGAGTTGCCAGGTATCGTATCCGGGTGACGCCCCAAAACCGCAATATTCCGGCCACCTCCGTTGCTTCGTTTTCAGCTGTCTGACTCTGTATTTATCTCGATTGCGCAAGCTGAACGACAGCGCCAATAATGCTGTTGTAAAATAGTTTTCTGTGGTGATTTGAGGAGGTGGAGATGGGAACGGTTACTATACTGATTATCGCGGCGCTTATTGCCACGGTTGTAGTGCTGGCACTGGGACTCCGGTCAATGGCGCACGGTGGCTCCTATGACAAGGAGCACGCTGAAAAATTTATGTGGGAACGCGTTGCGCTTCAGGCGCTGGTCATTCTGCTACTGATAGCTGCCGTATTAATGAGTGGCTAATCCGGATCGCTGACAGGGGCACTGTGCACCGGCCGATCTTTGCGATTCTACCTAGCTGCCTTGCTCGGCCGCGATCGCGGCGCCGATAATGCCGGCGTCGTTTCTATATTTTGCGACGTGAATTTTCGTCGGCACCTTGAGCTCGTCTTTAAAGCGATGAAACTTCTTGCTGGCGCCGCCACCAAGAATGAAGTGGTCGGGTGTCATGACACGGGCGACCCTCTCCAGGAAATAGTTGAAGCGCTTCCCCCATTCGTCCCAGGCCAGGTCGTTGATCTTTCTCGCCCGATTACCAGCATATCGTTCGATCGACTCGCCATCTTTGCCAGGCATGTGTCCAAGTTCGATATTGGGAATGAGCTTGCCATTGTAGAAAACGCCGGTACCGATCCCGGTGCCGATGGTTACCATGATCACCATCCCGTCCAGCCCGACGCCAGCGCCCGATTGCATTTCTGCGATCCCGGCGGCATCGGCGTCGTTGAGAACGACAAACGGAAGTCCGGTAGCCTGGCTGAAGACGTCGTTGACCGGCGTGCCACGCCAGGCCTGGTCGATATTGCCCGCTGTTCTCGCTTCGCCGTTGACGATTACGGACGGGAAACAGCAGCCTGCTACGCCTGAGTAATCGAATTCTGCAACCAGACTTTTGACGGCTGCGGAGACGTTTTCCGGCGTCGAGAGGGCCGGTGTCTCGATTCGATGCCTGGTACTCGTGAGCGCTCCGCTCGCGGTATCGACGAGTGCCGCCTTGATGCCGGTCCCGCCAACGTCTATACCCAGTATGGTCGACATGCTGCTGGTTTCCCTTGGAATTGGCTGAAGTTGCGCCTTGATGATACGCAAGAACGCACCGCGGATTCAGGAAAAGACCGCGCTTGACGATCGGCATGTCGAGTCAGCCAATCGTCAAGCGTTGCTGACCGGATCCGTGCTTCGACGCCCCTTAGCCCATGCCAGCGGCACTACAATCCTGGCGCGGCGGCAGCCCGTTGAAAAATAACGGCCCGCCCCCACGTCCAATGCTGATCAAGTCCTGACCAAATCGCGAGGGAACGGTTGCAGAGCATGCATCCGGGACCGACCGTCTATCCAACGCCCGGATACCCCGTTTGAAGGACTCATAGCCCAACAGGGAGAGTGCCGTGACCGATTCGACACATATTGTTTGCCCCGGCTGCAACGCCGTAAACCGCATTCCTGCGGCTCGTGTCGACGAAGCCCCGCAGTGTGGGCGTTGCGGAAAATCACTATTCGCTGCGCACCCGGTTGAACTCGACAGCGGTAACTTCGACAAGCACATAATGCGCAACGATATTCCGGTTGTCGTGGACTTCTGGGCACCGTGGTGCGGGCCCTGCAAGATGATGGCGCCGGCATTCGAGCAGGCAGCCGCGCAACTGGAGCCCACGGTGAGGCTGGCCAAGCTGAACACGGACGCCGCACAGGATATCGCTCAAAAATTTCGTATCCAGAGCATCCCGACGCTCGCCGTGTTCAAGAATGGCAAAGAGGTCGCGCGGCAGCCCGGCGCTATGGGCGCGGCCGACATCGTTCGATGGGTGCAGGCAAATACGGGGTGACCACAATGCCCGGCACCTTTTCCTGATAGACAGCTCCTGATCGAGCCTCAACAATCACCGGGAGGCTGCTCGGAGTCGCTCGAATGACGTCGCAACGACGGCGAATGTTATTCGACACGGCTGTCGCGGTGAAGCCCGGATCAAAGGAGGGCGATTGATGGGTTTTGACCTGCAGTTTTTCGGCGCCACAGGCGAAGTAACCGGTTCCCTGTATGTCATCCGCGCGGGGGAGTACACGGTCGTGCTCGAGTGCGGGCTGTTACAGGGCGGCGAAG
>Ga0316201_10001014_pt1 | contig 17980 bp, 14 predicted proteins | sample CS6wburrow_MG_FD_204516 | JGI IMG/M metagenome (GOLD analysis project Ga0316201, IMG submission 204516) | Coastal sediment microbial communities from Delaware Bay, Delaware, United States - CS-6 worm burrow | ecosystem: Environmental > Aquatic > Marine > Coastal > Sediment | place: USA... | reverse complement strand
GGGATGACCTCGAGGTCGGCCGCGAACAGGCCCGTGGCCTCGTCGTAGGTGATGGCCCCGCGATCTCGCAGGAAGTTGAACTGCGTCAGGCAGCCCAGGCCGTGCGCCTCGGTGATCCCGAAACGCACGCACCGGAACATGTCGGCCACGTGGTCGATGTAGACTTCCTCGAGGAATGCCTGGTCGTACACGCCTTCCCGGGTCAGAATCCGCAGGCTGTTCGTTCCGACCGCGTCCGCCTTGGCCTCTTCCATGGCCGCATACCGGTCTTTCAGGCCCTGGCGCGTCGTGAGATCCGGCTGACCGGTCACGTAGTCCGGCCCCAGGCCGTGCGCCAGTTCGTGCATGAGCACGCGCGTGAAATACGGATCCACGGAGATCTTCGCCGCCTGCTCGGGCACCAGTACATGCTCGGCGATCGGCTTGAGGATGGTCTCGAACTTGGCATCGATGACGTTCCTCAGCATCACCTTCTTGGAGCCCTCTCCCTCACGCACACGGGGATCATTGGGGAGGTTGAAAGCGATCGTCTGTATCCCGGCCGCCGTCTCGCCGGCGGCGTAGATCAAAGTGACCACGGAGATCGGCGATTCGAAGGACCGATCGAGGTACTTGTGATGATCGGGGATCGGGAGCGCCGCTTCGAGAGCCGGTAGATTCTCGACCAGCGAGGCCAACCGCTCGCTTTCCACCGGGTCCTTGAGCCCGATGAACGACTCGTAAGAGATCTTGTAGCCGAAGAGCTGGTCCTCGTAATTCTCGTACGGCCCCAGGGTTGGCTCGATCAGGTTGTTCGTGAGGCGCATCCAGGCGACTTCGCTGTCGTAGAAATCGTCCGACAGCAGGGCACCGGCGCGCAGCTCGAGGAACCGCTTCAGGGATGGGTTGTTGGCCCGCTCCGCGGCCGCCAGGAGATTCTCGGCAGCTGCCTCGAGGCGAGCCGTGTAGGCCTCCCGATAGGGCACCGCGATCAGGTCTCCCTCGTCCGTGCGATGGATGACCGTGGTCTCTGACTTGAACGCTTCTGCATCACCGGGGTTCGCCGCGATCCACTCCTCGAACTCCTCGCGGGTCATGTCCTCGGGATAGAAGCCGGCGCCGTGCGGCTTGTGTCCGACTCCATCCAGGAACGGCTCCTCGCCGGTGAGTCGATCCCAAGGGCCGTACATGATGTCGTAGTAGTCCCGGGTCGCAGCCGATTCGGGGTCGTCGCCGGATGGAAGAAGGGCCTCAGCGTCGACGTTTCCACGCCACGCCTGCAACCGGAAGATGTCGTCCAGGTGGCGGGATGCCTGCACGAGCTCCTTGACTACGCGGCGCTGGTCCGCGTCCAGCAACGATTCATCGAAGCCCAGCGTCACCGGCGCGAACTGCTCCAGCCGCGCCTGCATCTCGCCGCCGGTTCCGGCCGTGGAGCTCTCGATGTCCGATTCGCCGCCGCAGGCCAGGGGCAGAAACGCGGCCAACACGACAGCCGCGATCGGTACGCTTCCAATGGATCGCATGTTCAATCCCTCCAATCGCCGGCGGCCGGATCCCTCTCCGCCGCCTTCTTCTTCTCACGCTTCACCGCCGCGGTCACGAAAAAGGCGAATCCGCCCCATACGAATACGAGGACCACGACCATCGTGATGATTCCCTGGGTGGTCAGAACACCTCCTCGGTCCAGTCGCTATCAGCAGAATAGCCGGATTCTACCTCTCCGGGAGCGCTCGAGCGAGCATGTCAGGCGTGGCTGCCCTGGGGAGATGCGATGTGACGCCGGCGCCACGCACCGCGTCTTGATAGGTGACGACCCGAGGCTGTCGTCGGCTTCTGGAAGCGATCCAAAGAACACGGTGGAGACGACATGGACCGGACGCTGCGCGCGTGCAACCGATTCGGCATGGGGGCGACCGTGGGCGAGGCCGCCCTGGCCGATCCTCGTGGCTGGTTGCTGGAACAGGTCCGGCCGGCCGCCGCGGCGCTCGATGACCGATCCCTTCCCACGGCCTCCGATGTGGGCAGGGCCAACCGGGCGCTGATCGAGGCACAGCGGAGCCGCGATGAAGAAGCAACCCGCGAGGCCCGGGAGACGATTCGTGGAATCGTCCGGCAGGAGGGCGCGGCTACCCTTCGTGCCCGGGTCACATCGGAAGCCCCGTTTGCCGAACGGCTGGTCGCCTTCTGGTCCAACCACCTGTGCATCGCGGTTCCCGCGAAGCCGCCGCTTGCGGCCCTGGCCGGTCTGTACGAACGGCAGGTAATTCGTCCGCACGTGTTCGGTCGGTACGAGGACATGGTACTGGCTTCCGCCCGTCATCCCGCCATGCTCATCTATCTCGACAATGCCGTGAGCATCGGCCCGAACTCCCAAGCGGCGCGGAACCTGGCTCGCCGGGGCCGTGAGCGGGGGCTCAACGAGAACTACGCCCGCGAACTTCTAGAACTGCACACGCTCGGAGTCGACGGTGGATACACCCAGGAGGACGTGGAAGCGCTGGCCAGGGTCCTTACCGGTTGGACCGCCACCGGCTTCGGCTTCGCGGACCGCCTGGCACGAGGACGCGGGCGTGGCGACCGGGGGGCCAACGACGGCGCCGTGGCGTTCTCGTACATGGACGTTCTGCATGAGCCGGGCGACAAGACGCTCCTCGGTGTGAAATACCGGGAGGCCGGCGAGGAAGAGGGCCGCCGTGCCATCGCCGCCCTGTGCGACCATCCGTCCACCGCCCGTTTTCTGGCGACCAAGCTGGTCCGGCACTTCGTGGCGGACGAGCCTCCTCCCGAAGCCGTCGACCGCCTGGCCCGTCGCTGGATCGAGACGGACGGCGACCTGTCCGAGGTATCGCGAGAACTGATCGATCTGGACGAGGCGTGGGACCCGGCACTCCGGAAGTTCCGCACGCCGCAGGACTGGATCACCGCCATGCTTCGCGCGGTAGGCGCCCGGGACGTACCGGAGCCGGTCGGACGCCTGCTGCAGCAGCTCAGACAGCCCCTGTGGGCGCCGGCATCGCCCAAGGGGTACGGCGATACGAAGGGGGAATGGGCCGACCCGGACAGCCTGCTCAACCGGGCGGAGCTGGCCCGAAGCACGGCTGACAGGCTGGTGGCAGCGAGGCGGGGTCGGGGAGAGGGCGGCGGGCGAGCCGCCTCCGCGGTCGATCCCTCCAGGCTCCTGGACGTAGTGGACATCTCGGCCGGGGATCCGCTGGGAGGGCTTTTGACCGACGACGCCATTTCCGCCGACGAGCGCACGGCGCTGGTCTTTGGCGGTCCGGCGTTCCAGTGGAGGTGAGCATGCGAAGACGTGATTTCGTTCTCGGAATGTGTGCGGGTGGACTGGCCACTTTCTCCGCACCCCTGGTCAGCTTTGCGCGGGTACCGGGTCGTGGCCGACTCGTCTTCGTGCTGCTGCGCGGTGGATTCGACGGTCTGGCCGCCGTAGTGCCGTACGGAGATCCCGGGTATCGCGCCCTCCGCGGCGCGATGGCCTACGATCGATCGGACCTCGTGCAACTGAGCGACGACTTCGGGCTCACTCCGGGGCTCGCCCCTCTGGCGGACCTGTGGGAGGCGAACGAGCTGGCGGTGGTGCACGCCATGGCGATTCCGTATCGGACGCGCAGCCATTTCGACGGCCAGGCGATCCTCGAAACGGGACTGGGGAGTCCCGATGGCGCCTCCGACGGCTGGCTGAACCGGCTCCTGCAGGTGATGGACGGAGAACGTACCGGATTGGCCGTGGCTGCCGGCCTGCCTCGCTCGCTTTCGGGCGAGTTCCCGGTGGCCACCTGGTCACCCGTGGAGCTTGGAGTGCTGGACGACGGATACCTCGAGCGCCTGCACGTGCTCTACCGGGCCGACCGGGCTCTGTACGACCGATTCGAGGCCGGCCTGCAGATGCGCGAGGTGGCCTCCGATGACGAGATGGCGGCGGACATGCGCGGCCGGGGGCGCCAGGGGCGAATCGCACCCGTGATGCGGGCCGCCGCCCGCTTCGTCAACGCGCCAGGAGGGCCGAACGTGGCCGCCGTCGAATTCGGCGGTTGGGATACACATGCGAACCAGGGCATGGCCGGAGGAAACCTCGACCGGCTATTGGGTCAGCTGGCTGAAGGGATCCTGGCGTTCCGGGAAGAAGCCGGCTCCAGTTGGGCCGATACGACCATGGTCGTGATGACCGAGTTCGGCCGCACCGCCCGGCCCAATGGGACCGGCGGTACGGACCACGGAACGGCGGGCGCCGGTTTCGTGATAGGCCCCGCGGTGTCCCGAAGCAGTGTGGTGACCGACTGGCCCGGTTTAGGCGACCGATCCCTGTACGAGGGACGGGATCTGAAGCCCACCCTCGATACCCGCGCCATTCTGAAGGGCGTCATCGGCGGTGTGTTCGATCTCACCGCCGGCCAGACCGCACGGGTGTTCCCCGGGTCGGACGGGGTGCGACCGATCTACGACCTGATCGGTTGAGGCAGCCGCAGGGACCGGGAGCCGGTCGTCGGCGTGACTACCCCGCTGCCTTCCATTCCTCGGCAGTCGCCGGCTCCTTCTGGTACTCCATCACCATGAGCCACTTGCCGTCCTTCTTCACCAGCAGGGCTTCGAAGTGCACGAGCGCGACCTGCTGGTCGCCGTCCTCTGATTCGAACGCATAGCGAAACATCCCCGTCTCGTGAGCCGTCGACCCGTCGTTCAGCCGTTCGGTGAGCCGGAATTCGACTCCGGCGACGGCCCGTCCCTCCCGTGTGTCGTCGAATCCCTGCTTCCAGGCCTCCAGCGCGCCGCTGATCGGAACGGTTCCGGAGCCCATCATCACCAGCACGGCGTCAGGGTGATACAGGGTCGCGTAACCCTCGAAGTCGCCTTCCACGACCGTCCGCGCGACTTCGGCCCAATAGGCGTCGAGCTCCGTCACGACCTGGGCGGAAGCGGTCGGGGGTACCACGAGCAAGGCCGCGACCGCGGCCCATTTCAGGTCCCTCATCATCGTGCTTCTCCTATTCCAGCGGCTCAAACTGCGCCGTGAAGTGCCGGAGGAACGGCGGTTCGTACGTGATCTCGTAGCCCCGCATCGCAGATCGGCGGTCGTACACGTTGAGAATCGCCTCGACCACGTAGTCCACGTGACTCTGCGTGTATACGCGGCGCGGGATGGCCAGCCGCACGAGTTCGCTGCGCGCCGCCACCGGCTTGCCGGTCTCCGGGTCTTTGTGACCGAACATCACGCTGCCGATTTCCACGCCTCGGATGCCCGCCTCACGGTACAGCTCGACGGTGAGCGAGATGCCGGGGAACTCGAGGGGCGGGATCTGCGGACACATGGCCGCGGCATCGATGTACACGGCATGCCCGCCCGGTGGCTGCACGATTGGAACGCCAGCCGCGCTGATGTGGTCACCCAGGTAGGCCGTTGATGCGATGCGGTACTTCTGGTAGTCCGGCTCCAGCGCTTCGTACAGGCCCACCGCCACCGCATCGAGGTCCCTACCGGCCAGCCCGCCGTAGGTCGGGAAGCCCTCGGTCAGAATCAGGAGATCCCGCTCCTGTGCGGCCAGGCTGTCGTCATTCGTGGCAAGGAAACCGCCGATGTTCGCCATGCCGTCCTTCTTCGCCGACATCGTGGCGCCGTCGGCGTACGAAAACATCTCGCGGGCGATGTCGATCAGCGGAGTGTCTTCGTATCCATCTTCCCGCTGCTGGATGAAGTACGCGTTCTCGGCGAAACGGCACGAGTCGATGTAGAACGGGATGTCGTGTGCGCGGCAGATTTCGGACGCGGCCCGGATGTTGGCCATCGAGACGGGCTGACCACCCCCCGAATTGTTGGTGACCGTGATCATCGCCAGCGGGATTCTCCCGGGCGGGTCGGCCAGGACGCGCTCCAGGTCTTCGAGGTCGATGTTGCCCTTGAACGGTCCCCGGGTGGCGAGATCCGCTGCCTCCTCGCACGGCAGGTCCAGGGCTTCGGCGCCCGTGAACTCGATGTTGGCCCGAGTCGTATCGAAGTGGGTGTTGTTCGGGATCACGTCCCCGGGTTGGCACACGGTGCTGAACAGGATTCGTTCCGCGGCCCGGCCCTGGTGGGTCGGAATCACGTTTCGAAACCCGAAGATGTCCTGCACCGCCTTCTTGAAACGATGGTAGCTGTCGCTCCCCGCGTACGACTCGTCACCGCGCATCACGCCGGCCCACTGCTCGGCGCTCATCGCACCGGTGCCGCTGTCGGTAAGCAGGTCGATGAGGACGTCGCGCGCCTGGAGGCGGAACACGTTGTAGCCGGCCTCGCGGATGTGCTCCTCGCGCTCGTCCCGCGTCGTCATCCGGATCGGCTCGACGCTCTTGATCCGGAACGGCTCGATCACCGTGTGGATGGGCCTCGGATTGCGCATGTCCCTACAACTCCAGGGTGTCGGCGATGCCGCGCATCGCTTCGATGACGAAATCGATATGCTCGGTGAGGTCTTCACCGATGAGCTCGGTGTACTCCCGGATTTCTTCCCGGTTTACCGCCGCGGCGAACGACCGGTCCTTCAGCTTCTTCTTCACTGACTTGGACTTGAGGTCCGAAATCCCGGTCGGCCTGACCAGGGAACAGGCGATGACGAACCCCGTCAGCTCGTCCACCGCCCGCAGCGTCCTCGCCATCAGGGTCTCCGGCTCGACGCCCGTGTGTTCGGCGTGGGCCATCACCGCGTGCAGAATCTCATCGGGCCAGCCGTTCTCCCGCAGGATGGCGACGCCACTCGAGGGGTGTTCCTCGACCGGGCTCAAGGCCTCGTTGGGGAAGCGCTCGTAGTCGAAGTCGTGGATCAGGCCCGCGAGGCCCCACAGCTCCTCATCCTCGCCATATTTGCGGGCGTAGGCACGCATCGCCGCTTCGACGGCGTACATGTGCTTTCGCAAGTTTACGTTGTCCGTGTAGTGGTGCATCAGCGCGAGCGCCTGCCCCCGGCTCGGCACTTCCGACATGGCTATCTCCTCTCAGTCGACTCATTCTGGACTTCGGCATCCTCGAGCAATGCGGCCCGAGTCACCGTTCCTGAGCCGAAGCGCTCGGCCAGGGCGTCCACCGCCTCGGCCACCTTGGTGTCCAATCCGGTATCCGGCACGAACATATCCGACTGCCCGCTCGCCGCTCGATCGAGGGTCGAGAGAGTCACGCCGACCAGCCGGACGCGGCGCCGTGGCCGGTCTGCGTTTTGCAGCAGCTCACGGGCCACCGGCCAGATCTTCTCGACCGTGTTGACCGGGCTCTCCAGGGTACGCTGTCGGGTCACCGTCTCGAAGCCCTCCCAGCGAAGCTTCACCGTGACCGTGGCTCCGGCGAGGCCCTTGCGACGAAGCAGGGCCGCCACTTGCTCGGTCAGGTCCAGCAGCGTGCGTTCGACCACCCTGCGGTCGGCGACGTCCTCGCCAAACGTCGTTTCTTTGCCCAGCGACTTCCGGATGTGATCCGGAACGACGGGTCGATCGTCGACTCCCCGGCTCAGTCGGTGAAATCGGTCGCCCATCGAGTCTCCGAACGTGCGAACCAGGACATCGCGATCGAGGCTCGCTGCGTCTCCGATGGTGGCGCATCCCAGGCGCCTGAAACGTTCGAGCGCCTTCGGGCCGGCGCCCCAGAGCCGGCCGATCGGCAGGGGGGCCAGGAACTCGGCCTCCTCGCCCGGCCTTACGACGACCAGGCCGTCGGGTTTGTCGAGGTCGCTCGCAATCTTGGCGATGAACTTCGACTCCGCACAGCCGATCGAGGCGGTCAGTCTCTCTTCCTTCCGGATGGCGTCCTTGATGAGGCCGGCGATCGCCGGTCCATCACCGTACAACCGCTCGCTGGCGGTCACATCGAGAAAGGCTTCGTCGATGCTGATGGGCTCGACCAGGTCGGTGAATCGTTCGAAGATCGCCCGAATCTGCCGTGAGACGTCCGCATACAGGCGCATGCGCGGTCGCAGATAAACGGCCTTCGGGCAGCGTCGCCAGGCCTCCGAGATCGGCATGGCCGATCCGATGCCGTAGCGACGCGCCGCGTAGTTGGACGTGGCCACGACGCCGCGGCCGCGGCCTTCCTTCGGTTCAGATCCGACGACTACGGGCTTGCCGCGCAGCGCCGGGTTTTCGCGCTCCTCCACCGCCGCGTAGAACGCATCCATGTCTACGTGGAGGATGGCCCGCTTCCCCACCGTCACCACCTCATTCCTGTCCGGCAGCCAGCCGCTCCTCGACCACCCGGCGCAGGACAGCCGGGTAGTCGCTGATCAGTCCATCCACTCCGATATCCAGCAAGCGCCGCATCTCGTCCGGTCGATTGACGGTCCACACGAACACGCCCTTGCCCTGCCGGTGCATGCGCCGCACGAAGCCGCGAGTGACGATCCGAAGCCCGTTCTTGCGAACGGGGACCATGGCGGCCGTGAGATCCCCGGGGAGGCGTCGACTGATGCCCAGTTTGCCCCACAGTACGAAGCCCAGGAGATCCGTCTGGTAGGCGCAGCGCCAGCGTGCGGCATCACCCGCGGGTCCGACCTCCTCGGCGTTGAAGCCGCCCACGATGATCCTGTCGAACTCAGGCCGGCCCGGAAGCCAGTCAGCCAGCAGACGACCGGCAGCGGCGCTCTTCACTTCCAGGATCGTCGGCAGGTCCCCGATGGCCTCCATCGCTTCGTCCAGGGTCGGGATCTGCACGTCCGCCTCGCGGAACGGAAAGGTCTCGCCCTCATCGGTCGTGAAGCGGTAGCCTGCATCGAACGCTCGAAGCTCCGCCAGCGTGCGCTGTTCGACCGGGCCGGTTCCATCGGTGGTTCGATCGAGCGTTGGGTCGTGTATGACCACCAGCTCTCCGTCCTTCGAAGCGTGCAGGTCGATTTCGATGGCCTGCGCACCGACTTCAACTCCGTGCCGGATGGCCGGAACCGTGTTCTCTGGAGCCACGCCCCGGGCTCCGCGGTGGCCTATGATGCGGATGTGTCCGCCGGGTCCAAACATCCTTAAAGAGTATCGTGCCGGCTGCGCCGATGTCCACCATCACGTTAGCTTTGCGCAGGGTCCGTCAGCGTTGCCGGGCGGCAGAATCTCGCGGGTCTGACAGCGGCCCGACACTCACGGGAGGAGTCTTGCGAATCCTGGTCTGCCCCACGGCCTTCAAGGAGAGCCTGAGCGCGCGACAGGTAGCCGATGCGGTCGTTGATGGAGTCGGTCGAGCCCTTCCGGACGCCGCGACTAGAAGGATGCCGGTGTCGGACGGCGGACCCGGTCTGCTCGACTCCATCACGGAGGCCGAGGGCGGCGAGCTCCAGACGTTCGCGGTGCACGGGCCGCACGGCGGCACCGTGACCGCCCGGTCACTCTGGCTATCGCCGACCCGCGTGGTAATCGAGACGGCGGACGCGTGCGGCCTGCACCTGGTTCCCGAGATCAGCCGTGAGCCGATGCGTGCTGACACGACGGGCGTCGGGGAGCTTGTAACCACGTGCCTCGACCAGGGCGCAACCGACATCGTGATGGGTCTGGGTGGTTCGGCGACCGTGGACGGCGGCACGGGACTCGCCCGCGTCCTCGGCTACCGGTTCCTGGACGAGCACGGATCAGACCTTCCCCCGGGGGGTGGTTTCCTGGGGTTGCTGGCTCGGGTGGAAGCCGGTCCGCCGCTTGATGAAGGGGTCGCCGTTACGGCGATCGCCGATGTTCGCGGTCCGCTCACCGGACCTGACGGGGCCGCGCGACGCTTTGGCCCACAGAAGGGAGCCAGCCCGGAGGCAGTCGATATCCTGGAGGCTGGACTGACGCGCCTCGGCGAAAGACTGCGCGACGACCTTGGGCGGAAGGTAGCGGATCTTCCGGGGGCGGGAGCTTCCGGCGGCCTCGGCGCTGGCTGCGCCGCGTTTCTGGGCGCGAACCTGGTATCGGGAAGCGACTGGCTGCTGGAGCGCCTGGACTTCGCCGACGCGCTGGACGAAGCCGACCTGGTGATCACGGGCGAAGGCGCCTGGGATGCCACCAGCGACCTGGGGAAGATCACGGGAGAGATCCTGCTGCGGGCGCGTGTGGCGGGTGTCCCCGCGCTCCTCGTGTGTGGACGGACCACGGGCAAGACGCCGCCTGGCGTGACCGTTGTTGGCGCGGAGGCGGAGTGGCTCGATCCGGATGACATATCTCGCCTGGTCGCGGACGCCCTCGGCTGACGCTATCCTACCGGCTCCCTTTTTTGGTGAAGAAGGGACGATCCAGGTTCACGGAATCATGAGACGCGTCGAATAACGGAGGTTACGGTGAGCACCGATACGGGCCACCCGGAGAACCTGATGGACAAGCTGGTGTCCCTGGCCAAGCGGCGGGGGTTCATCTTCCAGTCGTCCGAGGTCTATGGCGGCGTGGGGGCGGTGTACGACTATGGTCCGCTTGGCGTCGAATTGAAGAAGAACGTCCGCGAGGCCTGGTGGGCGGAGATGGTGCACCGCCGTGAAGATGTCGAGGGCCTCGACGCCGGCATCCTGATGCATCCCGAGGTCTGGGTGGCGAGCGGCCATGTCGAGGGGTTCACGGACCCGCTGATCGAGTGCCGCAATTGCCACCGTCGTTTCCGGGCCGACCACGTGGAGGGCGATCAGTGCCCGACGTGTGGGGTCAGTGGCCAGTTCACCGAGCCCCGCAACTTCAACCTCATGTTCAAGACGTTCATGGGGCCGGTGGAAGATTCCACCGCCGCGGTATATCTGCGGCCGGAGACCGCACAGGGGATCTTCGTCAATTTCAAGAACGTGCTGGACAGCTCCCGTCAGAAGGTACCGTTCGGTATCGCCCAGGTAGGGAAGGCGTTCCGCAACGAAATCACCCCAGGGAACTTCACGTTTCGGACGCGCGAATTCGAACAGATGGAGATGCAGTTCTTCGTCGAACCGGGAACGGACGAGGAGTGGTACCACACGTGGAAGGAGCGTCGGCTGGAGTGGGTCAAATCGCTCGGCATCAGGGCGGACCGGCTGAGACTGGAGCCGCACGGGCCTGACGAACTGGCGCACTACGCCAAGGACGCGGTGGACATCGAGTACCTGTTTCCGATGGGCTGGCGGGAGTTCGAGGGAATCCACAACCGGACGGACTTCGATCTCTCGCGGCACCAGGAGCACTCGGGCAAGAAGCTGGAGTATGTCGAGTCGCACTCCGGCAAGCGCTTCATCCCGTACGTGATCGAGACCTCCGCCGGCCTCGATCGCACGGTCCTCGTGGTCCTGGCGGATTCCTACCACGAAGAAGAGGTCGAAGGGGAGTCGCGCACGGTGCTTCGACTGCATCCCCGTCTCGCTCCCACGAAGGCCGCCGTGTTCCCTCTCGTCAAGAAAGAGGGAATGCCGGAAATGGCCGCCCGCATCGCCGCCGATCTCAGGGGTCGCTTCACCACGTTCCACGATGTCAGCGGATCGATCGGTCGCCGGTACCGCAGACAGGACGAGGCAGGGACTCCGTTCTGCATCACGGTCGACGGCCAGAGCATCGAAGACGGCACGGTCACGGTGCGCGATCGCGACACGCTCGAGCAGGTCCGGGTAGCGGCAGAAGGGATCTCGGACTATCTGCGCGATCGGATCGAAGCGGAGCCGGGGAGCTGACGACTCCCGAGCGGAAGGGTGCGGTGCAGCCGTGGGGCTGACGACCACGGAGATCCGGGACAGGGCCGAGCGATTCCGGGCCGCCGTGTTTGAGGAGCTGCACGACGCCAGGTCGGGCAGGAAGGCGTGGCCGGAGCTGGCACCCTTGTACGAGACCCAGGGAATCCTCGAGTCGTCGCGCACACTGCCCGTGATCGAGAGGGCGATCGCCTCGGCCGACGACGATGAGGAGCGCCAGCTGCGGAAGCTCCTTCGGTGGGCCGCCCGCTACCACCTCGAAGCCCACAACGCCCGTCTCGACGACGAATTCTCGGCCTGGCGTGCGACCGCCAAGGTCGAGACGGGCGACATCGCGGTCCCGGTCAGCCAGGCTTCGAACCTCATCCATGCCACCGATGCGCGCGATGCGCGACAGCGACTCGAAGCGGCCCGGCGTGACATCCTCGAGGAGGCGGTTCCCCTGCAGCTCGACCGTCTCAGCAGGTGGCGTGAAGCCGCTGCCGAGTTGGGCTACGGAGGCTACAGGGAGGCGGTGGAGCGCCTGGCCGGGGTCAATCTCCTCGGTGTCGAAAACGAGGCCCGGCGCCTGGTCGAAGAAACGGAGGACCTGTACCGCGAAGTCGTCGCGGAAGAGCTTCGGAGCCGTGTCGGCATCCGAACCGAGGACGCGGAGAGCCACGACGCCGGCTGGCTCAAACGCATGCCGTGGCTCGACGGCAGCTGCCAGGAGGGTAGCGTCCTCGGTACCCTGCGCAAGGACCTCAGGGATATAGGCCTTCCGCTGGAATACGGCGGACACGTGACCCTGGAACACGAGCCGTTTCCCGGCCCGGGGATGATCGCCTGCTGCACGCCCGTGCGGGTGCCGGATCAAATCTACATGCTGGTCACCCCGACGATTACTCAGCCAGGATGCGTGGCGCTCCTGACTTCCGTCGGCCGGGCGTTGCACTACGCGTACACGGACTCCAGGCTGTCGTTCGAGGACCGGGCGCTGGGGGACCTCGCGGTGGTGAAGGGTCACGGCCTCCTGTTCGCCGGCCTCAGCCGCGAGGGAGCCTGGGTACGACGAACCCGCGGCCTCAACGGGCAAGCCCTCGACGATTATCTGCGGACAGCCGCCGTCGCGGACCTGTTCTCCCTGCGCGAGGCATCTGCCCGGCTCGAGTTCGAAATCGAATTGTCGGACAGTGACCGTCCGGGCGAACTGGGCCCGGTGTGGGCCGAGAAGCTTACGGCGACGACGGGATTCCGCTTCGATCCACGCTCGTTTCTCGACCGCCTCGGACAGCGATTCGGTGTGGCTCGCTACCTGCGCGGCCGCATGCTGGCCGCGCAGCTCCGCCGGGAGTTGCGCGAGAGGTTCGACGTCGACTGGTACCGCAACCCGCGGACCGGGCCGTTCCTGGGCGACTGGTTCGCGAACGGACTGCGGTTTTCAGCGGCCGAGGTAGCCACAGCCCTCGGCAACGACCGCCTTGGAGCCGACGCGCTGATCGCGGCGGTTCGAGAGCCGTTCGAATGATCAGGATCGCTGGCGCGTTCTGTTTCCTGCTCTTCGTGGTGGGCGTTGCGTACGGGCAGGAAGAGGTCATCGAAGCCGGCCGCGATTGGGCCACGCCCGGAGAGGAACGAGGCTGGTTCGCTCCGACGACGCCTGCGGATATGGGCGAGTACCTCACCGAGCTGTCGCAGTCCTTCGATGCTCTGGCGCTGGACACCCTGGCCTGGGTCGATGGCGGTTCCGTGGAGCCCGACTCGGCCCTTCCCGTGCTGCTCGCCGGACTTCGCAAGCCGGGTCCGGCGACCGGGCAACGACTCCGGGTTCTCGTCGTGGCCGGGCAGAGAGGGGAGGATCTCTCGGGGCCCGAAGTCAGTTTGCAGATCATTCGCGAGCTAGTGCTCGGGGAAATCGGGGCCCTTCTGGACGCACTCGAGATCGCGTTCGTTCCGGCCGCCAATCCGTGGGGGCTTCTGTGGTGGATTCCGGACGAGCCTTCGGGCGTGGACCCGACGCGCGATCATTCCCGGCTTCTTTCTCCCTCCACCAGGGGCATACACGAGCTGGTGACCCGGTGGCGTCCCCACCTGGTGATCGAACTGCGGGAGATCGGACCGTCGGTCTATAGGGTCCAGGGGGCATTGCCCAGGCACCCGAACGTTGACCCCGAACTGGTCAGCTACGGCCGATTCTACCTGCTTCCGCACGTAGCCAACGAGCTGGCTCGCGCTTCCGTGACGTTCCGGGAGTACGTATCGGTAGAACCGGAATCCGAGGGTCTCGGAACACCACTGCTCGGTGCCGACGCGCTTCCTGAGGGGTCGTTTCTCGCGCCGGGGCAACTGGGGGCCAATGGGGCCGGGAATGCATTGTCGCTGGCGGGTAGTCTCTCGATCATGCTCGGGGTGGCGTCGATGGGTGGGGTGGACGGTCTGCCTGAGCGCGTGCAGCTGCTGTACCAGTCCGTGGGCTATCTGCTCGAGGTGGCGGCTGCCCAGGCGGAAGGCCTCGTGGACTGGGACGACCCGGTGCCAACCGCGCTCTCGCTGCGCCACCGGTACGAGGTGGACGAGCGGAACCCCAAACTGGTCTGGCTGGTGTGGAACGACCGCGGACAGATCGTGCAGCAGACCACGGATCGCTGGCGCCCCATCGTCCGGCGGACGATGGTCCTGCCGACGCCCGCTGCATGGTTGATTGAGCCGGCGGGACGCGAATGGGCCGAACTCATCGCATCCCATGGATTCGAGGTGGAGCGCCTCAGACGGGACGAAGACGTAGAAGTCGGCTCGTATCCCATCGGCGTGATCGCCACGTTGCCTCCGGACCTGGGAGCCGACCTGCCGCTGGACTCGGCGCCCGATGGCTCCGCCCTGCTCGTACGAGGCGAACGGGAGTTTCCGGAAGGTGCGTGGCTCGTCCGATCCGATCAGCCCGGAGCGCGACTCCTGTTCACCCTGATCGAGCCATGGTCGCAGGACGCACCGCTGGGCAGCGAGTTGGATCCCGGCGCAACGGCGGACGCGGAGAGTCCGGCCGAAGGCGGAGTATACCCCGTGCACCGCGTCGAGGCGGGGACATCCCTGGGCGCTCTGCGCACCGAGCCGGCAGAGCTCGGCGCGACGCAAGCCGGCCCCGCGAACTGAACGTGTCGTGATGCTTCCCGGGGGATCACTCCTGCCGGTGCTTGCCCTGCTCACCGTCGCATATGCAGGGCTCGTCCTGCTACGAAACCGCCGCCTCGTACGCCCTCCGATCCTCGGAATCGACGGAGCACCGCTACCCGAGCGAACGTTTACCCTGTCGGATGGGGAAACGGTGGACTACGTGGTCGTCGGGCCCACCGACCCGGAGGCGAAGGACTCAGCTCCGATCGCACACCCGATCTTTCTGTTGCCCGGCGCCGACGGAATGAAGGAGACATTCCGCTACCAGGTACCGGCCCTGGCTCGTCGCCGTAAGGTTGTGTGCGCGACGCTTCGCCGGAAGCTCACCCGGGAATACACCTTCGACCGCATGGTCGATGACGTGGCCGAATTGGCGGCGGATACTCTGACTACGCACGATCCGGAGCGCTTCGTCCTTCTCGGGCAGAGCCTCGGTGGCGCGATCGCCATGCGGTTCGCAACCAGGTACCCTGACCGCGTGGCGGGCCTGGTGCTGTCCAATACGCTGGCACGCATCGCCTATGATCACGTGGGGTTGAATCGAGCGGTGCTGGCACCCCTGGCGATGTCCACCACCCGGTACCTCCCCACTCGCGTTTCCCGCCTGCTGGCTCGCGCCTGGAGCCGGCTCGAAGTGTGGATCTACGACGCTTCACCCGGCAGCGAGAGGGTCATCGACTATGCCCTGTGGACGGGTCCACGAACGGTTCCGTCGTCCGTGTCGAACGCCCGCGTCGCCTTGCTCAAGAAGATCGATCTGCGGCCCGAGTTGCCCTCTATTCAATCGCCAACGCTGGTCCTCAAGGGTCCACGGGACCACTATGTGCCGCCGGCCTCGTCGCACGAGATCGCTGCGCTGGTGCCCGGGGCGAAGTACCAGGAAGTGGCGGGCACTGGGCATTGCTCGCACCTGTCGATGCCCGGAGGCTTCAATGGTCTCCTGCTCGGCTGGCTGGAGAGTGTCGTCGACGGAGAGGGCCAGGAGCCGAGGCCCGGAACACACCCGCGACCCGTAACGGAGGTCGGAGAGTGAAGGAAAATCAGCGCTTTTCTTCGCGCTGGGGAACCATGCTGGTCATGCTCGGCATGGCGGTGGGCACCGGCAACATCTGGCGGTTTCCGCGCATTGCGGCGAGCAACGGCGGTGGTTCATTCCTGTTCGCCTGGGCCGTCTTCCTGCTCCTGTGGTCGGTTCCGCTGATCCTCGTCGAGTTCGCGATGGGCCGGGAGACGCGCCGAGGACCGATCGGCGCCTTCGCCCGCCTGCTCGGGCGCGGCAGCGCCTGGATGGGGGCCTGGGTGGCCTTCACCGCTACCGCGATCATGTTCTACTACTCGGTCGTGATGGGGTGGACGATCCGCTATTTGTGGGGATCCCTCACGAGGGGGATTCCGATGACCTCGCCGGAGGCGGCCACGGCATTCTGGGAGGGATACGCCGGCTCGGGCGCGGCGGTCCTCACGCACGGAATCGCCATGGGGCTCGGCGTGGCCGTCGTCGCGTTCGGCGTCCGCGGGATCGAGAAGGCCGCGCGCGTGCTGATCCCCACTCTATTCGTTCTGGTTGTCGTGCTCGCCGTTCGCGCCATCACGCTGCCGGGCGCGGAGAAGGGCCTGGCCTTTCTCTTCACACCGGAGTGGAGCGACCTGCTCTCCGCCCGCATCTGGTTGGAGGCCCTGACCCAGAACGCCTGGGATACCGGAGCCGGCTGGGGGCTCATTACGGCCTACGCGGTATACCTCCGCAATCAGGAAGACACGACCCTCAACGCTTTCGTGCTCGGCTTCGGAAACAACTCGGTGTCGCTGCTGGCCGGGATCATGGTTCTGTGCACGGCGTTCGCCATCATGCCCGAGGCGGCTGACACGATCGTGGGGGCCGGAAACGAGGGGCTGACCTTCATCTGGGTCCCGCAGCTGTTCGCCCGCATGCCGGCGGGGAACCTGTTCATGATCCTGTTCTTCCTGGCGCTGGTGTTCGCGGCATGGAGCAGTCTTATTTCCATGATCGAACTCGCGTCACGAGTGCTGATCGATTTCGGACTGAGTCGCGGTCGGGCGATCCAGATCGTGGCCGTCGCGGGTTTCCTGTTCGGTGTACCGTCGGCGCTCTCGATGGAGTTCTTTCGTAACCAGGATTGGGTGTGGAGCGTGGGCCTCATGCTTTCGGGACTCTTCTTCGCGGTCGGCGTTCTGCGATACGGCGTGAACAGCTTCCGTACGCGGCTGGTGAACCGAGAAGGGAGCGACATCGTGATCGGTCGCTGGTGGTCCGCCGTGATGCTGTTCGTGGCGCTCGAAGCGATCGTCCTGATGTTCTGGTGGTTGAGCCAGGCCCTCGACGTCGACAACCTGGCGGCGACGCTGACTCCGTTCTCCAGCTTCAACGTGGGAACCGTGCTGGTGCAGGGCGGGGTAGTGATCGCGGTTCTCCTCGCGACGAATCGCCTGCTTGCGCGCCCCTTCGAGGGAGTGGACGAAGCGTGACGGAGACGACACGGACCATGGAGGTCGGATGAGGAATGTGATGTCGCTTCTGCTCGTGGCTCTTCTGGTGGGATGCTCGAGCCGGCAGGGGGAGCCGGAGGGGCCCGCCCCGACGCCTCGTCCGGAAACGGTGGCCGAGGTCACGGGCGCGGACAACCTGCCCGAGGTCACGCTGCCCGAGACCGAGCTGACCGATGAAGAGCGTGCCGCTCTGCGGATCGAGCGCCTGGAGATTCGCGTGGATCCGACGTCGATTCGCGAAGGAGAGTCGGCCGCCCTGACGATGGGAGCCTACGATGCGTCCGGAGAACGCGTCAGGGGAGCATCCGGCCAGGTGTTCGTGGTTGGAAACGCCGCGGAGGTCGCGCAAGACGGAAGCGCAGTCATCGGTCGACAGCCCGGGGAAGCCCGCGTCACGATCCTCGTCGAGGTCCCTGCAACAGCATCCGCGCCCGCCCGTGCCCTCCGCGAAGAGGCGGTCCTGGAAGTGCTGCCTGCTCGGGTCACCCGCGTGGAGCTGATTCTGCCCGAGGGGCCGCTGTTCGCGGGGGCGCGCTACCCGGCTTCGTCCGAGGCCTGGTCCGAGGTCGGCCCGCGCGCGGGAGCCGATATCACCTGGTCGTCCTCGGACGAATCGGTCGTGCGCATCGGGGCCGGTGGGACCATCTACGCCGTCTCGCCCGGCACCGCGCGCATTGAAGCCGAGGCGGACGGGACGACAGCCGAGGCGGACGTAC
>Ga0316201_10001013_pt1 | contig 17994 bp, 15 predicted proteins | sample CS6wburrow_MG_FD_204516 | JGI IMG/M metagenome (GOLD analysis project Ga0316201, IMG submission 204516) | Coastal sediment microbial communities from Delaware Bay, Delaware, United States - CS-6 worm burrow | ecosystem: Environmental > Aquatic > Marine > Coastal > Sediment | place: USA... | reverse complement strand
CCGGCCACAAGCCAACGATGAGAATGCCGGCGGCGAGTAACAGTGTGGCCCTCGGAAAACGAATGACTTTATTGATCACGGGTCGGTATACGGCAATCAATACGCGATTGACTGGGTTCTTGTGCTCGGGCGTGACCTTGCCGCGAATAAAATAGCCCATGAGCACCGGTACGAGCGTGATCGAGAGCCCCGCGGCGGCGGCCATTGCGTAGGTTTTCGTGAACGCCAGTGGAGCGAACAACCTGCCCTCCTGCGCCTCGAGCGTGAATACCGGAAGAAAGCTCAGCGTAATGATCACCAGTGAGAAGAACAGCGGTGGCCCAACTTCGCTGGCGGCGTCACTCATGATGCGCCAGCGATTCTCATCCGTCAGTGGCTCATCCTCAATGTGCTTGTGCACGTTCTCGACCATGACAATCGCAGCATCGACCATTGCACCGATGGCAATCGCGATTCCTCCAAGTGACATGATGTTGGCGTTGATGCCCTGCATCCGCATGACAATAAAAGCAACGAGAATTCCGACCGGCAGGCTCAGAATAATGACAGCCGATGAACGCAGGTGAAAAAGGAACACGGCGCAGACGAGCGCCACGACCAGGAATTCTTCGAGCAGCTTTCCTTGCAACGTATCAACCGCTCGTTCGATCAACGCCGAGCGATCGTAGGTGGTTACGACTTCAACACCATCCGGCAGGCTTCTACCAAGTTCATCGAGACGCGCTTTGACCGCATCGATGGTCTTCCACGCGTTTTCACCCGAGCGCATGACAATAACACCGCCCACAACTTCGCCTTCGCCATTGAGCTCCGCGATGCCGCGGCGCATCTGTGGCCCGAGATGAATTTCCGCAATGTCTGACAGAACGATGGGCGTGCCATTGGCATTAACGCCTAACGGAATATCCGACAGGTCTTCCTGGCTCTGCAGGTAGCCGCTGGCTCGCACCATGTACTCGGCCTCGCCCATTTCGATGACCGACCCGCCCGTCTCCTGGTTTCCCGCCTGGATTGCTTGCTTGATCGCCGCAATAGACATGCCGTAAGCACGCATCTTGTCCGGATCGATGACGACCTGGTACTGGCGCACCATGCCACCAATCGTTGCGACCTCGGCAACACCGGGCACAGTTTGCAGTTCGTATTTCAGGAACCAGTCCTGGATGCTGCGAAGTTGTGCGAGGTCGTTTTGACCCGTGCGGTCGACCAGGGCGTACTCAAAGATCCAGCCAACGCCGGTCGCATCCGGCCCCAGTGCCGGCTTCGCGCCATCGGGCAGCTGGCCCGCCACCTGGCTTAAATACTCGAACACACGAGAACGCGCCCAGTACAGATCAGTGCCATCTTCGAAAATGATGTAGACGTAGGAGTCCCCAAAAAACGAATAGCCGCGCACCGTGACCGCTTTCGGGACCGCGAGCAGGGCGGTCGTCAACGGATACGTAACCTGATCTTCAACGACTTGCGGTGCCTGGCCAGGAAACGACGTCTTGATGATTACCTGAACGTCGGAAAGGTCCGGCAACGCATCGACTGGCGTATGCCGCAACGAGTACAAACCCCAGGCGACCAGGAATCCTGTCGCCAGGAGAACCAGGAATCGATTGTGTATCGACCAGCGAATCAACCCGGCGATCATTGCTCGGGCTCCACCTGGTGCTGGCTGTGATCTGCTGGCTCGAGCATCGGTTCGTCAGCCGGCTCCATTGCAGGATCATCCATACGCGACAGTGCCGACTCGATGTTGGATTCTGAGTCGATCAGGAACTGGCCCGAGCTGACAACGACGTCGCCGGCAGCCAGTCCATCAAGAATTGCGATCCGATCGCCGGACTCCATGCCGATCGCAACCGACTGCGACCGGAACCGGCCCTCGCCGAGCGACAGCACAACACGATTCACGGAGCCGCCGCGAATCAGCGCCTCACGCGGCACGTGCACGACGGGATCGGTCTCGGTTCCAAACAAGGTAACCCGTGCAAACATATTGGGCCGCAGATACTCGCCTTCGTTGTCGAAGCGGATACGAACTTTGAGCGTGCGTGTTACCGGATCGAGTTCCGGATACACATAGTCGACCGTTCCACGCCAGAGCTTTCCTGGCAGGTAATCGAGTTCCACGACAGCCTCCTGTCCGGGTTTTACCCAGGCGGACTGGCGCTCAAACACTTCTGCGTGTACCCATACGCGATCGAGTCGTGCGACCGACAAAACCTCCGTCGATGGCGTTACGTAGATGCCCTCGCGGACCCCGAGGTGCGCAATGACGCCATCGCTGTCGGCATAGACCCGGACTCGCTGACTGGGGGATTGGTTTTTCTGCAAGCGCGAAATCTCACTTTCGGTGACGCCGAGCGCGACGAGCCTGTCTTTCGAAGCACTGCGCAGGACCGCATTATTGCTGCGCACGGCTGCGAGGTATTCCTGTTGCGCATTTACCAATGTCGGCGAGTACAGCTCGAACAGCAGTTGCCCTTTCTCAACCGAGTCACCTGTCGCTGTTACCGCGAGCTTCTCAATCCAGCCCTCGACCCTGGTGTGCACGTGCAAAAGCGTGTCTTCATCGAAATTGATGTAACCAACGGTTTCGATGCGCCGCGACAATGGTCCTTTCTCAGCGCGTGTTGTGCGGACACCAAGATTGTTGACGACGGTCGGATCGATTTTGACAGTACCCGGCACCGCATCGACTTCATCCGCGTAGACGGGCACAAGGTCCATCCCCATCGGCGATTTGCCGGGCTCGTCGCGCCGGTAGTTCGCATCCATTGGTGCGACCCAATGCAGGATCTCTCGCTCGCCGCTTACGGAAGCGCCGCCGCTCATTCCGCCCTCGGGCGCCCACGAGCGACCGATTGCGATACCCACAACAACTGCAGCAATAAGCACTGCAACCGTAATTATTTGCTTTCTCATCGGGGTAGCCCTCCGAGGCTTGCGAGCGCGGCGTAACTCTGCGCGCGCTCGACCTGTAATCGAACATGATCAAGGCGTGTATTGAGATCGTCGACATAGCCACGCATGACATCGGCGAAGTCGCCAGCATCGCTTTGATACGCGAGCAGCGCTGCCTGCGCCTGGCTTTCGCTGAGATCGAGAATTGTTGATTCGAACAAGGCAACGCGACGATTCAGGTCTTGCCAGCGGGCGTATTCGCTATCGAGTTGGCTCGTGAGGCGGCGTTGCAGTTCTGTTTTTTCGTATTGTGTTGCGCTGCGTTCGCGCAGTGCCGACGCAAGCGTTCGGTCCTGGCGGTTCTTGCCAAAGAACGGCAAGTCCATGGTGACGGACAGGCTGACGAAGTCCGATCGGGGTTCACCGTTCGCGAGATAGCCTTCGCGGTAGCCATAGCCGAGATCCAGTGCCCAGCCGGGCTTCTTTTTTTCCTCCGCGACCGTCACGCTCGCATTGCTGGCCGCAATGTTTGCGTCTGCGGCTGTCATGACAGGATGCGATGCCAGGTTCGCATGCATTGTCTCGAGCGCAGGGATCTCCTCCCAGTTTGGCAGTGCTTCGGCTATCGGCCGGTTGGCCGCGTTGCCAAGCCATTCGGACAAGGCGGCCTTTGCCTGCATGTGCTGCCGGTTGATTTCGATGAGCCTGTCGTCGAGGCGGCTCAGTTCGAGCTCTGCGCGCAGTACATCGTGCTGTGTCTTGCGACCAACGCTGTACAAGGAACGAGTGACTGTCGAAAGATCAGCGAAAAACGGTCGCGATTCCATGACGATGTCATGCGCGCGCTGCCAGTAGTACGACTCCAGCCAGGCAAGTCGAACACTCGCTCTGACGTCGCGCATGCGGGCATCCGCATGGGCGCTCATCCCGAGCGATAATGATTCATACCGCTCCGTGCTGGACTCTCGCGACTTGCCGGACGGAAAGCGTTGCTGGAAACCAAGCTGCGCCTGGGTCATGCCTTCGGTCGAGAAGCCACCGGAGTTAATCGGGTAGTTGAGAAGGCCGATTCGCATCGTCGCATCCGGGAGCTCGCCGGCAACAACCGCCTGCTCAGTAAGCGCCTCGGCGCGCGCCAGCAAGGCCGCGTAACCGGGCTCGTCGCTAAGCGCAAGATCTTCGGCTTCCGCCAGCGTCAGCGGCACGCGTTGTTGTGCCTGTGCGGTCATCGTGCACAGCAGGGCCAGTAGATATATCAGTGCGGGCTTTCGCCCAGGGAAAAACGTCATTTAGCAATCCTCTTCGTCAGGAACCGGTTACAAACGGTTTAGAACGAAGGGCTCGCTAATCCAGGTATACGCAGTACAGAACGTGAAGCGGTGGTGGGGCGCCGGAATGCGCCGTCTTGAATCGCGGCGGCGACCGCTCACGCACCACTTTCTCGAACGGTGCGACAAGGTCCATCGGACCGACGAATACAGGGCTGTCGCCTTTGACATCCTTGAGCTGAGTCTGCCCGCCACGACCGTCATGATTGAAATCCGGGTCCAGGCTGCAGTCCGACAATCCGTCGGCGCAGGGCATCTCGGCGTCCATGCCGTCATGCATGTCATGCTGTCCCTGCATCTCGGACGGTGGGCAGTGCGGGCATTCATGGTCATTTTCGACCTCATACGCCATCGCACAGGGCTGCAACGCGAGGTTCAGCCAGACAGCCGCAAACAGCCCGAGGGCGCTGCGCCCCCAGGATCTACGCTGTTGTCGGATACTGGCCAGGTAACTCAAGTGCTTGTCTCCACAAGGATTTTGGCATTATCGCTAATATCCCCCTGTGAGGCTATTAGGAGTCACCCCCACGCGTCAAGGGCAGCCATCACGCGGCTCAGAAAATGACCTGTAAGGACAGCTGGTTTGCTCCAACCGACGATTCCCAGTCGTTGTTGTCGTCCCAGACATATACGTCGGTCTGGATTCCAATGGCGAACCGCGGCATCGGGTACCAGCGAAATCCTATTCCGCCGGCCATGGCGCTATCGTCAAGATTAGCAAAACCGTCAATATCGCGCTTCACTGTGCCCAACCCGACGTGCCCGAAAAACTCCCAGCCCGATCCGCCAAACGGGACGATACCGACCGCATGTATGGACTGTGCATCGACGTCGAAGTCCTGGAACCCTACTGAAAATGACCCGAAATCGGCATATCGCGCTTCCACCGCGAAGTGCTTCAGGAATTTGTACCCAAAGGCAAACTGTCTCGAGTTGTCCGTATCGTCACCAAAATTTCCAAAATAGCCACCTTCGTCATAAATCGACTGGCCGGCCGCGCCGACAAGATAGAAACCCTTTTCCGGAGACGGCTCCGCGACGGCGGTACCAGCTACGGCGATTAGCGCCACTACGATTGCTGCATTTTTGAACATGGCATGCCTCCCAATTGCTTCGCATATCCAACCCGGCAGGGTCGAAGCGTGCCTATGGTACGACAAAGCGTGCAATAGGTAGTTCTACAACATCTATAATCGAGCAACGAATACGGTGGGAATGTAGCGCGTGAAGGTAGATCGAATTGTTCGGGACAGGGGGCGCCTGTTCTGGATTCTTAATCTTGTGGGGTGGACCAGCTATACGTTGGCTGCCTGGGTGGGTGCGCTCGCCCACGAAAAACCCGATTCGTATTTTGCCGTTATCTTCGCAGTAGCTGTCGCCGGCCTGATCATCACCATACTTCTGCGATTGATCTACCAGAAGCTGTGGGGGCGCTCACCACTTGCGCTTGCTATCGGTGTGGTCGTCGCGTGCTACGTCTTCAGCTTCGGCTGGCAGTGGCTGCATAACGTCCTTTACTGGGACTGGGTGAAGAACGCCTGGCGGCCCGAGCATGTGATGGATTTTGTCAGCGGCATCCTCGGCTCGTTCTACATCCTGTTATGTTGGAGCGGACTGTATTTCGGCATCAAGTACTACCTGCAACTGCAGGAGCAAACGGAGCAGACGCTCAAGGCCACGTCCGCTGCGCACCAGGCGCAACTCAAGATGCTGCGTTACCAGCTGAATCCGCATTTCCTGTTTAACACGCTGAACGCGATCTCAACCTTGATTCTTGACGGCGCCAACGAAACGGCCAATAAAGCTGTCAGTCGCCTGAGCGACTTTCTGCGCTACACGCTCGATAACGACCCGATGAGTCGTGTCACGCTCGGCTCGGAGTTGTCGGCCATTGATTTGTATCTCGAGATCGAGAAGGTCCGCTTTGGTGATCGGCTCGTCATCGAGAAATCAATCGATCCGAAAGCACAGGATGCACTGGTGCCCAGCCTGATCCTGCAACCTTTGATCGAGAACGCGATCAAATACGCCATCACGCCCAGCGAAGAAGGTGGCACCTTGCGTATCTCGGCGCGCGTGCAGCATAGGACACTGGTCTTACAGATCTCGGATTCCGGCCCGGGTCTTGGCAATGGCAACAATGGTCAGAAGTCGTGCGGCGTCGGCCTGAAAAACACCCGGGAACGCTTACAGCAGCTGTATGGCGACAGCCAGGCCTTTACGCTGGCACCGAATGAACCAAGCGGTTTGCGTATCACGATCAACATTCCCTATGAGGTTAATGATGATTAGGGCGTTGATCGTCGATGACGAAGAACTCGCTCGCCGCGGGCTCGAACTGCGCCTCGAGCAGTTCGATGATATTGAAATCTGTGGCCAGAGCCGTAATGGCAGGGAAGCGCTGATTGATTTTCGCGAACACTCCCCGGACGTGATGTTCCTCGATGTACAGATGCCCGGCATGGACGGCTTTGACGTGCTGCAACAGCTTGCCGGCAGCGAGATGCCCGTCGTCATCTTCGTAACCGCATACGATGAATTCGCATTGAAAGCATTCGATGCCAATGCCCTCGACTACCTGCTCAAGCCGATAAACGACGAGCGCCTTGCCGAGGCTATTGAGCGCACACGCCAGGCTCTCGGCGAAAAATCAGCCGACGAACAGCGCGACAAGCTGCTCAAGCTGGTCTGCGAACTCACGGGCCGCGAGCTAACGCTCGAATCTGCGTTGGCCGTGGACGCCGCCGATGCGAAAGCGTTCCCGAAACGCCTCGCCATTCGCGATGGTGCAGAAACTGCGTGTGTCGACGTCGACCAGATAGACTGGGTCGATGCGGCAGGCGATTACATGTGCGTGCACGCAGCTGGCAACACCTATGTTTTGCGCGGCACAATGAAACACCTCGAGGAAGTACTTGATCCGGAGATGTTCGTTCGCATACACCGCTCGGCTATCGTCAACCGACATCGCGTGACCTCAATGCGACCGCATCGCAACGGTGAGTATTTCCTGCAACTGGGCAGCGACATCGAGCTCAAACTCAGCCGCAAGTACAAAGCTAGCCTCGAGCGCCTCGCTAATCGCGTTTAGTTATAAGTGCCCTTTGCACGCCTCGTCGCGCGCTTACAACGCCTGATCGCAAAGCGTTAAACCAACCGGAATTGTCACCCCTCTAAGGGACATCACATCGATGCGCCCTGGGGATTAACGATGAAATGGTCTGTCCGGCTTCTGGTAACCGCCACTCTGTTGCTGTTTGCGTCGACTGGCGAAGCTGTCTACACACAGGACGGCGAACGCAAGTCCTTCGATATTTCGCGTACTGATGCCGCGCCCGTGATAGACGGCAAACTCAACGATGACGTGTGGAAACACGCAACGGCCATCAACGACTTCCACATGACCTCTCCGACGGACGGTGCGACGCCAACCGAGTCGACAATTGTATGGGTAACGTTTGACGACGAGTTTCTCTACATTGCTGCCGACCTTCGCGACAGTCATCCAGGTGAGATCCGCGCCACGCAGATGATCCAGGGCAAGAATTTCTTCTCTGACGATCGCTTTTGGGTGACGATCGACAGCTTCAATACGAAACGAAACGACTATTTCTTCCAGGTCAATGCGAATGGCGTACGACGGGACGCGCTGCGTGAAAACAATGCGAGCTTCATCGAGGAGTGGTCGGCCATCTGGCACGCGGAATCGGCGCTGCATGAGCATGGCTGGGCAACAGAGATCGCTATTCCATTCAAGTCCATCTCATTTGCGCCAGATTCGGATACCTGGGGAATCAATTTTGGCCGCGGCATCGTACGTAAGCAGGAATTCAATATGTGGGCGTCGCACGAGCGGCAGGACTGGCCGGCCTACGGCGGCGAGGTCAGCGGCATCGACGAGATCGAGCAGGGCCTGGGCCTCGACGTCGTACCGTCAATCAACGTCAACCAGGAGCGCGACGTGCAGGCCGGCACAGATGATGTCGGCTTCGAGCCATCACTCGATGTTCGCTATCGAATCACACCGTCGCTGAGCGCGACATTCACGCTGAACACAGACTTCTCAACAGCGGAAGTCGACGAACAACAGATTGCGCTCGATCGCTTTTCACTGTTCTTTCCGGAAAAGCGCGATTTCTTCCTGCAGGATGCCGGCATCTTCGAGTTCGGCAATATTGATACCAACGGCCGGCCGTTCTTCTCGCGTCGCATCGGCCTCTCGGCGGATGGTGAGGAAGTTGGCATCGATGCCGGCATGAAGCTGACAGGTCGCATCGGTGACTTCAGTATTGGTGCATTGGCGATTCGCCAGGAAGAATACGATGACATCGATGCCAAGGACCTGTTCGTCACTCGCGGCTCTTATAACCTGTTCGATGAGTCTGCTGTTGGCTTCATCATGACGCATGGCGATCCAACGTCGAACGAAGCAAACTCGGTTGTCGGCCTGGACTTCCTCTATCGCAATAGCGACGGACCGTTTGGCGAGATCATGACCGGACAATTCTGGGCACAGAAAAGTGACTCATCCGATCTCGATGGCGACGACCAGGCCTACGGGGTGAATCTCGAGATACCGAGTGATGTACTTCATGCCTACGTGTCCGGGCAGTACATCGAGGACAATTTTCGACCGGCGCTGGGCTTTGTCAATCGAACCGGCATTCGACGTATCGACACCGGGTTGCGCTACCGCACACGTCCCGAGGAAGGGCGCTGGCGCGCCATCAACAATCGCATCGACTTCACACTCGTCACCGACATGGATGGTGAAACACTGTCACAAAAAACGCGCATCAGGCCCGTGAGTTTCTACTCGCACACTGACGACTTTTTGTTCGTCGAATGGGAGCGAAATACCGAAAACGTTCTGGACGACTTCGATCTCTTCGGGCGGCTCAACGTTCCGGCTGGTGAATACCGGTTTGATCGCTACCGTGCCGAGATCGCAACCGGCATGCAGCGCCCCTTTCGAGTCGTTCTTTCGGTGCAGGATGGTGGCTTCTTTGGCGGCGACCGGCTTGAAAAGTTTGTCGAGCTGCAATGGCGGCAATCCGCTCATTTCTTCCTTGGCGCAAGTTTCACCGAAAATATTGTCGAATTACCGAGCGGCAATTTCACGGCGCATCTCGCCAGCCTGCGCTCCGACTTTGCCTTCAATTCTCGCTGGTCATGGAGCAACCTCCTGCAGTACGACAATACGGCCGAAGCACTCGGCATCAACAGCCGCCTTCGCTTCATGCCGGAAGCAGGTAAGGAGATGATGCTGGTCCTCAATCATGGTGCCGCCGTCGACCAGGAGAACCGCCTGTCCAGCACGCAGAACGAGCTCAACCTGAAGGTCTCCTACACGTTCCGCTACTAGGGAGTCAGGTGCCTCACGGTTACATAGATCAGTGCGCCTTCATCACCCGTGTACGGCGCATGTTCACTGCCGTGCGGACTTCGTACCCAGGTGCCTGACGGGTACGTGCCGTGTTCATCGTGGAACTCGCCTTCAACGACGAAGACTTCTTCACCCCCTGGGTGGCTGTGCGCGGCGAAAGATGTATTTGGTGCCCAGCGAACTAATGCGACGCGCACGTCACGGTACTCATGCAAATGCATGTACTCGATATCGGGGACCGGTCCACTCGACCATGTGGCCGCATTGGTATCGACGACCAGCTGCTCCTGGTCGTCGTCATCCATCTGGTAGAGCTTGACCAGGATCGTGCAGCCCTGGTCACCGACGCGTGGTGAGTGCGAGGTGCCTACCGGGTTTCTCACATAGGTGCCTGCTGGATAGACCTGGTATTCGTCACCAAACGCACCTTCGAGCACCAGGAACTCCTCGCCGCCACCATGGGTGTGCTCGGAGAACGTGGAGTTCGGCGCGAAGCGCACGAGCGACGTTGCTCGTGCAATTTCGCCCCCAACGCGGTCAAACATCATTCGCTCAACGCCGGCAGACGGAGAATCGATCCATTGGTAGTCGTCTGGTCGAATGACAACGCGTTTCGAAAAATCAGCATTCAGGCGCATCGGTTATGCCTCGATGGGTTATCGAACACGAGCGCACCGTCTTCGAGGTTTCCTTGCCGAAACATCACCCGGTCGCGACTGTAGTTTTGCGGATTCGTCCACGGTTCCCGGTCTCCTTGCTTTGGCAGCTTCTCCAGCACCCGCTGTATGTAACCCGATGAAAATCCGATGATGTAGGGCTGCTTCGCCATCGCCCTGTCTTCGTCCCGCAAGCGCGGCGTACATTGCCGTGCGCCAACGGCATCCATATGATTAATGAGCCGGCAAAAGTACTCGGCTATCAGGTCGGCGCGCAGCGTCCATGATGCGTTGACGTAGCCAAATGTCGAGACGAGGTTTGGCACGCCGGAATTCATCATGCCTTTGTAGCTGATCGTGTCGGCAAGATCGATGACATCACCATCCACAACGAACTCCACGCCGCCGAGTACGAGCAGATCCAGCCCCGTTGCGGTCACGATGATGTCGGCTTCGAGTTCATTGCCAGAAGTCAGCAATATGCCGTGCTCGGTAAACGTGTCGATCTGATCGGTAACGACCGATGCCTTGCCGGAGCGAATGGCAGCAAACAGGTCGCTGTTGGGGACAAGGCACAGGCGCTGATCCCAGGGATCATAGGCCGGGCTGAAGTGCTTCTCGACGTCGTAGTCCTTGCCGAGTTCCTTGCGGACTTGTCGCAGCAGGTAGCGCTTTACGGTTTCGGGCCGCTTCCTGGTCTGGCCATACATCCACTGCTGGAAGTTTATGTTTTTCCAGCGGGTGACCGCGTACGCCCATTTCTCCGGCAGGATCCAACGCAGGACGTTCGCGATAATGTCCTTGTCGGGAAATGAAATGACGTAGGTTGGCGAGCGCTGCAGCATAACGATGTGGTCAACATCCTCGGCCATCTCCGGTATCAACGTCATCGCTGTTGCACCAGATCCAATGACAACGACTTTCTTAGCACTGTAGTCGAGATCCTCGGGCCAGTGCTGCGGGTGAACGATGTTGCCTGTGAACCGCTCACGACCTTTGAACTCGGGCAGGTAGCCGTGTTCGTAGTTGTAGTAACCGGAGCACATCAACATCATATTGGCGCGCAGCACGACCGTTTCATTCGTGTCTGTGCGCTGCGCCTCGATTTCCCATAGCGCATCGACACTCGACCACGATGCGCGGATGACGCGATGCCGATAGCGAATGTGCTCATCGACACGATGTTCGGCGGCAGTTTCCTTTATGTACTTGAGAATATCGGGTCCGTCGGCAATAGCCTTGGACTCGGTCCAGGGTTTGAAGTTGTAGCCCAGCGTGTGCATGTCGCTGTCGGAGCGGATGCCGGGATAGCGAAACAGGTCCCAGGTGCCTCCCGTCGCCGCGCGGCTTTCGAGAATGGCGTAGCTCTTGCCCGGGCATTTGTCCTGCAGGTGGCACGCAGCACCAACGCCGGAGAGCCCTGCCCCGACGATCACCACATCAATATATTCGTTGGTCACGCGTCTGCCTGCTCACGTGCACTGAAAAAGTCACGCCGTTGAGCCTGGACTCAATGATAACGTGCTGGCTGCTACTGTTGTAAGTGTCACCACCGATGTCGTGGACTGCATCAAGACAGGGGAGCAGTCGCCTCACGCAGCCAATCGGAGTCGGACTCGGACAGATGCGGAGATAGCTTCTCCCAAACGAGGCGATGATAATCGTCGAGCCAGGCAATCTCCGGGTCGCTCATCAAGGCAATGTCGATGAGTGACCTGTCGATCGGCGCCAGGGTCAATGTTTCAAACTCGAGCGTTCCTTTCATTGCGGACTCGCGCACAACGACGAGGTTCTCGATGCGAATGCCGTACTCGCCTTCGACATAGAAGCCCGGCTCATTCGACAGGATCATCCCTGCCTGTAACGGCACCCACGGCGCCTTCTTGGCGACGCTTTGCGGCCCCTCATGTACACCCAGGAATGTGCCAACGCCGTGGCCAGTGCCATGTGCGTAATCGAGACCGGCGTTCCACAGCGGTTGCCGCGCAAGAATATCCAGCTGGTAGCCGCTTGTGTCCGCGGGGAATTTCACGGCCGCGAGTCCGATGTGTCCTTGCAGCACTCGCGTGAAGCGGTCCTTTCGTTCCGTGTCCTGTTCGCCAAGCGCTATTGTTCGTGTGATATCCGTTGTGCCCTCGAGATATTGTCCGCCCGAATCGACGAGAAACAGCTCGCCATCTGCGAGCTTGCGGTCCGATGCTTCCGACACGCGATAGTGAATGATCGCACCATTGGGTCCCGAACCCGAGATCGTGTCAAAGCTAATATCATGCAGCGCGTCGTCTTCGGCACGAAACGCTTCGAGTCTCTCCACGGCGTCGATCTCGGATATGTCCTTCATCCAGTTCTCTTCGAGCCAGCGCAGGAATTTGACCATCGCCACGCCATCGCGAACATGGGCTTTTCGAAAGCCTTCGACTTCAACGTCGTTTTTGATTCCGCGGAACAGAATTAACGGATCGTCTCCTTCACGAATGACCGCACCGGATTCGCTCAACGCCTGGTGGACGAAACTGGGGCACACTGTCTTGTTAACAAGTACGGTCTTCTTTTTTTCACCCAGCGTCCGCAAGTAGTCGCCAAAATCTGCCTCGTCGGAGATCTCAACATCGGTGCCCAGGTGCGACTTCAATTCTTCCGAAATTTCGTGGCCCGCAAAGAACACAGCAGCTTTTCCGTCGGCATGCAGTACAGCGCGGCAGAGTGCTACCGGCGTGTGCGGCACATCGTCGCCACGAATATTCAGTAACCATGCCGTTGCATTCGGATTCGAGAAAACAATCGCGTCAGCACCGGCGCGTTTCAGTGCCTCTCCAATACGTGCGCGCTTGCTTGCGGAGCCTTCACCCGAGTATTCGATGGTGTGTGGAAATGGCGCTTTAAATTTGGCGCTCGGGCGGTCGCTCCACAAGTCGTCGATCGGATGCTTATCGAGCGGGACCAGTTCGAGCGGTGCCAGGTGATCCGTCGATTCGATGTGACCGATCTCGTCCTGCGAGTGCAGTTTGCTCCAGTATCCCAACCTGCTGACGCGGCCTGGATTGTCCCTGAGCCACTGCCAGGGTGGTAGCGCGCGCAGATCCTCATATTCGAAATGCTTGGCAGGTGTTTCGAGCCGCGCCTGTTCGGTGTAGCGCCCGTCGATGAACAAGACCGCCGAATCTGACATCATAAGCAGAGCACCTGCAGATCCGGAAAAGCCGGTGGCCCACAACAGCCGCTCGAACTGCCGAGGTGTGTATTCATTAAGATACTCGTCATCGTGCGGCACCAACAAACCATCGATGCCGAGCCGCTTCATTTCCTGCCGAATTTTGGGAAGGCGCTCTGCAGCTACTGTTGCGTCGCCGCGGACCTCGAACGTCTGGAACATTTTTCTTGGACTCGTGGTGTCAGGACATTGAAGTATAGGCGAACTGCGGCACAACGAATGAAAAGCTCGACCCCCGACCCGGTTCCGATTCCACTTCAATGTCCGTCTGCAGGAGCTTCAGCCCCCGATCAACGACGGCAAGCCCTAATCCGCGCCCGGCGTTCCTGTCGACCGGATTGCTATTCACTCGATAAAACTCGTCAAATATTGACTCGATCTCATCGGGCGCGATTCCGATACCGGTGTCGCAGACCGCGATTCTCAGTCCATGGGTCACGCGCCTGCAGGTCACTTCGACACTGCCTTTATCGGTAAACTGAATGGCGTTTGAAATAAGGCTGCGGACGATTCGTTTCAGCAACGCGCTGTCCGTAAGCGCGGTCTCACTCGGCGCACTGAAAGTCAGTTGAAGATCTTTCGATTTCGCCTGTATGTCGAACTCCGATTTCAGTTCCTCAAAAACACCCTTAATCGATACTTCTTCGAGTTGCGGCTGTACCCCGCCAGACTCAAGTTCATAAAACTCCAGTATCGAGTTCAGCAGGTCCCCAAGCCGGGCGACCGCATCGTCTTGCAAGGTACAAATGTCTTCCAGATCCGGGGCTGAGACCTTTTTGCGCATGGTTGCGCTGAGCAGGGTCATCGTCTGCAAATGCTGGCGCATTTCATTGCTTGTGGATTCGAGAAAACGAAACTTGGTAATGCGCGCACGCGCCGCTTCTTCTTCAGCCTTTGCCAGCGCCTGCGTAGCTTTTTTTTGTTTTGAAAACACGAGCCACCCAAGTAAATCTAGCAGCAAGCTTGTCCGGATATGGAGCCGATTTGTATAAGTATTAGCCGATGCATGGCCACCAAAAGCCTGCTGCCAGGCCCCGAACCTATGCGAGGATAGGTGTCTAATCCATGAAACAGGGGGATCCGATGCGCGCTCTAATAACCGTTCTGCTATCACTCATGTTCGCCTGCCCGGCCTTGGCCCAGTCGGACGACACAATTGCTAACTATCGAGAAATACTCGAAAAGACGCCTGGCGACGGTGCCACCCAGTATGCCCTGGCCTCGTATCTTATGGACACCGGCGGTGACCTGGATGAGGCAGTTCTACATTTTGAAAAAGCTCGTGAACTGGAGTTCCAGCCACAGGGCGTGATTTACCGACTGTCGCGGATCAATGCACGCAGGGGCCTGAATTCTGAAGCCCTGGAGCAGATCGAGACGCTCGCCGAAGGTGGCTTTGGATTCCCCGGCCTGATCGAGAAGCAGGCGGACTACGCGAAAATCGCAGACGACCCGCGCTTTGTCGCAGCAGTCGAGACCATGCGCGCCGCACGTTTCCCCTGCATGCCCGATGAGCGTCATCATGCATTCGACTTCTGGATTGGCGACTGGACGGTCACGCAGAATGGTCAGTTCGCCGGCACCAACATCATTTCGGCCATCCTCGGACATTGCGTGATATTCGAGCAATGGGAAAGCGCAACCGGCGGTCTGGGCAAGAGCTTCAATTACTACGACCCCGGCTACGACCACTGGCGCCAGATCTGGATTAGTGACAGCGGTTCAATTATCGAGTTCACGGGCGAGGCTCGTGACGGTGGCATCTTCTACACGGCCGAAACCGTCAACCCTGCCGACGGCGTTGTTACGCACCACAAGTTCGAATTTACCCGCTACGAGAACGGTGACGTCCGCCAGTTCTGGCAGACGTCTACCGATGGTGGTGAAACGTACTCGACTATCTGGGACGGGCGTTACGCGCCAAAAGAGTAACGCGCCGTCAAGAGCAGGCGCTAGAAACGATAATTCAGACTGAGGTACGCACCCGTGTATGTTTCCGAGTCGATCTTGGCTGTCGCGCCGGTGACACGGTCGGTTATCAGCACATCCATAAAGTGATGTTCGACTCTCGCCGCGAAACTCGTGGACCATCTCTTCGAGAAGTTATACGAGGTTCCGAGTGTTCCCATCAGGTGAATCTCATCGCCGACATCAAACGTCAGGTCGAAAGTTCCGCCTGAGGCCGTCGGACCAGAAACGTCCTCCACGCTGACCGAAGCGTAACCAAGGCCCAAAGACCAGAACCAGTCGAAGCCTCGGTCCGTTTCGTTGTACAGGCGGCCAAACGAACCGAACAAAACGGTGCTATCTGTCGTGGCGTCAATAACATCCTCGTTCGGGTCTTGCACGATCCCCAGGATACTCGCCGGTCGTTCGAAATCGTATTCGTACATATCAATGCCGGCGCCAACGAACCAGCCGTTGTCCAGGCGATAACGTCCGATAACACCAAGGCCCAGAACATCGTTATTGGGAATACCGTCGCCGAGTAACACATTGGCGCGCAGCCCAATGTCTACTTTTGAGTCCTGTGCGTAGGTAACGCCTGAAACGAGGACTATCGCGAGAATTGCAGCTGCTTTTCGAACGTTTCGATTCCCGATCATTTGATCCACTCCCTGAGATCGCTTTCACGATAGTAGTGACAAAGGTGTTACCCGCCTATCTTTATCAGACGCCTTTTAGCGGAAAATCGGACGAGAATTATCAAATACTATTTCCAGACGACGCACCCCATAGTCCCGACCGATTTTCAGCCCCTGGACTGTCTAAGTTCTTACCATGTCGTAGAAGACGACAGCAGGTAGCCCAAGGGGAATAACATGTTGATCAAACGTTTCATTCTGCTAGCCGCATTGGCAGCAGTATTTTCATCACCAGCCGCACTCGCAAGGGGTGATCACCATGATGACTCGAATTGCGAGAAATCAGCCAAATCAATGTTGAAGGCGTGCTACTTCGACGTCCGTGATGACCTCAACGAAACCATTGCGAGCTGCCAGCACATCTCTGACAGAGGTGATCGCTGGGCCTGCTACACCAGTGCTTACACTGCGAAAGGCGAGGATTCCGAGGAATGCGGTGCTGTACATGAGGCACGCATAGAGGCCTGTGAGGTTCTCGAAGAGGATCGGTATGACCCGGACCCATTACTCGATCCTGCCAATTTCTTCGTTGATCCGGGCGCGCCAGTCCTCACCAACCCTTATATCTCGGTCGAGGAAGGTCATACCTATGTGCTGCGTGTGGGCGAGATTGGCGAAGACCCGGAAGAACTCGTCATTGTTCACGTAACCGGCGAGACGCGGGACGTTCTTGATGTTCCATGTCGCATAGTGGTCGATATCGTTTTCGAAGTTGAAGAGGAAGGCGGCGACGTCGAATACACCGTTGTCGAGGCGACCGACGACCTGTTCGCGTTGAATACTGCCGGCGACGTTTTTTATTGCGGTGAGGTTTCACGTAATTATGAGGACGGCGTGCTTCGCGACCTGGACGGCTCCTTTGAGGCGGGCATTGATTGGGCAAAGGCTGGCACACTTATGTTCCAGGTACCCATCCCCGGGCTCGCGCACCGGACGGAATTTGCTCCAGGCGAAGCCGAAGACATCATCCAGTACGTCACTACAGAGGGCGGCCCGACGGAAGACCAGGGCGGTGAAGTCGAAGGATTCGAATGCGACAGCGCTTGCCTGCAGACCTTTGATTTCGCACCACTCGATCCCGAGTCAACAGAGTTCAAGTTCTACCTGCCCGATGTCGGGTTCGTTCTGGCCGTTGGCATGGAAGACGGTGAAGTCGTTGAACGTGAAGAGCTCGCGTGCGTAGGTGACTCACTCGACACCCTGTATGACGCGGAGTGTGGCATCGGTGACGCGGAGCAGGTTGATGCGTTGATCGAAGAGCTGTGCAAAGTGTCGCCGGAGGCTTTCTGCGCCGACGACTAGTTAGCCCCCAACTACCTGTTGCACATCGGGTAGTTCAGGAAAGCCCCTCAATGAGGGGCTTTTTTGTTGGCGGTCGCCTGATCGTCCACTACCGCGATCCGGGCAAGGACTACGCTCGCGTAGTCAGCTCAATTGCTCTGTGAATATCAGGTAAAGCGCTATTGACGCGGTCTTCACCTTCCTTCATGGCATCCCCTGCCCGTTGGAATTCAAGAATCCCCATATCACCCAGCCTCGGTGAGATGACGATATCTGCCGGATCACCTGCGAGACGGCTTCGAGTGATCCTGTCCTGAAAGATATTGATGGAACCCGAAACGACATCGAGCATTCCGGGCGGTACCGCCTTATCGTCGCCGTGCGGAAACAGGTTGCTCGAATAGTCTCGCGCCTGCTGTTTCAAACTCGCGAGCATTCCGCTATCTGGGTGCTTAATCGCGGCTGACTTCCTGCCTGCTCTTCTCATGATATCGGAGTTGAGGTTGACCGCAATTACGACCTCTGCGCCCAATGCGCGGCAAGCATTCACAGGGACCGGGTTTACCAATCCACCGTCCACAAGCCATCGCTG
>Ga0316201_10001012_pt1 | contig 17997 bp, 16 predicted proteins | sample CS6wburrow_MG_FD_204516 | JGI IMG/M metagenome (GOLD analysis project Ga0316201, IMG submission 204516) | Coastal sediment microbial communities from Delaware Bay, Delaware, United States - CS-6 worm burrow | ecosystem: Environmental > Aquatic > Marine > Coastal > Sediment | place: USA... | reverse complement strand
CGCCGGATTTCGTAACAACTTCGTCAAGGGCCGTTTTCAGCTCCTCATTCCTGCCCGCGATATAGTCATATCCCATGCGAAAATTCAGGGGTGAAGGAGGGATCCTGTGTTTGGAAAGCAAAGATAGTGCCAAGCGTAAATACTCGGAGGCTTTCGAAAAATCATCTTGGGAGTATGGATTCGTCGCCATTTCTATTCGCTCTTTTGGATGAAACATTCCTTGATGTCAAAATAGCGGAAAATTCCAATTAAACTTTAATAGCGTTTTACTCTGATTAATCGTGAATAGGACTGTTTGTGCAGGTTAAAACTATACTTGCCAGTGGTCGGTCCAGCCTTTTACCTCCATGGCTGGCTTGCCAGCCTCAATATCACCTAAGGAGAGCCGGGATGAGCGAAAATTTCATCGAGCATCTGACAGTCGAGCTGGACGGGCTGAAAGATGCGGGCCTTTACAAGACCGAGCGGGTCATCACCAGCCCGCAATCCGGGACCGTTGCATTGGCAACAGGGCGCTCAGTCATCAACCTCTGCGGCAACAACTATCTGGGTCTTTCAAATCACCCCGATCTGGTTGCGGCGGCGCATGAGGCGCTTGACCGCTATGGTTACGGTATGTCCTCGGTACGCTTCATTTGCGGCACGCAGGAGGCACACAAGGCGCTGGAGTCGCGCCTTTCGGGTTTTCTGGGCATGCAGGAGACGATCCTCTATTCCAGCTGCTTCGATGCCAATACGGGCCTGTTCGAGACACTTCTCGGTCCAGAGGACGCTGTCATCTCGGACGCGCTAAACCATGCCTCGATCATCGACGGCGTACGCCTGTGTCGGGCGCAGCGCTTTCGCTATGCTAATTCCGACATGGCAGCTCTGGAGGCACGGCTCGAGGCGGCGCGCGGCTGCCGCTTCAAACTGATCGTCACCGATGGTGTGTTTTCCATGGACGGCTATATCGCCAGGTTGAGCGAGATCTGTGACCTGGCCGAGGCGCATGGCGCGATGGTGATGGTGGATGACAGCCATGCGGTGGGTTTCATGGGCGCCACTGGGCGCGGCACGCATGAGCATTGCGGGGTGATGGGCCGGGTGGACATCATCACAGGCACACTGGGAAAGGCATTGGGAGGGGCGTCCGGCGGCTATACCTCGGGCCGCAGGGAGGTGATCGACTGGCTGCGTCAGCGCTCGCGGCCCTATCTGTTCTCGAACACGCTGGCCCCGGTGATCGCGGCCACATCCCTCAAGGTGCTGGATATGCTGGAGGCGTCGTCCGAGCGGCGCGATCTGCTGATGCGCAATGCCGCGTATTTCCGCAATAAGATGGGCGGGGCGGGCTTTGAACTGCTGCCCGGCGAGCACCCGATCATACCCGTCATGCTGGGCGATCCCAGGCTGGCGCAGAGTATGGCGCGAGGGCTTGAGGCGCGCGGGGTCTATGTCGCGCCGTTCAGCTTTCCGGTTGTTCCGAAAGGGCAGGACCGTATCCGCACGCAGGTGTCGGCCGCGCACACGATCGAAGAGCTTGACTGCGCCGTCGCAGCCTTTGTCGAAACCGGACGCGAACTGGAGATCATCCGATGAACAAAGAAATGAAGGCCCTGGTCAAGGCCGAGCCCCGCGAAGGGCTGTGGATGCAGCGCGTCCCGGTGCCGGAAGCGGGGCCGCAGGATGTGCTGATCAAAGTCCGGGTGTCGGCGATCTGCGGCACCGACATGCATATCTGGAAGTGGGACGAGTGGTCGGCGAGGACTGTGCCGGTGCCCATGGTGGTCGGCCATGAGTTCTGCGGCGAGATCGTGGAGACCGGTGCGGTGGCCAGCAAATTCCGTATCGGTCAGCGTGTCTCGGGTGAGGGTCACATCGTCTGCGGCATCTGTCGCAACTGCCGGGCCGGTCGTGGGCATCTATGCCACAACACACAGGGGGTCGGCGTAACCCGCCCCGGCAGCTTCGCGGAGTATCTGTGCATCCCAGAGGTGAATGTGGTGCCCATCCCTGATGATATCCCCGACGAGATCGCAGCGATTTTCGACCCCTTCGGTAATGCGACGCACACCGCGCTGAGCTTTAATCTGGTGGGCGAGGACGTGCTGGTCACAGGCGCCGGCCCGATCGGGATCATGGGCGCGCTGGTCGCGCAAAAGGTCGGTGCGCGAAAGGTGGTGATCACCGACATCAGCCCCTATCGCCTGGCGCTCGCCCGACGGCTCGGTGTGCAGACTGTCGTCAATGCCGGCAAAGAGAAGCTGACCGATGTCATGGCCCGGCTCGGCATGACCGAGGGTTTCGATGTGGGTCTTGAGATGTCCGGAGCCGCAACTGCCATGCGCGACATGATCGAGGTGATGAACAACGGCGGTAAAATCGCGCTTCTGGGCATCGCGCCCACCGAGTTCGCGGTGGACTGGAATAAGATCATCTTCAAAATGTTGAACATCAAAGGCATCTATGGTCGTGAGATGTTCGAAACCTGGTACAAGATGATCGCGCTCGTGCAGAGCGGACTCGACCTGTCGGATATTATTACCCACCGCATCGCCATCGATGATTTTGAGACCGGCTTTTCCGCCATGCTTTCGGGCGAGGCCGGCAAGGTAGTGATGGATTGGGGATTGGGAGTCAGTCGGCGTGGGCTGTAAGGTTGCCCGCAAAAGTAGTTCATGATATCCATTCTCTGATGAGGAGTGCCGATAATATCTATTCCGCCATCACGGAAGAGAGAAAAACAACGTGTGAACCTTGCAAGTAGCTGTGATAGCCCTCTTGTACTTCTGGTCTGTGCCTGCCGCGTTCCAGAAATTATGCGATTGGAAAAGTGCAGGCTTCATGGTACAAACCCATAATTCGCCAGTCACAGGCTATATCTCATCATGACAAATCAAGAAGATTTCTCTTCCCTGCTCCAGGAGTTTGAAAAAGAGCACGCGGAAACGACAAAACAAGCGCCAAAAATCGGCGATAAAGTGAAGGGGACGGTAATATCGATACAAAACGAATTTGTCTTCGTTGATCTCGGGGCCAAAACAGAGGGTATGGTTGAGGTTGAAGAGTTAACCGACGCCGACGGCAACCTTTCTGTTGGTATTGGCGACGCTATTGAAATATCCGTCAGTGGAGAAGATGAAGACACTGGTACGCTGCTGCTTGGAACACGCCAGGCGCGTCAGGCGCGGGGAAGCGAGGGGCTGCGCCAGGCATTCGAACAACGTACACCGGTAGAGGGTCGTGTGACCGGTGTGATAAAAGGCGGTGTCGAAGTCGTAATTTCCGGTGAAAGGGCTTTCTGCCCGGCATCCCAGATCGATATCCAGTACATTGAAGATCTGGAGCGTTTCGTCGGAGAGAAACTGGCATTCCGCATTACCAAGTTTGAGGGCGGCAAACATATCAATCTGGTCGTCTCACGCAGGGCTTTACTGGAAGAGGAGCGACGTACACTTGCATCGGACACGCGTGCCAGCCTGGAGGTTGGCGCCGTAATGCAGGGCACGGTCAGTTCGATCAAGGATTTTGGAGCCTTTGTCGATTTGGGCGGCATGGAAGGCATGGTGCATATCAGCGAGCTTTCCGTTGGTCGAGTTGAACATCCAAAAGAGTTACTGGCAGTGGGACAAGTCGTGGAAGTTTCTGTACTGCGTATTGAGAAAACCGACAATCCTAAGCAGCCGGAGAGAATCGCTCTGTCGATCCGCGCACTTGAGAAAGATCCCTGGCAGGATGTCCAGAGTCAATATCCAGTTGGCACGCTTGTGCCGGGAAAAGTTGTCCGCATTCAGGCTTTTGGTGCATTTGTCGAACTTGCACCCGGCGTCGACGGTTTAGTGCATATCAGCGAATTGGGCAGCGAACGACGAATCACCCACCCGCAGGAAGTGGTCACTGTTGGAGATCAGGTTCATGCGACTGTACTCGGTGTTGATATGGACAAGCGCCGCATTAGCCTGTCGCTGAACAGTGAGCGCAAGAGTGAAGCGATGGCCAGCCCGGAAATTAGCGCGGCATCCACACAACCAAAACAGAGCTTCGGGACCCTCGGAGACTTGCTGAAAGCGAGCATGCAGAAGCAGAAATAAAATCGCTGCAAGAGACAACTATTGACTCAGTATCCAAGATAGCTCTGCAGCCCAGATTTCAAATTACCCGGCTTGAATAACTCTTCGGTGAGTAGCTGGGTTTTCTTCACCTCGTCCAGCGGCATCCGGTTGGCCAGGCCCTGGCGGTTTTGCGCCGCCTGGGTCTTGCCGCTACCCGCATAGGCGACAGAGACGTTGTACAGCGCCAACGCCAGCACCTTGTCCTGCGGCACGCCCCAGCCAGTCTCGTAGAGTACCTTGTGGTCAAAATACCCATCCGTATAGATACCAACATCGTTACATCTCACTATTTACAGTCGAGCCGTGGTGCGGTTCGGATAAGGTTAAGCCAATAATACCCGTCGGCCATATCTTCGCGGCTTATTGTTCACTATATTTATAATTACATGGATTTTCACTCTGATGGCCAGATAATGAGTGACTCAATTCTGAAGTGTGATCAACCACAGGGGGATGGTGAGTGAAACTACACGCTTTTGTCGCAATGCCTTTTGGCGTAAAGCGAGACGACCAGGGCAACGAGATCGATTTCAACCGGGTTCTCGCTGAACTGATCAGGCCTGCACTTGAGTCAGCCGGCCTGGATGTGTTGCGCGCGGACCAGGAAGAGCGTGCGGGCGACATCCGCACCGACATGTTCCAGGAACTGCTGATCGCCGATCTGGTGGTGGCGGACCTCACGCTCGCCAACCCCAATGTCTGGTATGAACTTGGTGTGCGCCATGCGCTGCGCGCGCGTGGCGTGGTGATCGTTTGTGGCGGACAGGTCACGACGGCTTTTGATCTCTATACGGATCGCAAGCTGCGTTATGGCCTCAATGACGGTGGGCCGGACCCCGCGACGCTGCAGGAGGACATCCAGCGCCTGACTGAAATGGTGAAAGCAACCATGGAATCCTGGCACGGACGCAAGGTCAGCCCAGTGTATCAGCTGTTGCCGAACCTGCAGGAACCGGACTGGAAAACCCTGCGCATCGGCGACGTGAGCGAATTTTGGGAGCAGCATGACGCCTGGGAGAGACGCATTCTTCTCGCGCGTAAGGCAGGCCGCATTGGCGATGTGCTGGTGCTGGCCGAAGAGGCCCCGGTTGCCGCCTTTCGCGCCGCAGCCTGGATTCGCGCGGGGGCGGCTCTGCGCAAGGCAGGACGGTTCGATTTTGCGCTGGAGCATCTGCAGCGGGGATTGGCGGTTGAGCCGGGCAACCTCGACGGTCTGCGTGAAAAGGGGGTGTGCCTGCAAAGGTTGGCAATTGCCCATCACCCTGGTCATTCTCTGGCGCGCGCGCGGGAGCACTATCGAAATATACTCGGGCAGTTCCCGGACGACCCCGAAACCTGGGCACTGCTGGGTCGTGTGGATAAGGATGCCTGGGTTGCGGCCTGGCGCCTGCCCGGCGGATCGCCGGAGCAGATGCGCGAGGATGCCGCCTATGAAGATGCGCTGCTGCGCGCCGCCATCGATAGCTATGCCAGCGGCTATAGACGCAACCAGGGCCACTACTACTCGGGCATCAACGCGCTGACCCTGATGCACCTGTACCAGCATCTCACCAGTGAGACTCGCTACGACCGAGAGATGGCCATCCTGACCGGGGCGGTCCGCTTCGGCGCGGAGTGCGAGCCCAACAAAAGCCAGCTCTTCTGGTCGCATGCGACACTGGGCGACCTGGAGGTGCTGGTCGGTACGCCAGACAGCGTCAAGGCCGCTTACAAGGAGGCGATTGCCAGGAACGATAAGAACTGGTTCGATCTCGACTCCTGCCGGGCACAGCTCCTGCTCCTCAATGATCTCGGCTTCAAGCCTGACAACATCAACGCCGGGCTTGCCACCTTCGACCGTGCTCTGCGAAAGCTGACCCGGCCTGAAGACCAATGGCAGCCGCGTCAGGTGTTTCTGTTCAGCGGACACATGATAGATGCACCAGGTCGTACCCCGCCGCGCTTTCCAGCGGAGCAAGAGTCCATCGCAGCGCACAAGATTGCCGAAGCCCTGGACCAGCTCGGCGCCGGTCCGGACGATCTTGCGCTCACCCAGGGCGCCTGTGGCGGCGACTTGCTGTTCAGCGAAGCCTGCCAGCAGCGGGGCGTGAAAATGCACTGGCTGCAACCTTTCTGCGAGCCCGATTTTATCCAGAAATCCGTCGTGCGTTGCAGCGAAGCCGCGCGCTCCCGTTATCTGGATGCCAAGGCTGGATTGGCCGCTCCCATCCGCGCCGCGCCGGAGGCGTTAGGCGAACTCAAACACAGCGACGGCGACCCCTACGAACGCTGTAATCTCTGGCTGCTCTACACCGCACTCGCCTATGGCGTGGACAAGGTGCGCTTCGTCTGCCTGTGGAACGGCAGCGGTGGCGACGGACCAGGCGGAACCGCACATATGTACAACGAAGTGAAGCGCAGGACGGGGCAGGTGACTTGGCTCGACACCCGTACATTATGGTGAGCGCCAGGTGCAAAAGTAACTGTTCGATTAGTGTTAACAGGCCCTAATATGCCCCGCATCATCTGGCAACTCATCCTCGACAGCACCAAGGAGAAACTATGAACGCCAAACTGAAAGCCCGCATGCAGTCCCCCGGCCGCAAAAAAATACTCACCCTCGACGGCGGCGGCATTCGCGGCATCATGACAGTGGAAGTGCTGGCCGAGATCGAAAAACAGCTGAGGCAGCAGCTGGGTCGCGGCGATGATTTCGTACTGTCCGACTATTTTGATTTCGTCGCCGGCACCAGCACCGGCGCCATTCTCGCGGCGTGCATTTCGATCGGGATGAAGGTCTCCGATATCCGCGAGTTTTACATCAGCAGCGGTGAGGAGATGTTTGACAAGGCCTTCCTGCTCAAACGCTTTCGCTATCAATACAAAGACGAAAAGCTGGCAGTGAAGATGCAGGAGGTGTTCGGCAAGGATACCACGCTGGGCAGCGACAAGTTGAAAACGGTGCTGATGATGGTAATGCGCAATGCGACTACCGATTCGCCCTGGCCTATTTCGAACAATCCTTTCGCCAAGTACAACCTGCGGGTGCGTGATGATGGCAGCCCGCGCGGCGACTGCAACCTGGATCTTCCGCTGTGGCAGCTGGTGCGCGCCAGCACCGCGGCACCGGTTTACTTTCCGCCGGAGGTGGTGAAGGTTGGTTCCCAGGATTTCGTGTTCGTGGACGGCGGGATTACCACTTACAACAATCCGGCTTTCCAGGCTTTTTTAATGGCGACGGTGGAGCCTTACAAAATGGAGTGGGGCGCTGGCGAAGACAAAATGCTGGTGGTCTCCATCGGCACCGGCACCAGCCCGCAGGCGAACGCCGACCTTGAGCCGAATGAGATGAATCTGATCTACAATGCCGGCTCACTTCCCTCGGCGCTAATGTTTGCAGCGCTCAACGAACAGGACACTTTGTGCCGTGTGTTCGGCAAATGTCTTGCCGGCGATGAACTGGACCGGGAGGTGGGCGACCTGATCGGTGCGAAAGGCCCGCTGGGGACGGCCAAACTCTTCACCTATGTGCGCTTCAATGCGGAGTTGTCAGCTGACGGACTGAAAGCCCTGGATCTGTCGGATATCAAGCCGGAATCGGTGCAGAAACTGGATTCAGTAGCGAACATTCCCGAGTTGCAGCGAGTGGGAAAAGCGGTGGCGAAGGGAGTGAAACCGGAGTATTTCCTTGGTTTCGTTTGAGCGGGGAATCCAGCTGTTTCAGGATGCGGCGAGTCTTGGTATCGGAAAATGTGGCAGTGTAGTTGTGTGTACTTCCGCCGAGTGATCGCAAGAAGAAGCGGGTGCACGCCGGCGGAATAGTGCGGTAGATTTGATAGCCTAAGATTGTCCCAAATGGGGAATCTCTGCTTACGGAGTTAAACTTGGAATGAAGAAGAGAGCGCAAAAAATAGTGAGTAAAAGTGTACTTAGCCTATCCGCGATGGCGCTGTCCTTGATAGTTGTGTTGGGCATGCCCGTGGGAGTGAGCGCCGATGAGGCAGATGCCAAGCGACTGCTCAAGGCGATGTCCGACTACCTGGCGGCGCAGCAACTGCTTGCATTTGAATACGACGCCACCCTCGAGGTCGTCACCAAAGATGAGCAGAAACTCGCGCTGGCAAGTTCGGGCGCTGTCACCCTCAGCCGGCCTGATAAAATCATTGCCACGCGCTCTGGCGGGTTTGCGGATGTCGAGATGTCCTTTGACGGCAAGACACTGACCCTTCTGGGCAAGGAGCTGAATCTCTTTGCGCAGACCGAGGTGCCTGGCACTGTCGATCACCTGATCGATGAGTTGCGGGTCAAGCATAACCGGCCGCTCCCTGCCGCGGACCTGCTGTTGTCGAACTCCTACGATGAAATGATGCAGGATGTGGTGGACATCAAGGACCTCGGCAGCGGTGTGGTCGGTGGCGTTGAATGTGATTACTTCGCTTTTCGGGCAAAAGAGGTCGATTGGCAGATCTGGATCGCTCAAGGGGAACGCCCCTATCCCTGCCGCTTTGCTATCACCTCCAGAAGCATCGCCGGCAGTCCGCAGTACACCATTCAGACCAGAAACTGGAAGAGCGGTGATGAGGTCGCGGCAGTTGATTTCGTCTTCAAGAACGCGACGAACGCCGAGAAGGTTGAACTGGGCAAACTCGAGGGTACCGACGAACTGCCAGGGCATTTCATGATAGGGGAGTCTAAATGAGCATATCGAAGCGTATGGGTATCTTTCTGGTGGCGGGAACGATCGTGGTTTGCGGATCTGAGCTAGGGGAGCGTCTTTCGGTTCCCGGGATTCACAGCGTGATTCCAAGTGCCGAGGCCCGGGTCGGGCGTCCACTGACGCCGGTGAGTGTTGCCGGTGTGGCGCGACGCACGGTGCGGCGTTGCGCAGTGGGTGTGTACAACTGTTAGTCTTAGTGGCGCATAAAACCACCCTCTAAAGTCCATCCTCAGGAGTATTCGCACCGCAGGCGGGGCGATGCTCCAGAGGATTAGACACATTGACAGCCGGTGCCGTTAACCCAGGTAACGCGCCGCCAGGGCACTGAGGTCCTTGGGCGGAGGCAGTTCAGCGGGCAGGAGTGACACCATCAACGCCACAAGATGGCGGCCAGCGGCGTTTTGCAGTTCCAGCAGTTCGATTCGATGCGCCGATGGATCCTGCGCATCGCGCTGGATATTCATGCGGTCCAGATGCACGACGAGATCACTCGCCCAGAGCTGCTGTTCGGCCTGCCCCAGCAGGTCAATCAGGGTGTCCAGGCGTGCCTTCAACAGGCCGCTGTCGGAACCCAGTTTCGCCAGCTCCGACTCGATCGCCTGCAGTTCGGTGGTCAATGCTTCCGGGTCGGACCGCGCGCCCTCCTGAGCTTCAAAACTCCAGCCACCCCGCTTCAGCGTACTCAGCTTGCGGCGCAGCAGATCGCGCTGTTGTGACAGATCCGCACGCTGAACCCGGTCCTCGGTCATGCGCTTGAGCGCCAGTGTGAGCAGGTGGTCGAAGCCGCGGCGTTTCAGCTGGCGGCGTGTGTGCACTTCATCTTTTGTGGGCTCCACCAAGCGATGACCACCAAAGTTGATTACAACCTGCGCCACATCATTTTGCACCCGATCGCCGACCAGATCCTTGCCCAGAATCTTTTTCTCAGTGCGTTCCGCCAGCAGCATCGCTGTGACACGCTCGCTGCTGCCGAGTGCGCCGTCGCGGAATGCCTTGAGCACGTCGCCGTTGCCGAACACCTCTAGCATATGGTCGGCGGAGGCGAACAGCGCCGTGAGGCGCTGTTCGGAACGGTAATCGGCGCGCCCGGCCGCTACAGGCGGAGGGGTTCGCTCCACCAGCGCGACCACATGGTCGATGGCATGGATGATGGCTGGACGCAGCTGCTTCTTATATCCGGATACCAGTCTCAGCCGGCTGTCGGTACCGTCCACAGCACGCTCGATCGCGGCTTCGATCAGGGATTCGGGGTAACGCTCCTTCTCTGTCTCACGGCCGAATATGGATTGGAACAGTTTCAGCATTGGTCGATGCTCCCAAACAGAATTTTCCTGATCATCTCAATACACCTTATTTGCTGAGCTCAGGCAGCGGCGGGCGTCTCTTGGAAAAGAATAGCATACGGTCTGGGCATGAACGCCAGCGTCAGGTTGGCGGCGAATCCCAGCATGCTCAGCAGTTTGCTCGTCCCTTGCTGCGCAAACTAGTGATTACGATGCGTGATAAGCTAAAATCAGGGTAGCGGCTTTGTCAAAGTGAACCGTCAGCCCGGACACTATGCTGCCGGATGCGCTGAACCAGCGAGGTGAAAAATGAGCAGCAAGCACAACTGCTGTCGCCGGCCGAACTGTAATCAATATTGTGAGGAGCAATGCATTGTCAGATAACGCCGCTTACTCGACTTTCGAAACGCTGCGCGACGGGCGTAGTGTTGAAATACGCGCTCTGCATCAAGATGACCGTGAGGCCGTGCTGGCGATGGCCGACCGCATGAGTGAGCAATCGCGTCACTTCCGGTTTTTCGGGCCAAAAAGCAGCTTTAGCGAAGCCGAGATTGACTACTTTACCGATGCGAATTTGGTCGGCCATGTGGTGCTGGTCGCGGTTCTCGAAGAGGAGAATCAGCCGCTGATCGTTGGCGGTTCACGTTTCATAGTCATGGATGGCGGGCGCGCCGAGCTCGCACTCATAGTAGACGATGTACACCAGGGTCTGGGCATTGCAACCCTGATGATTCGGCATCTGCTCGCAATCGCAGCTGAGAGCGGAATCCATGAACTCGTGGCCGAGGTGATGCCGAAAAATGCGGCGATGCTCAAGGTATTCCGAAAATTGGGATCCGCTGCCACAATAAAACGCGGACTGGACGGCATGCACGTCTCCATCCGCTGTTGATCTGCGTGGCTTCTCACTGAAGTTCCGGGCAGCCGCGAAAGGCTGATAGACTCTCCCCTGTCCGGACTAATCCCCGGAAAAAATCATAAGCTGCCGGTCCCGGGGCCTTTGACATGATCTTGAATGAGGAAAACAAGATGCCAACGAATCCTTTGGCGAGCCCGCGTGATGCCTGGTCAGGCAAAGCGGCGGAGACCGCCGTTCGTCTAGGCGTGTTGGGGATCTTACTGGTATGGTGTTTTCAGATTCTGCAGCCGTTTATCCTGCCCTTTCTCTGGGCAGTGATCATCGCGGTGGCAATCCACCCGCTTTACGTTTCTTTGGTCAAGCTGCTGCGAGGGCATAGCGTCATTGCGGCTGTGCTGATCACGATCGGCTTCCTGGTTATTCTGATGGTCCCCTCTGTGAAGCTGACAACACTGCTGGTAGATAATGTTGCCGCACTGGCGGACGGGTTCCGGGAAGGTCGCCTGGAAATACCCCCACCCCCTGAATCCGTCAAAGCATGGCCGCTGATCGGCGATGCCGTCGCCAAAGCCTGGAATTTCGTCCTGACCAATTTCGCCGAAGCATTGCGTCTGGTTCAGCCGCAGCTGAAGGTGATAGGCCTTTGGCTGGTCAAAGTTGGCGCCAGTGCCGGGATTGGGCTGCTGGTCTTTGTTGCGGCGTTTGTGATCGCCGGTGTACTACTGGTCTACTCGGCGCAGGGTCACCAGCTCGCATACGGCATTTCCCGGCGTCTGGTGGGCGAGCGTGGCGACGACTTCGCCGACCTCGCAGGGGCGACCATCCGCAGCGTGGCTCGCGGCGTATTGGGTGTCGCGGTGATCCAGGCCCTGCTTGCCGGCCTCGGGTTTATTGCCGCCGGGGTGCCCGGCGCCGGGATCTGGGCGATGCTGTGCCTGGTATCCGCGGTCGTGCAGGTCGGGGTCGGGCCGATCGTGATCCCGGTGATTATTTATGTATTTGCCACAGGCGATACGATCACCGCTGTAATTTTTTTGGTCTGGAACAGCATGATCATGGTGCTCGACAACTTTTTGAAACCCCTGCTGCTCGGGCGCGGGGTCGACGTACCCATGATCGTGATTTTTCTCGGCGCCATCGGCGGCATGCTCCTATCCGGGATCGTCGGTCTGTTTATCGGCGCCATCATTCTGGCGCTGGGGTACAAGATTTTTCAGGCCTGGTTGGTTACGCCGCCCGACGAGGATCAGGTTGTCCATGGAGCAGTCGCCGAAAAAACCGGGGCAATTGAATAGATCAGTAGGGTGAATCGTGCGTGACGTGATGAAAAAGAGAGATCCCTCTCTTTTGCTTTTTATCGCCTGCTGCACCCTAAGCACGGCCTGTTTGCGGTTTCCGGGAAGGCTGGAAAACGGGGTGCCGGGCAGCATTTTCGTTGGTGTGGCCTGCGAGGCGGATGTCGACAGGGCGCATGCGCTGATGATCGAGGCTGCGCAAGAGAACGAGCATGTGATGGATGATCCCAGTCCGATCGTCAGCTTCGAGGGCTTTGGCGATAATTCGCTGACGCTGCTGCTGCGCGCCTATATCGAAAATCTGGATTACCGGCTGGAGACGATTACCGGCTTGCACAGATCGATCAACCACAAATTTAAAGAGGCCGGCATCTCCATCGCCTTCCCGCAGCGCGATCTGCACCTGAACGCGCTGGCGCCACTGCAGGTTAGCATCGTGGAGTCGTCCAAAGAGTGACCAGCCCGGCAAGCTCCCAGCTTCAAGCCATGATATTGACACCGCCATCGACATATACGGTACCGCCGGTCAGGCGGCGGGCGTAGGGGGTGGCGAGGTAGGCGCAGGTGAAGCCGACGTCCATGATGTCCACCAGTTCCCCCAGCGGAGCGCGCTCAGCCGCCTCATTGAGCAGCAGTTCGAAGTCCTTCAGCCCGGACGATGCGCGGGTCTTGAGCGGCCCCGGCGAGATCGGGTGAACCCGGATCCGCTGCGGCCCCAGTTCGTAGGCGAGGTAGCGGCAGGAGGCTTCAAGCGCGGCCTTCACCGGTCCCATCAGGTTGTAGTTGGGGGCCACCTTGTTGGCGCCGTGGTAGCTCATGGCGAACATGCTGCCGCCATCGGCCATCAGGGGTGCCGCCAGTCTGGCCATGCGGATGAACGAGTGGCAGGAGATATCCATCGCTTTGGCGAAGCCCTCCGCCGAAGAGTCCAACAATCCGCCCTGCAGATCTTCCTTGGGCGCAAAGGCGATGGAGTGGACCAGAATATCGAGCTTCCCCCATTTTGATCTGATCTCCTCGAACAGCGCTTCCAGTTGGTCGGAGTGGGTTACATCGAGCGGCATGAAAATGGGCGCCTCCAGCGCCTTGGCCAGCGGCTCGACATACTGTTTGGATTTCTCGGTGGTATAGGTGATGGCCAGCTCGGCATCCAGTTCGCGAAACGCCTTGGCACAGCCGTAGGCGATCGAATGTTCATTGGCGACGCCGCAAACAAGCGCCTTCTTACCTCTGAGTATGGGACGTGGGGCTGCAACGGTCATGATGTTGCTCCTGGCTTGAGGGTGTCGAGAATGTGACGGGTCTGACGGGCGATCATCAACTCTTCGTTGGTTGGGATCACCCAGGCTGAAACCCGGCTGCCTGCCGCTGTGATACACGGGCCGCCGTCGGCGTTGGCGACCGGATCAAACTCGACGCCGAGCCAGGCGGCAGCTTTGCAGACCTGCTCCCGGATGGGCGCGGCGTGCTCGCCGATGCCTGCGGTGAACACCAGCGCGTCGAGCCCGCCCATGGCGGCGGCCAGCGAGCCCAGCTCGCGAGCGATGCGGTAAACAAACAGTTCAACGGCGTATTTTGCTTTCGGCTCGCTGGAGTCGAGCAGCGTGCGCATGTCGCTGGAAACGCCCGAGACACCGAGCAGCCCGGACTGCTTGTAGAGCATCTCCTCGATGGCGCGGGGATCCATCTTGAGCTCATCCATCAGATAGAGCACCACGCCCGGATCGAGGCTGCCGCAACGGGTACCCATAGGTAGACCATCCATGGCGGTAAACCCCATGGTACTGGCCATGCTTTTACCGCCCTGGATGGCGCACATGCTGGCGCCATTGCCGAGATGCAGTACCACGCTGCGCCCCTCTGCGGCGCGCGGGTCGTACTCGGCCATAACGGAGGCGATGTACTCATAGGAGAGGCCGTGGAAGCCATACCGGCGCACGCCGCGTTCGGTGATCTCGGGCGGCAGTGCGAAGGCCTGGGCCAGCGCCGGCTGCACATGGTGGAAAGCGGTGTCGAAGCAGGCCACCTGAGGCAGTTCCGGGCGGCTGGCCAGCAGCAGCCTTATTGGCGTCAGGTTGTGCGGCTGGTGCAGCGGCGCCAGCGGGATGAACTGTTCCAGATCTTTGACAATTTCGGCCGTCAGGCGCACCGGCACGCCGTAATCGACGCCGCCATGCACCACACGGTGTCCGACAGCGGCCAGGCTGTGCTCCCCGAGTTGCCGTCGCAAAAAGTCAGCCAGGTGGCTGATGGCGCCGTCATGGCCGAGCGCTTCGTCTGGCGCCCACTGTTTCTCCTCGATGACGCTGCCGTCCGCACGCTTGGCCTTGAATCGGGGCGCCGTGTAGAGGCCTTCCAGTTGTCCGCCGAGGAGCAGTTCTAGCGCGTTGCCACGCTCCAGGAACAGCGAAAACTTGATGCTCGAAGAACCGGCGTTGAGAACCAGAATTGCGTCGCTCATGTTGCCACCGCCTTGCCGGCGTTCTCCCGCCGCGCCTGGGCGACCAGCGCCGCTACTGCACAGGAGGCCAGCCGGGTGGTAATCGAATCAGCACGGCTGGTGAGGATGATTGGTACCCGGGCGCCGAGCACGATGCCGGCCGCATCGGCGCCGGCCAGGAAGCTCAGGCTCTTGGCCAGCATATTGCCGGCCTCCAGATCGGGCACCACCAGGATGTCGGCCTTGCCCGCTACCGGCGAGTCGATCTTCTTGATCTTCGCCGCTGCGAGATCGATGGCGTTGTCCAGCGCCAGCGGGCCGTCCAGGATGCCGCCTGTGATCTGGTTGCGGTCGGCCATTTTGCACAGCGCGGCGGCTTCCACCGTTGAGGGGACATGCGGGTTGACCGTCTCCATGGCCGAGAGGATGGCCACCTTCGGCTGCGGATGGCCCAGCGCAGCGGAGAGATCGATGGCGTTCTGGGTGATGTGCATCTTGTCTTCCAGCGTCGGGAAGATATTGATCGCCGCGTCGGTGACGATGATCGCCCGGTCCAGGCTCGGAACATCCATGATGAAGGCGTGGCTGATACGGCGCTCGGTACGCAGGCCGGTGGCACTTTTGACCACGGCGCCCATCAGTTCGTCTGTGTGCAGGCTGCCCTTCATCAGCATCTCGGCCTTGCCTTCGCGGGCCAGTTCCACCGCCTTCTCGGCGGCGGCGTGGCTGTGCGGCGTATCGACGATTTCATAGCCCGACAGGTCGAGCTGAAACTCCGCCGCAACCGCTTCTATCCGGGCTCTTGGCCCCACCAGGATCGGCTTCAGTATTCCCATCTCTGCAGCTTCCACCGCGCCTCTGAGCGAGCTTTCGTCGCACGGGTGGGCGACGGCGGTTGGCATCGGCGTCAGCGCCTGACAGCGGGCGATCAATCGGTCATATTTTTCGTGCGAGCGTTCCACTATTTTTTCCTTGGTGTCGAGGCCGGTTTACCGGCATCAGCGAACATTTTATCAACCTGCGCCAGCCGTTCCGCCCGTTCGCCAGTTGGCTCGCCGATGGCCTTGATAGTGCGATGGATAGCATCCAGTATTTGTGTGCGTACAGCGGGGTCGTTCGGCAACATTTGTGGAATGGCGGCCAGCGCGCCGTCGCGGTCGAGTAACAGGCTGAAGAACTGCTCGCGCAATATTTTTTTGAATTCATCCAACGTCACGCCTTGATACTCGGCGCGAATCTTGCGAAGTTGGTTGAATGCGCGTTCATCCACTCCCGGCCCGGCCATGCCGATATAGACCAGGCAACGGATCGCCGCTTCGCGCGGGCCGCCCTCAGCGATACGGGCTTTCAGTTCCGCGATGCGCTGCTCGATGAAAGCAAGGCGCTCCGGTTCTTGCCCCGGCCGCGGGCGCGGGGTTTCGTCCGTGGCGCGCAGGCCAGCCATCGCCTGCAGCAGCGGAGAGCTGTAGATCGACAGGAAGATCTGCTCCATGCTGCTGTCGCGCAGATCGCGATAGCTGTCGAGCGCGGCGATGATGCCATCCGACATCATTGCCTGCCACTGCAGCAGAGGATTATCCGGCGCAACCGGCTGGCGCTGATCGCGGACCTGCTCGGCGAGTTGGCCGATTTGCCGCATCAGCGGGTTGCGGTCCGAAAAAAGCTCTAACGGCAGTTCCGAGGCGTTGAGCTTATGCATCCACTCGGATGTCTGTTCGTTCATGCTCGCCTGGACAAAGGGCTGGAACAGGGTGCGATACAAGCCGAGGTTGATCTCCGATACCCGCTGCACGGCGGCGAAGCGGCGTTCGTTTTCCAGGCTGGGCTGGACGATGGTCCGGACGTCGTCCAGGGTGCGCGGTTCGAAGCGCACGATCCAGTCACCGGTGGCCAGATCGGGATTGGCCTGGTCGGCGCTCTTGGGGGTCATCACCGCCTCGTACAGGCCCGGCGGCAGCACGTCGATCAGATCGATGTTGGAAGCGAACTCCTGATGCTCCTTCCTGGCGATTCCACCGCCGACGAAGATGCCGAGATGACCGATGGTTTCGTGAATTGCATAGATGATGGTCTGGCCGCCGGCACGCAGATCGTCGTCTTTTTCATAGAGATCGACGATCCAGCCCAGCGCCTGCTGCGGTGGCGTGATATTGTCCCCCTTGGAGCAGAAACAGATGACTGGCGAGCGGATGTTGCGCAGATCGATCCTGGCGCCGTCGCTGGTGACGATTTCGGAGGTGGCAAGTCGATTGCCGATGAACAGTTGATCGACGATCCACTGCATCTCCTCTGCGTTCAGATTGACGTGGCCGCCCCACCATTTCTCGAACTCGAGGAAGCGCGGCCCCTCGCTGTCGACCTTAGTCCAAAGATCGTAATTCTTGGACCACAGGGTATTTGAGGGATTGAGGTTCTCAAAGTTCGAGACCAGACTGCCGCCGTCGAACTTGCCGTTGCCCAGGTCGCTGGTCAACGCAGTGATCCAGCTGCCACCCGCCAGTCCGCCGGTATAGCGCATCGGGTTCTCCCCCTCAACGCCCGCCCAGTAGGATAGTGGTGAGCCGGGAATGATGATCGGCCCGCAAAGTTCCGGCCGGATCGCGGCGAGCATCATCACCGCCCAGCCGGCCTGGCAGTTGCCGATGATGCAGGGCTTGCCCTCGGCGTCGGGATGGAGTTCGATGACCTTTTCCAGAAATATCGCTTCCGCGTGCATGATGTCTTCGATTGTCTGGCCGGGCATCGGATCGGGGGTGAAGCCGACGAAGTAGGAGGGGTGGCCGGCGCGCATGGCCATGCCGAGTTCGCTGTCGGCCTTGAAGCCGCCGATCCCCGGTCCATGCCCGGCGCGTGGGTCAACCACCACAAACGGGCGTTTCATCGGGTCGATGACGATACCTTCCGGCGGCGTGACGCGCACCATCAGGTAATTGACCGGCCGTTCGAAGCCGCGGGCGTCGAGCACCAGTTCGGCATCGAAGCTGAGGACGTGCGGCACCGCCTTCTCCTTCTGCTCGTAGTACTGGTCGCTGCGCTGGCGCAGCACATCCCAAAACAGAACGGTGCGCTGCATGGCATCGACCATATACTCTCCGAGCGGCCCCCAGGCCTGCATTCCGGTGTTCATGGCGCCGGGCATTCCGTGCTGGGCTTCTGGCGTCTTGTCAGCGGTTTTCTTGCTGGGTGTTTTGGGCATCTCGCTTTTCCTGACCTGGTACTTGAAGGTTCAGCGTTTACTCTCCGGCGTCAGTTGCGGGAATTAAGCAGATTCCGCAACGAACCAGGTTTCGTAACCTACTGATGGCAGTTTCACTGCGATAGATAAATCAT
>Ga0316201_10001011_pt1 | contig 18006 bp, 13 predicted proteins | sample CS6wburrow_MG_FD_204516 | JGI IMG/M metagenome (GOLD analysis project Ga0316201, IMG submission 204516) | Coastal sediment microbial communities from Delaware Bay, Delaware, United States - CS-6 worm burrow | ecosystem: Environmental > Aquatic > Marine > Coastal > Sediment | place: USA... | reverse complement strand
TGATATGGGATCTCAGCTACGACTGGGACGACACCGATTGGATGGCAGGCCGGGCTGCCGAGAATGCCCACGATGCCCCCATCTCGATCTACGAACTCCATCTGGGCTCCTGGCGGTACGAGCCCGGCGGGTATCGAGCCATGGCCCATCAGCTCGCCAAGTACGTCAACGATATGGGTTTCACCCACGTCGAGTTGTTGCCAATCATGGAGCACCCGTTCTACGGGTCGTGGGGATATCAGTGCACCGGGTACTACGCCACCACTGCCCGCTACGGAACCCCGCAGGATCTGATGTATCTGATCGACCATCTCCACCAAAACGGGATCGGGGTCATTCTGGATTGGGTGCCATCCCACTTCCCTTCCGATGCCCATGGTCTCGCCAACTTCGATGGCACCCACCTCTACGAGCACAGCGATCCGAGGGTCGGCTATCACCCGGACTGGGACAGCCTGATCTTCAACTACGACCGCTACGAGGTCCGCAGTTTTCTACTGTCCAGCGCACTCTTTTGGCTCGACCGATACCACGCCGATGGGATACGGGTGGATGCCGTGGCATCCATGTTGTATCGGGACTACTCCCGCAAGGAAGGTGAGTGGATCCCAAACGAGTTCGGCGGTAGAGAGAACCTCGGCGCTATCTCGTTGCTGAAACTCATCAACAGAGCCGCCTACGCCCGCTTCCCCGATATTCAGATGTACGCGGAGGAGTCGACAGCCTTCCCGATGGTGACCCACCCGACCGACGTCGGCGGTCTCGGCTTCGGGCAAAAGTGGGATATGGGCTGGATGAACGACACCCTGGCCTACGTGAGCCGTGATCCGATACATCGGACCTTCCATCATTCGGAACTCAGTTTCCGTATGGTCTATGCGTTCAACGAGAACTTCACCCTGCCGCTCTCTCACGATGAAGTGGTCCATGGCAAGGGCTCGCTACTCGGCAAGCAACCGGGTGACCGTTGGCAGCAGTTTGCCGGTCTCCGGCTCTTGTACGCATATCAGTGGGCGCAGCCGGGCAAGAAGCTGCTGTTCATGGGAAGCGAATTCGGGGTTCTGGATGAATGGAACCATGAGCAGGAGTTGGCCTGGGGACTGTTGAGCGAGGACGATCACGCCGGTGTCGCCAAGTGGGTCAGCGACCTCAACGGACTAATGCGCAATGAGGCGGCGCTGCACGAGCGAGATAGCGAGCCGGATGGGTTCCGGTGGGTGGTCGGAGATGACGCCACCAACAGTGTCTATTCCTTCCTCAGGCTCGATAGCCAAGGCAATCCGCTTTTGTTTGTCGCCAATTTCACCCCGATTGTGCGGCACGGCTACCGGCTCGGGGTGCCGGTGGCGGGAAGCTGGATCGAACTCCTCAACGGAGACGACCTGCGCTACGGCGGGAGCGGGGTTCTCAATCCGGGCAACATCGACGCCGGCCTGGTTGCCAGCCACGGTTTCGACCAGTCCATTGAAATCACAATTCCTCCCCTCACCGGCGTCTTTTTGCGGCCCGAGAAGTAAGCCATCGTTTAGTTAGCCGGGCTTGCGGCCGATAAGCCTGCCTATGCCCTCAGCAATTCAGTTCGCCCATGTCACCCGACGCTTCGGCACCGTCACCGCAGTCGACAACCTCTCGCTCAGTGTTCCCACCGGATCGATAACGGTTCTGCTTGGTCCCAACGGCGCCGGCAAGACCACAACCGTGAGGCTGGCCACCGGGGCGATGAGCTCAGACGAAGGCGAAATCAAGGTCCTGGGGCTCGACCCCAGCACCGATGGGGATGAGGTTCGGGCCCGTACCGCCGTAGTTCCCCCCAAGCCCGCTCTCTACGACCGGCTGAGCGGCTGGGACAATCTCATCTTCACCGCCGACATCTTTGGGGCCGACCACTCCACGATCAAGCCGGCAGCCGAGCGATTCGGCATCGACCATGCCCTCGACCTCGACGTCGGTGGCTACTCCACCGGGATGCGCACCCGGTTGGCGCTGGCCCGGGCAGTCCTCCATGACCCTGAGGTGCTGCTACTCGACGAGCCGACGGCGGGGCTTGATCCGGAATCGGCTCGCACCGTGCTCAACCTGATTCGCGAACTCGCCGGTCGCGGCCGAACCATCGTGCTGTGCACTCACCTGCTTCACGAAGCCGAGGGAGTTGCAGACCAGGTAGTCCTGATGGGAGCCGGCCAGGCGCGGATTGTCGGGACCCAAGAGGACCTCGCCGACCAGTTTGTCACCAATCCGGCCGTGGTGATCGATGCCGAGGATCGATCGGTGCTCAATGGCCTCACCGCTCGTCCGGAGGTTGTGTCGGCAGAATGGAACGGAGCCCTGCACGTCCGGCTCACCCACCTCGACCACCTACCCGATCTGGTTGCCGACCTCGTCGCCTCGGGGGCACGGATCACCCGAGTGCAACCGGACAATCCAACTCTCGAGACCCTCTACTTCGAGATGCAACGCTCGCTGCGGGAGGCCTCATGAGGCTCGATCGCACCCTAACCGTCGCCAAGATCGACCTGCGCCGATTGTTCAAGAGCAAGGACTACTGGATCCCGATGGGCTTCCTGGCGATGGTCTTCTTCGTTGCTCTTCCCTTTCTGTTGCTCACCATCGTCACTTCGACAACCAGCAGCCAGTTGGTGAACAAGATCGGCGAGGTGCTCCAATCGCTTCCCGGCCCCGTCCAGGAGAACGTTGTCGGCGATACCCCGGCCGCCCGAGGGGCGTACATGCTGGCGGTCTACCTGCTGGCCCCCGTCGCCATCGTCGTTCCCCTCACCATTTCCTCTGCGGTCGGCGCCCACGCCATCGTCGGCGAGCGCGAGCGCGGGACCGGCGAATTCCTCGCACACTCACCACTGACCGAACGTGAGATCTTCATGGGCAAGATGCTCGCCAGCCTGGTACCCGGCTTCATGGCTACCGCAGTTGGATTCGGCGTCTACTCACTATTGGTGAACATCAAGGTCGGGCCACTCGTGGGAGGTTGGTTCTTCCCAACTGCCGGGTGGTGGATTCTCATCGCCTGGGTCGTTCCCCCGTTCATCGCCCTGGCTCTTTCGGTCATCCTCTGGGTTTCGTCGCGAGTCCGCAGCACGGCCGCCGCTCAGCAGGCGGCCACGTTGGTCTCGCTGCCCGTCATCTTTGCCGCCTACGGCGTATCGAGCGGCCTCCTCATCAACCCGGTCATCGCCGCTCTTGGAATCGGGGTAATCGCCTGGATCCTGGCCATCGCCGGACTGGTCTCCGGGTCGCGTTCGCTCAACCGAGAACGGCTGCTCGGCTTCGGGGGCGACGGCTGAGATAGAGTGCGCCTCGAGAGCACCAGCGCTCGAGTGGAGGACACCCCATGATGCGCCGCACCATCTTCGACGAGGATCACAAGCTCTACCGGAGCGCGGTTCGCGAGTTTCTTGCAGCCGAGATCGCCCCCCATCACGACAAGTGGGAAGTGGATGGCGTCGTCAGCCGCGAAGCCTGGCTGGCCGCCGGCGCCGGGGGTCACCTCTGTCATGCGGTCGCCGAGGAGTACGGCGGAGCGGGTGTCGCCGACTTTCGTTTCCCGGTCGTGCTCATGGAGGAAATGGCACACAGCCTGGCCAGCGGACCCGGGTTTGCAGTCCACTCTGAGATGGTCGTCCCCTACATCACCGAGCACGCCAGCGACGAGCAGAAAGAGCGCTGGCTGCCGGGATGCGTCGCCGGGTCGTTGATCACGGCAGTTGCCATGTCTGAACCGGGAACCGGCAGCGATCTCGCCGGTATCGCCACTCGTGCCGAGCGGGATGGCGACTCCTATGTTCTCAACGGGGCCAAGACATTCATCTCCAATGGTCAGCTTGCAGACCTGGTAATCGTGGTGGCCAGGACTGCCGAGGATCCGCATCGGGGTCTCACGCTGCTGGTGGTAGAGCGGGGAATGGCGGGGTTTGCGCGAGGTAAGAACCTCGACAAAGTCGGGATGAAGGCCCAGGACACGTCTGAGCTGTTCTTCACCGACGTGCGGGTTCCCGTGGAAAACCGTATCGGTGAGGAGGGCGCCGGATTCTTCTACCTGATGTCGGGCCTGGAACGAGAGCGAATGTCCATCGCGGTTGGTGCCGTGGCGGCTGCGAAGAAGGCCTTCGACCTCACCAGGGAGTATGTCGCTTCACGCCATGCGTTCGGTCGTCCCATCGGCAAGTTTCAGAACACCCGGTTCTGGTTGGCCGAAATGGCGACCGAAATCCAGGTGGCCGAGGTGTTCATCGACCGGTGCACGATGGAGTTGGTCGAGGGGCGATTGACTGCCGACACCGCTGCCATGGCGAAATGGTGGTCAACGGAACTGCAGCTGCGGGCAATCGATCGGGGGGTGCAACTCCACGGCGGATACGGATACATGAACGAGTATCCGATCGCTCGGATGTACGCCGACAGTCGCGCCCAGACGATCTACGGCGGCACCACCGAGATAATGAAGGAATTAATCGGCCGCGGTCTGGGTATTTAGCGCCGCCGCCAATCCGGTAGAAACGCCGAACTCAGAGACTCGCGGCGACTCCTCAATCCAACCGATCCGGTGGCTTCGTACAAGCAGCAACAGGTCACAGACCGTGCTGCTGCTCTGAACACGCACAGAAGGGGCGGAGCGGTCGTGAATGGAGGGGCACCCATCGGGTGCCCTTCCGACTGCGCGCCAACCCGCTTGATGACCGGCAAGCTGTCTCTTCGCACCTCAGCCGTCGTTCCAGCGCGTGGGACGCTCCTTGAGCCGGTCAAACCCGAACTCATCGCAGAAGTCGTAGAACTCCCGGCGTGGCACGCCCTTCCACTCGAGGTCCTCGAGATTCTCGTGCAAAGGAACATCAAAACGCAGCTGTGCCAGGAACCGGTAGAGCAAAGCGTCCCCCATCCCGCTGCGCAGCGTCGCCGCCAGCTTGTCGGCACTGCGCACCTTCACATCCCAGCGGGCGGCATCGAGTGGAATCTCTTCGAGATGGCGGTAGCGTCCCAATACTGCCGCACTCGATTTTGCCCCCCAACCGGCTAGACCGGGCAGGCCATCGGCGGCGTCGCCGACCAGCGCCAGGTAGTCGGGGATCGAATCGGGGCGGACTCCGAACTTCTCGATGACGCCTTCCTCGTCCATGAACGCCCGTTTACGCCGGTCGTAACCGACCACCTTGGGATCTCCGTAGCACTGGGCAAGATCCTTGTCCGGGGTGAGCACCACCACCTGCTCGACGTCGGGAGCCCACCGGCCGGCGGCAGTGGCCAGCGCATCGTCCGCCTCGAACTCGATCATGGACCACACGGTCACACCGAGCGCCTTCAGGGCACGTTCTGCAAGAGGAAACTGTGCGAGCAGGATCTCGTCGATTCCCTCCCCACTCTTGTACGACAGATAGACCTCATTGCGGAAGGACTCAACGACAGTGTCAAAAGCTGCGGCCAGATGGGTGACACCCGGCTCCGCCAGCAGCGCCAGCGTGGAACTGACAATCCCGTGGGTTGCCCCAACTTCCTGCCCGGCGGGACTGCTGCGGGGCGGAGCCCCAAAGTGGGCGCGGAACAGTTCGTAGGTGCCATCCATGAGGTGCAGCTTCATGAACCCCGACGATACCCGTTGCGGACGTGGTGGGCCGAAGGCCTTCAATTCGCGCTACCGTTGCCCCATGGCGGAACGTGGTCTATTTGGCATGGTCTATGGGACGGCAGAGCTGTCGAGCCCTCTGGGGTCCAACCGGTGGCGGTTGCGCTCCGGTGACGAGGAGGTTGCCCAGCTGCGCAGACTCGGGCGCCTGCACATCAGTCGCATCTACCTGCCGAACGGCGAGGAGGCGGTGCTCGCACCGGGCGGGCAATCCGTTGTACAGGCTCTGGATGCCGAGGGCATGGAGTTGGCGAGGATTACTCGCAAGTCGTGGCTCGGCCGCAAATGGGAGATTGGCTCACAACGCTGGGCCTATGAACTCGAGAGCGACCCCCGGCCGAGACGTTGGCAGATAACCGTTGGCGGCACCTCGGTCGCTCAGATCTCTGGTTCGCTGGTGTCCTACAACCGGGTCAAAGTTGACGCTCCATTGGGCGTCCCCATCCTGGTCGTGGCGCTGGCGTGGCATGTGATCGCGCGGCCGTGGGAGGCGGCTGCCGCCCCGGCAACTCTCGTTGCCAGCCCGGCTGAACAGGACGGACTGGTATGACCGCCCCCCCGGTCGATACCTCCCGCTGGCTGACACCGACCAGTCCGCTGACCGGGGAAACGGTCGGAACCGTTCCGGTCACCGAACCGGACGACGTTGCGGCTGTGGTCGAACGCTCCCGGGAGGCGTTTGCCGGCTGGGGAGCGATGAGCCACCAAGAACGCAAGCCATATCTGCGGGCATTCGCCAAGCACGTGCGGCGCTCGATGGATCGCATCGCCGCGGTAGTGACGGCGGAAACCGGGAAGGACCCCGGCGGAAGCCGCATCGAGGTGGTGAGTGGCCTCGCCGCTATCGACTTCTACACGAGGAGTGCTGAGAAGATACTGCGACCCAAGAAGGGCACGTCCTGGCCCTTCGTGATCACCAAGGGTTGGACTGAATACCCGCCGATTGGGGTGGCCGGCGTGATCACGCCATGGAACTATCCGTTCTATCTTCCGCTGATAGCCACGATCCAGGCCATCACCGCCGGGTGCACAGCAGTTCTCAAACCGTCGGAGCTGACACCGCTCTCCGGACGACTCGTAGCCGACCTGGCCATCGAAGCCGGGCTGCCCGCGGATGTTGTGCAGGCGATCCACGGCGATGGAAAGACCGGTGCCGCCCTGGTTGCCGCCGACACCGACATCATCACATTCATCGGATCACCTCAGGTAGGCAAGCTGATCGCCGCTGAGGCCGCCAAGACTCTGAAGCCGCTCGTCCTGGAACTCGGTGGCAACGATGCCCAAATCGTGCTGGAGGACGCCAACGTAAGAGTTGCCGCCAAAGCTGCAGTCAATTTTGGCGTATTCAATGCCGGACAAACCTGTACCGGTATCGAACGCGTATACGTGGTTGACGAGGTTTACGACGAGTTCGTGAAGCAGGCAACCAAAGCCATGAAGCGCCTCACTGTGGCGACCCGCGACGGGACCGACATCGGCCCGATCATCTCCCCCCCGCAGGCCGAGATCATTCGCGAACATCTTGCCGACGCCGTCGCCAAAGGCGCTCAGGTGTTGGCCGGTGGAACCCAAACCCGCACGGAGCATGCCGTCTACTTCGACCCCACGCTGGTCGACAATGTCGACCATTCCATGACCCTCATGCGAGATGAGACGTTTGGCCCGATCGTGCCAGTGATGCGAGTCGCCGACGAGGCAGAGGCACTCGAGTTGGCGAACGACTCGAACTACGGGCTCCACGGATCGGTGTGGACCAAGGACCGGGCTCGGGGGCATCGGGTTGCAGCCCGCATGAAGACTGGAAGCGTTGCCATCAACGACCACATGATCAATTTCGCGTTCCCCAGCATCAAGCTCGGCGGCATCGGCGACTCGGGGCTAAGTGGCCAGCTGGGCGAAGAAGGCATCAAGGCCTACACCATCCATCGCTCGATCACCTCGGCTCGGTTTGCTCCAACGACCCGGCTGATGGGGGCCTGGTTGCCGCGACGGGTTGGAAATCGATGGTGGAAGAATCTCGCCAGGGTGCTATTCGGATGGCGCCGCTGAACCCGCTGGTCTCCACGGAGTGGCTGGGCGATCGGCTCTACGACGAATCGCTCCGCATCGTGGACTGTCGGTTCTCGCTTGCCGAGCCGGACCGCGGTCGGGCTGCGTATCTCGCCGGGCATATCCCTACCGCGCAGTACCTCTCACTGGACGACGATCTGACCGGCGAGACAGGGCCGGGCCGCCACCCTCTGCCTTCCGCCGAACTCTTCTCCGCCGACATGGCCACGATGGGAATTGGCCTGGAGCACAGTGTCGTGGTTTACGACGACTCCGGGGCCAGCATCGCAGCCCGGATGTGGTGGATGCTCCAGTCGCTTGGGCATAAACGCGCCTATGTGCTCGACGGCGGGTGGCAGGCCTGGGAGGAGGAACCCCGCTCGGTGACCACCGAAGTTCCAGCATGGGAACCGGCCACCCGGCCGCTCTTGGATAGCTGGACGGGAGTAATCACCCGCGAGGAGATCGTCGCCGACCGCGGCAAGCTGCTGCTCATCGATGCCCGAGCTCCTGAGAGATACCGCGGCGAGGAGGAGCTGCTGGACCCCGTGGCCGGGCACATTCCGGGGGCATTCAACATCCCCTACGCCGAGAACGTGGACGCCACCGGGCGCTTCCTCGACAGGGAATCGTTGGAAAGCCGTCTCGCGCTGGCAGCCGGCGAAGGAATCGTCGTCAACTACTGCGGCAGCGGGGTGACTGCGTGTCACAATCTGCTCGCGCTGGCCGTGGCAGGACGAGAAGATGCCCTGCTGTACCCGGGGTCATGGTCGGATTGGTGTACCAGCGGTGGCGAGGTCGCGACTCACCTGGCGGGCAAGAGACGCAAGTAGGGCGACGCCTCCCCCTACCAGGATCCGCCGCCCTACTGCTATTGGAACACGACCCCCCGGTTCCACCGCGCTCCCGACCGCTATCGGTCGAGCCGACATAACGTCGACATCAGGAACAGTAGTGGTGAGTCGGGTACTTTGGGTGGTGGCTCATAAGAAAAGATTTCGCGTTCTAGTCGGTTTGCCCCGGATTGAGCGGTGACAGCTCCCCAGTGGTGCCAGACTGCGATCTGCCGCAAAGGCCGGGGTATGCACTACTGCGTTGAGGTTGCCACCAAGCCAGGTTTTCGGGACGCGCGGGCCGAAACCCTGAAGGGCCAGATCGAGCTGCTGGGGATCCCGGGAGTCGACTCGGTCGAGATTGTCGACCGCTACTACTTGAGCGGGACCATTACCTCGCCAGATCTTGCACGGCTCTCGGGTACGTTGCTCCACGACCCGATCGTCGAGGTGGCCAAGACCTTCCCGATTGCCGACGAAGAGCTCCCTACTGCCGAAACAGTTGCCACAGTTGACGTGGTGCTTCACCCCGGCGTGACCGACTCCGCCGCCGAGAGCTTGTTGGCCGGAATCAGAGAGATCGGCATCTCCGGGGTGGAAGACGCCGCTACCGGCCGCCGCTACCACATCGCCGGCTCCGTTTCGGATCAGGCCATCATCGCGATCGCCACAGCTCTGCTGGCCAACGACGTTGTCCAGCACCACTACATCAACCAAATCGCCCCTCCACCGTTCGCCCTCGGCACCGAAGCGGCTGCTCCCGTCGAGCACATCCCGCTGGCCGGTCTCGACGGCGAGGAACTCGAAGACCTCAGCCGGGTCCGCCGGCTTAGCCTCGATGTGCACGAAATGCGGGCGATCCAGGAGTACTTCGCCGATCGCGCCCCTACCGACCTCGAATTGGAGACCCTTGCCCAAACCTGGTCGGAGCACTGCGTCCACAAGACGTTCCGGGCGAAGATCGAATACACCGGTCCTCCCCCTGGGGAAGCCGCACCAATCACAACTCGGATTGTCGACTCCATTCTCAATTCCCATATCCGGGCCGCCACCGAGACCGCCGCCAAACCGTGGGTACGGTCGGCCTTTGTCGACGATGCGGGCATTGTCGCCTTCGACGAGACCACTGATCTTGCCTTCAAAGTAGAGACCCACAATCATCCTTCGGCACTCGAACCATTCGGCGGTGCCAACACCGGAGTCGGTGGTGTGGTGAGGGACGTCATCGGCGTCAGCGCCAGACCCATCGCCAACACGAACATCTTGTGCTTCGGACCGCAGGATCTCCCCGCTTCCGATCTTCCCGAAGGTGTCCTTCACCCGCAGCGAATCGCCGAAGGGGTGATCCATGGCGTTGAGGACTACGGCAACAAGATGGGGATCCCAACGGTCAACGGCGCAGTGCTATACGATCCGGGCTACACGGCCAATCCGCTGGTGTTCTGTGGGTGTCTTGGCGTGTTGCCTACCGGATCGCATCCAACCGAGCCCCAGGTCGGCGATCAGATCGTGGTGCTCGGCGGGAGGACCGGGCGTGACGGACTGCGGGGAGCGACTTTCTCTTCGATGGAGTCGGACCACACGACCAGTGAGCTCTCGGGCAGCGCGGTGCAGATCGGACACCCGATCCATGAGAAGCAGACGCTGGAGGTGATCATCGCCGCTCGCGACGAAGGTCTGTACAACGCGATCACCGACTGCGGCGCCGGCGGCTTGTCCTCTAGCGTCGGAGAGATGGCCGAGAAGCTGGGTGCGATTGTCCACCTCGACCGCGTCCCGCTCAAGTATCCCGGTCTGGCCCCGTGGGAGATCTGGCTGAGCGAGGCGCAGGAGCGAATGGTCATCGCCGTTCCGCCCGACAACACCGATCGGGTGGCCGAGCTGGCCGCGGACCTCGATGTCGAGATGACAATCCTCGGCGAGTTCTCTGGAGACGGCGTGCTTCGCATCCTCAGCAACGGCGGGGCGGTCGGTACCCTCGACTGTGATTTCCTGCACAACGGAATCCCCCGGCTGCACCTACAGGCTGAGTGGAGTCCGCCCGGCCGGAATGAAGCGGACATGGGCGCTCCACCCGACCCGGCGACGGCCTTGCTAGCGCTGCTCGCCGACCCCAATATCAGATCGAAGGAGCACATTGTCCGCCGCTACGATCACGAGGTTCAAGGCGGGACTGTGGTCAAACCGTTCACCGGACCCCACCACTCCGGCCCGTCCGACGCGGCAGTGGTGACCCCACTCGACCTCGCCGCCGATGCCGGGCCAACGCCGGGAGCCGCACTCTCGGTTGGGGTGAACCCCGCCTACGGAGCACTCGACCCGTACCGGATGGCTTGGGCTGCCGTTGACGAAGCGGTGCGCAACGTTGTTGCAGTAGGCGCCGACCCGTCACGGATATCGATCCTGGACAACTTCTCCTGGGGAAACCCGCGGCTACCGGACCGGCTGGGCTCACTGGTGCGATGCACCGAGGGCTGCCACGACGCCGCCGTTGCCTACGGAACCCCGTTCATCTCCGGTAAGGACAGCCTCAACAACGAGTACACCGGAACCGACGGGCGCAAGCACACCATTCCGGGAACCCTGGTGATATCTGCACTCGGAATCGTGCCCGACATTCGCAACACCGTCACCAGCGACTTGAAGGCGGCAGGGAACCCGATCTATGTCTTGGGTACAACTGAGAGCCACGTTGGCGCATCGGCGATTGCCGGTCTTCTGGGATATCGTGAAGGTGAAGCCCCCGCACCATGCCCCTCCGCCATCGACGGCTATGCGGCGCTGCATACGGCGATCCAAAGAGGAGCGGTCGCCTCCTGTCATGACGTCTCCGAAGGAGGGATCGCAGTCGCTGCTGCGGAGATGGCCATTGGCGGACAACTCGGTATCGAGCTCGCCATGTACCTGATGCCGCTCGGTTCCGGCATGCTCCCCGATGCGGAACTGGCGTTCAGCGAATCTCTCGGCCGCCTACTAATCGAGGTCAACCGCGATCACGAGGCACAGTTCCAGGAGCTCATGACGGGACAGGCGACTGCCGCGATCGGGCGAGTTCAACTTGGCGAAGAGATCGTCCTGTTCGGCAGAGGCGGCGAGCCCTACCTCGGCACCACCGTATCTGAGGCAACGCAGGCATGGCGGGGCCATGTGGAGTCAGCATTATGAAGCCTCGCGCCCTTATCGCCCACGCCTCCGGCACAAACCGCGACCACGATGTCGCCAGGGCTCTGGAGCTGGCGGGTGCCATCCCGGAGATTGTCCATATCAACCAATTGACCGACGGGTTGCTGCTCGAGTATCAGATGTTGGTTCTTCCCGGGGGCTTCTCGTATGGAGACGACCTGGGCGCGGGCAAACTCTGGGCGGTGGCATTGCGACATCGCCTGGGTGAGGACCTGCAGACCTTTGTGGCGCGGCAACGCCCGATCATCGGAATCTGCAACGGCTTCCAGGCCCTGGTCAAGTCGGGGCTCCTGCCCGCCATCGGCGCAGCCGACGAGCAACAAGCCACGCTCACCCGCAACGAATCGGGCCGATTCGAATGTCGCTGGGTGGAACTCGATCCCAATCCCGTGGCGTCGAGTGCATGGCTGCAAGGACTCACCGAGCCGATCCACTGCCCGGTCGCCCACGGCGAGGGCCGCTTCGTTGCCCAAGCGGCAACCATCGATGAGATCGAGTCACGCGAGATGGTGGCCTTCCGGTACCGGATTGCCCCCAATGGTCAACGGTATCCGGCCAATCCCAACGGCTCGATCAATCACATTGCCGGCGTGACCAATCCCGCCGGCAACATCATCGGACTGATGCCACATCCGGAGAATCACATCGTCCCCGAACAACACCCGAACCGGCACCGTGGCGATACGGCCGGCTCGGGGCTTCCCCTGTTCAAGAACGGAGTCGTCTATGCGGCCCAGAGCTAAGGAGTCATCGTGGCCACGAGCCTGAGTGAAATCCGCAGTGCGATTCCCGACGCGTTGCTGCGCACCGACATCCCCGAACTCGGCAAACGTATCGAGGGCAAGGTTCGCGACATCTACTTGCAGGATGGTCAACGGGTTCTGATCACCACAGATCGGGTTTCCGCGTTCGACCAGGTGCTGGGGGCGATCCCTTTCAAGGGCCAAGTACTCAATCAGCTGAGCGCCTGGTGGTTTGGGCAAACCGAGTCGATAGTCGCCAACCACGTCACGTCAGTTCCCGACCCGAACGTCACCATCGGTGCGGAAGCCGCAGCCCTTCCGGTCGAAGTTATCGTGCGGGGCTACATCACGGGAGTCACGTCGACCTCGCTGTGGACTCTCTATGAACAGGGAGTAGATCGCCCATACGGCCTGGACCTGCCGGCCGGCTTGAGTAAGGACGATGCTCTCCCCGAACCCGTGATCACACCGACCACCAAGGCAACCGGCGGCGCCCACGACGAACGGCTCACCAGCGCCGAGGTCGTGGAGCGGGGCCTGGTCGCGCCAGCGTTGTGGGAAGAGGTGCAACAGGCGGCGCTCGGGGTCTTCAGGCTGGGCCAGCGGGTGGCAGCCACCGCCGGGCTGATTCTGGTGGATACCAAATACGAATTTGGGCTCATCGACGGCAAGCTGGCGCTGATCGACGAGGTACACACCCCGGACTCGAGCCGGTATTGGATTGCCGACACCTACGCCGCGGGCAACCCGCAAAACTACGACAAAGAGTTCCTCCGGCTGTGGTTCGTGGAACAGGGATACCGGGGGGATGGTCCCGCCCCACAGATGCCGGATGAGTTTGTGGCGCAGGTGGCGCAACGCTACATCGACGCCTTCGAACGACTAACCGGGGATACCTTTGAGCCGGGAGAACAGCCCGTTGCCACCCGCATCCGAAAGGCATTGCTATGAAACCACTCGTGCCGATCATCATGGGGTCGAAGTCGGACCTAGACCACGGAACCGCCATTGCCAACGGACTCAGCCGGTTTGGCATCGAGAGCGAAATCAGGGTGGCATCCGCCCACAAAGCAGCAGCCTTTGCCCTCGAGGTTCTCAGCGCCTACGAGGCGGATCCCCGGCCCAAGGTCTATGTCACGGTGGCCGGTAGATCCAACGCCCTCAGTGGCCTGGTCGACGGTGCAGTCACTGCACCGGTGATCGCCTGCCCGCCGTATTCGGACAAGTTCGGGGGATCTGACATCTTCTCGTCGCTACGGATGCCGTCCGGAATCGCTCCGGCGGTAGTGCTGGAGCCCGGAGGGGCGGCACTGCTGGCGGCCAAGATCCTGGGCGTCGCCGACGAATCGACCCGTGAGCTCGTCCGCCGGGCCCAGTCCGCAGCGACCAGCACAATCATCAACGACGACCGAGCACTGCGGGCGGAGTAGCCTGCCCGCCATCGGGAGTGGACGGAGTGGATCACATCTTCGAAGACGACAGGCTCGACCGGCCGCGCGAGGCGTGCGGAGTCTTTGGCATCTATGCGCCCGCTACCGATGTGGCTCGCACCACATTCTTCGCGCTGTACGCACTACAGCATCGGGGCCAGGAGAGCGCCGGCATTGCCACGAGTGACGGCATTTCCGCAGCTCTGCACAAAGACATGGGCCTGGTCGCCCAGGTCTTTACCGAGGCCAACCTGACGCGACTCGAAGGTCATCTCGCCATAGGCCAAACCCGGTACTCGACGACTGGTTCGTCGCACCTCCGCAACGCCCAGCCATACCTGATCGAAACCATGCATGGCCCGCTTGGCGTTGGCCACAACGGCAACCTCACGAATGCGCCCCACCTGCGCCAGAATCTTCTGGCTCGCGGAGTGGGATTGACTTCGTCCAGCGACAGCGAGGTCATCACGCAGATGTTGGCCGCACCGGCCCCCGGTATCGACAACGGCGAAGCCAATTGGGAAGCGCGCATCGCCGCGTTCATGGCCGAAGCTGAGGGGGCGTATTCGCTGGTCGTGTTGACCCGCAATTCCGTGTTTGGGGTCCGCGACCCTCGCGGCTTCCGACCGCTGTGCATCGGCCAGCTTCCGGAAGGCGGCTTTGTGCTTGCATCCGAGTCCTGCGCGCTGGGGACGGTCGGAGCCCGCTATGTGCGCGAGGTCGAACCCGGGGAGATAATCCGGCTGGATGCGGCCGGCTATCACAGCGTCCGCCCCGCTCCCCCGGAGCCGGCCGCGCTGTGTGTTTTCGAGTACGTCTACTTCGCCCGGCCCGACTCGGTTCTGGAAGGGCAAACGATTCACCGGGTCCGACAACGGCTCGGCGAAGTGCTCGCCGCCGAAGCCCCGGCCGAAGCAGATGTAGTGGTCGGAGTGCCGGACTCCGCCACCCCCGCCGCCATCGGATACGCCACCGCATCCGGGATCCCGTACACCGAGGGGTTGACCAAGAACCGTTATATCGGTCGCACCTTTATTCAGCCGAGCGATCGGCTGAGGCGGTCCGGCGTGCACCTCAAATACAATCCGCTGGAAGCCAACCTGGCCGGCAAGCGAGTGGTGCTGATCGATGATTCGATTGTGCGCGGCACCACCGCCGGACCACTCGTCACGCTGCTGCGGGAGGGCGGTGCCGCAGCGGTGCACGTTCGGGTGTCATCACCCCCGGTGCGGCATCCCTGCTTCATGGGCATCGACATGGCCGACAGCGAGCAACTCATCGGCTTCGTTAAGTCGATCGACGAGATTCGGGAGCACATCGGTGCCGACAGCCTGGCCTACCTGTCTCAGGATGGCATGATGCAAGCGGTCGAGCAGGAGGCGGCCAACGGCACCCGCCACTGCAACGCTTGCTTCTCGGGCGAATACCCGATCACGCTCAATACGTATTGGGAGGATCGGGACAAGCTCGCATTTCAGAGTGCCTGGTCGGAAACCGGGGAGGCAGAATGACCACGAATGTCCTCATCGTTGGCGGCGGCGGCCGCGAGCACGCCCTCGCCTGGAAGCTGGCGGAGTCACCGCGAGTTGAAAGGGTTTTTGTTGCACCCGGCAACGGTGGCACTGCCTCGACAGGTGGCAAGGTCGAGAATGTTCCCATTGCGGAAACCCAGGTCGATGAGCTGACTGCGTTCGCCGCCCACAACGGGGTCTCGTTGACGGTCATCGGACCAGAGGCTCCCCTCGTCGCCGGCATCGTTGACCGATTCGAGGCGGCTGGACTCCGCTGCTTTGGTCCGGTCGCGGGCGCCGCCCGATTGGAGGGCTCAAAGGCATTCTCCAAGGAACTGATGGACCGGGCCAAAGTAGCCACTGCCTCTTATCGCACGTTTACCGATTTTGCGACTGCTCGCAACTATGCGCGCGACAACCCCGGTCCCGTGGTGATCAAGGCCTCGGGGCTGGCCGCCGGCAAAGGGGTGATCGTTCCCAACTCGTTGGCCGAAGCCGACCAGGCTCTCCATCGCATCATGGTCGACAAGGAGTTCGGCGATGCCGGCATGGAGGTCGTGATCGAGGAGCGCCTGGTGGGTCAGGAAGCATCGGTGCTGGCATTCTGTGATGGAACCGCCCTCGTGCCGATGCCTCCAGCTCAGGACCACAAGCCTCTCTTGGATGGGGACGAAGGGCCCAACACCGGCGGCATGGGTGCGTATGCACCAACGCAGCTGGTCGACGACGATCTCATGGACACAGTGCTCACGGACGTGATGGAGCCGGTGATCCGCATGCTGGCCCGCGACGGCTACCCGTACGTTGGAGTTCTCTACGCAGGGCTGATGATCACTGCGGACGGGCCCAAGGTCCTCGAGTTCAACTGCAGGTTTGGCGATCCGGAGACTCAGGTCATTCTGCCGCTTCTCGAAAGCGACCTCCTTGACATTCTCGACGCTTGCGTCGATGGCATGCTCGAGACACAAGAGGTTCGCTGGCGGAACGGTGTTGCGGCCACGGTGGTTGCGGCTTCAGAAGGCTATCCCGGCCGGTACCCAATTGATCGACCGATCAGGGGTCTCGCCGAGGCCAACAGTGTCCCAGGGGTGACCGTGTTCCATGCCGGTAGCCGCCTGGACGACGAGCTCGTGACCGCAGGCGGTCGGGTGCTGGCCGTTACCGGCGTCCAATCGGATCTGGCAATGGCCCTCGCCTGCGCATATCACGGAATCGACCATATCGATTTCGAGGGAATGCAGTATCGCGGTGACATTGGAGCCCGCAGTCTGGACGTTTCAGCCCATCCTGGCCAACACGGTCTGCTACCGCGAGGCACGACGTACGCCGATGCCGGGGTCGACATTGAAGCCGGCGCGCTTGCAGTTGACATGATGAAGGAACAGGTCCGTTCTACCTATGGACCGGAGGTACTGGCAGGGATCGGGGCCTTCGGCGGCATGTTCGACGCGGCGACGCTTGGTGGCGACGCCGTCCTGGTGGCGTCTACCGACGGGGTTGGTACCAAGACCAAGATCGCAACCGCCATGGAACGTTATGACACCATCGGCCAAGACATCGTCAATCACTGCATAAATGACATCCTGGTGCAAGGGGCACGCCCACTGTTCTTTCTCGACTACATCGCCACGGGCGAACTCGATCCGCGCATCATTGCGGACGTGGTCGGCGGGATGGCCGCGGCATGCCGCAAAGCCGGATGCGCCCTGCTCGGCGGCGAAACCGCCGAGATGCCGGGCGTTTATCTCAGGAACGAGCTCGATGTTGTCGGAACCATCGTTGGCGTCGTGTCGCGCGACGAGATCATCGACGGGAGCCGGATCGCCGAGGGTGACGTAGTCATCGGCATCGACTCCTCCGGGCTTCACACCAACGGATTCTCGCTGGCCCGCCGGGTCTTCGAGCAGTGGCAGCTCGGCGACAAAGTTGCCGCACTCGGGACGAGTCTCGGCGAGGCCTTGCTGCTGCCACATCGCAGCTATCTGCCCGAGGTCATGAAGCTGCGCGAGGCGGGAGTCGATATCCGTTCCCTGGTGCACATCACCGGGGGCGGATTGATCGACAACCCGGCAAGAGTGTTACCCGACGAATTGGCGATGCGCATCGACACGGCTTCGTGGAACACGCCACCACTGTTCACGCTGATCCAGTCGCAAGGCAATGTTGCCGAGGACGAGATGTATCGGGCGTTCAACATGGGCATTGGCATGCTGGTGGTGGTGACTGCGGCGGAAACAGCCGCGGCGCTGAACACCATCGGCAAGGGTGCCCGCACCGTCGGCAAGATCGTGAAGCGTGACGGCGATCCGGTCGAGCTGTTGTCATGAAGCGCTTGGCAGTTCTGATCTCCGGCAACGGCTCCAACTTGCAGGCTCTTATCGACAACATCGCCACCGGTGATCTGGAGGCCGAGATTGCAGTTGTGGTTTCCAACCGGACAGACGCCCATGGTTTGGTGCGGGCAGAGACCGCCGGTATCCCTGTTGAGGTGCTGGCTCCCGGCGCAGACCGGGAGGCATTCGACCGGGATCTGGCCGAAGTGGTGGCACGCTACGATCCCGATCTGGTTGTTCTGGCCGGGTGGATGCTGATCCTCGGCCCCGGATTCCTGGACCGCTTCCCCAA
>Ga0316201_10001010_pt1 | contig 18015 bp, 16 predicted proteins | sample CS6wburrow_MG_FD_204516 | JGI IMG/M metagenome (GOLD analysis project Ga0316201, IMG submission 204516) | Coastal sediment microbial communities from Delaware Bay, Delaware, United States - CS-6 worm burrow | ecosystem: Environmental > Aquatic > Marine > Coastal > Sediment | place: USA... | reverse complement strand
CGCGATCTGATGCGGCGACTGCAGGCAGCCTTGCCAAGCACGAACATCGTATCAACCTCGAGTGCCGGGCTTGATCCGGACTGGGTCGAGGCGGCAGCGTTTGCCTGGCTCGCAATGCGCACTACGCATGGACAGGCGGGGAATTTGCCATCAGTAACCGGTGCCCGCCGCGCAGCGGTTCTGGGAGTGGCCCACCGGGCGTCCTGAACTGAGGACTTCGTAAAGATCTCACAACATGGTCGTTGCTATACTGGCCGGCCGTCATTTCGAGATAGATCCGTTGCAAGCGCCGGCACTCCCCCCTGCTGACCTTTATATCAATCGTGAGCTCAGTCAGCTGGAGTTCAACAAGCGCGTGTTGGCCCAGGCCCTGGACGAGGATGTTCCGCTTCTCGAACGACTTCGGTTCCTGTGTATCACCTGCACCAATCTCGACGAATTCTTCGAAATACGGGTCGCCGCGCTAAAACAGCGTATCGAGCTTGGCGCCCCGGCGCAGGGCCCGGAGAAGCTCTCGGCCCAGCAAATCTTTGACGCTATCCGCCAGAGCATGCTCGGCATCGTCAAACAGCAATACGAATTGCTGAACAATGTGCTGTTTCCGGAACTGACCAAGGCCGGCGTGCAATTCTTGCAGAGCGAAGAATGGAACGACGAGCAAGGCGAATGGCTGCAAGAGTATTTTCTTGAACAAGTGGTGCCGGTGCTCACACCGCTCACTTTCGATCCGTCGCGCCCTTTCCCGCGCGTATTGAACAAGAGCCTCAATTTTATCGTCAGGTTACGCGGCAAAGACGCGTTCGGTCGGCGGCGTCACCAGGCCATGGTACAGGCGCCTCGATCCCTGCCACGAATCATCCGCCTGCCGGAACACCTCAGCACCCCGGGGCGGCATAACTATGTCTTTTTGTCGTCGATCATCCGCGTCCACGTCGCCACTCTCTTCCCGGGACTGAATGTGGAAGGCTGCTACCAGTTTCGCGTAACACGCAATTCAAATCTCTATGTTGACGATGAAGAGATCGGCGACCTGGCACATGCTCTTGAGGGTCAGCTGGCAGCCAGCCGCCACGGCGCGGCCGTGCGTCTCGAGGTCAGTCACGAGTGTCCGCCGGATCTGCAGGAGTTCCTCCTCGAGAACTTCGGTCTTGCTGAGCATGATACGTATCTGGTCGACGGCCCCGTGAACCTGAACCGCCTGGCGACCGTGTGCGAGATTGAGGACAGCTGGGATCTGATGTACCCGCCATTTGCGCAGGGGCTGCCCGAGGAACTCCTGGGCAACGAGAACATTTTTGATCTGCTCACGCAGAAGAATGTCCTGCTGCACCACCCCTATCAGTCATTCGCACCAACCATCGATTTCATAAAGACGGCGTCGATCGATTCCGATGTGCTGGCGATAAAAATCACTCTCTATCGAACCGGGGCCGAATCGCCGATCGTGGATCATCTCGTGCATGCAGCACGTTCCGGCAAAGAAGTGACGGTCATTATCGAGCTCATGGCACGATTTGACGAGGCCGCAAATATTGCTCTTGCAAACCGCCTTCAGGAGGCCGGCGCGCACGTTGTTTATGGACTGGTAGGCTACAAGACGCATGCCAAAATGACGCTCGTTGTGCGCAGGGAATCGGACAAGCTTGTCCGCTATGTGCACCTCGGTACGGGCAATTACCATCACGCCACGACCCGCGTCTACACCGACTATGGCTATATGAGTAGCAGCCGGCGCCTCGGAGAAGATGTCCACCAGCTATTCATGCAGTTGACGAGCCTTACTGAATCCAGCGACATGTCGCGGATGATGGCGGCACCGTTCAATCTTTACTCGTCTCTTCTGGAAAAAATCGCGCGTGAGGCACAGAACGCACGCGATGGTAAGAAAGCGCGCATCATTGCCAAGATTAACGCGCTTAACGAGCAGGGAATAATCAATGCCCTGTATGAGGCATCCCAGGCTGGCGTAAAGATCGACCTTATCGTGCGCGGCATCTGTTCCCTGCGCCCTGGTGTGCCGGGACTGTCCGAGAACATACACGTGCGATCGATTGTCGGACGATTCCTGGAGCACTCGCGCGTCTATTATTTCCTGAACGATGGCAATGAAGAGTTCTATTGCGCGAGCGCGGACTGGATGGAGCGCAATCTTCTGCGCCGCAATGAGTCCTGTTTCGAGATTCGACAGAGGGCGATGAAGGATCAGATCCGTGCCGACCTGGAGTTGTTCCTGGCGGACAATTGCCAGGCCTGGGTGCTGTGCGGCGACGGCAGTTACGAACGTCTCTCGCCGGCAGCGGGTGAAGAGCGCGTTTCTGCGCAGGACATATTTCTCGAACAGCTGGCTCTGCCTAGCTGAACGTCAGGCGGTATCCCACTGCTTTGAGATAGCCGACTTCACGCTCCAGGTCTGCAACCGTCAGCGGATTGGCCGCAAGCCAAGAAGAATCGAAAGACAGGTCCACCGAATCCTCGCTTGCCGAAATTGCGACAGTAGAAATCTCAATAGCACTGCGACTTCTGTTCAACAGAACCGCCAATCGCAATAGTATCGCAAGGCGCAGTGCCGGCTCCCGCCAGACCCGCGGCAAAATTTTCTGCGCCTGAGTATCCATCTCGTGACGCTGGCCGCCGATCAGAAACGCAAGAAGGCGTTGCTCGGCGCGTGGGAACCCCGGCAGATCTGCATTGGCAGCGATGTAGGCACCGTGCCTCTGGAAGCCATCGTGGGAGATATCGAGACCAATCTCGTGCAGTCCAGCAGACCAGGCGAGCATGTTGCCAAATAACGCCGATTCGAGGTGCCACTGATCTCTGCACTGCTGCAACAGGAGTTCTGCTGTATCCGCCACGCGGCGCGATTGATCGGTATCGACGTTGTAGCGTGCCGCCAATGCGCGCACGCTGCGCTCGCGCGCATCTTCATGCTTGAGCCGGCCGAGCAGATCGTAAAGCAGGCCCTCACGCAAAGCGCCGTCCGAAATTTTGAGCTCGGCAACTCGCAACACGCTCAATAGCTCGGCCAGGATCGCAAGACCGCCTGGCCAAACCTGTGCGCGGCGCTCCGACAAACCCGGCAAAGACAGATTCCCGATCGACCCGCAGTCTATGACCCTGGCAATGATTTTTTCGAGTGCGTCGGGAGTCAGGCTGTGTGAATCAATAATTCCGAGTTCGCTTGCGACTCGCTCGGTTGCACGAATCGTCCCTGACGTGCCAATAGATTCGATCTGCTCGGTGCGGCGGAAAAACGCTTTGACAGGCCGGAGTTCCAGACGTGCTGCGACCCGGGCTTTCCCAAATGCTTTCTCAGTAATCTCGCCGTCACCGAAGAATCGTTCGGTCATCGACACACAACCCAAGTGAACGCTTTCAAGCGCCCGTGGTTCGGCGCCCTGCCCCAGTATCAGCTCGGTGCTGCCGCCACCGATGTCGAGAACGAGACGCAGGCCATCCTGCGGCGGCAGGCTCTGCCTGACGCCCTGGTATATCAGGCGAGCCTCTTCCAGGCCCGAGATAATGTCGATTGGATGCCCGAGCGCCGACTCAGCCTCTGCCATAAAGCCGGTATCTTCACGCGCCCGACGGATCGTGCTTGTTCCTGCCGCACGCACGCTTCCTGCGCGCATATCGCGCAGCCGCTCTCCGAACCGCGACAGGCAATCGATCGCCCGCGCACGCGCATCCGGTGAGAGATCGCCACTTTCGGACAATCCCTCAGCGAGGCGTACGGTTTCCCGAATTCGATCGATGATGATGAGCTGCCCATGGCGCAACTCACCAACGATCATGTGAAAACTGTTGGATCCAAGGTCAACAGCAGCAATGACCTCGGAAGCGGAATCAGGTCGAGAAGGAGGATCCACAGCCGCAGGTTGTTGTTGCGTTCGGGTTGCGGATGATGAATTGCGCACCCTGCAGGTCTTCCTTGTAATCAATTTCTGCGCCCATTAGATACTGAACGCTCATCGGATCGATCACAAGCTTGACGCCCTGGTTCACGACTTCGCTATCGCCGTCCTCGATATTCTCGTCAAACGTGAATCCGTACTGAAACCCGGAACAACCCCCACCGGAAATGAAAACCCTGAGCATCAGCCCGGGATTCTGTTCTTCCTCGATGAGTTCGCCGACCTTCGTCGCAGCAGCATCGGTGAAGACTACCGGCGGTGGCGGTGCTGGTGCCGTTATATCTGTATGCATATTCTGAAGCCTGCTTTTGTTCATTTACGATTCGGCAGCAACTGCGGCCGATTCATCGATGCGAGTCGTCTGCTCGAGCAACGGCACCTGGCCTTCCGGCTGGTGTACCAGCTTGCCGTTAATCTCGGCGCCAATCGCCATCTCGATCAGATTGTAATACACATTACCAATGACCCGTGCTGTGGGCCCGAGTTCCACGCGTTGAGCCGCGCAGACATCGCCGCGCACGATACCATGAAGTACGACATATGGAACCGTCACTCCGCCTTCAACGTTGCCATCTTCGCTGATGCTGAGCGCCGAATCGCTCTCAGGATCCGCACTGACATTGCCTTTGACAGTACCGTCAACGTGGCAGCCGCCCTCGAAATGCAGGTCCCCGTTGACCTTGGAGTTGGCGCCAACGAGTGTATCCACAACGGTGTGCCTGCGTTCTTTTCGACCAAACATGTACTTCTCCAGTGTGCCTGTTCAGGCGGCTAATCAGCCGTCAGCCCGGACTTGTCGCCCAGGAGTAACTTTCTTCAATGCTGGAAATCGAGCGCGTTTTCGAGTTTACCTCTATCGTTATCGATTCCGGCGTAAATCCATCAGGAAGTACGATCTGCCTGTCAAAATCCTGAAAATATCGAAATGAGAATGGCCAGCTCGCGCTCGCGTCCGCAGGCAGCAACTCCGCATAGCTGTAGCTGGTCGTAACACCACCTTCCTGACCCTGGACAACCAGGCTTACATCGCCAGTTACCTTGCGGTCGTGCTGCAACGATTGCACGAGTACAAGGCGCACGTTGTAGGCATGTTCGTCCTGGCTACGCGTCAGCCTGAGGTCCTGAACTTTGAGACCTGCAGCACCATCCGCAGGAGATACGATGCCGCGATAAAACGCGATGGCCTCCCTCTGCTCCTGGATCTTCGCCTGTAGCGTCGTGAGGCTCGCTTCAACCTCCCGGTAGGCCTCAGTGTCGATATCGCGGTGCGTTTCGAGTAGAGCGATGTCCTCATTGAGTCCGATAATTTCTTTTTCAAGGTCGGCAATTCGCTCTTCGTACATCTGACGTTCCTTGCCGGCATCCACAATGTTGTAGTTCGCCTGGATGCGGCCGAACTCGAAGACGAGGTAGGCAAGTCCAAATATCAGCACGGCAAACACCGCGCGCGTCATGAAAACGCGCCCGCGGCTGTACAGTTGTAGTGATGAATGTCGCGCCATTCCTGGGCTCGCCCGTGAAAAGACATTATGTTACGCGGTGGTCCGGGTCGAGAGAAGTGCGCTACGTCACGAATTGGACGCTGCAATGTCCTTGTCGAACACTGCCCGCCAGCGTTTGGGCCACCAGCGTGGCCGCGGCGGCAGATCCCCCGGATACGCGGTTGATCCGAGTTCGTGCAGGGCGCGGGCATAAACACGACGTTTGAAATAGATGACTTCATTGACGGGTCGCCAGTAGTCAACCCATCGAATGCGGTCGAATTCGGGCTGCTCACAGAGGTCAAAACGGACGTTTTCCGACGACGAGGTGAGATGCAGCATGAACCAGCGCTGCTTTTGCCCAATGCAAAGCGGCTCGCTGTTGCGCCTTACAAATTTGTCGGGCAGTCGGTATCGGAGCCAGTCCGAGGTCACACCGAGCAGCTCGACATCAGTGCGCTCCAGACCGACCTCCTCGCGGAGCTCGCGATACATGGCTTCTTCGGGATCCTCACCGACAAGCACGCCGCCTTGCGGAAACTGCCAGCCCTTGCTACCTGCTCGGCCGGCCAGCATCAGCCGGCCATCCCCGTCAGTCAGGATGATGCCGACGTTGGCGCGGAATCCCTCACCATCAATCCAGTCGTTGCTCATAGCAACCGATACGAAAACTCTAACTGCCTTTAACTTTACACCAATTATGTGCATTGTCCGTGTCTTCAGTCACACGCATTGACAAATTTTTCGACCCGGGCATTGTCTGTATTCCCGGTCACTTTGAGGGGGACATGCATTTGCTTGCCGGGCGAAGAATGGCGTTGTTTGCCGGGCTGTTCGGAATTGCGAGCGGCGCGATGGTCTTCGCGCTGGCGTCGGGCAGCGCGGATATCAGCTTCGGCGATGCCATGGGCGCACTTTTTGGCGAGGCGCCCGAAAATACGCGCTCATTAGTCCTGGATCTTCGGCTGCCGCGGGCGTTGACGGCGTTCTCTGTCGGCGGTTTGCTCGCGATTGCCGGTGTCCTGATGCAGGTTTTGCTGCGCAATCCGTTGGCAGAACCTTACATTCTGGGCAGTTCCGGAGGCGCCGCGGTCGCCGCCCTGTTCGCGATGATCCTCGGCTTGAGCAGCATCGTCATTGACATTGCCGCGTTTGGTGGCGCACTGGCCGCGACACTGCTGGTTTTCTCGATCGCACATGGAACTGGAAGTTGGGCGCCCGCGCGCCTGCTGTTGACCGGCGTTGTTCTTGCTGCCGGATTCAGCGCTGCTACTACCTTGTTGCTTGCCCTTAGCCCGGAACAAAACCTGCGTGGCATGCTGTTCTGGCTGATGGGCGACCTGAGTTTCGCCTACGAACCCGAGCGCGTGCTCTGGTTAATGCTCGTACTGACCGCGGGCGCCATGTTATCCGCCAGGCATCTAAACGTTCTCTCCCGTGGCGAACTCCAGGCCGCGATTGCAGGCATGCCCGTAGCAGGCTTTCGCCACATCGTGTTTGCCGCGGCCTCGCTCGCGACCGCGCTGTCGGTTACAACGGTGGGGGTAATTGGTTTTATCGGGCTGGTCGTGCCGCACCTCGTTCGCCTCGTGGCAGGCAGTGACCACCGCATCGTCGTTCCGGCTTCCGCCCTGGCAGGGGGCAGTTTGCTCGTCATCGCAGATACGCTGGCGCGAACGATCATGGCGCCACGACAGCTCCCGGTTGGCGCCCTTACAGCCGCGATCGGCGTACCGTTGTTTTTGATTCTGATGAGTCGCAGCCAGACCCGGGACCACTGAGCGTATGAAGACCTGCAATCAGTGTGGCAAATGCTGTATTCATTACAGTGACGGTGGCCTGTCAGCGACAAGCGACGAGATCGACTGGTGGGAAAACCATCGTCCGGACATATTCGAGTATGTTCGCGATGGCGAGATCTGGGTAAGCCCGGTCACCGGCAATGCGCTGACAAGATGCCCATGGCTGGAAAAAGTAGCCGACCAGGAGACGTATATTTGCGCCATCTATCACGACCGTCCGGACGACTGTAAGCACTACCCGGTCGATATCGAACAGATGATTCGCGATGCGTGTGAAATGCTCGAGCCGCGTGACCTCGTCAATACGAAACAGGCACAGCAAACGCTTGACCTTCTCATGTCGGACAGCCGCCCACCCCTGTCCAGATAGGCGCCCGGAGAACTAGCGGTACCTGGCCCGTTCGGCCAGTTTGACCGCGTCTTCGTAGTGCCAGGCCACGACACTGACATTTTCCCGCTTCACAGACGGGTCACCCACGACTTCAGTTAACCCGGAATCTGCGAGCAACCACTCCACGAGCCTGGTCGCCCCGTCTGGATTACGTGCATGTCGAGCAATGCCAACCGCCTCGACATCGGCGTACCGGGTCGCGGGCAAAATTCTCTCAAGGTCTGAATTCGCGATATCAAGCGCTGTGTTTGAGACGATGCCGATACCGCAAACCCCACTCTCAATTGCCCTGATCAACTGAGCTTCGTCGTCAAACGGCGCAGCCGCCAGGTTCTTGACCCAGCCTCGCACGACAAGCTCGGCCGGTCGAACGCCGAGTCCGCCAACCATCGTAGCGATAACCGCACGGTTGACGGGCATTCCGGACGAAGACAGGCAGAGCGTCCCGGAAAATCGCGGTTCCGCGAGAGCGTCAACATCGGGCACGTCTTTGGCGTCCAGGCCGGCAATAGCGTGCACGATCACGGCCGAACGGACTTGCGTTCCGAACCACAAATCGTCCAGATCCCGGGCCCACGCTGGCACTTGCTCCCGGGCCGGCTCCGAGAAGAGCGGCCGCAGTGCGCTCTCGTCAGCGGCTCGCCATGCGTCGACAACGGACCGGGTGACCAGCACGTCTGCCGGCGGGGATACGCGGTTCCTGATCATGTCATCGACAATGCCTGTCGCTGTGCCCCGTCGAACGATGACCAGAACACCGGTTTCGTCGGTGTACCGTTGTGCTGCGTCGACGAGCGCTGCGTCGTCTTCAAAAGCCGCATAGACAACGACGGGTTCTTTTCTGACCTCGATCGACTCCGGCTCTGGCGCTTGCCCGCAGCCAGCGCAACACGCCGTTAACAAAGCCAGGACGAAGGTTCGCGGCATGATCAGCCCTCGTCCACTGCAACCTGGTCGCGCCCATTCGACTTCGCGCGATACAGTGCGACGTCCGCGCGAGCGATCAGGGACTCGCCAATCGTCTTCAGTTCTTCGACTTCAGCGTCGGGTGTAACGTCTGCAATACCGATGGATACCGTGATCGACCGCTGCTCGCCACCCGGCAGTTGATAGGGCGCTCCAGCCACGGCCTTTCGAATGCGTTCAGCGAGTTTTACACCGGAGGAAATCTCGGTGTCGGGAAGCAGCACAATAAACTCTTCGCCGCCGTACCGGGTCGCAATGTCACTGGCACGAACCTGCGCGTCGATACGGTTCGCCAATTCCTGCAGCACGGCATCGCCTGCCGCATGACCAAAATCATCATTCACTTTCTTGAAATGATCCACATCGAGCATCAGACAAACGACGGGATGGCGATCTCGTCGTGCCCTCGCAAGTTCCTCCTGCAGACGCACTTGCAGGTAGCGGCGATTGTGCCAACCGGTGAGAACATCGGTGAACCCGCTGCGCAGCAGGCGCGCGCGATTCACGGTGTTGTCAATACAATAAGATGCGATCACACCGAGATGAGCGAGGAAATCCGTTGCGTGTGCGCGCGTATATCGTTTTGCATCGCGGCTGCCGAGATTGATGCTGCCGATTAGCTCCCTTCGACGCGTCAACGGGATCATTGCCACACTGGCAAGATCCCTGGACCCGGGAAAAATGAGTTGATGATCACAGGCCGTGAATGGGCCAAGCCAGGGCCGGCGCAGCGCAACATACTGCGGTGCGAGGCCGCTCAGAGATTCCACCATCAACAAGCCATCGAAGCCATCGGCAGGTGTTCCAGCTGCCAACAACAAATGCCGCACATCGTGGTCGGGGTCGCAGAAGACAATTGAAACGTGGTCCAGGCTGTGGCTCGACCGCAGCCCGGCGGTCAACTCATGTATCAGGGTTTGCAGGTCATCGGCATGCAACAACCTGAGTTCCCGCTGCTGCGTACGATGCATCTTCGCATCGTTGCGCGCGACCTCCGCTTTTAATGCGACGAGTTCCCTCTCGGCCTCCACCAGGCGGGTGTTGAGATCATCTGCGGTTTCCATGCTCGCATCCCTCCGATTATTGCTACGGTCAGCCGCGCAAAGCCATGTACTGGCGGCCTTTCTCCATGAGTTCGATAAAACTCTCTTTGTCGCCATTTGCGACACTCTTGCGAATCCGGTTCGCAGCACTGCACAGGGCATCAAGTGGCCCAAGTCCGAACCTGTTCAGGTTCTGAATCTCAAAATACAGGTGCGGGTTGTCCTGCGCGACCGCTGCCGACACGAGCAACTGCGAATCAAACGTCGTCGATGACAGTTGCGCGAGTTTTGGCGCCGCCTCACCACTCTCGGCCAGTGCCGTAAAGAACGCAATGTTCAGAGCGTGCGACAGACCGAGCACATACGCGATAAGGCGATCATGATCATCGAGTCCCATATCAAGCTGCTCAACCATGGTTGAGCTGAACAGTTCTTTCGCCGCCTGCGTTGCCTCGGGCACACCGGCATCACAAAAAATAAGGTGGTGCCCCGAAAGCAACCGGGTTTCCGGCCCATACATAGGGTGCAGCGAGGTAACGCGACAACCGGCGCTCCGCAGCTCTGTCAATCCATCGATGAGTGGTGTCTTGAGTGAGCCAATGTCAAACACAAGACCTGCCGGCTTTAGAACCGCCAGCTGCGCGAGGATTCTGCCCGAAACGGCGAGCGGCGCGGCAACAACGATCACGTCGTAGTCGACGCCGGCGTCGGTCCAGCTTTTGAACCGCCCCGGCCCGTTATCAACGCAACTGTCGGCAATCGTCGTATCGAAACCCTGCGACGCAAAAAAGTCGACAAACCAGCCGCCCATTTTGCCGGCACCGCCGATGACAAGTACGCGCTGACCGTCCCCTTTGCCCTCGGCAATGACGCGTTCGCGCTCCTGACTTGCCAGCGAGGAACGAATCAGTTTTCGCAGCACGTCTTCAGCCAGGTCCGGGTCGATACCGAGCTTCTCCGCCTGGGCACGACCCATGTCGAGCACATCTTTTTCCCGGGCATAATCGCGCGTGCCCGTTCCCGTGGACTGCTTATCGCGACCAATGTCGCTGACCAGGCGCTGACGTGCGGCGATCAGGTCGACAATTTGCCGGTCAACGGCTGTCAGTTCTTTACGCAGGTCGTCAAGACTCATGTCTATAGATTCGGCTGAGGGCTGGTGAAGAACTCCGTTTTACAGGAGACACGCGCGGCTCGGCAAGCGACATCGCGTTGTCGACAGGCCGGCAATCGTGAGAATATCGCCGTCCGGAACGCAAACACAGTGGAGCCAGACAACAATGAAGACACGCGCTGCAGTCGCCTGGGAAGCGGGCAAGCCACTCGAGATCGAGATGATTGACCTGGACGGGCCGAAGGCCGGCGAAGTGCTGCTTCGAAACGTCGCCACAGGCGTATGTCATACGGACGCGTTTACCCTGTCCGGCGAGGATCCTGAGGGAATATTTCCGGCCGTTCTGGGACATGAAGGCGGCGCTATTGTCGAAGAGATCGGCGAGGGTGTGACGTCTGTAAAGGTTGGCGACCACGTCATTCCGCTGTACACGCCTGAATGCGGTGAGTGCAACTTCTGTACATCCGGCAAGACCAACCTGTGCCAGAAAATCCGTGTTACGCAGGGTCAGGGCCTGATGCCCGACGGCACGTCGCGATTTTCTGCCAATGGCAAGCCGGTCTACCACTACATGGGTACCTCGACGTTCAGCGAGTACACCGTACTCCCTGAAATCTCAGTCGCGAAGATACGCGAGGAAGCGCCTCTCGAGAAAGTGTGCTTACTCGGCTGCGGCATTACGACGGGCATCGGCGCAGTCCTGAACACGGCCAAGGTCGAGCCCGGCGCTTCGGTGGCAGTATTCGGTCTTGGCGGTGTCGGTCTGAGCGCAATCCAGGGCGCGGTCATGGCGAAAGCCGGCCGCATCATCGCCGTCGACATCAACGCGGACAAATTTGAACTGGCAAAGCAATTCGGCGCAACCGACACGGTCAACCCGAAAGACCACTCGGCGCCGATCCAGGACGTCATCGTTGACATGACCGATGGCGGCGTGGACTACTCGTTCGAGTGTGTGGGCAACGTCACGCTCATGCGCGCCGCGCTCGAGTGTTGCCACAAGGGATGGGGCGAGTCAGTCATCGTTGGCGTCGCCGGCGCCGGCCAGGAAATTTCGACTCGACCGTTCCAGCTTGTGACGGGTCGTGTATGGCGCGGTACAGCGTTTGGCGGGTGCAAAGGTCGTTCGCAACTGCCCGGCATGGTTGACCAGTACATGCATGGCGACATCAAGATCGACGAATTCATTACCTACACGATGCCACTCGAGGACATCAACAAAGCCTTCGACCTGATGCACGAAGGTAAGAGCATTCGATCGGTAATTCACTATTAGCCATTATCTTTATGGTGACAGGCCCCGCCAGTGACTAAGGTCGCCGTCGCAACGACGTCCCAGCTTGCCGCCGATGGCGCCAATGAAGTTGCCGAACTCGGCGGCAATGCGGTCGACTGTGCGCTCGCGGCGGCTCTATTCACCATGAACACCGAACCGGGTGTCTGTGCGCTGGCAGGCAGCGCGTTCATCACAGTGTGGCAACCGGGCAGTGATCCGGTAACGATCGACGGCAATGTCGCAGTTCCCGGCATGGGCTTGCCACTCGGGGATCGCGGCCACGCCGTCAGCGAAGTAACGCTCAAGTATGGCGGTGGCATTACCACACTGGCTGGCCCGGGTTCTGTAGCCGTGCCGGGCTCGCTGGCCGCTATCGAGAAGGCGTGGCAGCGCTTTGGCAGTGCTCGATGGTCGGATCTTTTCCTGCCGACCATTGCCGCAACTCGAGACGGCTTCCCGTTATCGTCGGCCTGTCATTACTATCTCGGTTACGCGGGCAAAGAAATATTTGATCGCAGCGACGACGGCTATGCCGCTCTTCACAGCGACGCTGGAGCGCTGCACCCAGTCGGCCACCCGGTTGTCGTGCCGCATTTGGCCGAAACCTTGTCGGCCATCGCCGCAGAAGGTGCGCGCATCTTTTACGAGGGGGAGTTGGCGCAGAAAATTTCCACACACGTGCGGGACGCTGGTGGCGCCCTGACGATGCAGGACCTGCGCAACTTCGAGGCCCGTGAACGCCCTTCGCTAACCGTGGATATCAATGACTGGACGATCGCCACTAACCCCCCGCCCGCAGTTGGCGGTGCGACGCTTGCCGCAATGCTGCTCGCATGTTCCGACCTGTCGCAGGAAACCTGGACTGCTGATGCACTGGCGCGGCTCATCGAGGTGCAACGCGCCACGCTCGATTTTCGCAGACGGCGCCTCGACCTCGCCGATGACGTTGGTCCGGAGGCTGCCCGTCTGCTCGAATCCGCTGCAAGTGGCCAACTGTTGAGCAGATGGGCGTCGGCATCGACGGTGCACACGTCCGCGGTCGACGAAAACGGTGCAGCCTGTGCGGTGACCGCCTCGTCAGGTTACGGATCGGGTGAAATGCCTGCGGACACCGGCCTGTGGCTGAATAACTGTCTCGGCGAGCTGGAACTCAACCGTCGCGGCCTTGATGCCGGGCCTCCTGGAATGCGCTTGCCCTCCAATATGGCACCGAGTATCGCGCGTCGACCTGGGCGGGTTCTTGCGGCCGGGTCTCCCGGGGCGGATCGCATCACGACAGCCTTGCATCAGTTCCTGGTGAATATGCTGCAGATGGGCATGTCCCTCGAAGACGCGATCGCCCACCCTCGAGTTCACGTCGATACGACCGGCGGTAGCGAAAGATTGATGGCGGAACCCGGACTCAAACTTCCGGAGATCGACATTCCCGTCAACGTCATGCCGGACCTGAATATGTACTTCGGCGGAATTGGTGCGACACTTGTCGACCGGGAAAATGGCTTCCAGGTCGCTTCAGACCCGCGGCGCGACGGCGGTACGCGGATTTGCGGCGCGTGACGCCCTAACCAGATTTGTGGAGAAAAGTGTGACCGACCCTTGCTCGGCGACGAGACTACCCGCCGAATTGCCGTCCGATCCGATGCGTTGGGCGAAGGCCTGGCTCGACGAGGCGGTAACAAAGCAGGTACAGCGAAACCCGAATTCGATGGCAGCCGTTACGGTTGACAAGAACGGGCAACCCGCCGCGCGCGTGGTCCTGTGCAAAGAATTTGTTACCGATCCGGGCTATCTCATTTTTTACACGAACTACAATTCCGACAAGGCCAAACACCTGGAGAACAACAACAACATTGCGTTGCTATTTCACTGGGACGTGTTCGGGCGGCAAGTGCGCATGGAGGGCGAGGCGGTGCGTTCGCCCGCCGAAGAAAGCGATGCCTACTTTGCTACACGCGACTGGGGAAGCCAGATCGGTGCATGGGGTTCCGACCAGAGTGCGCCGCTGGAATCTCGAGCAGCGCTGATCTCACAGGTGGGCAAACGCGCGATGCAACTCGGCGTCCAGGCTGCGAAAAACCTCAAATCCATCGCAGTCGAAGACCGGCCTGCAATCTCGCGACCGCCGCACTGGGGTGGTTTTCGCGTCTGGCCGAGACGCATCGAACTCTGGATAGAGGGTAGCGACCGAATTCACGATCGGGCACGGTGGGAACGATCCCTCTCCCACCGCGAAGACGACTTGTTTGACACCGGGGACTGGATCGGTACCCGGCTGCAACCCTGAGTCGCAGTTTGTTGCGGGCCGGCCTGACAGTTTTCCTGCTGCTCTCTGCCTTCGCTGCAGAGGCCCAGGTTTCATTGACACGCGGTACCAACTTCTCCCTGGACGTGGCGGCCGATGGCCGCATCGTATTCGACCTGCTTGGCGAGATCCGGGTCATCCCGAGGAGAGGCGGCGTTGCCAGGGCCATCCCCGACGGGCCCGCCGGTGCGCGGCGGCCACGCTGGTCACCCGCAGGTGATGCTATTGTTTTTCAGGCGCGAAACGGGGGGCAGGAACAACTCTGGCGTTACGACATCGGCGAAGCGTCGCCGCGACAGCTCACAGTCGGTCGGTTCTTTGACCACCATCCCTCCTGGCACCCCGACGGCGATCGCATCGTTTTTTCAAGTGATCGTCTCGATACGGGGTTTGATCTGTGGGAACTCGACCTGACGACAGGGCTGGCCTGGCGCATCAGTGATTTGCCGGGTGATGAATCAGAGCCCGTATGGTCGTCGGACGGGGATGACCTCGTCTACATACACCGCCTCGACGGCAAATGGGCGTTGATGCTTAGACGCCACGGCCAACCTGAGCGGATACTTGTGTCGTCAGCATCACGCCTGTCGAGCCCCGCATGGCGGCCCGACGGCAGCCTGATTACCTACTTGCGTCACGGCGACGACGCGCTTGTCACTGAGATGGTCATTCTCTCCGAACCCCTGCTCATCCGGCCGTTGATTGAGAACGAGGATTTCTTTATTGCGCCGATCGCATGGCGAGATCGACAGGTAATGCTTTATGCGGCCAATGGCCTGATTCGCAAACGTGATTTCAATTCCTGGACATCAAGAAACGTACCGTTTCGCGTCACCGTCTATCCCGACGAATCGCCACCAACCGGACCACCACAAGCCCGCGACTTGCCGCGGGCGAACGAACCGGGCGGACGACTTGTTGTCCGTGCGGCGCGTGTGTTTGATGGCGTAGGTGTCGGCTATCGCGAGGGCGTGGATGTTGTCATGGAAGGTGGTCGAATCGTTGCTGTTGAGCCGCGCCGCGACTGGCCCGATGCGATTCTGGTCGACATGGGCGATCTTACCGTGGTGCCCGGGTTCATCGACGGTCAATCGAGTCTGCCGGCCGACGTCGATGTATCGCTCGGGCCGATACTACTGACGTTCGGGATGACCACGGTTGTTGCCGATATCGACGACCCTGGCGCATTGAACGCAGTCTGGTCCGGCCAGGATATGCCTGGCCCACTGGTTCTTGGCCGGGACTGGCAACTGGACCTTGCGACCGTATCGACAATAAATCTCAAAGCAGACGCCTTGCCGGCGTCACCACGAGGCATACGCTATGAAGACGCGCGTCTTGCAGATGTTGCCGAACCCCTGGTTGTCCTGTCCGGCCTTGCGGATGCAGCGACGCCCGGCCTGGCGCGGCTGCTTCGCTCGCGCCAGGCCATGTTGCTGAACGGTCAGGCTAACGCGGTACGCCGCTTCAGCGAAGCGCCCTTGCTGGCCGCACAATCGTCGTCAATCGTGCTCGGCAGCGAAGCCAATGGTCTGCAACCGGGGGTCGCGTTGCATGCCGAATTTCGCGCCCTTGCCGGTGCCGGGCTCAATGAGGCGCACGTGCTGCGGACTGCCGGCATCAATGCCGCTAAAGCACTTGGGCTTGGATTACAGGCCGGGCGCGTCGCGCCCGGCGCAAGTGCCGATCTCGTCATCGTCGACGGTGACCCGCTCGACGACATCCATGATGCACTGAATGTGGTCGGTATCGTCCGTAACGGACGGTTTTTCAGTACGATCGGGCTCATCGAGCGTAGCCAAAATACCGAACCCGTCGAATAATTTGACAAGTTTCTGGCTCACTTGGAGCGGTTCACAAACAAATGGTGGTCAGTCACTGCAGGGCTTTTAGTAAATTCTTTATTTTCTAAGGCTTACGCATGCTTGTTTCAGCATCAGTTGATGTGCGGTGCAACAATTACGTCGGTTTCTTTTACAAACCACGTGCAACCGTTCTCCTGAGCAACCTGTACCAACCGCTAAATACCTGATATCGGAACGTCTGTGACGTGTTGGCACAGGTCTTGCTTTGAATACCTTGCCCAAGCGAAGTGTAACTGCACTTGGTATCACTCAACGGCTACTTAACAGGATTTAGACGCCAGAAGAACAATAACTACAAAAATAATACGATCCAGATCCAACAATAATAATATTTCTGTATCCGGACGCCGAATCTGCAGTTACCTCTTTTAATAATAAAAAGAGAAATTAACCCCGCCGCTCACGCCGCGGGGTTTTTTATTGGGCGGCACTTTGCTGAGTGCGGCGAGTCGGATACCGGTATTATCCAATTCACACGACGCACCGGAGCCGATCATGAAAACAACACTCGCTCTATTGATTCTTGCCTTACTCGTCGCCGGCTGCGGCCAAAAAACTGGCGACTCCGAGCCCGCTGCCGGTGAGCCTGCCCCCGAAATGAGCGCGCCCGCCGAGCCCGAGGTATCGATGTATGCTGCCGCGGTCGACAGCCCGGGCCGAACTGACGAAGACCGGACCAGCGATGCCGGGCGCCAGCCCGCAGCCGTGCTCGAGTTCTTCGGCATCCAGCCAGGCGATACCGTCCTCGAGATGTGGGCCGGCGGTGGCTACTACACGGAAATACTCGCACACATCGTCGGCGAGAACGGCAAGGTCGTCGCTCACGCGAATACGCCGATTCTGAATTTCGCGGGTGAAGCACACGAAAAAAGGCATGCCGATAATCGCCTGCCGAATACTGAAATCCTGATGGCGGAAAACAATGAGCTGGTCCTTGAAGACGATAGCTTTGATGCGGCGACGATCATCCTCAACTATCACGACCTTTACTGGACATCGGAGCAGTACGGTTGGGATGAAATCGACATACCGGCATTCAATGCCGAGTTGTTCAAGGCCATAAAACCTGGCGGTATCCTCGGCATAGTGGACCACCAGGCTGCAAGCGGCTCACCGGGTGAGACCGGCAACACTTTGCACCGCATCGATTCGGCCATCGTGATCGCCGAACTCACGGCGGCTGGTTTCGTACTCGATGGCGAAAGCGATGTCTTGCGAAATGCCGACGACGATCACAGCAAGAGCGTCTTCGACCCCGAGATTCGCGGCAAAACCGATCGCTTCGTGTTGCGCTTCAGGAAGCCTGAGTAACCAAGCCCGCGCAATGTTCAAGGCGATCCGCATTGCGATCCTGCTGTTCATTCTGTTCTTCGTGGCGGTCAGCGCCTGGCTGACTCAGTCACGAAGCACAGACTGGAATAACAGCCTGTGGCTCAAGGTTTACCCGATCAATGCGGATGGCAGCGAGGTCGTCGCAAAGTACATCGCGGGCCTTGAGGTTGACGATTTTACGGATATCGAGGCTTTCATCGCACGAGAAACTGCGCGTTACGGGAAAACCCTCGATCGGCCATTACGGATGGAACTGGGCCGGCAGGTTCGGGAACAGCCGCCAGCCATCGCCCCTGATTCCGGGGTGCTGGGTGTCATGATGTGGTCGCTCAGGTTGCGCTGGTGGGCGACGCGTACGGCCGGCGATCAGGACAATATCGACCCGGATATTCGCATCTTCGTTCGTTATCACAGCCCCGATAACGGGTTCCGGCTCGAAAACTCCGTTGGGCTGCAAAAAGGCATGGTTGGCATTGTTAACGCGCGCGCGAGTCGTCAGCACGCGGGTGGCAACAATGTGATCATCGCGCAT
>Ga0316201_10001009_pt1 | contig 18020 bp, 8 predicted proteins | sample CS6wburrow_MG_FD_204516 | JGI IMG/M metagenome (GOLD analysis project Ga0316201, IMG submission 204516) | Coastal sediment microbial communities from Delaware Bay, Delaware, United States - CS-6 worm burrow | ecosystem: Environmental > Aquatic > Marine > Coastal > Sediment | place: USA: Delaware... | reverse complement strand
GTCGTCCACGTACTCCTTGAAGGTGATGTCGCGCCGCTTGTAGATGTTCTCGGGCCGCGACGGCACCGTGTCAGGCAGTGTCACGGTCTCGGTCTCGGCGTCCGCGACCTGGTTGGCCGACTCCCAGAAGATGTCCTCGATCTCGGGCGAGGAGACCAGCTTGGGGATGTCCTGGTAGTCCATGTAGAACAGCATGGTGCCGAAGTAGAACTGCGGCATGAAGGCCTCTTCGCGCTCGTCGAAGACCTCCATCAGCTGGCCGTAGCCGAACTTGATGGCCGCGATGTCCCACAGGCCGATGCCGTGGATGTCGGTGTTCAGGCGCTGCCCGTAGTCCATGATGGTGGAGTACTTGTACTCGTTGATGCTCAGGCAGTCGCCGGTGGTGAGGCTGGAGCCGACGCAGTTGTTGAGCTTCTGCGTCATCTCGGCGCGCTGGTCGTCGGTGATCCAGGTGGCGCGGTCGATCTGGGTCAGGGCCGTGGCCGGATCATCGTCCATGGTCTGGATGGCCCAGAACTCCGGCCGGAAGTTGAAGGGGTCGGCCGAGCCATTGAAGTTGTGGCGCAGACCGATGGTGTGACCCACCTCGTGCGCGGCCACCGCCTCGAAGGCCTTCTCGATGATGTACTCGTGAACCTCCTCGCGGCTCATGCCTTGCAGCTGGTGGGCCATGCCCAGCAGGGTCGGCTCGGAGAAGTAGCGGTCCATCATGATGTTGCGGCTGGAGAAGAAGTGGAACAGCCGCTCCTCGTTGCCACGCACGCTCTTGAGGTCGTGGTTGTGGCCCATGTTGGGCAGGGAGCTGAGCGCGGGTGAGCGCGTGCCCCAGCGCGCCGGCGATGCCATCTCGCGGGCGGTCTGGGTCATGGGCTGACCGGGCTGGTAGTGCTGCGGCCCGGCCATGCCGCGCAGCACCTCGTCGTTGATCAGGAGCTCGCTCTCGACGCGGGTGCCCTCGATCATCTGCAGGCGCCCCTGGTGCTCGCCCGGGGGAACCGGCGGCATGTAGGACTCGCCGGTGACCCCGGCCATGGCCTGGTCGACCTGCTGCATGACGCGCGACACGTCGCGGTCGGAGAGCGAGTCGTTGCGCTGGTTGCGGGTACCCTCGATGGCGGCGCGAACAAACTCGCCACCCTCGATCTCGGCCTCGGTGATGTCGCCGTTCATCAGGGCGATGATGTCGGCGTAGCTCTTGGCCCAGGTGCGCAGCGAGGCGCCGTAGATGTTGGCGTTGGCGTTGATGATCTCGCCGGTCTCGGGGTCGCCGTGCGAGGGGCCGTAGCCGAGGGGCCCGGAGACCTGCGGGGTGTCGACCCAGTTGAGCAGCGAGTAGCGCAGATCGCCCAGGCGCTGCCAGTCGAAGGGCTCGTCGAGCCCGAAGGAGTTGTACTCGAGCGCGGCGCAGACCTGCTTGAGGTTGCCCATGGTGATCTCGTCCATGCCACCGGCGACGCGGGTCACCACGTCCTCGAGGCCGTGCTCCTCGGCGTAGGCGCGGACGTTATCGGCGTTGCAGCTGTTGCGCCGCAGCTCGAAGACGCGCTCGGGCACCTTGGCGCGCAGGTCGTCGGGATCCGCGCGGTCGTACTCGAGGCCACGCAGACCGGCCACGGTGGCGCGGAAGGAGAGGTCCCACTCGTCCACGAAGCGCTGCGCCGCCGGCATCAGCTTCTCCGGGAAGTCCTCGTTGACGTAATAGACGATCGGCTTGATCTCGCGCTCGGTGTAGGGGATCAGCGTGCCGTCGGCGTTGAACGACTTCTGCCAGATGTTCCAGCGGTTGATCATCATGCGGCGGCCATCGAGGGTGAAGCCGCGCTCGGGGTCATAGCCGGAGCGGATGGTGCGGAAGTAGCCGAAGGTCGAGAAGATCGGCACCGTCCACTGGTAGCAGTTGTCCGGATCGAAGTTCTCGTTGCCGATGTAGGCGTCGCCACCCTCGTAGCAGACCCACATGTCGTTCAGTTCGGGATGGCAGAAGGGATCCTCTTCGGGAGTGGTCTGCGGCGGGCACTGGCCCAGGTACTGGCAGCCCTCCTCCACGTTGGGGTCGCAGGGCAGCGCGGTCACCGGGTTACGCCAGCGCTCGCGGTACTGCATGGGCATGTAGTCCGGATACTCGAGGATCTCGTAGTCGTTGGTCGGGTCCGTCTTCAGGAAGCTGAAGCGCATCTTGGCCTCGGAGCCACCACACCAGTCGCCGTAGTCTGCGAACTCGTAGATGCAGGTCGGCAGGTCGACGTACACGCCCATGTTGAGGGTGAAGTCGATGTAGTCGGGCTGGATGCGCAGGCGGCCCGGGTCTGTCTCCCACACCTCGGAGACGAACTCGCTGTGCGGGGCGAAGCCGTAGTAGGCCGAGGCATAGCCGGCCACGTCGAAGTGGTCGACCACGCTGCGCGACCAGTCGACGCGCATGTAGTCGCGCTCCCACCACGGGCGATCGGTGGTGTTCTCCTCCAGCACGTTGTTCTCGACCCCGGTGTTGGGGTTGTACTGGCGCTGGATGTCGAAGTGCGACAGCACGCGGAAGCCGACCACCGGGCTGTTGCTGCCCGGCTCGTCGACGCCCTCGGCGCCGTGCCCCTCGACGCCGTCGAGCGGCGGGGCGGCCTGGTAGGCGCGGTAGCCGAGCACCACGTCCTCCTGGACCTCCCAGCGGATCTTCTCCATGTTGTAGGTGTCTTCACCCTCGAAGAGCATGCCCTGGTTGTACTGGGTCTCGACGATGGTGGCCTTGAAGTACCACTCACCCTCGAGGTCGCTCTTCTTGATGTAGTCAGGCTGTGTACGATCGATGTCACCGATCTCCTGCGCACATCCAGCGGCGAAGGCCGCGGCGAGGAGGCCGGCGAGGAATCCCTTATGCATAAGCTTGGTCTTCATAGTTTGCCTCCTTACCACTGGAACTCATACCAGTCGTGGAACTCGCGCAGATTCTCGATGAGCTCGACCTGCTTCTCCATGTACTCGAGCCCACGCTCCGCGCGCAGCTGGCGATCCTGCATGATGCAGCCCATGGTCTCGCGGGCCGGGCAGGTGTAGTCGTAGCCGTCCCACTCCTGGGACTGATAGGTGCACTCGCACAGGCCGGCGTCGAGCGCCGGGTCCTCGACGCAGCCCTGGAGCTCCATCCAGCGCGCCTTGCGCCGGTTGGCCTCCTCGACCAAGGAGAAGCCGATCGGGGTCTCACCCTGGCGCAGCGCGCGGTAGGTGACGCCGCTGACCGGGTGGGTGAACTCGGCCTTCTGCTTCTCGCCGCTGATCGGGTCGTACATCGGCACGCTCTCGAAGTCGCCGATGTCGTCGGCCGCGCCCTTGACCGCGATCTTGATCAGGCGGCTGAAGTCCTGCTCGGCGTCGAGCAGGTTGCTCATCAGGGCGGCGCCGTAGTTCATGGCGTAGAACGCCGTGTTGCTCGCCACCGAGGGCTTCACCAGCTTGAGGTCGTCGCTCGGGGTGTAGTCGGGCATCTGGCCGTCCATGCCGATGAACTGTCGCGGCTCGAACTGCCACTCTCCGTCGACCCGGCGCATGACCGGCGCGAACTTGCTGTAGTCGTTGGTGATGATGCCGTAGAAGGTGTTCAGCACCTCCTCGCGGAACAGCCTGAACACGTTCACCGAGAAGGTGCGCGGGTCCATGTTGTAGTAGCCATCCGGGTGGAAGCCGCTGACGCCCATGAAGGGCAGGAAGGCCCACTGCGGATAGGCGAGGTAGAACAGCGCCGAGTCCTTGGCGAAGTAGCTGCCCACGTAGGTGAACACGTACTCCTCGTAGTCCTCGGAGAAGCCGACGAAGAAGGGACGGCCAGCGCCCAGCGGCACGTTGTGCACGGTGCTCGAGCCGACCTCGTCGCACTCGTTGAAGTAGCCGCGCTCGACCACCACGCCGAGGCCGCCGGTGTCAGCCAGCCCGGTGGTGGTGCCACCGAGGAAGTCGGCCGAGGGCTCGACTCGCCAGTAGCCGTCACGCTGGCTGGAGACCAGCATGCCGCCGTCCGCGTCCAGCTCCTGGAAGAAGCCCGGGGGCGGGTAGCCCAGCACCTCGGAGAACAGGTTCAACCCCATGATGGAGGCGCGCAGGTAATCGGCGCCGGCGTCGGAGTCGAAGAAGTCCTCGTCGTTGGCGCGGAAGTAGTACATGTACTGGAAGGTGTTGAGGATGCGGCTCAGCACACCGTCGTCGCGGCTCTGCGGGCCCCAGTGCCAGGTCTGGTTGGTGCGGCCGCGGTTGAAGTGCGTGAAGTAGTAGTACTCCTTGAACTTCTCGATCTCGCCCTGGATGATCTGAGTCTGGGTGACGCCGTAGTCGGACATGCGGCAGTCCGGCAGCAGCCTGGCGTACTCGTCCGAGCACATCTTGAAGGGCACCGCCCACCGCGGCTCGGGCATGGTGGTCTGGCCGTTGCCCCAGAGGTAGCGCTGGTAGTGGCGCTGCTCGAGGCCGTCGACGCCGCCCATGAGCTGAGGCAGCTTGTTGTAGTCGTTGTAGAACTGCCAGGTGCGCAGGTCCCAGCCGTCGATGTCGCCGTCGCTGTCGTAGTCCTCCATCATGCCGGTGTTGACCACACCGTCATCGAAGACCTGGAGCACGTTGCCGTAGACGAAGTGGATGAAGGCGTCGTCGTAGGGGCGCAGGCCGCCGAAGTCACCGGTGACCTTGCCGTGGTAGTCCATGATGGACGAGTACATCTTCTCCCAGGCGCCCAGGCAGTGCTGGGTGGTGAACTCGCGATCTGGGTTGTCGTCGAGGTCGGCGAGGCAGAGGTCGATGTCGGCGACCATGGCCAGCTCGCCCTGGTTCTGCAGCTGCACGCGCGCCGCGCTCAGATCCTCGGGCAGCACGGCCAGGCTCCAGAAGTCGGGGCCGAAGTTGAGCGCGTCGGTCGAGGCCGAGAAGTTGTGACGCATGCCGACGTTGTGGCCCACCTCGTGGGTCATGATGGCGTCGAAGATGAAGAAGCGCAGCATGGCGCGGCGCTCCTCGCGCGGCTTGTCCTTCAGCTTGAGCGCGGTGTGCAGCAGGGCCGCGTCGAAGAACTTGGGCATGTCGCGGGTGCGCTTCATCTGCTCGAGGTCCCGCGCGAACTCGCGATCGGCCAGCTTGCGGCGGAAGTCGCGCACCGGCGAGGCGATGTCCTTGAGGTCGGTGCCCTCGTTGTACATGAAGTCGAGGCCGCCCTGCACCTCGGCCTGGGCCAGCTGCCAGTCGGGCTCGCCGATCAGCAGGTCCTCGAGGTGGGAGCCCTCGAGGCTGCGCAGGCGCGAGTCGGCGAAGTCGGGCGAGATCTCCTTGAGCAGCTCGCTCGAGCCGTGGCCCAGCTTGTTGAAGCGGCGGTTCATCTCGTTCTTGAGCTCCGCGCTCACCTCGCCGCGCGAGATCTTGTTGAGGTCCTTGCTGATGCCGTCGATGTACTGGCTCACGTCCTGGCCGGTGATCAGGTCGAAGTCATCGATGCCGCCGTTGAGGGCGTCGATGTAGTCGAGCACGCGGCTGATCGAGGTCTCCATGACCGCGCCAGCGTAGTGGGCGGTGGAGGAGACGATCTCGGCGGTGATCGGGTCCATGAACATCGGGCCGAGGCCACCCCAGCCGGCCTCCTGCCACTTGTCGACCCACATCAACATGTTGTAGCGCAGGTCGCCGTGGCGCTCCCAGGTGAAGGCGTCCTCCTGCCCCTCGGTGAGTGCCTCGACCACGGTGCAGGCGCTGGCCAGGTTGAACTTGTCCAGCCGGCCGATGCCGCCGATGTGCTCGTTGAGGGCGTCCTCGAGCTCGCTGTGATCATTGACATAGGCGCGCACGTTGTCGAGGTTGCAGCTGTTGTCGTGCACCTCGAACATCTTCGCCGGGATCTCGGTGCTCTGCAGCTCCTGGGCCACCTCCTGCTTGGTGGCGGTGCAGGGCGTGTCGTCGTCGTCGCAGCGGCCCTCGGCCTTGTTGCGCGACATCACGCGCAGCATGGCGACGACCTCGCGGAAGGGCTTGTTCCAGTTATCGCCCACCAGGTAGGCGGCCTTCTTGACCGACCACATATCGCGCAGCGCGGGGTCCATCTCCTCGTCGTCGGGGAACTCGACGTTGAGGTAGTAGTGGATCGGCTTGGGGGTGCGCAGGTGGTAGGGGATGGGAGAGCCGTCGTCGTACTTGCTCTCCTGCCAGATGTTGAAGCGCGAGGCGCGGCGGATGATGCCGGACTCGGTGATGTTGTAGTCGTTGTCGTAGGTGAGGCGGTCCAGGCGGTAGTCGCCGAAGCGCTCGAACACCGGGATGCGCTGCACGTTGCCGCGGCTGTCGCGCACGAAGTTGCCGGTGTCGTCGACCAGGTCGACCGTGTCCGGGAAGGGCATGGCCTCGTAGTCGTTGTCAGGATCGACCTTCATGAACGACCAGCGCACGTGCACCTCGCCGGGGGCACAGTCGTAGTAGTCGTCGTAGTAGCCGTAGCAACCCAGGAGGTCGGGCCACACCGAGTACTTGGCGACGAAGTCGAAGTAGTCCTCGCCGAAGCGCGCGCGATCGGCGTTGTCGATCTCGTGGGGCTGAACGAAGTACGAGTTGCTGGTGATGTATGAGAGCGGCAGATAGGAGTAGTCGTCGAGCACGAAGTAGCTGTTGAACAGCCCGAGGGTCGGCGCCAGGTTGTTGGCCCAGTCGACCACGATGTACTCGCGCTCGTTCCAGGGGCGCTCGTAGTTCTTGTCGATGACGTTGGTCTCTTCGCCGGTCTGCGCGTTGTAGGAGCGCCGGATGTCGAAGTGTTCCTTGATGGCGAAGATCAGCTGCGGGCTGCCGAAGTAGTCGGTGCCCTCGACCTCGCCCAGCTCCGAGCCCGGGATGTACTCCCAGTCACGGTAGCCGTAGAGGAAGTTCTCGGTGACCTTGAAGCGCACGCGCTCGATCACCGCCCAGTCGCCGTCGCCCTGGGAGACCCACTGGCTGTGCGGCGCCGTGTCGACCACGGTGCGCTTGAAGTACCAGCTGCCGTCGAACTGGTCCTTCGTGTAGTAGGGGCCGTGCACCCGGTTGATGTCCGGGGCCAGCTCGGCGCAAGCCGCGAGCCCCATCGCGGCGAGCACTCCAACTGCCAAGATCTTCCATGCGCGCTTCATCTGCTCTCCTTTAGGAGTCGAAATCTGCATCTCGTGAACTCTCACGCCCGGCACGCTAGATGGTGCCGATGACGTCGAAGTAGAAGGCGGTCAGGTTGTCTCCCGGGCTGACGAAGTCAAAGAACGGGAAACGGAACTGCTTGTTGTCGGCGGTGAAGGCCGTCTGCAGGCTGGTCACGCCCAGGGCGAAGCCCAGGTTCTCCCAGGGCTGATAGCTCAGCTCGACGCCACCGGAGGTGAGATCGGTCTGCCCGCTGGCGTTGGCGTACTCGCTCGAGTACTCGTCGCTCAGCGGCTGAGTGTACTTGAAGCTGTTGACGATCATCAGGCTGGTCGAGAGCGTGACCACGTCCAGGAAGGTGTAGGAAGCGGCCATGCTGTTGTAGACCAGGTGGCTGGTGTTGCGCGCCGAGCCGATGGCGATCTCGCCGTTGCCCAGATCCTCGGGCCCGCCGGGGCGGAACTGCAGGGAGTTGGGCAGGTAGTCGACGTTGTGCGTGGGGTTGGTGGTGGTGTGGAAGTTCTTCTTGAAGAAGAAGGTGTAGCCCAGGCTCAACCCCTCCCAGGCCCAGTTGAGGCCGGCGTGGGGCCGCAGCGCGAACACCTGGTTGCTGGCGCGGCTAAGCATGGAGGTCGGCGCATAGGCTGTCAGGCCAGCGCCCAAGCCGATGCCGGTCACCGGCTCGCGGTAGATCTCGGGGTAGCTGGCCATCAGATTCACGTCCGAGATGCTCATCTGGCGCATGTAGGACTCGCCCGAGGCGTCGGCGTTGGCGTTGCCCTGGAACGAGGTGGTGATGTTCTTGACCACGTCCACGCGCAGGCTGAGCTTGAGGCGCTCCCACAGCGTCAGGCTGGGCCGTATGCTGGCCGACATCGACCAGGCCGGGTTGCGCGCGTACTCGTCGGCCACGAAGGTCCCGAGGCCGAGGCTGTTGTCGTAGATGATCATGGCCCCCACCGGGAACTTGGGCCCGGAGGCCTCATTCTCGGCGTCGCCGACGGTTGCCGTGGCTCCCACATCATCCGAGGCCGCTGCCAAACCCAGGTTGGGTAAGAGCAGGGCCGCGCCGAGAACCGCTCCCAAAACTCTCATCGCCACACTCTCCCTCCAGCCACGTGCTGGAATAATTTGTCACGCTCGGGCGTTTTGGTGCTCCGCCCCTGCCGCAAGCAACTATCACGCCACGATCATGGGACCATATTCGTCAATTAAGTAATTGATATCATTAACACTCAGATCAAATGGCGCAGACCATCCGGTCGATATGATCCGATCAGGTGGATGATCTGCTCCGTTTCCCCACCCATCCGTACCTTTTCCTACATTTGCCCACATGGCCTGGGATAGGCCTCTCTGCCCCAGTGCGCGATCGCGCATCGCTGTGCAAGTAGCATTAATTTTCACGGGTTAGGTCAGAAATTGCGAATGGCTGCGCATCGGTCCCCAGGCGCTGTTTGGCTTTGCTGCGGAGGCTGGGGGTGTACCGGCGCGCTCAGGGTCCGTCAAGCGCTGCCTGGACGGGGAAAATGGCTGGGGGATCCAGGAAACTTAGGAGTTGGCGGCCTTGTCCTTGCGGGTCCAGCGCGGCTTGGGCTCGCAGTCGACGAAGTAGCCGTGGGTGCGGAACAGATCAAGGAAGCGCTTGCGCATGGAGGACTCGAGCACCTTGATGCGGGCCCGGGTCTTGCCCATGGCCGAGGCCGTTCCTTCCTGGGTCTTGCCGTCGATGAAGCGGACCTGAACGAACTCGCTCTCTTCGGGGTCGAGCTCGGACAGGAAGGAGGCCAGGATGACCTGCAACTCCTTGCGCTCCGCCATCTGCTCTGGATTCGCGTGCAGCTGGTGCACCACCGCCAGGGAGGGTCCATCCTCGAGATCGGCCGGGCCGCCTTCCTCGAGCACGGTGAAGCGCCGGTTGCGGTTGATCTCGCGCAGAAGCAGGTTGCGGGCCACGGTCTGCAAGTAGCGGGCGAACGGCCGCTCTCCATCATAGGCCTTGCGCGTGCGCTCCTCGAAGGCGCGGGCGAAGGTCTCCTGCACCACCCAGTCCAGGTCGGCGCCGGTGGCGCTGCCGCCGAAGCGACAGATCCGGCCCTGACTGGTGAAGGAGAATCCGGACTGCATGTAGCGGCGCAGCCTGGGGGCGTAGAACTCGAACACCTCCTCGAGGGCCCAGTTCTCTCCGCGGCGGAAGGCTCGAAGCAGGACGCGATCTTTCACCAGCAGTGGCATGGTACCTCCGAAGTCACATCATCAATATCGATGTGCTGGAGGCCCAAGTTGCTTGCATTACGACGCAGGGCAGCACCTACACTTGAGCACACTGTAGGATTGACTCCTACAAGTGGGATATTGCTCCTGTTTTTGCCTTACGTGAGGGAAATCACGGCACATTTTTTTTTGCGGATCGATCTGCTGATCGATCCTAATGGACGGAGATCGGCGGGTGGTGGAAGCCGGTCCCTGTAGTTCTCTATCCGCCAGGGCCAGAGATTGGAGCGGGAAAAACCGCTCCTCGGCCTGCTGACCGATCGGATTTTGGCACGCAGGAGCTAGGCGGAGAAGAACGCGGCTAGGGGATGAAGGCCACCGTGTAGGACTGGAGCAGGCCGGTCTGGGTCTGGAAGCGGTCGGTCACGCGCAGCACCCAATCGCCCTGGGTCTCGCCCTGCACCGGGATCAGGAGGCGGTCGCGGACCAGCGGGTTGGGGCAGGTGCCGGGGTCACAGGAGTCCAGCGCGGTCGGATAGAGCTCCACCGCACTGCTCGGTGGCGGTGCGATCAGGAAGACCGCGAGATCACTGACCTCAGGATGCGCGATCTCGAAGTGCACATCCACAAAGGCTGCGCCGAGCTCCACCGGGACCGTGATCACTGTGTTGGTCGAGCTCGGGCTGGAGGAGGTGGCGTCGGTGATGGTGCGGGGCAATCCTGGGGCCATGTAGGGGCCGTAGAACAGAGAGCCCTGGTCTGGCTCGCCGCTGTCGGGAGCGCTGCTGTCCGGCTGGGCGCTGTCGGGTGCGGCGCTGTCGGGTGCGGCGCTGTCCGGGGTCGTGCTGCTGCTGTCGGGGCGCGCGCTGTCGGAGCCACCGCCGCTGCTGTCGGGGCGCGCGCTGTCCACGACGCCCGCGTCGCTGGTGGCCGCCGTGTCTGGCGCGGATTGGTCCGCCACTGCCATGTCCAGACGCGCAGCGTCCTGGGGCCTGTACGGGAGCGCCGCGTCGGTGTTGCTGGGGGCGGGGCCGCAGGCGTTCAGCGAGACCAGGAGAGCCGAGACGAGCAAGGTGCATTTCATCTGCATCACTAGGGGGATGTTAGCACAGTGGCCCCGCCCTCGCCGCTTCTCGACGGCCGGGGACGGCGAGCGGACGACGCCTGTCAAGACGGCGGGTGCAGCAGCAGCTCGATCTTCTCGACCATCCTGGCGGCGCGCGCGCTGCGCTTGCCTGCCTTGAAGAGCCGCAGACCAAGGCCCCCACTCCCCGACAGGTAGATGCGGAAGTCTCGACCTATGGATCCCATTCCGGGGAGCTCGTTGGTATCCCCGCGTATCTTCATCTCCTCCAGCGCGCTGTCCCAGGCGATGATCGGCAGCGGCGTGCGGAACACGCGCGCTGTGCGACGGCGACGATCGACCTGAATGGAGACCAGACTGATCGCGAGGAGGATGAGCAAGAACAGGGCCGAGGCTAGCGCGGTCGGACCGAGGGTCCTCCAGAAGCTCGCGCCGCTGATGAGCCAGGCCGCTGTCCCCGCCAGCGAGGCGACGATCCCGAGGATGATGGCGATGACTCCCGCCCCGTGCATGGCGAAGACCCGAACCGTGCGGCGATCGGCGTCACCCCAGAAGGCCTCGCTCTCGGGTGAGGCGGTCGACCGTGCCTCGACCTTGGCTCGAGGGGGTGGCGCGTCGACCTTCTTCGCCGCCGGCTGCGGCGCGCGCGCCAGGATCCGGGCGCGGGCCACCTCGGCCTGCTCCGCTTCGGCCAGCAGCTCCTGGTACAGCTTCTCCCGCTGCTCTGCCGGGCGAGTACCCAGCTCCTTGATCGCGGCGAGCAGCTGATCGCCGGTGATCTCCCGTACCTTGGCTCCCGCGCCAAAGGCTGGCGCGTCGGCTTGCGCCTGGCGCGCTTCTTTGATCGCGAGGTCGAGCAGGTGCGCGGAGCCAGCGCTCGCCTCGACCAGCGCGCCCAGGTTGGCCTTCTCGTCCAGCCGATCATGGCTGCGCAGGTCCGAGAAGAAGGCCCAGCGATCCTCGAGGTCGGCCAGCTGAGCGCGCTGCGCCTCGTCGAGCGAGCGCTCAACCGGCTCACCACACAGCGCCCGCACTGCCAGCTCGGGCTTCTCCCAGGGCGACTTGCCCGCCTCGCGCATGCCGCCACGCTTGTCGTCGGCGCGGCCGTAATAGCCCGCAGCGCTGACGTAGATCAGGTTGCGGCGGCTGCCCGACGATCTGAGCAGCGCGCCCAGGTAGCTCCCGCTGGGCAGCGCCCACAGCGCGAGGCAGTAGCGGTCCGAGCCAGCGAAGCGGTTGAAGTGCGTCTCACACAAGGCCAGCAGCCGCCGGCTGTCAGTCGAGAAGCCGAGCCCGCGGCAGCTGCGAATGCCACCGGTGTCGGGCTGCCCTGGGTCCCTAAGAGTGTGCAGAAGGCGGCCGGTCCTGGCCTCGATCAGCAGGATCCGATCCTCGGAGTAGTCTTGCACCGCCAGCCACTGACCGTCGGGGCTGAAGCAGGGAGACCTCCAGCCGCTGTCGCCGACCCTGAGAGACCGGGGCGCCTCGCCCGCGATCAGCTGCGCGATGGGGCCGATGAGGAGCCGCTCCCCGATGAACAGCGCGGCGGTATCACCGTCGGACGCGAAGGCCACCCCCCTGCAGTCCTTGACGACCTGCTCGCTGCCATCGGCGTTCAGCAGACGAAGCCGGTAGCCGCCACCGTCGCGCCCGTACAGGACACGCCCGTCCGCGCTGTAGCCGATCCCTTCGAAGCTTCCCTCGATACGCTGGCTGAGGCTCCCGGAGCGCAGGTCATAGAGCTCCAGCGCGTCTGAGGTGTTCTTCACCAGGCTGCCACCGTCCGGGCTGACCACCGTCTCCCAGGTGTCCCCCCCCTTGAGCGCAGGGCCCTCCTCGTAGCGGTCACCTGCGCGGGTGAAGACCACCAGCCTCTCGGAGTCCTCAGGCTTCGCCACCAGTGTGCTCGCGGTGGCGCTACAGGCGATCACCTTCGCGTTGCGTCGTAGCTTGTCGCTACGCGCCATGGTGGCCACGTCGAGCACGTGGTGATCGATACAGACCACGCCGCCCGACGCGGCGATGACACCACCCTCGAGCTCGACGGCGCGCTGGTTCACGTCGGGGATCTCGAGCGGAGCGCCGATGCGCTCCAGCCTGGCGTGAGCCTCGCGTATGCGCTCGCTGGGCAGCAGCTCGTCGCTGGCCACGGGCGGCCGACCCGCCGGGATATGCTCGGCCTCAATCTGCGCGGCCGCGCGCTGCATGGCCGGCGCCTCCACCCCCTCGCGCTCGGCGTAGCGACCACGCAGTGGGCGGAGCTGCTCAAGGGCGACGCGCGCGTCGTCGAGGCGACGCCCTGGATCGGGCTCGAGCAGGCGCCGCAGCAGCTGCGCCACGCGCGCATCCAGCCGCGCGGCGGCCGCGACGTCGACCTGAGCGCCAACCAGGGGCAGCTCCGCCGGCTCTTTTCCGGCGGTGACCGCAAGGAAGGTCATCGCCAGACTGAACAGGTCGCTGCCCGGTCCGGCGGCGTCGACGTGCTGCTCTGGCGCCGTGTAGCCGAGCGCTTCATCGCTGGCGGAGCCAAAGCCCACCAGGTAGGCGGTGCCGTCATCACGCAGCAGGATCTTCTTGGGGCTGATGCCACCGTGAACCACCGGCGGAGAGAGATGATGCAGGTAGGCCACGGCCTCCAGCAGCTGCGTCAACCACGACATCATCTGCCCGGGATCGAGGCGGCGCTCCCCGGCGAGCACCCGGTCCAGGCCGACGCCGTCGATGTGCTCCTGCACCAGCGCGAGCCCGGTCGGCGCGTCGGGATCATCACCCAGCTTCATATGGTCGAGGTAGTCCGGGATCTGCGGGTGGTCGATCGCGCGCAGCAGCTCTATCTCATTCTCGAGCTCAGCGTGCTCATCCCACTTGCCGAGCTGACCGATCAGCAGCGCCTTGAGCGCCACCGGCCGGCCATCCTCGCGCTGGGCGAGGAAGGTCGCGCTGCCCTCCCCGCGCCCCAGCTCGCGTTGCAGCAGGTAGCTGTGAACCGACCCTCGCAGGGTCGCCCCCTCTTGCAGCGTGTTGTCCATGGGGCGGGAGGATAGCGCGACCGCGAAAATATTGAAGCGCAGGCTGGGGAGAGGCCTAGCGCCCCGCAGAGCGGCAAACGGGAGGACGGGTGACGGACGACGGACGACGGACGGCTGACGACGGAGGACGGAGGACTGACGACGGAGGACGGATGAGGGCCGACGGTGAGCGCGACTAGATGTCGAGGTTCTCCGCGTCGAGCGCGTTCTTCTCGATGAACTCGCGCCGCGGCTCGACCGCGTCACCCATCAGCACAGTGAAGATCTGATCGGCCTCGACCGCGTCGTCGACGCGCACCTGCAGCAGCGTGCGCGTCTCGGGGTTCATGGTGGTCTCCCACAGCTGATCGGGGTTCATCTCGCCCAGCCCCTTGTAGCGCTGGATGGTCTGGCCCTTGCGGGCGCCGTCCAGCAGGGCCTGCACCAGCTCGTCGACCGTGTCGTAGAGGGTGCGCTCGCCCTTGTCGGGCTGCGCCGCGTAGGGCGCCGCGCCGAGCACGCGCATGCGCTCGTGCAGCGCGCGCAGCTCGTTGAACTCTGGCGAGTCGACCAGCTTCTGATTGACCTTGGTCTCCACCGGCGCGCCGTTGTGGCGGGTGGTGAGCACCACGTAGTAGCCGCCCTGCTCGGAGTCGGTGCGCAGCGCGCCCTCGACCGGCAGCACCTCGGGGTAGTGCTTCTCGAGGAACTCGCCGGTGTTCTCGACCGCGCCCTTGAGCGCGTCGCCGTCACGTAGCACCTCGGGGGTGATGTGCGCGCCGCGTACCAGGGCGTCGACCACGCGCGGATCGCGCCGCTTGCGCATACGCTGGAGCAGCTTCTGATAGGCGAGGTAGGCGAGCGCCGAGTTCTTGACGCTGGCGTGCGACAGCGGCTGGGCGTCGCCGTTGCCGGAGTCGGCGAACACCTCGACCGTGCTGGTGGCCAGGTCGAGCAGGTAGCTCTCGAGGGCGGGGTCGTCCTTGAGGTACTTCTCGCGCTTGCCCTTGGCCACCTTGTAGAGCGGCGGCTGGGCGATGTAGAGGTAGCCGCGCTCCACCACGCCGCGCATCTGCCGGTAGAAGAAGGTCAACAGCAACGTGCGGATGTGGCTGCCGTCGACATCGGCGTCGGTCATGATGATGATCTTGTGGTAACGCGCCTTCTGCGGGTCGAACTCGTCGGGGCCGATGCCGGTGCCCAGCGCGGTGATCAGGACGATGATCTCCTGGCTCGACAGCATCTTGTCGAAGCGCGCCTTCTCCACGTTGAGGATCTTGCCGCGCAGCGGCAGGATGGCCTGGTAGTGGCGATCACGGCCCGACTTGGCCGAGCCGCCGGCGCTGTCTCCCTCGACGATAAAGATCTCGCTCAGGGCCGGGTCGCGCTCCTGGCAGTCGGCCAGCTTGCCTGGCAGGGAGGCGCTCTCGAGCGCGCCCTTGCGGCGGGTCAGCTCGCGCGCCTTGCGCGCGGCCTCGCGCGCCCGCGCCGCGTCGACCACCTTGGAGGCGATCGCCTTGGCCTCGCCCGGGTGCTCCTCGAAGTGGATGCCCAGCGCCTCGCCCACGATCGACTCGACCACCCCCTTGACGTCGGAGGAGACCAGCTTCTCCTTGGTCTGCGAGTTGAACTTCGGGTCCGGCAGCTTGACGCTGACCACCGCGCACAGCCCCTCGCGCGCGTCCTCGCCAGCCAGCGCCACCTTGCCGTTCTTGACCAGGTTGTGCTGCGCGACGTAGCCGTTGACGGTGCGCGTGAGCGCGGCGCGGAAGCCCGCCAGGTGGGTGCCGCCATCGCTGTTCTTGATGTTGTTGGTGAAGCAGTAGACCGCCTCCTGGTAGGAGTCGTTCCACTGGATCGCGACCTCGACCTCACACTCGGGGCCATCATCGGACAGCGGCCGCACCCCCCCGAAGGCGATCGGCACCGGGTGCAGCACAGTCTTGTTCTTGTTGAGGTGGCCGACGAACTCGCGGATGCCGTCCTCGTAGTGGAACGCGTGGCTCTTGCCGCTGCGCTCATCCACGATCTCGATGTGCAGCCCCTGGTTGAGGAAGGCCTGCTCGCGCAGCCGCCCGGCCAGGATGTCGAACTTGAAGTCGGTGTTGCTGAACACCGTGCCATCGGGCTTGAAGCGCACGCTCGAGCCCCGGCCGGTGGTCTCCCCCACCACCTCGAGGGGGGTCTTGGGATCGCCGCGGGAGTAGCTCTGGCGGTAGGTCTTACCTTCGCGCTGGATCTCGAGCACCAGCTCCTCGGAGAGGGCGTTGACCACGCTCACGCCGACGCCGTGCAGCCCGCCCGAGACCTTGTAGCTCGAGGCGTCAAACTTCCCGCCCGAGTGCAGCGAGGTCATGATGACCTCGGCCGCGCTGATGCCCTTCTCGTGCATGTCGACCGGGATGCCGCGGCCATTGTCGGTGACGGTGACGGTGCCGTCGACGTGCAGCTCGACGCTGACCTTGTCGCAGAAGCCCGCCAGCGCCTCGTCGACCGCGTTGTCGACGACCTCGTAGACCATGTGGTGCAGGCCCGAGCCGTCGTCGGTGTCGCCGATGTACATGCCCGGACGCTTGCGCACCGCCTCTAGCCCCTCGAGCACCTTGATCGAGCTGGCGTCGTAGGACTCGGCGCTGCCGGCGGGGGGCGCCTCGGGGCGCGTGTCGTTGTTGTCGGACACGTGAGCTACCCTGATTTCCGGTCTAGCGAGAGGTCTTCGCGACGGTTCCAGACACCGCGGTGACGCGCGGAAGACCTCAGTTGATAACGAGAAATTAGTACCACGGCGGCACCGATCGGACAAGCGGTAATAGCTTAATATTTATTCAATATTAGTGACTTAGCTCGTCGCGGGGGTGCCTGCGCGAGCTTTGTTGAGCCGTGCTGGTCGGGGGGGCTAGCGGCCGCGGCCACCACCGCCGCGGCCACCGCGACCGCCGCGGCCACCGCGGCCGGTATCGTTGTCCAGGCTGCGCATGTACTCCATGAAGGCGCCCTTGTCCTCCATGACCCGGTTGTAGCTCTCGCGGCTCATGCCGTGCTTGCCGCGACCCCGACCATCACCGCGCCCGCGTCCGTCGCCGCGCTCGCGGCGACCATCGCCGCGACCGCCGCCGCGCTGCCGCTCGGACGGGCGCGTGGAGATGGCGGCGGCGAGCAGCTCGGAGATCAGACGATCGATCGCCACGCCCTCGCGCCGGGCGCGCTGGGCCAGGCTGCGGTGCAGGCTCTTGCTCACCTCGACCTCGAGCCGCCCCGAGAACTCCTCCACCTGCTCCAGGTCGAACGGTTTGGGCAGCCGCTCGCCCTTGACGGCGTAGCTGGCGATCTTCGACTCGAGCATGGCCTCGCCCTCGCGCATGGCCTCCTCGCGCGTCTCGCCGTAGACCTCGAGGTCGCCGAGCTCCTCGCAGCGCACGCCGTAGCGGCGCCGCTTGAGGTCGTAGTACACCGTGAGCCGGAAGGCGACGTCGAAGGGGACCTCCTTGGGCGCGATCAGGTCGGGCTCGGGCTCGGGCTGCGCCGAGAGGGCCTCGGTCTCCTCGTTCGGGCCGGCCTGCTCCCTGTCATCGAGCTGCGAGGCCGCGGCGTCTCGCAGCGTCACCTCGTCGACGACGGTGGCCGCATGTGCCTCGGGGGCCGCGTCGGGGGTCTTCTCGTCGCTCATTCCTCATCTCCTCTGGGGCGGTTGCGCCGGAGCGTGCGCCCGTCGATGACGTAGTCCTCCTGGACTGCATCCGGCAGCGACTCGAGCTCCGCCTCGCTCTGGATCCCCAGCTTCTCGATCGCCTCGGCCGCGCGGCGCTGCACGCGCGCGCTCATGGTGTCGTCGTAGACGGTGCCAAACAGGTCGGGGCCGCGATCTCGCTGCTCCCGGTCCTCGAACACCTCGATGGTCTTGCAGATAACGTCATCGGAGTGATCGCGCAGGTAGGGCAGGATCACCTCCACCAGCTGCGGCGTGAACGGGCGCTGGCCGAGGTGATCGATGAGCTCGAGCTTGCCCCGGCTGGAGCGGTAGTCATCCGGCGGACGGCTGGTCAGGGCCTCGACCAGGAAGCCGGTCATCTCGTCCTCGGAGAGCAGCCGCTCGAGGGCGCGCAACGGGTAGTTGACGTTGTCGTTCTCCAGCACGAACTTCTTGAGCGGCCCGACCGCCTTGTCGCCGAGATCGGCGAAGGTGTCGACCAGCCACTTCTTCTCCTCCTCGTCCCAGTAGGCGCTGTTGGCGTTGGCCGCGAAGCGCTTGCACAGGGCGAAGTAGGACTCGGGCGTATCCATCTCCAGCAGCGCGTCCATCGAGGCGCGCCGGTAGTCTGGCTGGGCGTAGCCCTGCTTGATCTTCTTCAGATGGCGCTCGATCTTTTTCTCGGGCGTCCCACCGATTCCGAGCATGTCGAAGAGTCCCATGGCTGCATTTCTATATACGCGCCTCATCGAGGCGTCAACGCGGCCGAGACCAGCGGCGGCGGCCCACCTGCGCCGGCCCGGTGGAGCAAATGCTCCGCCTGCCCCAAGTGACCGGCCCTGGCTTCATTGGTTGGGAGCCCGCGGGTCGATCGCGGCGTGAGGTGGTGGCGCGGCGCTTGCTT
>Ga0316201_10001008_pt1 | contig 18021 bp, 18 predicted proteins | sample CS6wburrow_MG_FD_204516 | JGI IMG/M metagenome (GOLD analysis project Ga0316201, IMG submission 204516) | Coastal sediment microbial communities from Delaware Bay, Delaware, United States - CS-6 worm burrow | ecosystem: Environmental > Aquatic > Marine > Coastal > Sediment | place: USA... | reverse complement strand
AAAGGTCGCCGGCGTCTGCACCGCCCTGGCCGGCACCGCCCTGGCCGCTCAGCCTGATTTGCTGGCCGCGGCGGATTCCCTTGGGTATGCGCACGTTTAGCGTCCTGGGACGGGTCCTGACCCGGCCGTCCTGGCCGACCTCGGGAATTTGCAGCGTGATAGAGCGCGTGGCGCCACGATAGCTGTCTGCGAGGTCGATCATCACCCTGGCGTGATGGTCCTCCCCTCGCATCTGGAATCCGCGCCTGGAACCCGTGGTGCCGGTACTGGCGGTGCGAAAGCCCCGGCCGTAAAGGGCCTCAAAGAAATCGCTGAAGCCGCCCAGGTCCGGGCCAGCATCGCTGCCGGGGCTGTACTCAAAGCCGGCGTCCCAGCCCGGAGGCGGATGGAAATCCTGCCCGGCTTTCCACCCCGAGCCGAGTTGGTCGTAGGCCGCTCGCTTTTCAGGATCTTTCAGTACTTCGTAAGCTTCCCCGACTTCCTTGAACTTCGTCTCGGCGTCATTTTCCGTGCTGACGTCCGGGTGATATTTGCGGGCGAGCTTACGATAAGCGCGCTTTATTTCGTCCTGGGAAGCCCCCTTGTCGACCCCCATAACCTGATAATAATCCTTGTATTCCATCCGACTATAATAACCAATTAGTTTTCGCCGATCAGCGAATTGCAGCCAGAGATAATTACCTCGAAGCGGCCAGCAATTCCTCGAACGAGGCGTCGATACATTCCCTGAAAAACTCGATGTCAGGCAGGATCTCACGCGCGGAAATGATGCTGAATGTCATCTCGCCGTTGTAGCTGGGGGTAGCGATGAACAGCCCCATGCCGTCCGCCAACGGCGCCATGCCGTAAGTACTGAGCATCCTTGCGCCGTTCATGTAAAGCAGTTGTTGTGGCCCCGGCACGTTCGATATGAACAGGTTGCAGAGCTTGGAAGTAAAGCGCCCTCCCGCCACCAACCGGGCCACACCGGCCATCGTGGCTGCCGGCACATGCTTGCTCAAATCGGTCATCAGGCGGGCGGAAATACCGGATTTAGCCGCCTTGGTTTGCTGCGTGGTATCGCGGATGATCTGCAACCGCTCCATCGGATCGGCGACATGCGTCGGCAGGGCAACCGACATGGCGCTGATGTTGTTACCCGGAACTTCCGCCTCACTGCGGCGGCTACGGGCATTGACCGGGGCAATCGCAACCAGCGGCTCGGCCGGCAACTCGTCATGGTGTTCGAGGTAGGCGCGTAAAGCGCCGCTGCAAATCGCGAGCACAACATCGTTGATGGTGGCTCGGTCTACCGAGTTCTTGATTTCCTTCAGATCATCCAGCTTGAAGCGCGTGCCCTCGAACATCTTGTGCGGTGATACCGGCTGGTTGAAGCGCGTCTGCGGAACCCGCGTGCCTCTTGATGAGTCCGACCCCAGCGACTTCCGGATCGTGTTGAAAATGGCCGGGGAAAACCGCAGCAGAGTGCTCGCCATTTTCACCGGGGACTGGATATTACTGATCACCGCCCGGTTGAGGACTGAGACCGTGGAGGGCGACTCACCCAGTTCCTCGGTGATCGGCTCCAGGTCGATGGCAGGGGTCCCTTGCGGGTCGCGGTCTGCCAGCGCACTGAAAAAGTGCATGGCTGAGGTCCCGTCAATGGCCGCGTGGTGCACCCGTGTCGCAATCGCATACGACCCTTTCGGAATACCCTCGATGCGATCGAGGCCCTCGATAACGTACATATCCCAGAGTGGCCGGTTCATGTCCATCGGCCGGCTGAAGTGCCTCGCCAGGTGAATGCAGAACTGCCGCCAGTCACCCGGTTCGGGCAGACGACCGTGAAACATGTGGTGCTCGACGTCAAAAAACTCGTCCTCGACCCAGTACGGATGGTCGAAATCGTAAGGTAGACGCAGCAGGCGCCGCTTGAACACCGGCGAGTATTCCAGGCGGCTCTCGATGTGACTGATGATGTCCTTGAACCGGACTTTTCCGCCCGGCGCCGTCGACGGGTCGAAAATATTGACGCCCATCACGTGGGTCAGGTTATTACCGGTTTCGATATACAGGAACTGGGCGTCCTGCGCGTTCAGTTGTTGCATTGTCATTCACCGTGGCTGGACAGGGCCAGCAACCTCATTCGTTCGAGTCTTCTGGAAAGCTCCTTGAAATCGCGCAAGACCTCGTTGCGCCGCTCTGCAATACGATCACCGCCGCTTTGTGTGAGTTCCAGGTTATCTGCCAGTTTATACCCGTTCTGGAACAACAGTTTGCCTATCGATGCTTCGCTGGTGATACGTCTCTGCAAATACGCCTGCTTTCCGACCTTCAGGGCCTGCGCCACGCACTCCTCTTCACCCAGAACGGCATCGCCAGGCAACCGGGCCAACAGGTCAAAAACAACGCTGTAAGCTTCCACGAACGGTAACACGGTGGCATGCGCCAGCAGGGGCGTCATCGCGCCAAGCAGCGCGAGCGCCTCGGCGCCGCCTTGCTGCAGCCGTCCTTCCCACTGCGAATCCGAACGTTCGAGTTCGGCCAGCAGTTGTTTCCTGAATTTTTTCTTGGATGGATAGAAGAATTCGAACTTGAAGTAATCACGCAGGCGCAGAGTCTCCTGCCAGAATACCTCGATAGCATCTTCTGAGGGCACGTCCGCTGCCCGCAGTAAGGCCAGTTCCAGGATGGCCTTGTTCACGAAGTGATGAATGATGGTGTTGCGGTAGTAGCTGGCCATCAGGTGCTGGCTGGGCTCTATACCGAACACGGTGTCCGTACCCTCGTCGTAACGGATCAACAGGCCTATTCCCTGCATGGCGACAGCCAGTTCCTGCACATGGGCCAGCCGTTTGGGGCTGAAGTCGCTGGTCAGGCGGATACCGCGAGCGTGCGCCCAGGTCACGATCGCGAGGATTTCCTGTTGAATCTCCCTGATGGTCAGCGCCCGCGGCGCGGCGCCGAGCAGCACCATGCAGGCGACGGCGGGCATCGTTATCGGCGTCACCTCATTGGCCTGCACGGCGACTTCGAACGCGATCTTTGGCAAGGCCAGCTGGTCATCCGGATCCGGCGCGCGGGGCAGCACGACGGACTCTCCGAAATCCAGGTAAATTCTGCCCATCGGCTTACGCAGGCTGGAAATGTAACCGATGAACCACTTCAGAGACTCGGGCTTTTTACGTTTGCCGGCCTGTTCGCTGGCGTAATCCTGCACGTCGCGCATCAGGTCATAGCTGACCGTAACCGGAATCACGTGAATATCCCGGGCATCCGTCGTGTAGGCTGCCTCCAGGACGTACTTGAGCAGGCCATAACGCGGCGGCATCAGCTTGCCGGTGCGTGAGCGGGTGCCCTCGAACGCCCAGGTCATCGGGAAGCGCTTTTCCATCAGGTAGCCGATGTAATGCCGCAACACGATCTTGTAAAGCAGGTTGTCCTGGAATTTACGGCGGATGAAAATACCGCCGGAGCGGCGCATCAGGAGACCCAAGCCAGCAAAACTCATGTTGATTCCGGCAAAAATGTGCAGCATCCGGAAATCGTTTTCGAACAGCGTGGCCGTCAACGCAATGCTGTCGACGTAAGTCTTGTGGGTGAACAGGAGCATGGACGGGTGGTACTGCACGATATGACGCACCCGCTCCAGGTCTTCCTCCCTGAAAACGACATGACCGCCATAACTCAGGCGCATCACCCAACTGTCGAAGCGCGCTCGCAGGTCGATGAACAGCGAACTGGGGACCGCGATGATTTCTTTCATGTAGACGGCTGATTCCGCCTCCAGTTCCTGCAGTGGGCGCCCGGATGCGGTGGATAATTCAGTCAACGCAGCTTTGAATTTCGGACTGTTGCTGAGGCTTTCGGCAACGAAGCGCGGTGACTTGTAGCGACGGCCGATTAGCTCCCATTCCGCGATTTCCAGGGCAAGACCTGCCGTGCGAGCGACGAATCCGGCGAAGTCCGTCATGCGGTCCGCCGCCACCGCTCCTTGCTGCGCCTCGTAACGGGCCCTGAGGTCGTCGATAGTGGCGGGCTCCGCGGCGAAACACTCGACGCGGCCAGGATCACGGAACCGTATCCAGCGCCCACGCAGGTTGCCGGGATGCCTCGGGTCGCCGAAAACCAGGTGGCGAAGCGCCAGCGGCTTCTTGATGTCACCACCGGTTTCCGGCATCAGCCACGCCACTCTGACCGGCACCAGCAGGGTGTTCCCGGGTGCGTCAAGTTTCCGGACCAGTTCGTCCAGCCTGGGCATTTTCTCGTCCCGGGAGAGGGGCAGAAATATCCGATCATTGCCCGAACGACCGGAAGTGGCAACATCCGGTTGAAGCAGGCGTTTTTCCAGCAGTCGTCTCTCCAGCCGGTTCCTGGCATCCAGGATGAAAAGCAGCGGGCCGTCAAACTGTTGCAGGTTCAGGTTCACTCGTTGCTGCCAGGCCCGACCTTACTCTTGGTCGCTTTCTTCTTGCGCGCCTTTTTTTTGAGTGTTTTTTTTCCGGGTGCTATTTTCTTTGCCGCCGGCCGCTCTTGTTGCCGAGGGGATGCGTTAGCACTTGCCGGCTTTTTTCGGGCTGTCTTTTTTGCCGCAGTCTTTTTGCGCAGGACTTTCTTTTTCGCAGCTTTCCTTATCGGGGCTTTCTTTTTCAGCGGCGCCTTTTTCTTCAGTGTTTTCCTGACCGGCGCTGAGCCGGAGGCTGCCGGAATAACCCGGGAACCCTCGTCCTTTTGGCCCAGGGCTTCAAGGAACATTCCCCGGACCTCCTCCACGTGCTCTTCAATGTTCTCGCTGCTCCAACCGCTGGTATCCACCGGCGGAAGCACGTCAACCTCTACCGTCGCCGAGCGGAAGATAAAATCACCTTTGGGCGCCACGTCACCGGCATTGTGAATGACGATCGGAACGATAGGTACGCCGGCCTGGATGGCCAGGTGAAAAGCGCCCTTCTTGAAAGGCGCTAGTTTCGGCGTGATCGAACGCGTTCCTTCCGGCGAGATGACTACGGACTTGCCCTGGTTGCGCATGGCGTCCACCAACGGCTTCATCGCTTCTATCGCGCTGGCCGAGTTTTCGCGGTCAATGAAAATCGTGCCCGCCAGTTCCAACGTCTTGCCGATCAGGGGCATGGCCTTGATTTCTTTCTTGCCCACACCCGCGATGTCGCGCCGCAACAGCTTGGCCAGGATGACCATGTCCGCCTTGCTTTGGTGGTTGAACACGAACACGGCCGGCCGGTTTTCCCACAAATGGTGTTCGTCCCGGACTACCAGGTTAAGGCCGATGAGCGCGCTGCTGACGTCGGCGAAAACTGAGGTCGCGAAATTCCTGGCTTCGCTCTTGGATCCGGTCAGCGCCCAAATCGGCAGACCGGCGGCCGCGGAAGGAACCAGCGACATCGTGGCCGCGACGGACCTGAGGAAATCCGTGAGCTGCGGCTGGCCGCGGCTCTTGAACCGGCGCACCGGCCAGCCCCGTTCCTCGGCAATCACCGCCAGCTTCGAGTTGGGGTTGAGCGGCTGCGGATAGCCGACACGCTCGAGTAACTGCAGATCATCATCGCTGTCGCTGTAAAAGTAACTCTGGTCGAGATCGATACCGTACTGCGTCGACAGGCTCTCCGCCGCCATTACCTTGCCTTCGCCAAAACACAGCGGCCGCTCGATGCCACCTGTGAATGCACCGTCCTTGACTTCGTAACGGCTGCAGATGACGTGCTCGATCCCCAGGTCGCGAGCCATGGGCTCTACCTGGTAAGGTGTCGCCGAGGAGATCACGGCAACGGTGTGCCCGCGGTCCATGTGGGCCTGAACCAGGGCCCGTGATTCCGGGTATATCTTTCGGGCGATCTGCTGCTCGTAAAGCTCCTGTCCAAAATCAGCATAGTCCTTTTCAGCAACGCCGCGCATGAACTGCGCCGCCGATGTCATCAGGCCGGAAAAGCCCATCGTACCGAGTGAAAACTGGGTGATGGCGGAAACCAGTTCCACCAATTGGTAGGGTCCCAGGTCACCCCGGCGAATTTGTTCCTTGAGGAAGACGGTTGCTGAAAAACCGGCGATCAGGGTCCCGTCGAAGTCAAAGAACGCTCCGATCTGGGGCCCTTCCGGAGATTTTTCGATATCACTGATCAGATCCCTGTAGATGCTTAAAACGCTCATCCTGGTTCCGACTCCGCACCCACAGTTGACTTCAACAAGCCCCGGAACGCCTGGCGGGGCGTGCGTTCCCCTTTCAGCACGGACATCACGTCGCCGGTGATGGGCATCTCAATACCATACTGCTCTCCCAGCGCCTGAACGGTGGGCGCACTCTTCACGCCTTCGGCCACCATCACCATCTCCTCGATGATTTCGTCGAGCGACCGGCCCCTGCCCAGCTCATAGCCGACATGGTGATTACGGCTTTGTGCACTGGTGCAGGTGGCAATCAGGTCACCCATGCCGGCCAGGCCGGCAAATGTCTCGGGACGGCCGCCCATCGCGACACCCAACCGCACGATTTCCGCGAGGCCTCGAGTAATCAGGGCCGAGCGCGTATTGTCGCCCGCGCCCTGTCCGTCACCCATGCCCACGGCGATTGCAATGATGTTCTTGAGCACGCCGCCCAGCTCGCATCCCACCAGGTCCGTATTGGTGTACACCCGAAACAGGCCGCTGTGAAACAGCCGCTGCAACTGGCGCACGATGATTTCGTCCTCCATTGCAATCACACTGGCCGCGGCCTGCCCGACGATGATCTCACGCGCGAGATTGGGTCCAGTCAACACACCCACAGGATGTCCGGGCAGTACTTCCTGGATCACTTCGGTCATGCGCATCTGGGTACTGAGCTCGAGCCCCTTGGTCAGGCTGATGACCGGAACCCATGGCCGCAGGAATTCCCTGGCCTGTTCCAGCACGCTCCTGAAGTGCTGCGACGGCACACCCATCACCAGTACGTCGCAGGAGGCGACTGCCTCCTTGATCGAGGAGGTAGCGACCAGTTTCGAGTTCAGGCGGGCGCCCGGGAGGTACTTGCCGTTGGTGTGTTCCGTGTTGATTTCGTTAACGGTCGATTCGTCACGGGCCCACAGTGTAACCGGCGCATTGCGGGCGATAAGGGACGCCACGGTCGTGCCCCACGAGCCGCCTCCCAGCAGAGCCGCTTCAAGATTCATCAGCGCGCGCCTGCATTCTTGATTTCAGATTATTCAGAGCGACCATCGACAGTTTCTCCATTTTTAACTTCAGCAGTGGCAACAAAACCCGGTTCAGCCCGTTCACGTCAAAATCGAGGGTTCGGCTGAAAAACGTGACGCCGCCTTTTTCCTCGAAGTCATAACGGATCCGGACCCACCCGTCCTTCATTCTGCCCTCGGTTTCCCAAGTCTGGAAGGGTACGGACTCGGTAACAGTATAGGCTGTCCGACGTGTCATTCGTAGCGGCAACGGCGGTAGTAGCTGCACCTCGATGATTTCATCGAACTCGTCGCCGGTCGCCAGAAAACTGTGCGCGGCCCGGGCAGATTTCGAATTCGGATGCCACTCGTGCCACAACCAGGGTTGGGTGACGTAGTTGAACAGGTCTTCGGCGGTTACTGCGATTTCAATTTCATTGTGGATGGAAACAGGCATGGCCACCATTCACCGGTAACCGTCTGATTGAGGCTTCTGCCGCGTCAGTTTCTGTTGACCCGGCGTATTGAGCAGTTCGATAAGAAAAGACATTCGGTCAATATATCCTCAGAAATCGATTTTCTGTTTGGGGGCATACTGCTCGACTTCTTCGGGCGTGAGCTGAATGACTTTCAGGGTCCAGTTGGCAACCGCTGCGTCCACCTTGAACTTGAAGCGGCCGCTTTCTTCAATCAGCCGCAGGCCGTTGCCCGGTGACTTGGTCTTGAACACCGTCCCGGCATGCACCCCCGTGCCCCCGTAAGCCAGCGAAACCGCGATGCCCATCGAGGATGGGAAGTCGCTGTTGACCCGCCAGTCGACCAGCCAGGGCGACTCGACATCGAATTCGGCCGTCTCCGTGCTGCGGGTTCCGGAAAATTCTCGTATCAGTTCTTCCGCCTGTACGGCCGTTGGCAGGCAGAGAAGCACGGTAATCCATAAGACAAGTTTCGGGCGCATACTCGATCGTTTCCAGCTACAGACAGACTTCATTATAAGAGGAGTCTCGCTTCCATGCTCCGACGCGCGACGGCATTCCTGCAGGGCGGCTTCGCTCCTGTGAATCCACAATATCAAAGGAACTGGTCCCAGTAAGGGTTTTTCCCAAAGCGTTCGACCAGGAAATCGATGAACAAACGGGCACGCCTGGACAGGTATCGGGTTTTCGGATAAACCGCGTAAGCGCTGCGTTGTTGGGGGCAGTAATCCGGCATGATCGATACCAGGTCGCCTGCCGCAATGGACTGCCAGGCAATGAAAGAGGGCGTCAGGATGATACCGTGCCCGGCCATGGCCATGTCGCGGAGAAAGTCTCCATTGTTGGCCACCATGGCCGGCTTTATCTGCACGGCGTATTCTGCGCCCTGGCCGTCCTGCAGCTTCAACACGGGTCCGCCTCCCAGGTCATAGTGCAGCACCCGGTGATTTTTCAGATCACCAGGGACCGCGGGCAGGCCATGGCGCTCCAGGTACGCCGGGCTGGCGCACAGCAGGATCCGGACCGGGCAGATACGGCGCGCCTGCAAAGAGGAGTCACGCAAATCGGCAATGCGGATGGCCAGGTCTGCACCCTGCCCGACGAGGTCGACCTGGCGGTCGGAAAAATCGACGTTGATCGTCAAGCCGGGATGCGCCTTCAGAAATTCATCGATCGCCGGCGCCAGGTGGCCGAGACCGAAGGACAAGGGCACCGCCAATCTCAGCGTACCCTTAAGCAGCGCATCCGTATCCGCCGTGGCCGCGTCCAGTTCCGAGACGTCGGCCAGCAGCTTGACCGCCCCGCGGTAATACGACTCCCCTGCTTCGGTAAGGCTGGAACGGCGCGTGGTGCGGTTCAGCAGTCGCACGCCCAGCCGGGCTTCCAGATCGGCCAGGCGCCGGCTCACCCCTGACTTGGCGATACCCAGCTGCTCTGCCGCCTTGCTGATGCTGCCTGCCTCAACCACCCGGACAAAACTCTGCATTTCTTCTAATTGGTTCATTGTTCTGTTTTATAGAATAATAATTTGTAATTATTGGCCTTTTTAGCTTAATTGACAACAGATAAGCTGGTAATCATTCAAAACAAGCAACGGAGATCGATACGATGCAATCCATACAATCACTGGCGGCGCCGGTCGGACGGGTACTCATTTCACTGCTTTTCGTGATCACAGGAATCCAAAAGATTTCAGGTTTTGAAGGCACCCAGGCCTTCATGGAATCAGCCGGTTTGCCCGGTATGCTGTTACCGCTGGTAATCGCTGTCGAGATAATAGGCGGGTTAGCCGTCATAGTGGGGTGGCAAACACGCATCGCGGCTTTTTTGCTCGCCGGCTTCTGTGTGCTGACGGCGGTCATTTTTCATGCCAATTTTGGCGACCAGATGCAGTTGCTGATGTTCCTCAAAAACCTGGCCATGGCCGGAGGTTTCCTGATGATCGTCGCACTCGGCGCAGGCTCGTTCTCAATTGACAACCGGAGACAATCCTGACATGTCCTCCAGCACGATCCATCGGGAAATTCGCGAAGTAGTGGCCACGACGCCCGGGGTCCCTGCGACCGACGGCGACGGTGTTCGGATGACCCGCGTGATCGGCTCACCCGAGCTGAACATGCTGGATCCTTTCCTGCTGCTGGATGCCTTCGAGTCGGACCAACCGCAGGATTATATCGGCGGATTTCCCAGTCACCCGCATCGTGGTTTCGAAACCGTCACCTACCTGCTGGCCGGCCGTATGCGGCACAAGGACAACGCCGGCAACGAGGGCGTGATCGAACCCGGCGGCGTGCAGTGGATGACGGCCGGTAGGGGTATCGTGCACTCGGAAATGCCGGAACAGGAAAACGGTCTTTTGATGGGGTTCCAGTTATGGGTGAACCTGCCCGCACAGGCGAAGATGATCGCACCCGGTTACCAGGAATTCCCGCCTTCGGAAACACCGCTGGAAAAGCATGACGACGGCACCGAAATACGTGTCATCGCGGGCATGACCGATCATGGAACGGCTGGCGCGGTGAAAAACGAATACGTGCATCCCACCTACCTGGACGTCAAGCTCCCCGCTGGAAGGTCGTTCACGCAACGAGTCGACCCGAACGACACCGCGTTCCTGTTCGTGATCGACGGGGATCTGGAGGCGGGCGCGCTGCCTACGCGGCTGGACCGAAGAACGCTGGGGATACTGGGCGAAGGCGGTACGGTGGAAGTGCGGACAAAGGCCGGCGCGCGCTTCCTGCTGATTTCAGCACAACCATTGAATGAGCCGGTCGCTCGCGGCGGTCCGTTCGTGATGAACACCCGGGAAGAAATCATTCAGGCCTTCGAAGATTACAGGCACAACCGTTTCTGAACAGATGCAGAGGATTTAACCATGGGACTTCTCGTTAAAGGAGAGTGGGTCGACCGCTGGTACGACACCGAGGAACACAAGGGCCACTTCGTGCGCAGCGCCGCTCGCTTTCGCAACTGGGTTACGCCGGACGGCAGTCCCGGACCCAGTGGCCGAGGCGGATTCAAGGCTGAAGCCGGCCGTTACCACCTCTACGTATCGCTGGCCTGTCCGTGGGCTAACCGTACTTTGATCTTCCGCCATTTGAAAGGATTGGAGGAAATCATCAGCCTGTCGGTGGTGCACTGGCACATGGCCGAACAGGGCTGGACCTTCGAGCCGGGTGATGGTGTGATCCCCGATCCCCTGTTCAACGCCAGGTACATGCACGAGGTTTACACGCATGCAGAGCCCGATTATTCCGGCCGGGTGACCGTGCCCGTACTTTGGGACAAACAGCAGGGCACCGTGGTTTCCAACGAATCGTCCGAGATCATCAGGATGTTCAACAGCGCCTTCGACGAGGCTGGTGCGAAACCGGGCGATTATTATCCTGCAGACCTGCGCAACCAGATCGACGAGATCAATGCCCGCATCTACAGCTGCGTGAACAACGGGGTTTACAAGGCCGGTTTCGCCACCTCGCAGGAAGCCTATGAAGAGGCCGTCGAGCCGCTGTTTGAAACCCTTGACTGGCTGGAACACCGCCTGGCCACCCGGCGGTATCTGTTCGGTGACCGCCTGACCGAGGCGGACTGGCGGCTGTTCACGACCCTGGTGCGCTTCGACCCGGTATACGTCGGACATTTCAAGTGCAATATCCGCCGGATCGCGGACTACCCGAACCTGTCGGCCTACACGCGGGATCTATACCAGCATGAAGGCGTGGCCGAAACCATCGATATGCACCACATCAAGCACCACTACTATGTGAGTCACCCGATGATCAATCCCACCGGCGTCGTGCCGGCCGGGCCTGAACTGGATCTGTGGGCACCACACGGGCGCGGCTGACTATCGCCTGTTTCGCATACGGCGATACGTTTCGCCGTCGCTAACGGACAGGGATCAGGATTTCATTCCGACGCATGAACCACGGTTTGAACGGCGGATCGTAGCGGGCCCAGACGGGCTCGCTCTCCGCCTTGTATCCGTTGTCGGACATCCAGGCCTGGAGCTGCGCCAGGTGTTTTCGGTAATTTTTCTCTGTCCAGCGCCCGGAAAACCGGATTGCGACCGCCCGGTAGGCCGGTATCTCGCGGATCACGACCTCCGGATTCGTCGGCAACGGGATGGTCTCCATGGTATAGCTGGCCGGCATCATGAAACTGACGGCCCAGCCGTCGTCCGCGGGGCGCTGTTCCACCGGAGAAGTCATCGCGATCTTTTCCGATCGTTTTTCCTGGGAAACCGGTGAGGTCATCGCGATCTTGTCCTGCGCCGTATTGTCGCCCGAGATGTAATTGAACAACTTGCGGAACGCACGGTTGCCGGCGTCCTCGAAGTCGTCATTCACCAGGGTTTCGGCGACGATGGACGGTTCGTAGTCGCGCACCTCGATGTCATCAGCCGCGTCAATGATCGTGTACTCAGCTTCTTCAATCGCCATCAGGCTGCCCAGCGGACTTATCCCAAGCGCGATCACAACGGCCAGCATGCAGGTCTTGATGGTGTTCATCCGGGTTACGCACCTCCGCTCAGAAATTTCTCGAATCGTAAGCCCAGTGCAGCAGCGCCTGGCGCTGGCGCGGACGGCACATCAGGTCGCCTTTCACGCAGTTTTTGCGGATTTGGGCTATGTGGCGGGTCATTGCTTTCCAGCGCTTGACCTGACGTTCGTCGTCCTCGCAGCGGCGCCCCATGTAGTACCGGCAGTACCATTGAAACCAGCCGCGCGGGTCGCTTTCCCAAATCCAGCCTTTTTCTTTCCAGTAGGACAGCGGCTTGGATGCGTCGACACCGAAAAAATTCAGGCTGTGATCCGGTTTTTCCGGGCTCAACTTGGCTTTATCGAACCACTCGGCCGGAAATTCGTCCCGGCAGTCCGTCATGTATTTTCCGCCGAAAATGCCCATTTCAAGCAATTGCGCCGGGCTTAGATCCGGCTTGAACTCCGAATGGAAGTTTTCCCCTTTCGGTTCAACCAGGTCGTACTCGTAGCCGGACTGCATCTTGTCGTTGACGGTGATGGTTCTTGTGCGCAAGTGATTGGCCTTTAGAGTGTTTTAAGCCGGCATTCCGGCTTGGCGAACAGGATTTGAACGTCGGAGATCACGCGCTCCAGGAACGCGCCCTCACAATAACAGAGGTAGTACTCCCACATGCGGACAAACGGTTCCGGGAAGCCCTGTGCCTCGACTTCGTCGATCCGGGCAAAAAAATTGTCGCGCCAGCGGCTCAGGGTGGTGGCGTAATGTAAACCAATATCCTCGAGGCCCAGCAGCCGCATATCCGTATGGCGCGCAACGCACTCTGTCATCACGGCGGATGAGGGCAGTCCGCTGCCCGGGAAAATATAACGCTGGATGAAATCAATCGATTTCCGATACTCAGCGTAGCGCTGATCGGCCATGGTGATCGCCTGGATCAGCATGGCTCCGTCCGGTTTCAAAAGCTTGCTGCACTTGCTGAAGTAGACATCGAACAGGTCGTGGTCGATCGCTTCGATCATCTCGATCGAAACCAGCTTGTCGAATTGCCCTTCAAGGTTACGGAAGTCTTCAAACAACAGCGTGATCCGGTCCTGCAGCCCGGCTGCCGCCACTCTTTTCCGGGCCTCTTCGTATTGTTCCTTCGAAATGGTGGTCGTAGTGACCCGGCAACCGAAATTCTGCGCCGCATAAATGGCAAATCCGCCCCAGCCGGTACCGATCTCCATGACATGATCACCGGGCTCTAGCTGTAAACGTTCACAGATGTGTTGCAACCTGGCGATCTGCGCGTCATGCAGGCCGGTGTGTTCATCGGCAAAAATGGCTGATGAGTACATCATCGTCTCGTCCAGCCACAACGCGAAAAACTCGTTGCCCAGGTCGTAATGCGCGGAAATGTTGCGCCGGGCACCCTCGTGCGTGTTGCGGTTCACCCAGTGAAACAGGCGTTGCAGGGGCTGAGTGAATCGGGCTGCCCCGGTTTCCATGCCGTCGAGCACCCCGCGATTCTGCAGAAGCAGACGGATCAGCGCCACCAGGTCCTCACAATCCCAGTAGCCCTGCATGTAAGCCTCACCGCCGCCGATGGAACCGCCGAATGCGATTTCACTGTAAAACCGCGGGTCGTTAACCCGGATTTCAACCTTTATGCCCTCAGTGTCGTTCGAGCCAAAGTGCTGTACGTCAGCACCGTCGACAAGGGTGAGGGTTCCGGTTTCGAGGTTTTTCAGCTGACGCAGCACGATTCGCCGGGCCAAACCGTCCAGCATGCTGGGCTTGACGGTCCCGGCCAGGTGACGCGGCGATGCCAGCGACACCGACTTCATTTGAGTTTTCCTGCCGCGGCTTCGGATTTTCCGGGGTGGTCGTGCACCGGCGCTCCCTTGAGCCATAATTTAAGCGCCTGCCAGTGAATGGCTGCGATGATCTTTAGCGTCATAAACGGAAAGTTGATCAGCACGCCGGCCAGAGAACGCGAACTGACTTTCCTGCGCTCCAGCACCATGGTGACGTCAAAGATCTTCTTTCCCTCGCGAGCATTTTCCATGTGCACGGTCAGGGCCTCAGCAGGAATGTTGAAGCGCCAGTCGTAGTCGACATCCATCTGCATGAATGGTGAGACGTGCATTTCCTTTTCAGGAGAAAAGCGCGGGTGTTGCTGCAACCCCCGGTTCCTGCTTTGTGGCAGAACATAACAATGGCGCTCGCCCCACGGTGTGTTGTTCACTTCAGCCACGATCGTCTCCAGCTCGGTGTCATTCGCGTTATAACAATAATAAAAACTGACCGGATTGAAAACGTATCCGAAGTAACTCAGGTGAGTCAACAGTCGGATTGGACCCTCGGGTGCAACCCCGGTGTCTGCCCGGACGAGTTCGCGCACTGCCTGATCGAGCGGCATATCCGGGTCGCCAAGGTGATCTTCGCGCCGAAATCGAGCCAGGGCCGGGCGGCGTGCGGACCAGAGCCAACGGCGTCGGAATATTTCCGGAATTTCGGCCAGGTCAAGATACATCATGAACAGCCGATAGGTGAATTCATGCTCCACCGGCTGTGTGCGCCGATGCCTAACCTGCCCTGCGTATATAGCGCTCTTCATTTTCCTGGTGCTCAAGGCCGGTTTGATCCTCCCGAAAATGCTCCAGCGCCGAGAGGGCGCTGACCACGCCATCCTCATGGAAGCCGTAGCGCCAGTATGCCCCGCAATAATACGTCCGGCGGGCACCATTAATGTCTCTGTGCATTCGCTGAGCCGACACCGCCTGCTCTGTGAAGACCGGATGCGAATACTGGATGGTCTGAACAATTTTTTCTTGATCAATAGCCTGCGTGTTATTCAGCGTTACACAGAACTGAGCCGGGGCGTCCAGACTCTGCAGAATGTTCATGTTGTAGGTAAGCGCGACCTTGCCGTCCGGATCAGGGGGTCCTTCCGGTATATGGTAATTCCAGGCGGCCCAGGCAAGCCGGCGTCGCGGCATCAACGAGTCGTCCGTGTGCAGAACGGCCTCATTCTGCTGGTACTTGATGGCGCCCAACACCTCGGTCTCCCGGGGAGAGGGGTCCGCCAGCATGGCAAGAGCCTGGTCGCTGTGGCAAGCGAGAAACACCCGGTCGAATCGTTCGACCGCCGACCCCTTCGCCTTGAGTTCCACGTGGTCCGTTTGCCGCCGGATCCATTCGACCTTCGAGTCCAGGCGAATGCGGTCCCGGTGACCCGCCACCAGTTTGTCGAGATAGTTTTTCGAACCGCCCTTGATCACCCGCCAGGTGGGCCGGTCATTGACCGACAGCAGGCCGTGGTTTGCAAAAAAACGCACAAAAAATGCGGCCGGCACAGAACGCATACCACCGGGTGTCGCCGACCAGATGGCCGCGCCCATCGGAACAATGTAGTGATCAATAAACCCGGCCGAGTACCGGTTTTGATTGAGATAATCTCCCAGTGAAATTCGGTCTTCAGGGTTCTTGAGCAATTCGGGGGCTTCGCGATTGAATCGCAGAATGTCCTTCAGCATTCGATAGAACGATGGCTTCACCAGGTTGCTGCGCTGCGCGAACAACGCGTTGAGAGAGGCGCCGTTGTACTCCAGGCCGTTGCGCTCGTTGCGGACACTGAAGCTCATCTCGCTGGGCTGAGACTCCACGCCGAGTTCGTCCAGCAGCGCAATAAAGTTGGGGTAAGTTGCGTCGTTGAACACAATAAAACCGGTGTCGATTGCCCACCGGCGGCCTGCCGTGAGGACATCAACGGTGTTTGTGTGTCCGCCGATCCGATGGTCCGCCTCGAAAACGGTGATATCGTGCTCCCGGGCCAGGCGGTAGGCCGCGACGTTACCGGCTATCCCGGTGCCGATAATCGCGATTTTCATTGCGTCACCATTCCTGGGGGACACGCTGCAGTTCGGAGATGTCATAACCGGCGTCCGCGATGAACTGCACTGCCTCGCGGTACCGGCTGTCACTCATCTCCGGGGAGCGGGACATGAGCCAGACATAGTCGCGCTTGTTTCGTCCGATGACGGTAACCGAGTAGTCCTCGTCGAGGTAAATGATCCGGTAGTCGCCCTTGAACGGCCAGACAAACTGCATGCCCCACTCGGCATTCGTTTGCGTGTCACGAATGAAGCCCCTCGGGTGGTACTCCTTCTTCGGCCCATCGAATCCGTCTTTGCGAAACGTAAACGTCGTGGCGATCGAGCCGTCATCGTCCATGCGGTATGTCTCGACCGCATTGTGGGCACCCTTTTCGACGAACGTAGGGATGTTGGCGATCACGTACCAGTCGCCCATGAACCGGTCGAGATTTACAAACTCGACCGTCTCCAGGGGCGGCAGGCTCGCCTGGCAACCGGCCAGAAAAGTGGTACTTGCCAGGGTCAGAAATCCTTTACGTAGTTTCATCTTGTCATCCTCCGAGTTTCGCCTCGGTTCTCTTCACGGTGTCGTTTCTTTTTTTGGCTGGCCGGGTATGAACGCATTGGTCCGCCGGATGTATTCCTGGTATTCGGGTCGCCTGCCGGAAATGTCTTTTTCCAGCATGGCCACGCCTGACACCCTGACCAGAAGAAAAGTCATCAGCATGGGAGCGACAATGGCCCACCAGGCGCCGGCGGACAGGGAAAACAGAAAGAAGCCCCACCAGATGACGGCCTCACCGAAATAATTGGGGTGCCGCGTGTAACGCCACAAACCGGTGTCCAATACGGCGTTCTCCGATTTTTCGCTGTTGCGGAATCGGGTGAGCTGCCAGTCGCCCACGACTTCGAAGAACATGCCGGCGAGCCACAGGGCCACCCCGGCATAATCAAGCGGCCCGAGTGGTGTCTGCCCGGCGACAGCCGCGACGGCGGGCAAGACAACCACCCAGGCCAGGAAACCTTGCAGCAGAAAAACGATGTAAAGGCTTTTCCACTCGAAAAACGGCTGGTTGTTCCGCCGGATTTCCTGGTAGCGGCGGTCTTCGGGTTCACCGTGGTTTCGGATCGTAATGTGCAGCGAAAGCCTCACGGCCCACAGTGTGGCCAGCGTCACTACCAGGGCAGTGCGAGGGCCGGTGTCGGCGGTGAAAAAAACGTAGGCGATCAGACCCAGCAGGATCATCAGGGACCACAGGCTGTCGACAATGCTGACGTCCCGGCGGACCACGCTAACCAGCCAGGCCAGCACCGACATCGCCAGCACGGCTGCCAGGGCATAGAACCACGCGTTCAGATCAAGCATGCTGAGATGCCTCCAGCGCTTTCCGATCAATCTGTGGCCAGGGTTTTTCACTGATGCCGTCCATGCGGGTGGCCAGAGCGACCAGAGCAGGCATCGAAACAGCCCACAGGATGGCGAGTCCCGCAAGGGCCAGCATCGGCTCCATAAACTGCATGGCCCCCAGCCTCTCGCCAGCAAGGTAACTGAGAGGTCCGCCGACGGCTCCCATCAGCACCGCTACCAGGAAACGTCCACGCATCCAACGCATCGAGACATTCAGCGTCGTGGCGAACAATGCCCACATCGCGAGGATCCAGTAGGGCGCAAAACCAGCGGCCCAGGTGCCGTTGGGGTAACTGACCCACCCCAGGAAAACCAGCAGGCTGTCTGCCACCACGCCAAACGCGATGGCGCTGAGCATCAACTGCAGCTCCGGAAGCGGACGCCTTGCCAACCAGAGATGCAGGGCGGCGACAGCCATGACCACCAGCGGCCCCATCCATGGCATGCCGTTGGCGGCTCCGAGCACGCAGGAAAACCAGCCGACCTGGAACGCGGCGAAATTAACGAACAGGCGCTTCATTTGCTTGCTCCGGTTGATTCTCCGTCCGGCAGTCCGAACAGGTAATGGGATACGAACCACTGTCGCCCCTCTTCGTACGCAAAAAGCTCGGCGCAAGCCATAAAAAATATGCGCCAGCGCTGAAACCAGCGTTCCG
>Ga0316201_10001007_pt1 | contig 18035 bp, 14 predicted proteins | sample CS6wburrow_MG_FD_204516 | JGI IMG/M metagenome (GOLD analysis project Ga0316201, IMG submission 204516) | Coastal sediment microbial communities from Delaware Bay, Delaware, United States - CS-6 worm burrow | ecosystem: Environmental > Aquatic > Marine > Coastal > Sediment | place: USA... | reverse complement strand
TGCATAAGCAACAGTTCCTGAATATCAATACCGGGCCCTGCTAAAAGTACTATAAAATCTATATCTGGATGCTCACTTGCTACAATGGGTGCGATCATTCCACCCTCACTGTGACCAACTAATCCGATGGCCTTCCCGCTCATTTCTTTCCGGCTTTTCAAATAGGTAACTGCTGCTGCTGCATCATCTGCGAAATCTTTGGTCGTCGCTCCGGCAAATGTTCCTTCCGATTCTGCAACGCCCCGATCGTCATATCGTAATACAGCAACCCCCGCGCGGGTCAAATGATCTGAAAGCACCAAAAAGGGCTTGTGATTCAATACTTCTTCATTCCGGTCCTGGGGACCAGAACCTGAAATGAGGATGACTACTTTCTCAAATACCCCATCTTGTGGCATTGTTAATGTACCTGCTAAATAATGGCCACCTTTAGGGTTTTCAAATTTTACATCTTCCTGGAGATAAGGAAATTCTTTCGGTTCCTGGGGGCGAACAACTGCCTGTCTTTCTACCATTTCTCCTGTCATAACTAAGTCCCATGACCTTCCTCCTTGTGTGAAAGTACCTTTCAATGTATCTCCTTCTCCAGTTAATTCGGCTAAGTATTCAGCATTCATTGCCTTCGCTACGATTTTTAATCGCCCATCTATAAATGTTGTTTCATCCATCTGAATACCATTCGTATTCTGGTCCGGACTATCCATCGTAGAATGCATCTGCCCATCTACATCCATGATGTGAAACACAATCAGTAGTTGCGTTTCTGATAGATCCAGTATGCCATGCCAGTCACCCAGCACTTTCTTCGCATCATCCATTCCTTGTGGGTTCATTGCGCTTTTCACTTCACCTTTTTTTGTCATCAACAAGGGAAGTTGTATCCCTTGTTGGTTAAAGGTTCCACTGAGCGTCATTCCTTTTTCATCCATTTCTGCTGTATATATCACTTGCAGAGCGCTGACTTCAATCGTTATTTTCCCATTTTCAAAAGTCGTTTTATCTACCACAATGCCTGCGGCACCCTGATCAGGACTATCCATCGTAGACTGGTATGCTCCGTTTTGCCCTGTAATGTGAAAAACCAGTTGCAACTCTATCCCCTGATAGCTTAATTTTCCATGCCAGTCGCCTGCAATGTCTTGTGCGTGTATTTGGAAAATGAAAACTGAACATAATAGCATGATTAAACCTTTCATCATTTGCTTTTTTTGGTCCCTAGAATATTTCAAAATTATGGATTACATGATCAGCTTTACATCAAATTGTGATAAGCGGTAAGGATAAATGATGAGTGGTTTTTTTTACTTCTCATCCATCTATTGCAATAATTAAAATCATTGTTTCATGAAAACCAGAATCGGATGTTTCGTGCTCATTTTAGGGTGGACAAGTCTGGTGTTTGCACAACCTGAAAACGTAGGGATTGAGATCACAACTCCCAACTACCCTTTCTACATTCAAAAACGCAGCAGTGATGATGTTCAACTAAACTTTACGAATCAAACTGCAGGAAGTATTGTCGCTGATGGTGTTCAAATTGAGCGGTATCACTCGTATTGAAGTCTGTAATCATTGCGTCGAGTGGGTGGAAACCTTACTTTCTCTAACAGGTGTATTTTGTTCTGAAGTATCAAACCAATAAAACGCGTGCTATGAATACGTTTATGAATCAACAACAGCATTTGCAACAGCAACAGCGAAGACAACAACAATATGAATGGTGGAAGCGAAAAAAAGAAGAAGAAGAGAAACGTCGTCGGCAGCAAAAGGAGTCATTCGTTCAAAAGCGAAAAAATAAATTGTATCCGCCTTATTTCACCTCCAAAACGACATCTAATTTCGATTTGAGTACTGAGGATCTTCCTGACTATGATCGTTATTATGATGCTCCCAGGCGCAGAAGATGGGGATTAAAACTTTTCCTGTTTCTGGTTTTATGCGCTGCTTTGTTCTTCTTGTACGTAATCTTATTTGGGTCCTAACTAAAATCATACTTCAAGAATGCAGATCAAAAACATCAGGAAGTTCTGTCCCATATGATTATAAAAAAGGTGCAAACAAGGGAAAACCCAACACAAGAGAAAATAACTTACTAAATAATAAACTCATGCAAACAATAAAGCAATTATTCAACATGATCGGGGTTTTATCCCTGTTTTTATTTTCTGCATGCAACAACGCTTCCAATCCAAAGTCTGATCAAGAAATCGAAAACTGGGCGAATGCTTATTGCCGGATTGCCTCTGGCTTTATGCAAGATTTTATGGGCTCAGGAATCCAACCGCAAGGTGGATGGGAAGCCTCTTACGCTTTTGTTCAACATTATCAACGAACAATAGAGGCTGCAAAAAATAGTGTGAATCAACTTAGGCCAATGCAGGTTCCCGGAGAAGCTCAGTCCCTGCATCATACGACGATCAGTGCGATGGAAGAGATTCAACGAATCGCTTCAGATGCGGTAGCCGATGTAAACAATGCGACCAACCGTGTATTATTTCAATCAGCCATTGATCTTTATGCTAACCGGGCTATTCAACAATCAAAACGTATTGAAGATGCCACAAATCAGACCAGTACTGGCATCCGGGAGAAATTGCAAAATTGCACGTTACAAATGGTAAACTGAAATAGCTATTCCAGCTAACAGCAGAAAGTATCAAAGAGAGTCGTAAGTAGCATGGAAAACAAACACGGATTGAGCCGAGGAAGCCAGTTGTTTTTTTGATCCACAGGGTATACTTCACTTTTACCCCATGTCATTTTTCACGGTTGATATTCCAACTGCTTGCTGAAAGGACCGAATGAATAGTCAAAGCAAGCAAAGAATGAGTAGGCGAACAAGATGAACCAGGGAATAAATCTTATATGAGCACATCCATTTTGACCATGTGGAGATATCCACTATCCAATACGAAACATTTTTTCTTATACCTACATAATTAAAACCCTACTCTACCACCACCGCTGCACTCGCAACCCCCTCTTCTCCCAACACACGCAACACATACACACCAGCAGGAAGACTTTCATCCAGTTGCAGTTTGTTTACGCCTGCAAATCTATAGACCTGTCGCTTCACCATTTCTTTTCCATTCAGATTGTACATTGTAACCAGTACTTCCTGGGGAGCTGGCAATGTAAACGATATCTGGAATTTCTCAAGGGTCGGATTCGGGAATACCGTCAATTCGAATGGATCTATTTCTGTCTCATCTACACCGGAAACAAGGAGTTGATTGTAGGTAAATGTGTTCGTGTTAAAAAAGCTGGTATCGCCGATCAGGACGCCATTTAGTATCGTGACGTTGTACCCGGTAGAGATATCCAGGGAAGCAACGGAAGAGACAACAGATCCGCTGTACCAGAAATAGTTAGTGGTTTGAGTGACTCTTTTGTTGACTATACCCATGAGATCGCTGGAGTCTACTCGAGTGAGATCTGACCGAATGCGGAGGACATCGTTATAGGTAGCCTTCGGCAGGATAATGGTCCCCCATGCATCACCGGTCGTTGTTTCAGCACCTGCGAATTCATTTATAAATCCCACCACCCCGGTAGTGCCTGCAAAGTCATCAGAGAAGGAAGAGCCATAAGTGAATGGAAATTCGAGATTTACCCAAGGATCACTATATCTCAGGTAGGAAGCAGCCGGCCCAGCCTCAAAGACACTACCCCAGCTGATAAATGCCTGATCGGTGAGTTCGAAGTAATTCCAAAAATTGGAGATCCCCACCAGCTTTGAGGCAATATTGGCATTTGGAAAATCAGCAGCATATGGTGTGTCAAACGGATCGACAAACTCAATAACGACAGGAGGAATAGTGTCATCTGGAGTCACGAACGAATAGTCCCAGATGACATTGGCTCCTTCAGGACCGGGATGTACCATTTCTTTGGCGACAAGAGTGCCAAAATTGGCCCCGATCACACCAACCAGATCCTTCGTCAGAGTGGGTTGCGCGATTAACACGGGTGAGCACAAACAAATGAGGAGTGTCCAAAGATTTTTCATCGGTTAAATTTTTTTGTGCATCCCCAGACAACACGGCGCACATCCAGAGCTTCCGGGATGCTATAAAACAATACAGTTTTGTGCGGATTTTGTCCAAAATGAGGCGTTTCGATAAAATTTGAGTGCTTCGTACAAGGTGATTGATCTTTGTTGAATATTCAAATGATCCTGATCAATGGAAATTCTGATTTCAATTCTCTTCTATATTGGCATTCTTCTCTTTTCTGGGAAAAGGATACGATCTTTATCAAATCTAAGTACCATATACTGAACCAAAAATCCAATGCAAGCAATCGTATATCACGTTTACGGACCTCCTGAAGTCCTGGCACTTGAAGAAATCCCAAAACCAGTTCCTAAATCAAATGAAATACTCATCAAGGTATACGCGACTACCGTCAATTTTGGAGATCTGATGGCACGCAATTTCAAAAACGTGACGCCTCGTCAATTCAACATGCCAGGCCTGCTCTACTGGCCGGCACGTATTACTTTTGGTTTGAACAAGCCCAAAAAGAAGATCCTGGGAAATGAATTTGCCGGTGTGATCGAATCAGTAGGCACATCCATTCAGAACCATAAGCCGGGAGAGGAGGTATTTGGATACGTGAGTTCCAATTTTGGATGTTATGCGGAGTATCTACTCACATCCGCAAAGGTAATGATCGCATCCAAACCCAAACATTTTTCTTTTGAGGAAGCAGCATGCATTCCCTATGGTGCTGTGACTGCCTTGAACCTGTTGAAAAAAGGAGCAATCAGGCCAAATCAAAAAGTACTCGTAAATGGCGCCTCCGGGGGGATTGGTGCAGCGGCAGTACAATTGCTCAAACATTATTATGGAGCAGAAGTAACGGGCGTTTGCGGATCACCAAGGCATGATTTTGTCAAAGCCCTGGGTGCTGATCATGTGATCGATTATCACCAGGAAAACTTTTGGGAAGGGACAACAGCCTATGACCTGATTTTTGATGTGCTCGGGAGAGCCGATTTTCAACTTTGCAAAAAAGTACTGAGCGAAAAAGGCATTTTGATGTGTGCCAGTTTTAAAGGGAAGCAACTCCTGCAGATGCTTACCACCAAATTTTCAAAGAAACAGAAGGTGCTTTGTGTGATGTCTCCGTATCAAAAGGAAGACATCGAGGTCGTCAGGAAATGGATGGAGGAAGAGAAGCTGAAAGCGCCCATCGATCAGGTTTTTACACTTCAACAAACAGCAGAAGCTCATCGATATGCGGAGTCAGGTATGAAAACAGGTTATATTGCTATCCGGATTTCGGGGTAATCAAAAGCAAAAATCATTATGGATATCCATCAAAAAGTAAGTGTGTTTCTTCAACAGTCCTGGGATAAAAGAAGGACTGGCAAATATGGTGAGAGTATTGCTTTACTGGATCAGGCGGAGGCATTGTGCACGGAAGCAGATGAACGCTTTTGGGGTCGTATTTACCATATCCGCAGGCAACTGGAAGTAGACCAGGAACGCCACGAACAGGCATTGCCTTACGCGCAATTATCTGTCAAACACTACCAGGCGTCAGGAGATAATCAGCGCATCGCTCATGCCATCCGACACCTGGCAGATCTGGAGCAGGAGCTCAATCAATTCGACACCTCGGAAGCACATTACCGGGAGGCCATCCAGATATACATCAACCATGAGAGCACGACAAGATCAGACCTGGCGAATTGTTTGCGTGGCTATGCTTTGTTGAAAGAGAAGCAGCAGGACGCCGAACTTGCCACCGGACTTTGGGAAGAAGTGAAAACGCTTTACGAAGCCTGCGAACTGTATGAAGGAGCAAAGGAGGCGAGCAAACATTTGGAGGTGCTGCATAATGATGAAAATCAAAATTCCTAACAAAGGACAGGCCTTGACCGTATATTGGAAATTCCCTTATCTTACTCATATCAAATCATCAAACTTCCAAATCAATGAACCGTCGTAACTTTCTACGCAACACCAGTCTATCTCTTGGCTCAGCTGTGATTGCTCCGGGAACTTTCACCGCTCTTTCTCCATCCGAAACTCCTGACATAAAAACAGCCCTGGATACATGGGCACAGGTACGGGACGCGTTTCTCCTTGATCATCACCATATTCAAATGGCCCAGATGCTGCTCGCTTCCCATCCTAAAAGAGTCAGGGATGCAATCACAAAACATCGAAAGGCTTTCGATGAAAGCCCGGCACACTACTGGGAAGAAAAGTTTCAGACAGCAGAAAAGATTGTGACAGAGGCTGCCAGTAGATACATGCATTGTATGCCCGGTGAGATTGCTCTGACAGACAGTACAACTCAGGGAATGGCTATGTTTCTCAATGGTTTTAAGCTCAAGCCGGGTGATGAGGTTCTTTCCACCACACACGATCATTATATCACGGACAAGTCCATCGAATTTGCCTGCACGAAAAAAGGAGCGATTTCAAAACGCGTTGCTGAATTTGCCGATCCTGCGCAAGTCACAGTCGATGAAGTGGTCTCAAAGATTACCGGGGCAATCAATCAAAAGACGCGGGTTGTCGTGGTCACATGGGTGCAATCCTGTACCGGGGTCAAGCTACCAATTAAAGCAATCGCAAAAGCAATTGCAGAGATCAACTTGCATCGCGAAGCTAAGGACCGGATCTATTTCCTGGTAGACGGAGTACATGGTTTTGGAAACCAGGCCGATCGTGCAGGAGATCTTGGTTGTGATTTTTTCGCAGCCGGAACGCATAAATGGATGTACGGACCAAGGGGTACTGGTGTCATGTTCGCCCGCAAGGATGCCTGGGATTTTGTAGAGCCTACAGTTCCCCCTTTCAGCCAGAACCCTTTCACCGAATGGCTCGGTAAACCATTAGAAAGAGAAACGACGTTTAGTGAACTTTGTACACCAGGAGGATTCCACACGTTCGAATACCGCTGGGCATTAAATGAAGCTTTTGAGTTTCAACTCGAAGTTGGCCCGGAAAAAGTGCATGCACGAACTACTGCATTGAACACGATGCTCAAAGAAGGTATTCGCGAGATGAGCCATGTCAGGTTATACACACCTGTAGCCTCAGAACTCTCCGCTGGTATCAACTGCTTTGAGGTGAAAGGGTTTAGCGAAACAGAATCCGTAGAACACTTTCAGAAGAATGGCATTATTGCGAGTTCTTCCCCATATGCGGTGAGTTATGCACGGCTGACACCATGTATTATCAATACGGAAGATGAAGTGCAACAGTGCCTGAAAGTACTCGAAAAAATGGCTTAGGCTTCTTTAAAAGTATATTTTACTAATAAACATGGTCAATATATTGATCCCGGTGTGGTGCTACCAAAACGTTTTTTGACATAATCAACCTTGAATGACAAGAGACATTATAGATATCAATGATTTCACCATCCTGGTCGAGGCAGCCAATTCAGTCGAGACCACCGTTGATTCCTGCATTTTTGATGAGCCCGTCATCGCTGTTGCGTTTTATGGCTCGGGGAATGTTCATCTGACCGTCAGGTATGAGGACCAGTCCATTGCCTTTGATCATACGAAAGGGTTGGCGCTTTCCTTTTATGCGGATGAGCGTGTCGAATTTGAGCACACCGTCTCGGCCTCCAAACCACTTGCATGTATTGTCATTGCCACAACTGCCAGAAATCTACAAAAATTACCCCCCCTTGAAGGAGAATTGTTTGGCGAAATGCTTAACCAGTTAGTGCAACCAAAAGACCACTTTGTGGAAGGACCTGCATTTTTCATGACACCGGAAATGCAGTCTATTGTGGACCAGGTGTTTGAAACACGGTACGAAGGAAAAGCAAAAATGATGTTCTTCAGGAGCCAAATGACATCACTACTTGCCCATTTTTTCGGGCAGTTGTCCATTCTTTCAGATAAGAAAATGCCGGAGGATGAGAGAGAGCGTCTGATCCTGGCAAAAGATATCCTGACTAACAATATGGAGAACCCTCCATCCCTGTCAGAGTTATCCAGGCAAATCGGACTGAATACGTTTAAGCTCAAAAAGAATTTTAAAGAATTCTTTGGCGTGCCTGTTTTCAAGTACTTGCAAAATGAGCGTCTGAAAAAGGCACATGATCTCATCCGCAACCAGGGCCTGACCATACAGGAAGCAGCATGGGATGTTGGGTATGATAGCCTGAGTTCTTTTTCCAATGCTTTTGCAAAAAAGTTTGGCTTCCGCCCCAGCGAAATCAAACAATAGAACCCCTAAAATCCTTTTCGAACAAATCTTACTTCTTTTCGGACAAATCGCCCGCTGGCTTTCCCTCCATCTTTGTCATGACAACAAAACAAATGGATCGGTCATCCGATTCGAATTCAAAAACTTCAAAAAACACTAAATCATGACAAATCAGATTCTCGTAATTGGAGGTACCGGCAAAACCGGTCGAAAAATTGTTCAACGATTAGAAAGTCAAAATCAGAATGTCCGCGTGGGGTCACGCAATGGGCACCCGCCTTTTGACTGGAAAAACCCAGACACCTGGGCAACAGCTTTGGAAGGCATCAACAAAATGTATGTTACTTTTCAACCAGACCTTGCGGTGCCGGGAGCTTTGGATGCCATTGAAGCATTGACCAGGCTTGCGATTCAAAGCGGCGTCCAAAAGATGGTCTTACTTTCAGGAAAAGGAGAACGGGAAGCAGAACTTTGTGAGCAGGTAGTCATCAATTCAGGCATCAATTATACGATTGTGCGTGCGAGTTGGTTCAACCAGAATTTTAGCGAAAGTTTTCTGCTTGAGCCGATCCTGGCAGGACATGTTGCCCTGCCAAAGCCGGAAGCCAGGGTACCTTTCGTAGACACCGATGATATTGCTGATGTTGCGGTAGCTGCATTACTTGACGAAAACCATAACGGACAGCTATATGAATTGACCGGTCCCCGACTTCTCACTTTTCCAGAAGTTGTACAGGAGATTTCTAAAGCGACTGAAAGGGACATTCAATACACGCCCATCACAATCAACGCATATACGAAAATGCTTGAAGATGCAGGAGTGCCTGCTGACTACGTTTGGCTAATCAGTTACCTGTTTGCTGAAGTGTTGGATGCAGAAGGAAATGATATCATCTCTCTTGATATTGAAATGGTACTCAATCGCAAACCGAAAGACTTTACTACATATGTCATAGAGACAGCAGCGACCGGAGTATGGAATGTGCCGGTCATGGAACATTCATAGACATAACTAAATCAAAATGGTGGGCAGGTTAATATTGATCTATCAATAAACTTGCCCGCCTTCCTTTCTTCACCAAAAAAAATATAAAAAATGAATTACAAAAGAGCAATGATCGCCGGAGGAATGGTATGGATACTTGCCATGATCTTTTATACTGCTTCTTAAGCTTTCCATTTCATGGCTAATGCCGATTTACAAGCCAATATTGTGCTTTGCCTTGTATTGATCCCTTGTGCAAGAGCAGGAGCAAGATACTACTACAAAAAGGGAGCTCGCACCAACGGATTTTTGTTAGGTGTTGTGATGGTCTTCATTGCAATGATCCTGGATAGTTTGATCACCGTTCCTGTATTCATCATACCAGAGGGAGGAAGTCATCTGACATTTTTCAGTGACCCTGGCTTTTGGGTAATCGCCTTTGAATGCTTTATCATTGTTGTAATCTATTCCGTTGTGAAAAAAGATCCATCCCCTGTTATCGCAAAATGAAATGAAAACATCTTGATTTATCATCTAAAATTCAATAATTATGCCGCACTTTTATTCTTTATTTACAGACGCACAAGGTATCCATCGACTAGAAAGAGGAACGTCCTTTTATGCAGTCTCCAAAAAAGTCTTTTCCCAGGAAACGATGAGCTTTAGAACATAGAACAAGCTTATTGCTCCGACTAAGTGCTTAATAGTATGACCGCTCCAAAAGCTTAAAGCTTCATAAATGGCATCATCAAAATGTTCACAAACTTTTGCTACGATGTACCAGCAAAGAATCAAAATAATATATTTCACGTAAACTGTTTTTTTCGGAAATAGCAATAATACAAAGGGGGCTATTACCATGGGGAAAAATTGAACAAAAACATAAAACCTCAGGTCTCCCTGCCCAATGCTTTCGGTATGCTGCCAATAAAAAATAGAGAAAATACCGACAGGAATCAAAATCCAAAAAGCGATCTGCCCTATTTTTGTTCCAACAAAATCATATATCAATAAAGAAAAAATGGGCATGAACATCAGTGTCATTGGCAGGCGATCCCAGACCAGGGTATTGTTGTCGGGTGACCAGTGGTAATAGGCGGAACCAAAACAAGCTAAAAATATTCCAAGACATAAAATCAATGGAATTAGTTTAGCCACTATATCCGGTCTCATGAAATAATTCTTGAGGCTTAAATAAAGTCCATAACTACCCAAAAAGAACATGGGCAGGTTGCTCATCACATCCCAAAAATTCGGAATTCCAGCTATTTTTCGTTTGTCAGCAAAATCATGATAGTCTAAATCTTGTGGTATTGGACCAATCATAAATAATACGCCCACAAACAAAAGGGTAACGATGAAGATAATATGGTAGCGATATGTATGCATAATAATACTTTAAATATCCATGGCACTTCAAATCATGAAGTTAGAAATACCTGTTTAATTCACGGCTTCCTAAATTCTAATACCTCATTCCATTCGTATGCGAAGCACCTACCAGAACACTTCAAGTTTTCTACAATCGTTTTTTCTGCAATCGTGTACCCTCTCGCTATAACTTTCTACCTCTTGTATAAGGAGCACCTGCCTCCTCTAGAGAAACCTCATATGCCTCAAGCTCCTGGAAATATGCCTTCAGGTCCTTGCTGAATGCAACAAAGTCACTGGATGCTATCTCCAGGTTTTTCTTATAAGTCTGTGTAGGTGCCTGCCGCGTTTCCCAATGACCATAGATGATGTGACCCACCCGACCACTAATCGATGGAGTAGTTGATTCACTTTTACTTTGACGAATCCGATCACCATTCAGTCGCATTTGTAAAGCAGACAGTTTTTCCTTGAGCGCACTCCATGTAGCAAAATGTTCGACAGTGGCTTTTGGGGTTTCCTTCAGGGCGGCTTGAATATATCGCAGCCGTTCACCTGCTTCCGACATTTTCCTCCCGGCACTTGAAATCTGTCGCATGAGATCTCCCGTCTGTTGCTGGAATTTGGCAACTGCGTCTACATCCGTATTGGGCATCAAAGTTGGTACTGGTTTGACTTCAAATGATTGTGGTGGAAATTGTGGTTCCAAATTTCCATTGTGTTCAATGAATAATTGAACGGTATATCCTCCCGGAGGTGCAAGTGGGCCCATGGGATCACCGGCCCATGGGGGTTTAAAGGCAGGAGTCGATAGACTGATCGGATTAGGGGCAGGCAACCTTAAGTCCCAATGTGCACGATGCAATCCTTTCTTATTTTTTCCTTTGATCCATCTGATCGGTTGATCCCTCCTTTTTACTAAAAGCAGCACCTGCGGCTCTTCTTCATTGGATTCAGCGCGCAGTTCTTCCCATCCCGGGAAAGGAACGCTGGTATTGTCTTTGCGTAATGTTTGCTCAGACTCATTGCGTTCTGCTTTTGCCGTTTGAGGTATGTCATGTATATAGTAGGTGAACATGGCACCAAAAGGTGGGTTGTCTGCAACATAGCTGGTCGAACCCAGGGTCGGCATCCCCTTCGCCTGCAACGGAACAGATGGAACATACCACCAGGCATCCCTCACTTCGAAGAGGCCATTCGCTTCATTTTTAACCAGGTCGGCCACGGACCTCAAACATGAATAGTCGTCGAGTACATAGAACCCTCTGCCGAAAGTTGCGCCCACCAAATCATCATCTCGCTCGTGCAACTCAATATCCCGAAAAGGAATCGTTGGTGCACCTGCCTTGAGTTTTATCCAATTCATTCCCATGCTATAAGAAAAGTAAAGCCCGTACTCTGTGCCAATGAACAGGAGGTTTGGATCTTTATGGTCTTGTTTTAGTACCCATACAATCGTCCCTTCTGGCAAATCGCCAGCAATGGACTGCCATGAGCGACCACGGTCCGTGCTCTTAAATATAAAGGGGCTGTAGTCCCCAAATTTATGTGCATCCACAACAGCAAAAACAGTATGCGCATCGTGACCGGAAGCTTCTACATCATTGATAAACGAGCGATCAGGCACACCCGGAAGGTTAGCGCTTTTACGCCAGCTTTGACCACCATCCTCACTGATGTGTATCAGCCCATCATCAGAGCCTGTATATAGCAATCCCTCCACTATAGGAGATTCTGAAATACCTGTCAGTGTCGCATACTTTGACATGGCTCCGTTGTCATACAAAGCATCAATACTCCATACCCGGTCAATCATTTCCAGTTCATACCTGTTTGTGTTCGTTGTTAAATCTTTACTAATCGGCGTCCATGAATTTCCCTGGTCATCGCTTCGCCAAAGTCGTTGCGAACCAAAATAAAGTCGCTTGTTGTCATGCGGACTGATCAAAAGAGGACTATCCCAATTCCATCTTTCAGGTGGATCGTTTGGTACAGGCTGTGGTTGAATGTTTATGACCTCATTGCTGCGCCGCTCCAGCCGATGCAATGTGCCCTGTTGAATTTCCATATAAGCGATATTAGGATCTTCCGGATCAAAATGCGAGTCATAACCATCTGCTCCCAGAGGCACATACCAGTCCTGGTTGCGCACACCTTCCGCATTCATGGTACGGGATGGTCCGATCAATGTGCCCAGGTCCTGTGCTCCGCCGACGATATTGTAAAATGGTTCAGCGTTGTCGAGTCCCAGTTTATAGAATTGGGAGATGGGCAGATTGGGAAAATGACGCCAGGTGGTTCCCTCGTCAAAACTCTCATACAATCCCGCATCTGTTCCGGCTACCAGATGTTTCCCATTATTTGGATCAATCCACATCGCGTGATTATCGCTATGTTTTTCACGTCCCGTTCCCAGGTAATCAAAAGACTTTCCTCCATCCCGGGAAACATGCAGGAATACATCCATTTGATAAATCAGATCCGGGTCTACCGGGGAAACCTCTATTTCCTGGTAGTAATGTGGTCCCGTTCCTCCGGAGATATAACTATTGCGTTTCTCCCAGCTTTCGCCTTTATCCATGGACCGATAAAAACCTTTTTCCTTGTCGTTTGCTTCAATCGTTGCATAAATAAGATTTGGGTTTGCTTTGGATACGGCAAGTCCGATTTTTCCCATATCTCCTTTTGGTAAACCTGCTTTCACCTGTTGCCAGGTAGATCCATTATCGGTCGATTTATAGATGCCAGAATTGGGACCGCCGGCTAACAGCGACCAGGTGTGCCGTCGGCGCTGGTATGCTGCTGCAAATACCACATCCGGGTTAGCCGGATCGAATTCAAGGTCTGTCGCACCGGTATTTTCATCGATCTCGAGTACCTGCTTCCAGGTAGCTCCTCCATCCTTCGTTTTATACACGCCCCGCTCTCCACCGGACGACCAAAGGGGTCCTTCCGCTGCAACTATAACTATATCACTATTCCTGGGATCGACCAGGATTTTTCCAATGTGTTCAGATGACGCCAGCCCCATTTGTTTCCATGATTTGCCACCGTCCATGCTTCGGTACACACCGTCTCCCCAACCCACATGTCGGCCGCTTACATTTTCTCCTGTACCGACCCAAACAGTTTCAGGATTATTGGGGTCTATTGTCACGCAACCAATCGAGTATGAAACCTGTTGATCAAAAACGGGCTTCCAGGTGATCCCGCTATTGGTTGTTTTCCACAGGTTGCCCGATCCTGCCGCCACATACCAGGTACTCGGATCGTCAGGACTCACGGCAATATCCGCGATCCGTCCACCCATGAAGGCAGGGCCAATGCTTCGGAGTTGAAGGCCATTCGCTGCAGTAGCGATGGCTTTATTCTGAGCTGTTTGTGCAGATGTCTCAGTTGCCGTATAAGCACTAATGAGCATCACGATGGATAATACATGAAGAGTCTTTTTGAGCATATGAAAAGGTATTAGGTTCAAAATTGTTAGCCGATGAAGAATTAATGTACCAATAAAAAATGATATCCGGGGATGGGAAATGGTGGGCATATCATCTGGCAATTTGAAATATGAAACGTCTTCTCCTTTCAATCACTCTTATGAAAAGGTACAGTATCCTCCACAGGCGTGGCATGCTCCGCTGATCATGCAAATTTACCAGATCCTTTCAGGAGAAACTCGCAATGGCTATACCCTCCAGGAGGGGGAGAGGACTTACTAGTAGCTCAATGTTCTCTATATACTGAAGTTAAGATAACGGCATGCAGGTAAGCCGGGCTTTTCACTCGGCTAAATGCCACTTCACTCATTCAGCTAACGGATTAATTATCAAAAACTATCATGGCATCTGAATGTGGATCAAATTTGAATGACGAGACTATTCATCCAAATTTGACTATCATGAGAGCTTATACCTATTTCATCACTCTTCTCTTTTTGAGTTATAGTTTCTTACTAAACGGTCAAAGTGTTGGTGTCAACACAACCACTCCCGAAGGCACCATACATATTAGGGGTGCGAGTTGGATTCCCTTTCCAAATCTGCGCATTACCGACACAGTGGATCATTATGCCAGAATCAAAATGGAAACAACACTTGGTGGAAATCGATTTTGGGACATCGCAGGAAGCTCAACATTAGGATTTTCAAATTTGAGTTTCTATTATAAAAACGATACAATCGGTTTGAACATCCTTCAGGTCCAACCTGAAACCGGATACATATTTCACCGATCTCTCGCCCCAAGTGTACGTACCCTTCATTTTGCAAAAGGAAATGAATATCAGGGAATAGTTGGCTTCAATCATGAAGATTTACTCCTTAAGTCTGCACGACCTGACGGTAGAGTCTTATTCGGTACGAGGGATATGAACAGGATGACCCTGGACACAATTGGGCGACTCGGACTAGGTACCGAAACACCAAAATATCTAGCCGATTTCAGAAGCTCAGATGATATTCTTACAGGTGGAGAACTACAATTATCAACACCTTCAGAGACTAATTTTCTCAGGTTGTTTGGAGGACGTCAAGCTGACCCCAATCCATTTGTTGCATTTCATGAAGCAGATACTTTTCACCTCGTCACAACATCAGCAGACTGGACGACCTATAAGCGTCGAATGACTATGCTTCCAAATGGATTCGTAGGATTTGGCACTGACAAACCCTCAGTAGAATTAGATATCGTTTCCGGGGATATCGATGATGGGGTAGAATTGCATTTGAGTAATCTGGATACATCTCATTTTCTCAGGCTCTACAGTGGTCGTGAAAATCTGCCAAATCCAATCATGTACTGGCATCATGGGGATGCATTGCAATTTGGGATGGCCAATCCTGACGAAAGTGCATATCAGCAATTTCTGTCGTTTGATGGGAAAACAATAGGTGTGCATAATACGGGCAGGTCAGTTTTTATTGGAGAGGGGGCAGGAACGGCCGATGATTTGAGCTCCAAGGGAAACGTCGGAATTGGTTATGGCACGTTGGCTAACAATATAGACAAGGGTGGTCATGTTGCAATTGGAGATAGCGCATTGTACCATAATGGAATTGGAGCAGGTTCTATCTTTGCTGAAGACAATACAGCTGTTGGGTTTAGGGCCATGTACTCCAATAGGCTGGGAGGGCACAACACTGCAATTGGTCACGAAGCATTGTCCAACAACTTAGGCAGCCACTGGAATACAGCAGTGGGATTCAAGTCTCTTCATATGAACGACGGTGCCTCCAACTCCGCAGACGGGCATGAGGCACTCATGTCAAACACATCAGGAGTGCATAACAATGCGTTCGGCTCGAAAGCGCTGGATTCGAATCAACAGGGTAACGATAATCAGGCATTTGGATGGGGCGCTATTGGCAATAATTCTGATGGATCAGGGAATATTGGCATCGGTTCTTCTGCTTTGTTAGCAAATCAATCCGGTGATGGTAATATTGCTATTGGTTCGAGTGCGCTGCGACTGAGCAGTGGTATTGATGGATTAGTCGCAATTGGAGATTCAGCATTATTAAATAATGGGGTTGATGCTATCGAAACTTTCGATGGCACAGCCAACACTGCTACAGGAAGTAATTCTCTTATGAATAATAAATTTGGTCGGCAAAATACTGCCCTTGGATTTCAAGCACTCAAAGAAAATATCAGTGGCTCTGGCAATACAGCGATTGGTGACTCTGCTCTGCATTTCAATGGCATGTCTCAAGGATTGTCAAGTATTTCAAGTAATAATACAGCGATTGGTTCTCGGGCGATGCTAAAAAATGATAGTGGAAATGCAAACTCTGCCTTTGGAGCATATAGTCTCCGCGATAATCAAGAAGGAGAATACAATACAGCCATTGGTCTCTCTTCAATGTTGCGCAACACTGAAGGATGGTCCAATACAGGAGTTGGGGTCTGGTCATTGAGAAATAATCTCGATGGAAATGCCAATTCCGCTACTGGATTTCGTGCCATGGATGGTAACACAGGGGGCAGCTACAATGTTTCGATGGGACACCATAGCATGTACAATTCCACCGTAGGCCATGAAAATGTAGCAATGGGATATGAAAGCCTGTATAACTCCACCATAGGCCATGAAAATGTAGCAATTGGAGAAAGTGCTTTGTATAATAACTATGAGGGAGAAAAAAATGTAGCAATTGGTGCAGGTGCCGGATATAATGCGCAAGGACTCACCGGAAACATTTACGTTGGATACGAAGCTGGAAAAAATGCCACGCAAAGTAACAGGTTATTTATTGAAAATCCCGCCAGTATAAACCCCCTCATATATGGAGAATTCGACAATGCTTTGCTCCGCATTTATGGGCGACAGGAGATTACAGGTGACCTAACCGTTGGCGATGTATTTGATGTTGACGAAAACTCCAAACATGTGGGTATTCGAACACTGTCTCCATCTTATCCCCTCGATATTGCAGGAACAATAAACCTCAACAAAAACATTGCATCCGGAGTGGCAATTCGTGTCAACACGGACGAAGCACTTTGGTATGATGGAGATTACTTCAGCTGGGGATTTGGTGGCAATCACAATTACTCTGCAAAACCTATGACAATCGGACCATTTGAAGGGAGTACGACGCCTTTTGCCAAGTTACATGTTGTTGATGATGCCTTTACCTATTTACAAGTGGAATCTCACGATGGTGATGCGATCCTGCAATTGTCGGGGAATACAAATACACCGTCAGCCGGGTGGACCATGCGAAGAGATGCATCTGATATTGGTAAGCTACAATGGCGAAATGATGATTTTAAAAAAATGACATTAACCCCTGGAGGGAATTTGGGAATCGGAGTAAATTCTGAAAACCCGGCATATACCTTGTATGTCAATGGAAACGCAGGCAAACCAGGCGGTGGTTCCTGGACAAATCCTTCTGATCGCAGACTCAAACAAAACATCAATACATATTCTGATGGCCTCGTGGAAATAAGCAAAATCAATCCCGTGACGTTCCAATACAATGAAATTTCAGGGCACGATACTGAGCCTGAATATATTGGAGTGATTGCCCAGGAATTGAAAGAAGTTGCACCTTACATGGTATCAGAAAACGAAGAGGGATATCTTGATGTCGATAATTCAGCAATGACATATATGTTGATTAATGCAGTAAAAGAATTGAGTTCACAAAACAAAGATCTGCTCAATGTTATTGATCAATTCAATACACGATTGAACGAACAAGAAAAGATATTAGAGGCCCTTGTTTCAAACCCCGTTCCAATAAAAGAAGATGAATAATTGAAAGATCAGATCATTGCTTGAAAGCAATCTGGTTTTGATTTTTATCCAATCAATGGGGAAGTGTTGTATGAAAGGTATAAGTGAAAAAGCAAATACCCTGGGAGTATGCATAATACTAATACAGATAAATACTGATTAGGAAAACAAAGCAAGCAACGTGAGGGGAGTGGCAATGTTGCAGGGAGGTTGCCTGGTATCAATACAGCCTATCTCGAGGTGAATC
>Ga0316201_10001004_pt1 | contig 18052 bp, 11 predicted proteins | sample CS6wburrow_MG_FD_204516 | JGI IMG/M metagenome (GOLD analysis project Ga0316201, IMG submission 204516) | Coastal sediment microbial communities from Delaware Bay, Delaware, United States - CS-6 worm burrow | ecosystem: Environmental > Aquatic > Marine > Coastal > Sediment | place: USA... | reverse complement strand
CAACACAACATCGTCCATCAATTTATCCTTCTGGTAGTTGATGTTGAAATAGGCCCAGGTCGAAATCGACAACAGCAGGGTCAGTCCCACCATGACGATGAGTTTGGTGACCAATCGTTGGCGTAAATATTTGATGATTTTAAACATCGGCAGCCATCCCTCTGTGGTTTACAACATTCCCGGTATTCAATGAGCTCCGCCAAAGCCGAAGGAATTTTATATGAACCGATCAAAGCCGACTTTTAAAACAGTATTTCTTGGCAATCAGTCGGTCATTCAATATTTACCTTTATAGAACAATCATCGTCCCCGGTATTAGTTATAGCTGTTGTCATAAATCTGTTCCGATTGGAGGGTGTGTTCGACAGTAGAAAATCCCCCCTGGCCCCCCTTTCAAAAAAGGGGGGAACGCGTACATTCCGGCATCTTTTCTTGTCGCAAATGTTGTGTTGAAACCACTATGTGCCTATCCCAGTCCCCACTTTGACAAAGGGGGACAGGGGGATTTTATAAAACACTCATCGGAATTAGATTCTGACATTCGCTATAACTCCTGGAACTGCCAAACTTTGGGAGTCTCCCCAGCAAAGCTGGAGGTTACCGATGATTATTATCACGCCGATTCGATCGGCGTCAGGCCGCGGTATCCATCGATTCTCGAAGCTTTTCTTTGAACCCGGCGGTGACGGCCAGATTCAAATCCAGCCCCACCTCCTGCTCGGAGAGGCCCAGGGCCAGTCCCAGCAACTGGGGCAGGTAGAGAACGGTAACCGTAAGGTTCTCACCGCTTAATTTTGAAATCTTGTCCTGATACGCTTCCAGGTTCATCTGGCACATGGGGCAAACCGTCACGACGGCATCGGCCCCCCTGGCGCGTGAGAGGATCGACCGAACCAACTCCATACCAACCGCCATTTTGGTGTTCATGTGCGCGGCCCCGCAGCACTTGCCCCCCATGTCCCAGTGGTGGACCGCCGCGCCGCTGGCCTCTATGATGGGAGCCATCGACTGCGGTGCTTCCGGATCATCGAAAATCGCATACGGCCTGAGGCACTGGCAGCCATAGTAAGGTGCAATCGATAGCCCCGCCAGGGACCGTGTAGTTTTCTTGGAGATCAGATCCGGGCCGATGTCGCGCACAATCACCTCCAGCAGATGCCGAACGCGAACCCGTCCCGCGAAATGCAGCCCTTCCGCGGCGAGAATGTCATTGATCCGATCTAAAAGTGCAGCATCGCGTTTGACCTTTTCTTCGACAGCCTTTAGGTTGAGATAACAGGCGCTGCAGGGCACCAGAATCTCTTTTGTACCGCCCATTTTTTCCGCCAACGCCAGGTTGCGGGCCGGCAGAGCCAACGCCAGGTTCCGGCTGGTGGCTTCGGCAGCACTGGCACCGCAGCAGGTCCAGCCCTCGATCTCTGTCAGTTCGGCCCCGGCAGCGGTCAGGAAAACGCGGGTGGACCGATCGTATTCACGGGCCGAACCTTCGAGGGAACAACCGGGGTAGTACAAATATTTCACGGGACCTCCTCCAGTTCCGCGGCCTGCCGAAACAGCGCGGCCAATGCGCCGCCGCCTTTTGAGGGTATTTGCAAGGGGACTTTTCCCTTCAGCATCAGCTTTACGCCCAGCGCCGCGAAGCGCAGCGGCAATAGGGGATTCTTCATGGCGTTGAAGTAGAGGGTCATGAATTCCATCTCCCTGACGCGGCCATGGCGCCGCACGCTTTCCAGAAAGCTCTTGTAAAAGAGGATGCTTTGCCGGTGTCTGGTGAGACCTTCGCGTGCGGCCAGCTGTTTGAGCGCCCCCATGGCCTCTGTCAGCGGCAACCCGCGGGGGCACCGCAGCGTGCAGTAATAACAAGCGGAGCACAGGGTGAAGGTCTGGCTCTGAAAAATCTCTTCTCTCTGCCCGGTCAGAACCAACCGCCACAGCCGGCGGGGGGTGACATCCATCGCGAATTCATTGGGACAAGACCCCGTGCAGGTGCCGCACTGGATGCAGGCCTGCACCATCTCGCGCACCGGTGTCAAATCGTCGCTGCCCGCCGCATCTGAAAAATCGATTTCCTCTTTGACTTTCGTCGTCATATCGAATCACCTTGTAAACGCTCTTGGCTCTTTGGGCCGCTACGATGCATGAGAATTTATGTTCAAAGGCCTGTTGTGCCAGTTAAGCCGGTTTGGTCAGTTTTGTCAGTTAATGCGTATCATCGATTCTATTCACAAAACGGTCATGGTCCTTAGGCAACCGCGATTTATGATAACAATGCACCGGAGCCCATCCTCTCTCCGTCAAAGAAGCGCCGCGTCGATGACATCCAACATCTGCTCTTGCCGCAAATCTTCCAAAACCGCGGCTTTGTTCGGGCACGCGGTCGCGCAGCTTCCGCACCCCTGGCACATGAGCGGGTTCACGATCACCTTCTGCTGATCGGCATCCAGCAACCGGGCGCCGTAGGGACAGGCCTCGATGCACTGCTCGCAAAGGCTGCAGAGACTGTGGCGCACTCGGGCCACAACTTTGCCGGCCGGCAGGTTCTTGCGGTTCAGAAGTCGCAGGGAGCGCTGGGCCGCGGCCTCGGCCGTGGCGATCGACTCGGCGATCGAACGCGGCGAGTGCGCCAGACCGCAGGCGAAGACGCCTTCCTTGAGCGCATCCACCGGCCGCCACTTCGACTCAGCTTCCTGGAAGAACCCGTCCATGTCGCGGTCAATTCCGTAAGCCGCGGTAAGATCCGCCGGAAGATTCGGAATCACGCCGGTGGCCAGAACCAGCAGATCGGTGCTGATCTCGATCCTCCGGCCGATGATCGGCTCGAAGACGCTCACCGTTACCGCACCCTGGTTGACCGCGACCTGCGGTTTGTTTTTCAGGCTGTACTGGATGAAGTCGATGCCACTTTTACGCGCCCGGGTGTAATACGTCTCCGCAAAACCATAGGTCATCATGTCGCGATACAGGACATACACGGCGATGTCCGGATTCTGCGCTTTCATCTGCAGGGCGTGCTTGAGAGCGACCGCGCAACATACCCGGCTGCAGTAATTGCGCGGTTCTTCGCGCGAGTCGACGCACTGGATCATGACCACGCTGTCGAGGACCTGCGGGTCAATGGAGCAGTCGGCCAACTTCTGCTCCAGTACCTTCTGGGTGATGATGGCCGGACTGGTGCCGAAACCGTATGATGTCGTGCGGGCCTCGTCACCGCCGGTGGCCAGAATCGTGACACCATGCTCGAGTGTCTCTGCCCCGCCCTCCGGGTTTTCAATCGTCGTGTAAAATTGTCCCACTTGCCCATAGGCGGCCAAAACCCGGCTGCCGGTGCGCACCGACACCAGGGGATGTTTTTCCACCTTTTGTTCGGTTTCGGCCAGAAGGTCCGGGATCGACTGCCCATCTATGGTCTGTTCGAGCCAGATCAGGTTGCCGCCGAGCCGAGCGGCCTGCTCGACGATCTCCACCGGGAACCCGTGATCGGCAATCGCCAGGGCCGCCGTCATGCCGGCGATACCGCCGCCCACCACCAGGGCCCGCTGCTGAATCGGCAGCGACAGCGTTGGTGACGGATCGACGCGTTTCACGCAGGCCAGCCCCATTTCCAGCACGGACCGCAGACGGTTGACAGAGGGGCCGCCTTGCGGCTGGGACGACTGCCCACCGGCGGCCGGCGGCGCGTTCAGCGAGCGGATATCGACCACGTCCATCAAAGACGGATCAAGACCCACCTTGCGCGCCAACTGACGGATCTTACGGGCATACACATACGGCAGACAGGCACCGATCAGCACCCGGTTCGGCCGGTAGCTCTCCACCCGATCGACAAGATCATCCCATCCCGCGGCCGTACAGGTTCTGTCGATGATCTCCACCCCCACGACCAGGGGGTCGGCGGCCACCTGCCGTCTCAGGTCATCCACCACAGGGGCTGGCGCCAGGGTCCCGTGGCAGGCACAGATGGCCACCAGGATTCTTGGCACTTCCCGCGAAACGTCTCCCAGCGTGTTTTCGGCTTCCGGCTCGGGGGTCAGCCCGCCGCCGGCGCCGTGAATGATCCGTGAGGCCGCAAGTGCGGCGGCGGACGCCTGGGTGATCGATTCTCCGATGTCCTTCAACCCTGAATAAGATCCCCCCAGCAGGACCCCGTCGCGCGGCGTCCGCGTGAGGGAAAAGGGCACCGTCTGTCCAAAACCCCAGCTATTTAAAGGGATCTCGAGCAATTCGGCCAGTGCCGCCGAGCCGGCCGCCGGTCGCTGCCCGACAGCCAGGACCACCATGTCCTGACGGGATTCATGTACACGGCCTCCGGTGTCGGCATATCGAATGACCAGATCGCCGCTGCTGTCGTCATGCATCACCGAATGAACCCGTCCCCTTTCGAAACGGACGCCACACTGGGCCTCCGCCCGATCGCGGTAACGCTGGAATGGTTTCCCGAAGGTGCGCATATCCATGTAAAAAATAGTGGTCTCGAGCACGCCGCCGCTTTTATCCAGGGCCACCACGGCTTCCTTGATGGTGGTCATGCAGCAGACATTGGAACAGAAATCGGCATCGGACTGCAGATCCCGCGAACCGACACATTGCACCCAGGCCACCTTGCGAACCGGCCGCTCATCCCCGGGTCTCACCAGGCGTCCGCCGCTGGGGCCGGTGCCGCTGAAGATCCTTTCGAATTCAAGGCTGGTGACGACTCCCGGCAGGACCCCGTAGCCGAAGGTGTTTTTGCCTTGCGACGGATCGTAATAAGACGTCCCACCGCAAAGCACCAGGGCCCCGACGTTCAGGCGGCGTCCCCTGGCAGCCTCCACATCCTCATAGATGCCGAGAACCATGGGTATCAGCTTGTCCGGATCGAATGGCTTGACCAAGTAGTCGAGGGCACCGATTTTCATGGCCTCGACCGCGGTCTCCACCGTCGCATAGGCCGTCATCATCACGACACTTAAACCGGGGTGGTCCGCCTTGGCTTTTTGCAGAACCTCAACCCCGTCCATGCCGGGCATCTTGATGTCGGTCAGCATGAGGTGATAGGAACCATCGGCCAGTCGTTTCAGCGCCTCGGGGCCGGATTCGGCCATATCGACGAAAAAACCCTCGTCTTCGAGCCACGCCTTCAAGGAGTCACGTACGATCAGTTCGTCGTCCACCACCAGAATGCGGAATGTTTTGCGTTCCTGCTCGGAGATCCGGATGGCACCGGTGGGGCACACGTCTACGCAGGCACCGCAGCGGTTGCAAACGCTGAAATCGATCACAAACGGGTTCGGTATGGCGTGCGGCACCGGCAGGTAGATGGCTTTACGGCCCACCATCCCGGAGTTGAAAGCATCCGGGACCGTCACCGGACACTCCGATGCGCAGGCGCCGCACCCGATGCACAGTGCCGGATCCACCCAACTCGGTTTCTGGCGCAGCGTCACCTCGAAATTGCCGGCTTCGCCCGCGACGGCTGTCAGTTCGGTGGACAGCAGAATCTCGATGTTCTCGTGGAACAATCCCTTGCGGAGGCAGTACTGGGAGGACGCGTCGCGGTCGACCAGCGGCAGCATTTTGCACATGCCGCAGCGATCCGAAGGGAATTGATAGTCCAGTTGACTGAGAACCCCGCCCAGGTGCGGTGCGCGGTCGGCCAAGATGACCCCGTATCCGGTTTCGGCCAGATCGAGGGCCGCACGAATGCCGCTGATACCGGCACCGACAACCAAAGCGCTTCCGATTTTTCTTGGCATAAAAGTCTCCGGTGTTTTGGTTGGGTCAGTTGGGTCGGTTTTGTCGGTTTAGTCAGTTAGGATATTAGAGCCGACCTAACTGACCTAACTTCCTTAACTGCCTCAACTGACTTAACTGACCTAACTGACTCAACTCCTTCTATTTCGCCCCGATCCCAACCACCTCGTTAAATTCGTTCTCCCTGAACTCCGACAGCGGCGGTTTCTCGTCGACACTGCGGCCCGCAAGGTAATCGAATGCCTGTTGGGTGCCATGCGCAACTGTTCGGAAGAGTTCCATCACCGGAATGTCGTTGGGACAGGCATTGGTGCACTGGCCGCAACCCACACAGGCCGTGCTCATATGCGCCAGGCGAGTAAGGTGATAAAAAACCGTGTCGGTCGGCATCTTTATCACCCCTTTGCGCTGGGCCCACTGCAGGTACTGAATCGGTTCGTGGTTGAACACATCGGTGACGAAGACGCATTCCTTGCAGTAGCACACGGGGCAGGCCACCCGGCAATTGTAGCAATTGACGCAGCCGGCCAGATAAGCAGTGAGTCCCTCCAGGTCTTGCACGGCTTGACCGGTCGCGCTGAACATCTCGTCGCGATAGGCGCTGCGCCGGGCCACAAGCGCGGCAATGACCTCTGCGCGGTTTTCCTCGGCTGGGGCCGCCGGCAATTCCAACCGGCTCAACAGGTGGCTCCCCTTTTCAGTTTGGGACTGCAGCAAGATGTGGTCGTCGACATCAACGCCCAGAAGTCCGATAACGATATCGGCACCCTCGGCCACCGGATATTCGCACGCCCGGCAGGCCGGGGCGATATCGATCCCTCCTTCTGTCCCGGTTTGGCCAGCCAGCGCACTTCGGCAGAAATCCATGCTCGATAGCGAGCCGTCGCCCCCGTCAAGCTTGAGATAATCCGCATTGCGGTAAGCCCCCAGGCAGTCGATACCCAGAATGACCAGCTCCTCAAGGCGTCCCTGCTTTAATTTGACCAGCTCGATGAAAGCGCGGATTTCGCAAGGTCGCATGACCACTGCCATGGTTGCACCGACCGGTTTGCGCGTGAGTTTCGACGCCACCTTGGCGGTGTTCATCGGAAACGCCGGCGCCAGCGGATCGATGGCGTCCAGGCGGTTCGGATCGGTAATCAATGTCGGCATCACCATCTGTTTCATGGGCAACCGGCTGGCAACAAGCAGCGCGTTAATATCGTCGAGCCGCAAAATCGATCCAAGAAATTGCCTTAAAGCCGCCAGAAGGTCCTGATCTATCACATCGATTCTTGCTGAAGCCGTCATGCTATTAATCCTTTTGCTTTTCTTTGATTTAATTTTTTACCTTGCTGCCAAGCTTGGTTAAAAATTAAATCACCATCTTCAGTTTGGTCTGGGACGGCCCGAGCGACTTTACCTGGGCCACCAGCTCGCGCATGGTTTCGGCAAACTGAATGCCGTCGCTGGCTCCGATCCAGGTCAGCCTGAGCCGTTCGGGTTCGAAGCCAAACCGGGGCAGAATCTCCTTCAGCAGTTTGATCCGGCGCCGGGCTTTGAAATTGCCGTTGATGTAATGGCAATCCCCGGGATGGCACCCGCTCACCAGCACGCCGTCAGCCCCTTCCAGCAGCGCCTTGATGATGTACTGCGGGTCGACCATGCCGGTGCACATCACCCGGATCATCCTGACGTTGCGGGGATAGGCCTGCCGGGACGTGCCGGCCAGATCTGCAGCCGTGTACGTGCACCAGTTGCACACAAAAGCGATGATGGTTGGCTCGAAATCTGTCATGGAAAACTCCTTTTATTCTTGCGGCCAATTGGCCACGGGCAAACGGGCTTAATCCCGCCGCGGCGGGACTAACGGGCTAACGGGTCCGCTCATGACCCAACCTTCGCGATGGCATCGATTATGCCGTCGATCTCCGCAAAGATCTGCCGGCTTTTGAAGTGTCGGCTGAGGGCGGCATCGCTGGGACAAAATCCGGAGCAACTCCCGCACCCCTTGCACACCGCCGGATTCACTTCGGACACCCCCATGCGCTCGTTGAATTCGATCGCACCATACGGGCAGAGGCCGATGCAGACCTGGCAGCCGACACAGATATCCGGATCGATCCACGAAATGGTGGGCGGCACTTCGACCTTGCCGAGTGTTGCCAGGGACAGGGCTTTGGCGGCCGCGCCCGAAGCCTGGGAAACCGTATCCGGAATGTCCATCGGTTTTGAACAGCATCCGGCCAGGAAAACCCCGTCCGTGGCCGTGTTGAGAGGCCCCAGCTTGGGGTGCTCTTCCAGGAAAAATCCATCGGCACCCTGGTTGACCCCGAAAAGACGTCCGACGTCGCCGGCGTCATGGCGCGCCTCTATGGCGGTGCACAGAACCACCATGTCCACCGCCACCCGCACCCGGCGACTCAATAAAGTGTCTTCAGCGATGGCGATCAATTTGCCGTGCTCTTCGGGTTGCACGGCCTGATCGGTGATTTCCGCCACTTTGCCCCGGATGAAAATCGTGCCCTCCTCCTGGCAGCGGCGATAGAACTCTTCGTAGCCTTTGCCAAAACAACGCATGTCGATGTAGAAATCGTAAACTTTGGTGTCATGGCCGACTTTTTCTTTAATCAAATGCGTGTATTTCAACGCATACATGCAGCACACCCGTGAACAGTATTCGTGGTAGTTCACGTCCCGGCTACCGATGCAATGCAACAGCGCCACACTCCGGGGTGACCGCGTCAACGCCCCGTTTTCGTCGCGAATCCGGATTTTCCCTCCGGTGGGACCGGTGGCGTTGCTCAGGCGCTCGAACTCCAAGGCCGTAAAGACGTTGGGATAGACGCCGTAACCAAAGGGTTTCATCGGCGTTGGATCCATCGTGTCATAGCCGGTGGCCAGGATAATACTACCCACTTTGACCTGAACCTCCTGCTCCGACATTCCGTGATCGATGGCAACCGCCTCGCAGGCACCCACACACACCATACACTCGCTGCAGATTCCGCAGTTCAGGCAGCGCCGGGATTCCCGCTGGGCGTCGGCTTCCGTGAAGCTGCAATCGACCTCGGCAAAAGAGTCAACCCTTTCGGCGGCTGCCAAATGACGGGATTGCACGCGCATTTCCGGACCAATGTTTTGGGGAATATCCGCCCAATCGGTGCCGGGCGATGGCTGCATCTCCATCTCGGCGGCATAGGCGTCCAGGTCTTTCCCGCCGATGAACCGCTCGATCGCCGCCACCGCTTTGTGGCCGGCCGCCACCGCCTCGATCACCGAGGCCGGACCTGATACCGCGTCGCCGCCCGCAAAGACATGCGGAAGCGAGGTTTGCATGGTGTGCGGATGAACCCGGATCGTGCTGCGCCGGGTGGCGTCGAGTCCGGACCCTTCCGCCGCCCAATTGAGATCGATGCGCTGGCCTATGGCCGGCAGGACCGCATCACAAGCCATCAGGAATTCGGAGTCCTTGACCGGCACGGGGCGGCGGCGTCCGCTGGCATCCGGCGGGCCGAGCGCCGTCCGGATGCACTCGAACCCGGTCACACGGCCGTCCTTTCCGACAATCCGCGCCGGAGCGGTCAGGTATTGAATATCGACGCCTTCGGCCAAGGCGTCCTGGATCTCCTCAGGGTAGGCCGGCATCTCCTCACGGCTGCGCCGATAAACGATCGACACCGACTCACTGCCCAGGCGTTTGGCGACCCGGGCCGCATCGACCGCCACGTTGCCGCCGCCGACAACCACGACCGTGTCACCGGGACGCCTGCGGGATCCCAAGTTGACCTCCCGCAGGAAATCAACGGCATTGATCACCCCGTCGAATTTGTCTTCTCCCACGATACCGGTACTGAAGCCGAGATGGGCACCGATGGCCAAAAAGACGGCATCGAACCCCTGTTGCTCGAGATCCGTCAAGGTGAAATCACGTCCCAACCGTTTTCCGGTGTGAACCGTTATTCCGTGGCGCAGGAGGTGTCCAATCTCACGGTCCAGAATATCGGGGGGCAAGCGGTAGTCCGGTATACCGACCCGGAGCATGCCGCCCAAAACCTCGAGTTCCTCGAAAATAGTAATTTGGTACCCTTTCAGCCTCAAGTAGTAGGCCACCGTCAATCCAGCCGGTCCGGAACCGACCACCGCGACCTTTTCCTTGCGCTCGGTGATGTCCGCCAGTGGCAGGTCGGACAAATCGACCTGGTCGGCGGCAAAGCGCTTCAGATTGCGGATGGCGATCGGGGCATCGATTTCTGCACGACGGCATTGGCTCTCACAGGGATGCGGACACACCCGCCCGAGAACACCGGGCAACGGCAACCGCTCCATGATCAGTTGCACGGCTTGTCTGTATTTGCCCTGGCCGATCAACTGGACATACCCCTGAACGTTGATACCGGCCGGACACGTCGTCACGCAGGGCGCGCGGTCTTTTTTTTCGATATTGAAGGTGATCGGAATGGCTTGAGGAAAAGCCCTTCCGATGGCTTTGCGTTCTCCTAAGCCCACATCCCATTCACTGGGCAGAGAGACCGGGCAGACGTCGACGCACTCACCGCAACCGGTGCAGATACCCTCCTGGATGTAGCGCGGTTTTCTGCGAATGGTGACGGTGTAGTTGCCGATGTATCCGGAAACCTCTTTGACCTCACTGTAGGTCAGCAGCTCGATGTTGGCATTCTGGGCCACTTCGACCATCTTGGGGGTACCGATGCAAGCGGCGCAGTCAAGGGTGGGGAAGGTCTTGTCGAACTGGAGCATGTGACCACCGATGGTGGTCCCTTTTTCCACCAGATACACCTTGTGCCCGGAATTGCCGATATCGATCGCGGCCTGCATGCCGGCAATCCCCCCGCCGACGACCAGCATGTCGGGGTACACGTCGGCCTCACGGGTTTCGAGGCTTTCGTGATAGTTGACCCGGTTGATGGCCGCGGCTGTCAAACTCTTGGCCTTGGCGGTGGCGTCGTCTTCATTTTCGGTGACCCAGGAAACCTGCTCCCGAACGGAGGCCATCTGGAAGTAATAGGGGTTCAAGCCGGCCCGCTGGCAGGCCGCCATGAAAGTTTTGCCGTGCAATCGCGGAGAACAGGAAGCCACCACCACCCGGTTGAGACCGAAGTCGTGGATGTCTTTTTCGATCATGGCCTGCCCCGGATCGGAGCACATGAATTTGTAATCGCGCGCCACGACGACATTTTGCATATCCCGCGCGAATGCGGCCACTTCCTCGACCCTCACCTTGTAGGCGATGTTGATCCCGCAGTGGCAGATGTAGAACCCTATTTTTACAGGCATAAAAAACCCCTTCCTTGTCCCGATTCCGCTCCCCCCCGGTTGAATCGAGCCGCTCCTTTTTGTGCAGCAGCGGCTGTCGGCAGGGACCAGACGCCTGCATACGCCTTCCTCCGATAGCTGTCAGTGTGCAAGCGCCGTCGCACTAAACTTCCTCCTCTACGGTTTGCGATTTAAGAGACCCCGTCAGCATCTGGACCACCTGAAGCAATTCTTCAGCTTCGGGAGGTTTCAGGATAAAGGCTTCCGGTTCGGGCAAGGCACCGCCAACAGCAGGATTTTTAAAGCGCTGATAATAAAAGAAGGTCTTCCGATCGAGGGAGGAAAGCATGATGACCGGGATAGCCCTCAATTTTTCATCCATTTTGAGCGTGCGATACAGAACGGATTGACGGCCCCTGAACCGCATCATATTCAGGATGATAAGGTCCGGAACGTCAGCGATGATCTCGTCCAACTGCGCCGTTCCACTTTCAGCAATGACGGGGTCAAATCCGGAGGTATTCAGCAGGTTGGATAAAAAAATCTGCATCTCCGGCTCGTCATCGACAACAAGAATCTTTTTTTTCTCGGTCTCCAGGGACAAGCGACACCTCTGCGTCATCAATATGGATGCAAAATCCAGGCAGCCGGTAGTCTCGACTGTATCGATAGCTTAGGCAGATTCTGTGCCACACCGGTCTAAATACTAATTTTTTTAATCATTCCAGAATTTTGCGACCGTAAACATTCGATCGAAGGCGCGCAACTCGTCCGTAAATGTTGCACTGAATGCAACACAAAAATTATATCAAAACCTCGAAATACTTATGAAATCAACCGAAACGCCTTGCAACACTGTTGCGCAACATTTGTTGCAGAAAGTATGCGGTTCACCGACAGTCGCATTTGGGTAGAAATCGGACCCCGAAGACCCTCTTTTTTGATTGGCTTGACGTTCCGCTGTTTGTTTTTTATGTTCATGATATAAGGATCCATGATTTAGACTACACCGAACTCTGTCTTTCGCATTCCGCATTGGCCTCTGCTTGATGCAATGCTTTTTTGATCCCGTCTGCTGCTGGTTTCGACACGCTATATTCGCGACTGCGCACTCCTCTGCCCGACCGGTTTTTTAACCATTGACCGCTCCAATCTAAGTATTTTGGATATTGGGAGAGTATCGTATGAATTCGGCGAACGCTGATCAACTCCCCCGTAAGCTACCCCTGAAACTGGCTATCGTCGGTGGGGGACGGGCCTGCAAGTTTTTCCTCGAATCCGCAAAGAATGATTTTTTCCCACTGTTGGATATCCAAGTGGTGGGGGTCTGCGATATCGACCCCAACGCGGAAGGCTTCATGCTGGCCAGGGAAATGGGCATTTACACGACCGATGACTTTCGGAATTTATTTAAAATAGAGGACCTGGAAGGCATTATCGAGCTGACGAACGACGATGAGGTCTTTATAGAACTTATAAAATTGCGGCCCAAGGGCGTTGGCGTGCTGGAACATGATATCGGCAGATTGATCAGAAATCTTTTCAATCTGAGTCAGCGGCTAAAATCGATGGAAAAACAGGCCGCCCTCGAAAAAATGTCGTCCGATTTTCTGATCCAACAAAGCGATGCCGCCATTGTCGTGCTGAACACGGATTACACCATTTCCGAAGCCAACGAAGCGTATTTGAAAATCGTGAACAAATCCAAGGCCGAGGTTGTCGGGACTCCCTGCTATCAGACCTATTACGGATTGAACGCCCCCTGTTCCGTCGCCAGGCCGGAACTGCCGTGTCCCATGCTCGAAACGCTCAGAACCGGCAAGTCCGCCCATGTCATCCATGAATTTCCGACGACCACCGATCGACAGACCTACGGCAATTTAGTGACCTATCCCCTGAAGGATCAGGATGGCCAGATTTTGCGGATCATCGAAATATGGCGTGATATCACTGAAAAAATCAACAATGGGTGGAATAAACGGGTGGCGGAACTGAAAGCCGACCTCAACAAAATGGTGCAGGAAGATCGGATGATATCCCTCGGAAAACTCGTGGCTAGTTGCGTTCACGAGATCAACAATCCGCTGCAAGGGCTTTTGACATTCAGTCACATCATGGAGGAGATGTTGGCGCAAACCCGATTGAACCGCGAGGACATTAATAAAGGCCGGGATTTTATGAAAATCATGTCAACTGAACTGGAGCGCTGCGGAAAAATCGTGTCCGGCCTTCTATCCTTTTCCCGCGAATCTCCCCTGGAATACAAAGAAAATGATCTCAACGATATTCTCAAGTCGGTAATATCATTGACCCGCCATAAGATCGAGCTTCATAATATCCGCCTTAAAAATGAGTTGTCCGAATGCCCCTTGCGCATCACAGGTGACACCAATCGCCTGCAACAATGTCTACTCAACCTGATTTTCAATGCCGTCGAAGCCATGCCGGAAGGCGGCGACCTTTATGTAGGATCCCGGTTGGACCCGAACCAGCAGAGCTGTGAAATTACCGTCAGGGACACCGGATGCGGAATTCCCAAAACGGATCTCGAACACATCTACGATCCTTTCTTCACGAACAAGCCCGAAGGAGAAGGCACCGGCTTGGGTTTGTCGATCGTTTACGGCGTTGTGAAAAACCATAGAGGAAGGATTTCGGTCAAGAGCGGGGTAGGCGAAGGGACGACCTTTACCCTGAATTTTCCAATCTCCTGAACTCCCGTGGCATGCCACCACTAGCGTTGCACCATTCGACGGGCTTCAGAGCCGCGCTGAGGCCGCCTTTTACGACCGTGGATCTCTGAAAACACCAAATCTGGCAAGTTTTGGACTTTCCCGCAGGCTATACTGAAGGCCATAAAACTTTTCCGATTGCTCTATTAAAATCCCCCTGTTCCCCTTTTGTCAAAGGGGGAACTTGTAACGATCTTAAGTGGTTACAAACCCAGTTCTTGCTTCAAGAAGGGATGCTGGTATGTAAGCGTTCCCTCCTTTCGAAAAAGGAGGGCCAGGGAGGATTTTTTACTGTCACACACACAGTCTAATCGGAACATATTTATGACAACAGCTATATATAACACGGCAATATCAGGGTTGATCGACATGCCGCCGATCCAATATACCTTTTACACGCGTCAAGGACGGATGAAAGGGGGCTTCCATGAAAGAAAAATTACAAATTATGATTGTCGATGACGAAATGATCGTCCGGGAGTCCTTTTATCACTGGTTTACAAAGGCCGGGCATATAGTGGAAACCGCTGCCTCTGGTCTCGAGGCTCTCGAGCGACTGAACGAGATTGCTTTTGATCTTTTATTCGTCGACATCAAGATGCCCGGCATGGACGGACTCGAGCTTCTTGAAAGAATCAAGGCGGAATATCCTGAAACCTTGGTGATCATCATTACCGCGTACGGTTCGATTGAATCGGCTGTAAAGGCCATGAAGACCGGTGCAAGCGATTATCTTCTGAAGCCCTTCAAACCGGAGCAGCTTTCGCTGGCATTGGAAAAAATTGGTCAACAAAAAAAGTTGACCGCAGAGTACAATTACCTCAAGGGGTGCCTGGAGAAGATGACCCGGTTCGATAATATTGTCGGACAGTCCGAGGCGATGAAAAAGGTGTTCGAGCTGATTCCGGAAATAGCGCAAAGTGACGCCTCCATTTTACTTACCGGGGAAACCGGAACAGGCAAAGAGCTGGTCGCCAAGGCCATCCATGCCAAAAGCCGTCGCTCTCAGAGACCCTTTGTCGCCATCAACTGCGGTGCCATACCCGATTCCTTGTTGGAGAGCGAGCTCTTCGGCCATCAGAAGGGCGTGTTTACCGGAGCCAGCCACGCCCGCAAGGGATTTTTGGAAGTCGTTTCGGGCGGCACGCTGTTTCTCGACGAGATTGGTGATATCAGTGCCAAAATGCAAATCGACCTGCTGCGCGTTTTGGAGGACAAAACCATTACCCGTCTCGGCAGTCGGAACCCCACAGCGGTTGACTTTCGCCTGATATCCGCAACCCGACAGAACCTTGAAGAGGAGGCCAGGGCCGGCCGTTTTCGCGAAGACTTCTTCTATCGCATCAACGTCATTCACATTCATATCCCCCCGTTGCGGGAAAGAAAATCGGACATACCGTTGCTGCTGCAGCATTTCCTCAAGAAGTACAGTCAGGAAACCGCCAAACGCGTTGATCACGTTTCTGCCGATACGCTGGATCTTTTAAAACGCTACACTTGGCCCGGCAACGTCAGGGAGCTCGAAAATGCGGTCGAACGGGCAGTGGTTCTCTCCCATTCCCGCACACTCAGGACGGGCGATTTTGCCTTCCTGCAATCCAACCCCAGCATCTCCAAAAGGGAACCGACGCTGAAAGAAATCGAAAATAATTATATCGCCCAGGTCCTTGAGGAATACAACTGGAATGTTACCAAAGCCTCCGGTATACTGGGGATCAACCGGGTTACCCTGCATAAGAAAATGAAACGGTTGGGGTTGAAACGCACGGCGCCTGCGGTTGCGACAAACGAGTGATTTGATGCCTCTGAAGAACCACACCATAGGAGTATGCACGCTCGGAAATGGCGTTGAACTTCCTGTAAAAGTCGTCGCCGCGAATATTTCCGGTTACCTGAAGCTCACCTCAAGAATACTCCCCCCCCTTGACCATCCGGCGTATGCCTTTTCGGAAAACCGGTTGCAGTACGATGCCGGTGCCGTCCTGCGGGACCTTGAAAACAGAAGATTTGAAAACTGCCGGAAAGTCATCGCGGTCCTGAATGTCGATCTTTTCATTCCGATTTTCACCCACGTCTATGGCGAAGCCCGGCAGAATGGAAAAATCGCCCTTGTTTCCACGTTCAGATTGTCGGAAAAAAATGACGGTTTTTCACCCAGCCCGGCGAAGATCCTTGAGCGGACGGCCAAGGTGGCGCTGCATGAACTGGGGCACCTCTTTAATCTGGAACATTGTCACGACACCAGATGCCTTATGCATTTCTCCGGCAATCTCGCGGAGCTGGACGACACCCCTCTCTACTTCTGCAGGTATTGCGCGACCTACTATCGGGATATAATCCGCCGGTCTTGAGGCAGGAAGTTCATGCCTTCAGACGGTCCGTTCCGTCCGAAGAAAACACTTTACCAATCGATTCCAACTGACGTCCACACCACTTCCGAACAGATCATCGACCGGGTGACCACCGGTGGCGGCCAGCTTTTCATAATCGGTCCCCAGAAGCTCGAGCAGCATTCCAATTTCCCTTTCCATCCAGTGCACGCTCTCTTCTCCGAAATAGAGTCCCTTGAGACTTTGTTTCGGTGATTTGGGCTCAAGGATCATCAACCATCCTTCCCGGTAGGGATCCAGGCGAATTATCTCCGGATGCTCTTTCACCCGATGGTTGACGGCCAGAACGGTCCCGGAAGCCGGCGCAAGAACCGCGGCATGGTGGCCGAATCGTCCGAAGGTCCAACCAACCTCATGCTGCTGAAGCACTTCTCCGAGAGGCGGCAGGTCAATTGCCTCGGGCACGCCAAACAGCCGTACGGCAAAATCGTCGAATCCGATGCGCACTCGTCCGCCGTGTTCGAAACGTAACCAGTTGTGTCCAAGGTGGTAGTAATAGCCGTTGGCCATCCGGAAACCCGAAACCAAATGGTAACCGGGCACCCCGGGGACTTCGGACACATCCATGTCATCCAACAGTTGATCGAAGGTGCAGTGATAGCATTCGTAGTTCAGTGTGCAAAGTTTCGGGGCCTCCACGCGACCGGTCAATACATGGCGACACGGGCGTGACGAGCCGTGATATCTCTCCTGAAGATAGCGCACCCAACGGGGAGCGATTTTTTTTGAATCGTCGTTGTTAGTCATCCCCATCGCCTTGCGCATACCCGTGTCGAAAGGGCAATTGTTGCAGTCGTAAGCATGGTCGCAGAGCCGGTAGTTGATCACTCCGGCTTTCATCCAGATGCACTCGTTTTCCAGCACCTCGAACCCTTCGATCCGGCGCGGCTTCGAATGGTTTGCCTTTGCGGATTTCAATATGGTTCGCTTTTTCATGGTTACTCCTCCTTTCGGTTCGGCCAAACGACGCCGCCGGACTGAATCGACCCGCCATGGATCGTCAATCGAATAGTTCAACCTCTGCTGTTGCAACCGGAATGCCAGACGCAACGCATACTTCATAACAGCATAGAACTATTGCAAATAAAGAATATAACGGAGTCGAAGAGAAGAATACCAGGCTCGAACCTGGAAATTTTTTACGATGATTTTGGCTACACCGAAGAAGAAAATTGACAGTAAAAAGAAGAAAAAAGGTTTTGGTTTCGAGCAGTTAAAAAATGTTGCCAATAGCGACACCCGCTGTGATAAAATTTATCATGGTCAATGGTGCCGATGCGGATCGCGTCTCATCCTATTAAAAGAGAAACGATGTTTGTCAATGCTCATTGCTCATTTGCGAGCATGGTATTGCAATTACGAGGCATGCGAATTCTGAAAGCGTCGACAAAAAAGAATGGCTTGCGGTCTCAGGCAGGACGAAGACCAAGCTTTTTGATCTTGCGCCACAGGGTCGTGCGGTCAATGCCCAGCTCACCAGCGGTTTTACTGCGGTTCCATCCGTGTTTCCTGAGCGCCGCCAGGAGGCGCTCCCGCTCGCTTAAGCCCGCCTTTTCGTCAGCCGGTAAATCTGAACACCGATCTTTCAATCGGTCGGACCTACGGTGCAGGAGGTAATCGGGCAGGTGTCCGGGCTCGATGGTATCATCACGACAGATGATCAGGGCGTGCTCTAGAATATTTTCCAGTTCCCGCACGTTGCCCGGATAGGAGTAGTTGAGCAGAATCTGCATGGCGGCTTCGGAGATTCCCACATGCCGGTTGTCCTGGATGGCGGCCAATTTTCGCAGGATATGGTGGACAAGCAAAGGCAGGTCGTTGAAGCGATCTTTAAGATCCGGCACTACGATACGGAAAACATTGAGCCGGTAGAAAAGGTCCTCGCGAAACTGGCGATTGGCAACCAGCACCTCAAGATTTCTGTTGGAGGCCGTGATGATCCGA
>Ga0316201_10001003_pt1 | contig 18053 bp, 11 predicted proteins | sample CS6wburrow_MG_FD_204516 | JGI IMG/M metagenome (GOLD analysis project Ga0316201, IMG submission 204516) | Coastal sediment microbial communities from Delaware Bay, Delaware, United States - CS-6 worm burrow | ecosystem: Environmental > Aquatic > Marine > Coastal > Sediment | place: USA... | reverse complement strand
ATTCAAGGTAGGTTTCTACCGTATACTTTTTCCACTTTGAGAGGAAATCTCCATCCTGACGACAGACTGCGCGTAATAAATTCCGCAGATTTTGGGCAATATCCTCATCGGTAGTCTTCATGACATCGAAACCCATGAGATCAAAACTTGCCTCAAACCAGATTTTTCCAGTCTTATCGTAACTTTTCCAAATAAGCTCAGATCCGGGTCTTTCTTTGATGTGCATAGTTTGCCCTAACTTGCAAGGAACTGCAAGCACTTTAGCCCCATCAAGGACCAAATATTCTCCCGTTAAGAGCAGTTTTCCGTTGGCTCTGAATTGATGTTTGATAGTGATACATTTTAGGGGGTCTGAAAAATGCTGCGATTTTCGGGAATTTTACTTTACTATAAAAGTAAAACAGTCCGAAATGTATTACTTTTTTATATATATTAATTAATATAAAGTGTTAAATAACGAATAAAGGGTACAATTGTTAGGTTGAGATCACCTTTTGCTTGTTTTTTCGAAGAGATTCAATAAAAACGCGGACATTTTGAAACGATACTGTGAGATCCTCAAAGTGATCTATGGCAGCTTCTTTTTCTTCAGGATTGGCCTGGAGTTGAATGAGAATATTTCCGAGATGCATGCGCATGTGTCCTTTTTGAATACCGGTTGTGATCAGGGAACGGAGTGCCGCAAAGTTTTGTGCCAGGCCAATAGCTGCTATGATTCCCATTAATTCACGTGCATCAGGATGTCCCATAAGTTCAAAGCTTCTTTTAGCAACAGGATGAAGGGAGGTAAGACCTCCGACGGTTCCAATTGAAATCGGTATAGTGAGAGAAAACCTGAATTGACCGTTTTCAATTTTACAATCACTCAATCCCCTATATTGTCCATCCCTTGCAGCATATGCATGACCTCCGGCTTCGATAGCTCTGAAATCATTTGCTGTTGCGATTACAACTGCATCTATACCATTGAATATTCCCTTGTTATGAGTTGTCGCCCGATAGGGGTCAATTTTCGCAAATTGAACCGCCCGGCAAAATCTTTGAGCAAATTCGTATGCATTTATCCCACCACTAAATTCCCCGAGATCTTCAATCGGGCACTCGGCCCAGGTTTCGACAATACACTCCGGTGTATAATTAGATAAGATGGACATTTGGACATCCACCTCACGTTCATTTTCATCAAAGTCTTCCTGCTCAAGAAAAAACTGATCCATTGATTGGGCCGCTTGTTCAAGAATCGAATTGATGAAATTGGCTCCCATTGAATCTTTTGTTTCAAAAAAGAACATCAACTGATAGTAGTTGGTCATCTGGTCAGAAAAGTCCTTCAATTCGATCCGTTTGACTCCACCACCACGAGCAGACATATTTGCACAAAGAGGATGAATGTCTGTGAAAATTTTATTTCGCAACGAATCCAACCGATCATGCAGTTTTTCAAATTGACCGGACCATATAAAATGGATATGGCCTACTTTTTCTGTATCGTGGATGCGTGTTTGAAATCCACCTCTGGACATCCAGAACTTTGCTGCACTGGAAGCTGCTGCCACAACGCTACTTTCTTCAGTAACCATCGGTACAACATATGTCTTACCGTTTACCCTGACGTTTGGGGCAACACTATATGGAAGGACATAATTGCTGATCGAGTTTTCACTAATCCCGTCTAAAATCTTTTGGTGTTCTTCATTATCAAGCAGATAACTCTTGAGCTCACGCATTACGTTTTCAGGGTCTTTGAAAAAATTTTCAACGATCCATTTGATTTTGCCACGTTTTGACAACTTCGAAAAGCCTGTAATTGTCTTCTTCTCCATTGTAATTATACTACTCGTAGAAATGATTTGGCCAGTTTGAGACCCTCAATTTGACGATGAACGAATGTACGCAATTGGTCGTATTCACCCTGTGCGTGCTGTAAAAATGCACTTGCTTGTCCATATACTCCTGTCAAATTTAACTTATTCATTAAAAAGTACCCATCCAGGAAAGTTTTCACCCCACCTGAAATTATGATTTCATGACAGTTCACCTGTTCTCCCAGTTCTTTCCATACTTGATTTACCATCTCGCTCATTTCAAAAACATCATGCCCGACCATTGCTAATGGCGCATATGATTGATTGATATCTTTTTCGGCACGAAGCATTTCTAATCGCGCAAAATTTGTTCCTCCGTGTGCAGCAAATTCGATTGCGGTAAGCGGAAGTTTGAGCAGTTCTCTTACGCTTTGCGGTCCCATTCCCTGGCCTACTTCTTTGACAATATATTTTCCAGGCGCTGTATCGATCAGTTTTTGAATCGTTTCTATAGGTGGATGTTTGATATGATCACCTTCGGGTTGTAGCCATTCCTGGATTGGATTCACATGAATGATTAACCCATCTGCTCTCAGTTTAGATAATAAACGCTGAATTTTTTCAACTGCATGCTCTTCAATGAGGCTTTCAACCTGGGCAATACCAAGATTGGCATAAAGCGGAACATCTTTCCCGATCAGGTCACGTACATCAAAATCAACCAATCTATCATCGGCATCGAGTAGCATCCGACAAGATCCAAGACCCATGCCTAAGCCAAATTCACCACAGACCCGGGCGAGTTGATGATTGATCTTTCGCGCATGATCAGTCCCCCCGGTCATACTTGAAACCCAAATTGGCGCTTTCATTTTTTTTCCTAAAAAGGAAAGTGACAAATCCATTTCTGTCGTGGGATGACCTGAAAGCATCGGCTCATATCTGAATCGTCGGTCAATTTGGTGAGCACCAATGGCGCTTTGCATTGCAAGATCGATGTGATCGGCTTTTCTTTTTTTTGCGAAAGGGTCTTTTTTGACTGATTTCATAGATTTTAAATTGCCACTTAGAGACGAGTTTAAACAAATAGGTGCAAAATTAGTTTTCGGCAAGTCATTTCCAAAATGCCTTCTTATATTTGCTTCATCTTTCCCCGAAACAATACTTACCTCAAAATTCTTACAAAGGTTAATTTATCAAACTTCAACGCTATGAAGCATTTTGCAATGTATTGCTTTCTTCTGTATACTTCTCTTTTAATCGGTCAGAATCAACCACCGGATGAGGCGATTGAACGCCTAAATTCAGGGATCGATTTTTTTGCTGCTGCTCAGTTTACGGAAGCAATAAAGGCATACACTTCTGCTATCGCAAGTGATCCCGATTATTTTAAGGCCTATTATTACCGGTCTCAGGCCCATCTCCAGGTAAAAGATCACACCAATGCATTACGTGATCTGGAAAAAGCACAGCAATTAGACCCAGGGAGGGGGGAATTATATGGGTTGATGGCTTCTATTTACTTCGAGGAAGAACAATTTCAAAGTGTGATGGAAATTGTACGTGTTGCGGAGGATTTAAAACTTGCAGATCAGAATGCTTACTTACACCGAGGATTGGTTTTCCTCGGAAGGGAGCAATACGGACCGGCAAAGGAAGATTTTGACAAGGCAATTCAATTGCAGCCAGGCATGTCGGAAGCTTATTATAATCGAGGAATAGTGGCAGCTAAAACTGATCAGCCAGAAACAGCAATCAATGACTTTTCTGTTGCTCTTCAGCTCAAACCTCAATATGAAAAGGCCAGATTTGCCAGGGCAACAGAGTATTTTAAACTGGGCAACTACGATGACTCGCTAGATGATCTGCATTTTTATTTAGCGACTCAGACCGAAGATGGGTATGGCTATAAACTTAGGGGACATACATTCTATGCATTAAAAAAATATCCACAGGCAATCGCAGATTATAACCTGGCACTAAATTACTTTCCACTTGATCCTGAAATCTTACATCAGCGTGCAGGAGCTTTTATGTCGATACAGAAGTATCAAAAAGCGCTGGGAGATTTGACCATTGTGATCGAGCAAAATGGAGCCGATCCTGAACTACTGCTGGAACGTGGGTATTGCCATGCAAAAAATAAGGACCATGAGTCTGCCATCGATGATTATACGAATGCCATCCATTTGAGGCGTGATTTTAATAACGCATACTTTTATCGGGGACAATCTTACCTCGTCATGAAAAACTATCAACTTGGATGTGATGATTTACTTTTCGCTCGAAAAAAAGGGCATCAAAAAGCAGCTAAAATCATGAAGGAGCACTGCAAAAGAAATTAGTAGTGCGAAATTATGACTGTTTATCAATGAGTTATGAAGGTAGGTATGAACTTTTTCTAGACTTTCCTTTGGAATTGAACAAAAGAAATCTACTTTTGCACACGCTTTTGAAAAGACCTATTTTTTAACAGTAAAAAAAGCATTGTGGATACATTAAGTTATAAAACAAAATCTACGCGTAAAGAGGACACTGTACATGATTGGTATATTGTCGATGCGGAGGGAGAAGTATTAGGGCGGATGGCCTCAAAGATCGCCCATGTATTGCGTGGAAAACACAAAGCATCATATACACCTCACGTTGATGGTGGTGATCACGTAATTGTGATAAATGCAAAAAAAGTGCGTTTAACGGGTGCCAAATTAGATCAAAAATACTATTTGCGCTATTCAGGATATCCAGGCGGGCAGACAAAGACATTTGCTAAAACTGTTCTTGCCAAAAAGCCTGAAATGATCATTGAAAATGCAGTAAGAGGAATGCTTCCCAAGAATAAACTGGGGAGAGCAATGTTCAAAAAACTATTTGTGTATGCAGATGCCTCTCATCCTCATGGTGCACAAAAACCAGAACCTTTCAAATTTTAATTAGATATGGAAATTGTAAATGCAGTAGGAAGAAGAAAAGCTTCTGTCGCAAGAGTCTACGTTTCAAATGGCTCGGGGAAAGTTTCTATCAATGGCAAACCACTTGAGGACTACTTCCCACAAAAATATATGCAATCAAGTGTGATTGATCCTTTTGCCGCAATTGATGCAGCGAATCAATATGATTTGAAAGTAAATGTAAATGGCGGCGGATTCAAAGGTCAGGCAGAAGCGATTCGACTTGGCGTATCCAGAGCACTGGTTAAAATCAATGAGGATAACAAATCAGCATTGAAAGCTAAAAAATACATGACCAGAGATGCTCGTGTTGTAGAACGTAAAAAATACGGTAAACCGAAAGCGAGAAAAAGCTTCCAGTTCAGTAAGCGATAATATTTTAAAAACACTTAACTCAATAGCATACAGATGGAAAAACCTGTATATAAAGATTTATTAGCGGCGGGCGTTCATTTTGGACACCTGAAAAGAAAATGGAATCCCAAAATGCGTCCATATATCTTCATGGAGAAAAAAGGGATTCACATCATCGATCTGAATCGAACAGCTGAATCTCTTGAAGAAGCAGCAAATGGGATGAAAAGCATTGCTAAGTCAGGAAGAAAAGTGATGTTTATTGCCACCAAAAAACAAGCACGTGAAATCGTTGCAAAAGCAGCACGTTCCGTGGGTATGCCATTTGTAACCGAACGATGGCTTGGTGGAATGATGACAAATTTTTCTACCATTCGCCGTTCTGTGAAAAAAATGCAGAATATTGATACGATGTTGAATGATGGAACACTCAGCAGTGTCACTAAAAAAGAGAGGTTGACTTTGACGCGGGAGCGGAATAAGCTAGAAAAAGTACTCGGGGGGATTGCAAACCTAAACCGATTGCCGGCTGCTGTTTTTATTGTGGATATTTCACATGAACATATCGCACTGGCAGAATCGAAAAAACTAGGATTGCGCACATTTGCTATGGTGGATACGAATAGCGATCCAAATAATGTTGATTTTGCAATTCCTTCAAATGATGATGCTTCAAAATCAATTGCTTACGTGACTGAATATATCACAAAAGCGATCAAGGAAGGATTAGAAGAGCGAACTAAAGTGAAAGCTGAAAGAGATGCTGAAGCACAAGCCTAGTTAGTTCTTTGAACAAGTAAAATGAATACGGAATCAATTTATTCAACATAAATAATCACTGAAATGAGTATATCAGCACAAGACGTCAAAAAATTGCGTGACATGACGGGCGCAGGCATGATGGATTGTAAAAAAGCCTTAATGGAATCCGGTGGTGATTTCGAAAAGGCTGCAGAATTTCTACGTAAAAAAGGAGCAAAATTGGAAGCAAAGAGAGCTGACAGACATGCAAAAGAAGGCGTTGTTATCGCACAGGTCTCTGATGACCAATCAAGAGGTGTCGTGGTAAAACTCAGTTGTGAAACTGACTTTGTTGCAAAAAATGAAGACTTCATAAACCTGGCAAAAGAATTTGCTCAACTTGCATTGGAGCAATTTCCTGCTGATACGGAAGGACTCAAATCCATCCCTTATAATGGAATAACAATCGGAGAAAAAGTAACCGAGCAGGTTGGGATCATTGGAGAGAAAATTGAAATAGCTGCTTATGATCGTATTGAAGCAGCACAGGTTGTTCCTTATATTCATATGGGATACAAAGCAGGTGTTGTAGTTGGTCTGAACAAGAAAGGAGATGCTTTTGAAGCACCCGGCAAAGATGTTGCCATGCAGGTAGCTGCTATGAAGCCGATTGCTGTGGATAAAGATGGAGTTGATCCATCTGTTGTTGAAAAAGAAATTGAAATAGGGAAAGAACAAGCACGTGAACAAGGAAAGCCAGATGCGATCCTTGAAAAGATTGCCATGGGGAAACTCAATAAGTTCTTTAAAGACAATACACTGTTGAATCAGGCATTTGTAAAAGATAGCAGCGTGACTGTCGGCCAATACCTGCAACAACAAGATAATGAACTCACGGTGACTGGCTTTAAGCACATTCAACTGGGTTAATAAATATTTAGAGAGCGAATCAATTTTGATTCGCTCTTTTTTTGCCTTGTACTTTTTGATTATTTAATTTCAGAATTTGCCATTATGGAAAACAGGTCATCTGCTTACAAACGAATTTTACTCAAGCTCAGCGGAGAAACTTTACTGGGCAGTAAGTCTTTCGGTATTTCTCCGGAAGTTTTGAGGTATTATGCTGAGGAGATAAAAGAAATTGTTTCAACTGGTGTTGAATTGGCTATCGTAATTGGTGGTGGTAACATTTACCGGGGCTTACAGGCAAATGAAACTGGAATTGAAAAGGTACAAGGCGATTATATGGGCATGATGGCAACCGTCATCAATGGTATGGCACTTCAAAGTGCACTGGAAACGGCGGGTGTCTACACCCGGTTGATATCTGCCATTGAAATGAAAGCAATCGCCGAACCCTATATCCGGAGGAGAGCAATTCGCCACCTTGAGAAAGGAAGGGTCGTAATTTTCAGTGCCGGAACAGGTAGCCCTTATTTTACGACAGATTCAGCCGCAGCACTCAGGGCAAATGAAATAAATGCAGAGGTGATCCTAAAAGGTACCCGCGTAGATGGAATCTATACAGCTGATCCAGAAAAAGACCCATCGGCTGAAAAAATTGATCAAATCACATTTGCAAAGGTGATTAGCCAGGGGCTTGGTGTAATGGATATGACTGCTTTTACTTTGTGCCAGGAAAATGATCTTCCAATTATTGTTTTTGATGTGAACCAACAGGGAAATCTCCAAAAAATCGTAAAGGGAGAAAAAGTCGGCACCCTGGTCACAGGATAATCTTTAGCCAGATATCCGGAATTCCAATCAATTGTACCTCACATGCTATTGATACAAATACATGTTCCTGTTCCTGCTTAATTCACGGAAGAAAGGATCTGTCAGGTCATCTATAAACCGAATTGCTTCACCGGTAGATTTCATTTCCGGCCCAAGTCTTTTGTCCACATTTGGAAATTTGTCGAACGAGAAAACAGGTACCTTAATGGCATAACCTTTTAATTTTTTCTCGAATTTAAAATCCTTAATCATATGCGTTCCCAGCATTACTTTGGTCGCATAATTTAAAAATGGTACCTGATATGCTTTTGCAATAAAAGGTGTCGTTCGTGAAGCTCTTGGATTTGCTTCTATCACATACACTTTTTCTTCCTGATCTCCCCTCGCTGGTGAAATCGCAAACTGGATGTTGATCAATCCTTTCGTATTAAGCGCAAAAGCCAGCTTTCTGGTGTATTCAATCATTGTCTCAATGGCAGAGTCGCTCAGACTAAATGGAGGAAGAACAGCAGAACTGTCACCCGAATGTATTCCGGCAGGCTCAATATGTTCCATGATACCCATAATCAAAACTTCATCGCCATCACAAATTGCATCAATTTCAGCCTCATGTGCACGTTCTAAAAATTGATCTATCAAGACTTTATTATCAGGAAGATGTTTATATATACTCAGCACGTGACGCTCCAGTTCTTCATCGTTGATCACAATCCGCATGCGCTGCCCACCTAATACATATGACGGTCGAACCAATACAGGGTAGGATACACGTTCGGCAATCGCCAGCGCATCATCTACATCCTCAGCGACTCCATATTTGGGATACGGAATATCCAGTTCTTTTAATAAATCAGAAAAAGATCCTCTGTCCTCTGCCAAATCCAAACTGGTGAAATCAGTTCCAATAATTTTTATTCCTTTTTTGTGAAATGTTTCTGCAAGCTTCAATGCTGTCTGTCCGCCAAGCTGAACAATAACACCTTCCGGTTTTTCCAATTCAAGGATTTCTTCGATATGCTCCCAATATACAGGCTCGAAGTAAAGTTTATCCGCAATATCAAAATCCGTGGAAACTGTTTCAGGATTACAATTGATCATGATTGCTTCGTAACCAGCTTCCTTGATAGCAAGTATGCCGTGCACACAACAATAGTCAAATTCGATTCCCTGGCCGATCCGATTTGGTCCTGAGCCCAGTACAACGATTTTCTTTCTATCTGATGGAATACTCTCGTTTTCTGCATCAAATGTAGAATAGAAATAGGGCGTCTTTGCTTCAAACTCAGCTGCACAAGTGTCGACCATCTTATACGTACGGCGAATGTCCAGGCTTTTGCGTTGTCTTGTTACTTCTTCCTCAGTAATGCGCAAAAGCCATGCGATCTGAGCATCTGAGTAACCGACTTCCTTCAGTTCACGGAAAAAATCGGTAGGAATATCTTCTGCTACATTGAACCGCAGCAACCGTTCCTCCATCTTAACCAGTCGCTTAATTTGCTTAATATACCAGGGATCTATCTTCGTCAGTTTTTGAACTGTCTTTTCCGGAACACCCAGGCGGAGCGCATCTTTTAACCTGAAAATACGATCGTCGCCCACAATTTCAAGTCGCTCCAGAATGTCCGTCGTTCGAATCCATTCTTTTTTATCTGCTCCAAGTCCCGTTCTGTTATTTTCCTGCGATTGACAAGCTTTTTGAAGTGCCTCTAAAAAATTGCGCCCAATACCCATTACTTCTCCAACTGATTTCATCTGGAGACCAAGTTTGTTTTCTGAGCCTTGAAACTTTTCAAAATTCCAACGTGGCATTTTGACAATCACGTAATCGAGAGTAGGTTCAAAATAAGCACTTGTCGTTTTTGTAATTTGGTTCTTTAACTCATCCAAATTGTATCCAATAGCGAGTTTTGCAGCAATTTTTGCAATCGGGTACCCGGTTGCTTTACTGGCGAGAGCAGAGGAACGACTGACTCGAGGATTGATCTCAATAACGATGATTTCCTCAGTCACAGGGTCCATGGCAAATTGGACATTGCATCCACCCGCAAAATTGCCCAATGAGCGCATGAGGAGGATGGCCTGGTTACGCATTTCCTGGTAACCTGTATCAGATAAGGTCATAGATGGAGCCACAGTAATACTATCTCCGGTATGGATGCCCATCGGGTCTAAATTTTCAACAGTACAGATAATAACGACATTGTCATTGTTATCACGGAGCAGTTCTAATTCAAATTCCTTCCATCCCAAAACTGCCTTTTCAACTAATACCTCATGTGTAGGAGATGCATTAAGTCCTCTTCTCAGTGCTTCATCAAATTCGCTTTCGACCATCACAAAACCTCCTCCGGTACCCCCCAAGGTGTATGAAGGACGGATGACTAATGGGAACCCGATATCCTGGGCAGCTTCTTTTCCCTCCAAAAACGAATTGGCAATGTGACTCGGAGCGACACTCAATCCCAATTTTACGACATGATCCCGGAAAGCTTCTCTATTTTCAGCAAGTTCAATTGCTTCCAAATCAACACCGATGGTTTTTACATTATATTTTTCCCAGATGCCCTGTTTTCCGGCTTCAATTGCCAGGTTCAGTGCTGTTTGACCACCCATGGTAGCCAGCACAGCATCAATTTGTCGTTCTTCAAGGACGTGCTTGATGCTTTCAGTTGTGAGCGGCAATAAGTAAATATGATCAGCTGTTACAGGATCGGTCATGATCGTGGCAGGGTTTGAATTGATCAGGCTTACTTCAATACCTTCTTCTCTTAAGGAGCGGGATGCTTGTGTTCCACTATAGTCAAATTCGCAAGCTTGTCCGATGATGATTGGTCCACTCCCGATGATTAAGACAGACTTGATTGATGCGTCTTTCGGCATGAGATCTCAGTTATGTTGGTTTATCTGCAAAGAGATTACAGAAAAAGTTTTTCAAATGCGCGACAAAGATAATATTTGTGTATTGTTAATCGTAGCCAGCAGCAGAAAACAAACAGATAAGTATGGAGATAAAAAAGGTTTTAATTACGGATTACGTACATCCTTTGTTGATGATCAAATTTCGGCAGCTGGGATTCCATCCGGTGTATGCTCCGGAAATCAAGCTTGATGTAGTGCATGCCGTTATCAGCTCTTTTCATGGAATAGTAATCAATACGAAGATTAAAACTGACAGAACCCTGCTGGAGAAAGGTTTGCAGCTAAAATTTGTTGCCCGCCTGGGTTCAGGAAAAGACATCATCGATCTTGACGCTGCAGATCAGCTTGGCATCAACATTATCACTTCTCCGGAGGGTAATCGGAACGCAGTCGCTGAACATGCAATGGGCATGTTATTAAGTCTGGCAAATAAAATCAATCAGGGAGACCAGGAAGTAAGAGCTTTTCAGTGGAACCGTGAAAAAAACAGGGGATTTGAATTAGAAGGGAAAACCATCGGAATTATTGGTTTTGGAAATACCGGTAGAGCTTTTGCTGAAAAATTTGAAAGCTGGAAGACATCTGTTCTTTCATATGACAAATACAAGGAGCGATATGCAGAAGACCTGCGTTTTGTTACCGAAACGAACCTTGCAGAAATCCAGGAAAAAGCAGATGTGATTAGTTTTCATTTACCATTGACTGAGGAGACGAAACACATGGTGGACAAGGATTTCTTGGCAAAATGCCAAAAAGGTGTTATGCTTTTGAATACATCGAGAGGAAAAGTGATGGATGAAAATGCAGTGATAGAAGCTTTAACGTTGGGTCAAGTGAGTGGCTTATGTATGGATGTGTTCGAAAACGAGCAAGTACATTCATTTTCAAAAGAAGAGAAGGCAAAATATGAGGTATTATTTGGTTTTAAAAACACGGTTTTTACGCCTCATGTCGCCGGCTGGACGGTAGAATCAAAAAGGAAGATTGCCGAAACGATAATTGAAAAAGTGAAATCCAGCTTTAGAGCCGATTGAGAATGTCACACGCTTTACGAAGCCGTTACTAGGTGCGGGTTCTTCGTTAAAATTTATTAACATTGTGCTATCAATGAAAAGGCAAATTTGATCAAAACATATCTTTATGATAAGACGGATACTATCAACACTGACTTTTCTTTTGTTTGTCCTGACAGTTTGGGGTCAGACATCATTAGAAGGAAAAGCCATTGATATCGAAACTAAAGAGCCAATCCTTTTTGGAAACGTGGCTTTGTATCAAAATGGAAATCTCATCACAGGAACCCAAACTGACCTCGACGGGAATTATGTGTTTTCCAATATTGATCCGGGAACATACGATGTAGAAGTCTCATATGTCGGTTTTCAAACACAACGCCAGACTGGTGTACTTGTATTAGCCGGAAAGTCTAATCGGGTCGATTTTGAACTCAGCAGTGGAGTATTACTCCAGGAAATCGAAGTAAAAGCATATAAAGCCCCTTTGATTGAGCAGGATAATACAACGACGGGGGGTGTTGTGACGGCTGAGAAGATTAGGAACCTACCAACCAAAAATATTAATGCACTGGCCGCTACCACTGCCGGTATTTCTTCTATCGATGGTGGTGCAATCAACGTTCGGGGATCAAGGTCTGATGGAACAAACTACTATATCGATGGTATCAGGGTAAGTGGAAACCAGGTTCCTCAATCTGAAATTGATCAGATGCAGGTCATTACTGGTGGAATTGAATCCCGGTATGGGGATGTAACTGGTGGAGTTATTTCCATCACCACGAAAGGGCCATCGCAAAGATATTCCGGAGCTGTGGAAGTTGAGACCAGCGAGTTTTTAGATGCTTATGGATATAATCTTTTAAGTGCAAATCTCAGCGGGCCCATCTTAAAAAAGAAAAACACGAATGAATCAATAGTTGGGTTTCGTTTTTCAGGCCAATATATTAAAAGGGGTGAAAGAAGCCCTGAAGCTATTGGTGTATATAGGGCAACCGAAGATGCAATAGCGAGGATAGAAGCAGATCCTGTAACTGATTTTATTGGATCTCCTTTAAATAGTGGAGAGAGACTGGAAGCCTCGGATGTTGAACTTTTAAAAGCGAGACCAAACAATAGTTCCGAGAGCCTGATCCTAACCGGTAAAATTGATTTTAGATTGAACCAGAACATTGATCTTTCTATATCTGGTAATTACAATACGTTTGATGGTACTTTTCTTCCGAGTGGTGCCTGGGGGTTGCTCAATTGGCAAAACAATCCATATACTGAAAGTACTTCATACCGGTTAAATGGAAGATTCAGACATCGCCTTGGTTCAGCTGTTCGCACTGCTGAGACTGATAAAGCCTCCTTAATTCGAAATGCATCCTACACGCTTCAGTTTGGGTATGAAAAATCTTTTGGGGAATCGGGAGATAAACGATATAAAGACAATTTTTTCCAATATGGAAACATTGGCAATTTTGATGTGGAATGGGTGCCAAGTATTGGCGTTGGCGTTGACTCAGTCAGAGGAATCAATGTGCCCGGAACAGAACTTTGGCTTGCTCAAACAGGGTACAGCGAAACATACAGCGGATATTCTCCCGGCCAATATAACCCGATCCAAAATAATTATAATAAATTAATCGAGAGTGTTGACGACTTCAGAGAATTGAATGCATATAATGGTTTCTTATCAAATACATTTACCTCTTTATACTCTGGCCTGCATACGAATGTCGGCTCTGTATATAATTCATACAGCAAGAGTGAAAGTGACAGGTATACTTTCGTTGCTGAAAGCTCTTTTGACTTGTTTCCGGGAGGATCAGATCAAGGGAGGCACAATATTCAGTTTGGGGTTCAGTATGAAGAACGATTAGGTCGTTCATGGGGAATTAGCCCACGTGGTCTTTGGACGCTTGCCAGACAACAAGCAAACAGCCAACATATCATTGGCCTTGATAGTGTAAATGTTATTGACACCACGCAATTTGATTTCTTTTTCCAGGGTGTAGCCGGTACATATGATGTGCCTGTTTATGCGAACCTGATCCAGGAAGCACCGAACCTTCTATTTTATCGAAAAGTCAGGGAACTCACAGGACAACCATTGACTGAATATGTCAATGTAGATGGAATTGATCCGAATGATCTGTCAATTGACATGTTTGCTCCTCAGGAACTACAGGATAGAAGAATCATTGGGTATGCAGGATACGATTACCTCGGTAATAAAACTTCTTCTGATATTACGTTTGACGATTTTTTTACTGATTTTGATGAAGCAGGAAGGAGGCAGTTTACCATAGCGCCAAATCGTCCAATATATGCAGCTGCATACATCCAGGATAAATTTACATTCCGTGATATTATCTTCAGGCTAGGATTGAGAGTTGAACGCTATGATGCGAACACGAAGGTGCTAAAAGATCCATTTAGCTTATACGAAGTGATTCAAGCCCAGGATTTTTATAGTCTCGATGGTGTTGATGGCACTCGTCCAGCCAATGTTGGAGAAGATTACAAAGTATATGTGACGGGAGAAAATTCAACAGATGTAAAAGCATTCCGAGACGGTGAACAGTGGTATGATGGCAATGGTACCCCAGTCAATGATGGAAACCTCATTTTTGGTCAGGAGATCGTTTTTCCTTATTACACAGAACAAGATCAAACGAAGCGAAATATCAGAAGCCTTGAATTTAACCCTGACGGTACATTTGAGGACTATGAGCCACAGGTAAATTATACGCCCAGATTGGCTTTTTCATTTCCAATCTCAGATGAAGCAAACTTTTTCGCACATTATGATATTCTCGTGCAAAGACCTCCTTCAAATTCTTTCGTTTCAGCGGCAAGCTATTATTACTTTGAAGAAACACAACCTGAGAACAATCCGAACTTGAGGCCTGAACGAACAATTGATTACGAACTTGGATTCAAGCAAAGAATCACAAATTCAAGTGCGATCACTTTGACTGCTTACTATAAAGAGATGCGTGATATGATTCAATCACGACAATTCCTTTATTTGCCGGCCCCAATCGGTAGCTATTCTTCTTTTGGCAATCTCGATTTTGGAACAGTAAAGGGATTTTCATTTTCTTATGACTTGAGAAGAACAAATAATCTTGAGTTGACAGCCAGTTATACACTGCAATTTGCTGATGGAACTGGATCAAGCGCTACTTCTCAAAGAGCTTTAAACTCAAGAGGTAATATTCGCTCACTGAGTCCGCTGTCCTTCGATGAAAGACATCGTCTGGTGACAAACATAGACTTCAGGTACGCTTCAGGTAAAAGATACAATGGCCCGAGATGGTTTGGAGCTGATGTTTTTGCAAACTCAGGTGTGGGTATGCAATTGACAGCTGTTTCCGGAAGACCATATACGAGCAGGTCACAGCCAACCAGATTTGGAGGAACGGGAATTGAAGGAGCAATCAATGGAGCACGTCTTCCATGGAATCTAACGATTGATTTAAGAGCGGATAAAAGTTTTAGACTTTTTGGTGGTGAAGACAAGCGACCAATGTTCCTGAATGTGTACTTCCGGGTACAAAATCTGTTGGATACAAGAAATGTCATAGGAGTATATAGTGCTTCAGGGTCTGCTTCGGATGACGGTTTTCTCGCCTCTCCACTTGGGAGTGCAAATGTCGGCACCCTGGAGTCCACTGGTCGGGCGGATGATGTTGATAACTTCTTGTTGTCATATCAATGGGCACTCTTAAATCCGAATTTCTACACATTGCCGAGAAGGATGTATCTCGGTGCAATTGTTGAATTCTAATTTTGAAATTCTTTAGAAATATATATAAAATGAAGTATTCTCTGAAAGCATTTTTCATGGTCTTATGCCTTGGGTTTGCGTTTCAATCAGGATTTGCACATATCAATCCTGAGAGTCAGCAACCTCCTGGTATTACAGATAACGATAAGGTGAAAGTCAGGTCTGACTGTGCTCCGGCCACACGTGAAATCGACCTTGCGATCAATAACGTGAGAGCACGGTTATTGAACGGTGGGGATACATGGTGGGATTTGGATGATGGCTTGTACATCGTTCCTCAAGTAGATCCATCACTTGGGATTCCTGGTGTTTCATCTTTATTTGCTGGTGCTGTTTGGCTTGGTGGATTTGATGATGACGGCAACCTGAAACTTGCTGCACAAACTTATAGAGGACCAAATAATAATGACTTTTGGCCGGGCCCACTTTCAGAGGTTGGTACGACCGGAGCCGATACTTGCTTAAGATGGGATCAATTTTTTACAGTATATGGTGAAAGTATCCGAAAGCATGAAAAAGCGGTCAAAGAATCAGATGCTACCGGAGTGCCCCTTGACTGTGATGCAATTCCAGAAGACTTGCGTAGATATCCGGGAAGGGGTAACCCATACTTCGTTGAGTTTTATGGATTCAATCTTCCCTTTGATGTGCAGGGACTTGGATCATTTTATGATCACAATGGGGATGATATTTATGATCCGTGTGATGGAGATTACCCGGCGATTGATGTGCGTGGCTGTCCTTTAGAGGGAAACTATCCTGATCAAATGATATACTGGATATACAATGATGCAGGTAATACGCATACAAATACAGAAGGAGAGCAAATCAGGATGGAAGTTCAGGTACAGGCATTTGCCTATGCCACGAATGATGAGATCAATGACATGACTTTTTACCGGTATAAATTGATTAACAGGGCCTTGAAAGCGATTGATTCAACTTTTTTCGCGATGTGGATTGATCCTGACCTTGGGTGTTTTACTGATGACTATATCGGATGTAACATCGAAAAGAGTTTGATGTATGTCTACAATGAAGACGAATTGGACGGTACTACAGGTTGTGATTGCCCCGGGGGCAGCAATGGACCTGTTCCAACATATTGCGACGAAGTTCCAATCCTGGGTGTTGATTATTTCAGAGGGCCAAGAGGACCAGTGCGTATAACTGAAGACACCATTGATATTCAGAGTGTGGTCAACCGGGATATCCTTGTCGAGATAATAGATACCATTGAAATTATCAATGATTCAACATGGATTGTCACAGCAGACACACTTGGCGAATTGGGCATGTCCTCATTCACATATTACAATAATGGAAGTGTGGGTAACTGGCCGGCTGGTATGACAGATCCCCAAAGAGGATCTCCAATAGAATTTTACAGATTAATGTCAGGCAGTTGGAGAGACGGAACACCTTATTCATTTGGGGGTTCAGGATATAATGTACCACCTAACGGTTTGATTGATTATGCATTTCCTGATGATCCGAATAATCAAGCTGGCTGGTCAATGTGCACGGCGACGCTTGACTTTGGAGATCGAAGGACCATTCAGGCTTCCGGGCCATTTAGACTTGATCCGGGTGCGATCAACGAATTGATAATAGGAGCTGTATGGGTAGCTGATCAAATCTATCCATGCCCTGATATGGGAGAGCTTTTTGCTGCCGATGATCTTGCACAATCGCTCTTTAATAACTGTTTCATTTTACCTGATGGGCCGGATGCTCCGGATCTGGATTTTATCGAACTTGACAAGGAGTTGGTTATGATTCTTTCAAACGACACTTTGGAGTCTAACAATGCATTTGAACTTTATGCTGAAAAGGGTCTGGAAATTCCTGAGGATGTAACCGACAGTTTATATCGTTTTGAAGGGTACAAAGTATATCAATTAGCTGGGCCGGATGTAGGAGTAGCCGAATTGGATGATATTGAAAAAGCAAGATTGATTTTCCAGGTTGATAAAAACAATGGAGTGTCAAATATCTATAACTGGAGGAAAGTTCCTCATCCAAATGGTTCATCAACCAATCCTGATATTTGGATTCCTGAGGAACAAACAGTGGATGGAAACGGAGAGGCGGCCAATGCTGGAATACTGCATTCACTAAGCATTACCACGGATCAGTTTGCTTCAGAGGATAGCCGCCTGGTTAATCATAAGAGATATTATTTTACAACGGTTGCATACGCATATAATAATTACCTGCCGTTTGACCCTTTTACAAGCACGGTACTCGGTCAGAAAAAGCCATATCTGGAAGGCAGGAATAATGTCAGGCAGTATAATCCATTACCGCATCCACCAGTATACCGAAAAGTAAATGCGTTATACGGTGAAGAACCGGTCGTGACAAGATTGTCAGGCCAGGGCGCAGGAGAGAATTTTCTGGATGTAGCTGACGAAAGCAGGGAGATAATTGTGACAACTCAAAATGTGGCTGGATCAAGCTTCAATGGAGAAGTAACATATACCCCCGGCGCAGCGCCAATCAGATCAAAAGTTGTCAACCCATTGGTTGTTCAGGATGGGTCTTACATACTTGAATTTGTTGACTTTGATGGTGATGCAGAATCACTCTCGCTGAATGCCAGATGGCGATTTTACAAAGAAGGTGCAATTAATGATGTTGTGTTATCTGATCGTACCATTGCCTCCCTTAATGAGCAGATCATTACCAAATTTGGATTTTCTGTGCTGCTTGGTCAATCTGATGATGTGGGAGATCGTGCTGATGAATC